>Ga0209291_1000972_pt1 | contig 26663 bp, 21 predicted proteins | sample GOMGulsemesocosm_FD_184633 | JGI IMG/M metagenome (GOLD analysis project Ga0209291, IMG submission 184633) | Methane-oxidizing microbial communities from mesocosms in the Gulf of Mexico - GOM9B Gulf of Mexico (SPAdes) (version 2) | ecosystem: Environmental > Aquatic > Marine > Cold seeps...
AGATATCGTTTTTCTACAATCGCCGAGCAACTGGATGGGGGTCCCTTGGTCATTTAAGAAGTATATGGATGATGTCTATACTGCTGGTATGGGTGGCGCATTGTGTGTTGGTGATGGCAGAAATGAAGAGCAACCGAAACATAACTATGGTACTGGCGGCACGCTTACGGGTAAAAAATACATGATGTCACTAACTTTTAATTCACCAGCAGAAGCTTTTAATGATGACACTGAATTTTTTGAAGGAAAGAGTGTTGATGATTTAATGTTTCCTATGCACATGAATTTTAAATTTTTTGGGTTATCACCAATGGAAACCATCGCTTGTTTTGATGTGATGAAAAATGCTGATGTTGAGAACGATTTCAAACGTTTTGAAGCCCATATAAACGCTAATTTTTAGGAGGTTACCAAGATGTCTAGTGAATTAACTTACACCAATAAACTGCATGCAGGAAGCACTTTTCCTGAGTTGACAGCTACTTTACTCAACGGTGAAAAAATATCCTTGGGTAAACCACAAAATGGTGCCGACTGGCAATTGGTGGTTGTTTATCGTGGTCGTCATTGTCCGTTGTGTACCAAGTACCTAAATCAACTAGAAACTTTTAAAGAAAAGTTGCTGGCAACTGGTGTTGATTTAGTTGCAGTATCGGGTGATAGCAAAGTACAACTTGAAAGCCACATAGAACAACTTGATGTTAGCTTCCCTTTGGCTTATGGCTTAACGGTAGAACAAATGCAAGAGCTGGGGCTTTATATTTCAGATCCACGTTCATCACAAGAAACCGATCATGCTTTTGCTGAGCCAGGGTTATTTGTTGTAAACCGTGTAGGTGAAATTCAAGTGGTTGACGTATCAAATAACCCTTTTGTTAGGCCAGAATTACAGTCCCTAGTTAATGGTCTGGGTTGGATCAGAAACCCAGATAATAACTATCCAATACGTGGCATGCATGAATAAGGTAAAGAAATAATGATTAACAATACCATGAAGTTACTCATTATAATGTCAGCGCTATTGCTTACAGAGATCAGTTTGGCTAGAGAGGTAAATGAACATGCGAATATAGCATCGCCGGACAAGTATCAGGTACTTCTGGAAAACGAACAGGTACTGGTGCTTCGTATGACGTTAAAGCCTGGTGAGTCTGATAACTGGCATAAGCACAATGCTGAAACTGTGTATTTTGAACAAGGAGGCAAGGCAAAGATCAAAACCAGTGAAGCTGACTTCATCGAGCTAGATATCCCCAACGGTTTTGTTATGTGGCATGACAGTTGGCAACATCAAGTGTTTAACATTGGTAATAGTACTATCACCGCTATTATTGTTGAGCGTAAATAATATGGAGAAAAACAATGTGCTTACTATCGATATTGTTTCTGATGTTGTTTGCCCTTGGTGTGCCATAGGTTATGAACGTTTAAAAAAGCAATCGACAAGTTTAGTGATCAAATTGATATCAATGTACGTTGGCATCCATTTGAACTGAATCAAAATATAGAAAATGACGGTGAGAATCTTCGCCAAAATTTAGCATAAAAGATAAGACAAATAGAAAGCCAGTGGTCACAAAAAGGCTTGAATGGCGTTCCTGCTTTTATCTTCAACAACGAACAAATGTTAGTTGGGGCACAAGAAAAAAGTACCTTTGAACAACAGCTAGCCAAGTATATTAATTAACAAGAGAAAATCACTATGTTTACTTATTATGAACCAGAAAACGCGCCACTAGAGTCAAAAGAATTGATGGAACAGTCATTGGCTGCTTTTGGCATGCTACCCAACCTTCATAAAGTGCTGGCGGAAGCGCCGGTAACTTATAAAGCTTACAATCAAATTTTCACATCATTTATGAAAGACAGTTCGTTGTCACCTGTTGAACAGCAGATTGTATTTATGACCGCTAACTTTGAAAATAACTGTCATTATTGTGTTCCTGGTCATACTTGGATGATGAAATCAGCAAAAATGTCTGATGATGTCATTGAAGCATTGCGTGAGGGTACTCAACTACCAGATAAAAAGTTACAAGCATTACATGACTTTACCAAGGCGTTACTTGATAACCGAGGTCATATTGGTGATAAAAAACTGGCAGACTTTCTGGTGGCTGGTTATAGCAAACGTCAAGCACTGGAGGTATTGACTGGGCTGGCAGCAAAACTCATATCGAATTTTACCAATGCACTTACTCATACTGAAGTTGATGATCCAATGAAGCCATTTAGCTGGACTCATCCTGCGCAAAGGTAAAAAAATATTCGATAGGCAATATATATGGCAGAAATACGCACCAAAGTTTCGTTGAAAATTGGCTCTAATAGTCAAATACCAGTAGAAATCGTATCTTTCAATGGGTTAACGTCTGAGAAAGAACATATCGCTATTCTTTTTACGCAACCTGATAATTTGAACAATCCGCCACTAGTGAGAATTCACTCTGAATGTTTAACCGGCGATGTATTTCACTCATCACGTTGTGATTGTGGCGAGCAACTTGATGAAGCTATTGAGCTTATGGCAAAAGACGGTGGTGTAATCCTTTATCTACTCCAAGAAGGCAGGGGGATTGGTTTGTATAATAAAATTGATGCCTATAAGTTGCAATCTGAGGGCATGAATACCTACCAAGCGAATAATCATTTAGGTTTTGCTGATGACCTAAGAGACTTTACTGTAGCAGGGCAAATGCTTGAAGCGTTAAATATTAGCACGTTAAAGCTAATGACCAATAACCCGATAAAAGCAAAAGCTTTGACTGATTATGGTTTGACGGTTGATAAGGAAGTTAATACTTCCACTCATATTAAAGACGGTAATGAAGACTACCTTAAAGCTAAAGTAGATTATGCTGGTCATAAATTAGAACTTTAATCTCATAGTTGTGGAATGAAACGGTTACTTGGCTGAGGTTATTGTTGCTCATGCATTCAATAAAACAAGTGTTGTAGCTATTTTTAAACAGCATTGCCCAAAGAATCCTAACTTGTATTTGTATTTTCTAGGCCTGTAACAAAACAGCCAACAGCTTATTCGTAAGCTTCTGTATTTTTTACTCTTTGGTTCATAATTTTGCAAACAACCATTGAAGTAATAAGCCGCTCACTTATTGCGAAAAGCAGAAGTTTTGATTTAGCTACTTACAATTTTCGCTTAGCACTAAGAGATCATTAATAATTAGATGATGAACGACTGCTTTGGTGGCTCAGGAGCCAGTCACAGTGATGTTTAATCGGGTTGGTGATGAATGGCACCTTCAAGCTCATAGCAGCTCTTTGGATTAGGTTTGATATGGAACGGGATCAAGTTGATCTGACCCCATTGATCGCTTGTGCTGATTATAATTTACCATTACTGCGTTGCTTTCAATCCCAATAGCTAGCTATTTTTCAATCGAACGCCTTGTTCTAATTAGTTATTCTTAAACACAAAAAGCTCACTTAAATAATAAAATTTGTATAAGTAGGTTACGTTCGCTTTCTATCTTTTTGCAAGTGAGCTAAGTAAACCTTAATGGCTTCTAGATCTCCAGCCACTTCATCAATTGTAGGAAATGGATGCCCCATACCAGTAGATGTATCATGACCACTAAAGTTGTTGCAGCATTTATCATAAGCTGAATTAATCGTATCAAAATCAACCTGTGCTATATCGTCTAGACGAGTTAGGCGCTGAATGTGTATGCCACGCTCAAACCTGTTAACTACTTTGTTGAGTAATTTTTCTTCAACTAACCTTTCCCAAGCCTCTCTTAGCAAGCTATAAAATGGTCGAGTAGCATCCCTAAACTCTGTTTCAGTTCCACTAGCATCTATATTTCTCAAATTTTGTAATTTGGTATTTAAAACCCCTATACGTTTGCTAGTCGTTAAAGCGTCCCAAGGTGGATTCGTTCTAACCAAGCCTGCGTAATCTCTCGATCTCTCTAAGCTTATGTAACCGATATTATCTTGCGATAACCTCTCAGATGCTTCTAGAAGTAACTTATAGAAAACAATATCATGAGTAAATATAATTACCTGCCTTTCTAATGACTCCATTACTAATCTATTCGCTACTCTAGCGCTCCATTGATGACTCAAGGAGTTTACCGGGTCATCAAATATTACCGCAGATTCCCTAGCATCAGCTTTCATTTCAGCTAAAAAGCTAGCAATAGCTATGCATCGTTGCTCGCCTTCACTGGCAACTTTAGCCACTACTGACTCTCCTGAGTTAGATAGATGTAGCTTGAACTGTTGATGGCCGCCCTTATTCCTAGTTTTAACTTCGATGGTAAACCTATTGAAGCCAAAGGCATTAAGCTCTGATTGGAATGATTGCTTTAATGGTTCAATTACCCCATCAGAATAAATGCTAGAGGATAAAGTAGATATACTACGAGTATTACACTCGTTTTTTATTTGTTGCAGCATAGCAACAGTATGAAGCCTTTTTATATTACTGAGAATATTCTCTCGGTGATCTGCAATGTACTTCCTGTCTTGAATAGCAATCAGATCAGCATCTTTTTGTGTTATGAACTTAGCTTGGTTATCATCGTTAGTAATTTTGCCAATCTCTTGATCCAATTCAGTAATTAAACCTGTTAAATCTGTATATGGCGAAAGACCAAACCCCTCTAATGAAGCTGGTAGTCTCTTCATTAAAAAAATGTTCTTTCTATCGGTTAATTGAGTTACAAATTCATCTAATCTAACCTTAAGCCCATTTTTAATGTTTTCCGCTTCATTAAGAACCGCTTCATATTGACTAACGTTAAGATTTACCGTGTTTACTGCTTGTTTAGCTATTGCCAGTGCTTGATATGCCGCCCTTGCGTCCTTTGCTGCACTATTTTGTATGAATGCTTCAAACTCTTTTAACTTGCTGGCGCTGTCTATTCCTATATCCTGCAAACATAGTGGACAGGAGTCTCCTGTATTTGGCGGGAATTCAAGCTCTTTGCCTTCTTTTTGGATAAACGCTTTTGCAGCAGCCCACAACTGACTCCATTCAGAGTTGCAAATATTTTCAAAAGGTAGATTAGATAGTGTTTGTAATCTCAATTTATCTACAATTTCTTGCTTAGCAATCGCATCAAGCTCAAGTTGCTTAAGTCGGTCAAATTCTTGTACATTTAGTAATTTTAGTGGTGATGAAAAAAAGTTAACTAGAGGAATCAAAAACTGCTTTTTACTTAATAAACCAGCCTTAATTTGAGCTGCTGATTGAGCTTTGTATTGAATTAACTCGGCTTTTTTAGTTTCAATAGAATCTATCTCTTCTTGAGTTGCACAATGAGTATTAACCTCTTGCTCAGTTACTAAGCTTGATAGCTTACTTAAAAATAGAGATGCAGGACTACCTGATGGTAGGGGAGATATCGATACAAAACCATTAGTCCCCATGGTATCTTCTTCGATCATCCTTTTTATGCCATCAGTTGCTTTAGTCAATTCAGTTAGAAGATTTAGGCCAACTGGCTTATAGCCCAATGTATCTTCACTTGATAAGTAATGATGAGCAGACGCAGTATCAAAGACCCTAATCGACTTAGAATCTTTATCTGGTTTAGAATCTGGAGTCCAGTTAATACTTCGATTAGCCCCATTTACTTCGACAGTTAATAAAGCTTGAGGTGGCTTGTTATTGCTAGAAAAGACATTACCGACAATAGGCTTTAAAGCTCCCCTAGTTAAGCATGCATGCTTTAAGATGGCAGCATAGCTAGACTTTCCAGCACCATTATCGCCATAACCAATGGTTAAGCCATTAGGCTCGAAAGCAAGGCACTGTTGCTCAGCCAGCGCAGCTACACCTTCTACACCACTCAGGGTATTTAGTTTTACTGAGTATTCTTCTGATGTAAAACCCGTAATATCTATAGGGGAGGTAAAAGAAACATATTTGGGGTGTTTTGGAACTAGACCATATTCGCCTTGCGCGGTGTTAAAGAGAAACTGAATGTTATCATCAGTTAAACTGCCATTTTGTAGAGTAATTTTGATAGCTAAGTGCCACCAAATTGGCTTATCTGAAATCCAATCAACTATCCTTTCCACTGGAGTCATAATTTAATCCTTTAATATTCGAAATAAAGAATAATTCTAAAGCAGTAAGAAGTGAATTCATATACTAAATAATTAAAAAACAGTATGAAAAATTGCGTTAAATCAAGGTATTGAGATTGTTTTTATTTTTATAGTGTAGCTTATTAATGAATTAGAGTAATTCAACGACTGCTTCGGTGGCGTTGTTGCCAGATACCAGTTATGGATCTGGCTTCATAATTAAGAATCTATATTTTCTGAGATTTCAAGAACGTCATCAACCTCTATACCTAGGTATCTGACAGTGCTTTCAAGTTTTCGATGACCTAATAATAATTGACATGCTCTCAAATTTTTAGTTTTTTTGTAAATCAATGATGGTTTAGTTCTTCTCATAGTGTCAGTACCGTATTGGGTTTGATCTAAGCCAATCATAGAAACCCAACCATCAACAATTCTTCCATACTGACGTGTTGATAGGTGTTCTGATGTATGAATTCGAGATTTGAATAAATAGTCATTTTGATTTAAATGAAAAGTTGTTAATAACGCTTGAACTGAATTCCGTGTATTTTCTGTAAGTTCAAATTGAACAGGTAATCCTGTTTTTTTTTGAACTACTGTTGCTCTCGATTGAATAGTTTTCCCGTGACAAATATCCCTTATCTTTAGAGTGACTAAATCACATCCTCTTAATTTACTATCTATAGCAAGGTTAAAGAGTGCAAGGTCTCTTATGTTATTTACTAATTCTAATCTGATACGGATTGCCCAAATCTGTTGCAGCTTGAGTGGTAGCTTTTGTCCAACAATTTTGTTTTTATTCCAAGGCTCTGATGGCTTATAGACTGTTAATGCATACATGGTAGTTCTCCGCTATTAATGGAGAACTAAGTATGATCTATTGTTAGCTTTAAGCTCATTACTGCCTGTGGGAAGTCCATCTCATAACGCTAACTAATGCCACTTAGTTGTCTTTATTTTATTAAGATTTGTGAATCTTTTATTACTGCTTTTTAACGAAAAACATTCATTTAATTTATCCCAATCCAGCTACGCCCAGAAAATATTGAATGCAAATTTTCACTTTATTTAAAGAACCACCGATTTTTACTTTCTAGTAGGTAAAAAATACGGTAAACAGACACATGTATAGACATGCATTGAGGGTCACATAGATAGGTGCTTTCAGAGATTTTAAGATGTCTATAGATTTATTGTTATTCAGGGCATTATACTCGTAACTATGTCTATGGTTATCCACCTTATCCTACGCTTCGTAAAACCATCCTCTTTTTTCTAGCTGTTTACAAGGCGATTTCAAGCGAGTTAACTAATAAGGTAAATTAGTGGCCTATGTATTGAGCTCTTAAACAGCCTCGTCTGGAATATACAGCGTTTGTCGTCATATAAAAAAGGTTACTTAAGCCTGTTCCGTTAATAGGATAAAACTGATAAATTAAAATTGCATTTAATAAACAAGGATTTACTAGTGGCTAGAGGATCTGGATTTCGTACCGTAATTAAAATAGCGAGAGCTATTGATAGAGCCAACAAGAATCAAGCTAGGGAAGGAGAAAGACAACGTAAAGCAAATATCAGAGAGGCTGAAAGACAACACAAAGAACATGTAAGAGAAGCGGCACGCCAACAAAAAGAAAACGAACGTCAACTACTGCAACAACAACGAGAAGCACTAGTACAAGCTCGTGAGCATAAAAAATTAGAAATACAAAAGGAAAAAAAACGAATCGAAGATGAGAAGATTGCTTTAAAAAAAACAATTGAAAAGGCAAAGTCAGCCTTTGACAAACGTTGTGTTCAAAGAACAAAACTTAGAGAGAAAATTGTAAATCAAATAATTTTATAAGGGATTATTATGGAAGTAACTCAGTACCTCATTTTTTCTATTATTTTAATTTTGGCTATTGTTTTGTCATATATCGTAGCTTCAAACAAGACAAATAAAAAAATAACTAAATTCAAATCAATAAACAAAGCTATTTCTGAAAGTAAAAGTAATCTTAAAAAAATTGAACAAGAATTCGTAAATAAAAGTGATGAATATGAAGCAAACAACAAACTTTGGGCTTCAAATATTGAAATCGCTGAAAACGAACTAGCAATAATTACTAAAGAAACAGCTACGCTTCAAGCGTTAAAAAATAGCGCTGATATACTCGCAGATAAATTTCAATTCCTTACGACTGAACTCGACAATATTGACAAAACTATAATAGATAAAACTTTTGAGTCTCAAAATTTAGAAAGTTCTATCAAAGCTTTGATGTCGAAGCTAGATCTATACTCTAGAATTGATGAATATGTTGAAGTGGGTCACTTTGAAGTGCCTGAATACTTATTTGAAACTTCATTAAGGTATACCGAAGAAATAAAAAGATTGAGAAATCAACAAAAACAATTGATTAAAGACAAAGAAGCTATTTCATACCCGATTGATATAACTCTGTCAGTAAACGCATCCCATGATAAGAAAATATTAGATGGCCAAATTAAACTAATGTTAAGTGCTTTTAATATTGAATGTGACTTACTCATTAGCAATGTAAATCCGGGAAACTTCTCTCGAATACTAGAGAGAATAGAAAAGACAGCAAACAACGTCGAAAAATGTGCTGCTGACTTGCAATGCGGCTTTAATCTTAGGTATGTAGAATTAAAGTTTGAAGAATGTAAATTCCAATACCAATTTAAACTGAAAAAACAAGAAGAACAGGAAGAGCAAAGTTTCATAAAAGAACAAATTAGAGAAGAACAAAAAGCAATTAAAGAATATGAAAGAGCGATAGCAAAAGCAGAAAAAGAAGAGAGAATGTATAGAGATATGTTGACACTTGCGAGACAAGAACTTGCTAAAGCATCTGATGATGAACGCATTATGGCAGAACTAAGAATTGATGACTTGGAAAAACGACTTGCTGAAGCAGAAGAAACAGAAAAAAGAGCAAAGAGTATGGCTGAACAAACAAAACGAGGTCATGTATACGTTATTAGTAATATTGGATCGTTTGGAGAGAATGTTTATAAAATAGGCTTAACAAGAAGACTTGAACCTATGGATAGAGTAAAGGAACTTGGTGGTGCTAGTGTTCCATTTTCATTTGATGTACACGCAATGATTTATTCAGATAATGCGCCAGCTTTAGAGGCTTCACTTCATAGAGAGTTCACACATAAAAGGGTAAATGCGGTTAACAGACGTAAAGAGTTCTTTCGAACAGATTTGTTTGAAATCAAAGATACCGTCGAAAAGCTAACAAAAGGTGAATACGAATTCAAAATAACCGCATTAGCCGAAGATTATTATGAGACAAGGCGATTACAATCTGTCGATTCCACTGCCGCATAATATATAAAAACATAACTATTAATCGTTCGACTTAACCCATTGGTGCTTCGCTGGAAATCTCTAGCCACAGTGCCATTTAATTGCATTTAACTATGCCACAACATTTCGATCTTATTAAAGCTGTCACCTTGGGATAAATTGAACACTGCTAATGCTCATTTCTGCCACAAAGTGATCGTTAATAATTCAAATGTGACTGACAAGCGGACTGTTTATCATGGTAAATTCCAGCCAAAATTCAGACAGTATTGGTGTAAAAGGATAAATTAACAATTAGGTTTTTTATTTCAAAACCTAATTCCGAAACAAATATTGCACGATTATTTATAAGGAGATTTGTGCCCTATTAAAGTGAATTCATGGTTGATAGCGTAATTTAATCGCCCTTCTATCTCACGACTATTAACTGATTAACCCTGCGGTTCGACCAAGAAGGTTAGTATCAAACAAGGTACGAGTATTAGGTGTTGCAATCCAATTTTTTAGCTGTCAGCTTGCCACGCACCAATTAACAGGTCGAGTGCGAGGTAATGTATCCAACCCGTTAACAGTTTTCCCTTAAGATTGGTCAGTCATATAAAATCAAGGGTAAGTAATAGTCGGCTATTTTGATCAGTTTGCGATGGCGATCTATGCACTAAGCCTGCACCTTCATTGCCTTCCCAGTTTTCACCTTTGAGTAACGCCACGTCGCCACAGTTGAGTTGTTGGATGTCCCTTGAAGGATTGTGAATTCCTGATTGTTCGTCAGTTAGGCCGTAGTTGCCGGTGCCCAACTTAGTTCGGTTTACACTTTGATGTTCTAACCATTGCGTGCCTATACCTTCATAGGTTGTCACTAAACGACAGGGAATTTTGTCCACATGAAAACGTGGGCACATTGGACTATCTAAAATAACAAGTCGCAGACCTACCTTGCTTTGTTCAAACAGACAACAAAACATATCCACTAGCAGATTGATATCAGCGCTTAGCACTTCCCCGCCTTCAAAGCCTGAAAGTTCTTTTTGCAAAATCGTTAATGCATTTTGAGGCGTCACTGCGGCAACCAGATTCAACGATTTACCTGAGGCCACAATTTGGCGAGTCACCAACTCAAGTTCAGGCTCTAAGGAACGGCGCCATACTGCCATATTCAATAGTGGGTTATAGATGTCTGTCAGTATTTCGGGGCTATTACCCTGTGACGCTCTTAGGTAGTGTTTTATTGATACTATTTTTGCTAATGCATTCATTATTTCGATTCCCATAATTTCATGTTGTTATTCTTGCTATTTATACCAATCGCATTGAGTGAGCCTTTCAATGGAAGGTAAGGTGAACGGATCAATTCACCTTACAGCCAGCTTTACGCTTCGCTTTTGTTCATTATTCTGGGATGTAAATAATTTCTCCATTGTCGAGTTGATAGGCTGCGCCAACACGTTTACCTTTGGTTTTTCCGGTGTTTTGTGATTGCTGCGCTTGATAACGAACGATTTTTCCATCTTCTTTGGTGATTATTTGCATGTTGTCTTTGCCCGGATTTTTAACCATAGTAAAGCTGTCGCTAAATAGCATGTCAGCAACATCAAGATAACTCACTAATGCCACCATCAGCGCGACGGAAAACACCATGGCCACATCAAATAAGTTTCCGACACTGTTCATCGGATCTAGGTCATCACTTTGGGTAATAAGGCGGCGTCTTGCTTTAGAGGCACTCATGGCTTTTGTGCCTTAGCGTCTATTAAGTAATCGAGTAAGGCTAATTCTTTAATCGCCTGACGTTTATTCACTTGATGTAGTAAAAAGCCAAGTGCGCCAATAATTAAGCCAATAACTGTGGTGCTAAAGGCAATTTGCATCTGCGACGCCATTTGATCAATATCACCTTTCGCTAAGCCTTGTAATGCTGGCCCCATGGGAATGAGCGTACCCACTAATCCCGTGATGGGGCCTAATTTTGCTAAATTGCTAAACCGAGTCAATAGCTTGTCCGTTTGTGTTTCAAACTCCGTGATCAGGAAAGAGCCATACGCCAAGTCTTTCAGATCTAAAATTTGTTTCACGCTAGCCATACAGTTAAGTTGCAAGCCGTTGGGGCTTGTTTGGATATCACTTGATTTAGCGCTGCTATTTTTTCGTAATTGATCACTCAACGCGATTAACGCGCTCTGGTGATTGCGCCCCATTGCAATTTGCTTTCCCGCAGCGACAACGCTTTGAATAAGCATAAATAATAAGAAAGCAATACAGGGTATGAGTAGCCCTGAAGTTAGCCAATATAAAGCGTCTTGTAAGATATTCATGTGGATTTCTCTACTATCAATTTTGTTTATTTAACGAACGAGTATTTCTCTATTTGTGGCTTGTACTGACCAATAACATATCCAATCAATAACAAGCTGATCACGCCGCCAAGGCAATAACCAAGTGCGCTATAGTCAGTCACTACTTCAAATTGGCGAGCAGGTGGCCACTGCGCTAATTGAAGAAAAATAACCATCAATAACAAGCCAATGATTACAGGAGGAAATCGACTAGATTGCCTAGCCAGCACCGTTGTTAAGATCAACATCATCGATATGCATAAACCATACACCGCCCCCTGAATATTAAACGACCAACTAAACCAGCCCGTTTGATAGAACAACATCTGCCCATAAACAACAGCTAGCAACATACTTACTAAAGGAAACTTATACCCTTTAATGACAAAGCAGGTCAGTAATGCTTCTAGCAGCACAACCGCACTCATAAACTGAGATTGCGCTAGCAAGGTTTGCTGCAACGCAATCACGCTTTGTCTGGCTAAGTATTCACTTAAACTCAGCGTCAATATTGGTAAAAACACCATCAGTAACAACGCAGTTTTTGATAAATCATAGGCGCGAAGTTGCTGGCCCTGAAACAATAAAGTTATCAGGGCCAGCAGCATTAGCCATTGTTCAGGACTGAACATTTTTACGTCCTAAAACAATAATGACTAATCCAGCAATGACGGAAAAAAGTAACAGCCATAGCGGATTAAATGCTGATTCGTTATTCTCTGCATTACTCTGCTTATTAGGTTTTTTCGCGGCTGCTTTATCATTGCTTTGCTCAGTTTTATCAGTCAATGGCTCTTTTGTTAGTACCAGTCCTTTACTGACATCACCACTCACTTGCGCTGCATCGAGTGCTTGCTGATAGTTAGACTGTTGGGCCGCATCTGTTAATTTTGACTTGATAAACGCTTGTAATAATGGATTACCGCAGGTGAACGTGCCGCAACCCGCTTCAAATTCATTAACCAACGAGGCATGTAATTTAGCTAACGTTGCCAGTTGCTGCTCAGACGCTTGCCACAAGCCTTTTCTCGCGGTTTCCAGCATGACGCCACTCATTTCTTGAAGTGCATAAGGATTTTCACGCTCAAAAAAATCCTGCAAATTTAGATTATTAATATCGTCAACATAAACGTCATATAACTTATCCCAAACAGCACTATCAATGGCATCAGGCTTCATCACATTCCAACCGTAAGTATTACGAAAGGTTTCGGCAAAAGACTCAGCACTGCTAGCCTCTCCGTTTGTCATTGCTTGGATATATTTAGGGTTAAGTAGTGTGGTTCGCATCTCTGTCCACAAAGCCTGGTTGAGCGTTTGCAACGCACTATCATTGGGGTTTCTAAAATCATTAAAGTAGGCTTTAGGATCGTTACCCGTCACTTCACGAACTGCTAAGTTCAGGCCGCCCATAAACTCATAAACATGATCTAAACTAAGCATTCCCCACGTATTACTACTTCGAGGTTGAATAACCACTTCTGTATTTTGTAACGCAGCTTCAAAAAGGTGTGGCACAAACTCGCCCCAACTCTCATCGTCACCATACACAGCGCCCATATTATTAATATATTGCTTAGCGACATCACTATCACTTTCCCAAGCCGCGCCTTGTTCAACCAAGCCCATAATACCTGTGCCATAAGCGCCATTTGCACCACCAAAACTGCGGCGATAAGCATTTTCACGGGCAACAATTGGTGCTACGCCTTTTTTCAATAAATATTGCTCAGCGTCAACCACACCTTTAGCGACATAGTTAGGATAAATATCATCCGTTGCCTTAGCAGCCATCACGACGGCTTGTTCAATTAATGCCAAACGAGAGGCGGCTAGATCCCGAAGTTGTCCGGCAGATTGCACCACAATATCAATACGGGGTCGTCCTAATTTTTTACTGTCAATCAGCCGTAAACTGGATACCCGCCCAAAAGGATCTCGTACAGGTTCAACGCCTAGTAAATAAAAGATTTGTGCGATAGTGGTACCGTGAGAGTGAATAAACTCACTTGGCCATAACGTAAAGCTCACTTTTTGGGGATATGCGCCTTCCTCTTTTTTGTGTCTTTTTAGCAACATATCAGCTAGCGATTTACCGACACTCCACGCTGCCAGGCTAGGGGTTTTCTCAGCATCTATTGAAAACATGTTACGCCCTGTTGGCAGTGCCGCTGGGTTTACAATAGGATCGCCACCTGAGCTCGGTGCGATATAGCCGCCAGCCAACGCATTGTTAAACGAGCGCATTTCATTTTCAGCCCCTTGCAGTAGGTGCAAGCGATATGGAACGACATTGTCTAAGGTCTTTTCAAACAGTTGCTTACTTAAATCAATTTGCTGTTGTTGTGCTTTATTAACAGCATTGTTTGGTTTAGCCGTTACGTCATCCATACGTTGTGAGACTAATAATTCACTAACAATGGTATGAGGAGGCTCACCATCCAACACCCGATCAATCCAAGCCTTAGCTGACGCTCTTAGCTTATTGTCATCCATTGGAATTAGATGATGATAAGTTGCTAACTCTTTGTATTTTTTGACCAAGGTATCCACCGTCATCAACATCGCCGTTTGATGTGCTTGTTGCGCTGAAAATGATTTTCCTAACGTATATAACCCTTGAGTAATTTTACTTTGGGCGATGGTTTCTACCCATTTAGAAACAGGCTCAAAAACTTGCTCTTGCCATAATGCTGACGGCAAGGCGAGTTGCTCAGGCGTGAGCTCTAAGTCTTGATTAAGCTCAAGTGAGGTAATTAGCTCATTAATTTGTTGAGCTAAAGCTTGCTTTACCGCACCCTCGGTTAGACGGTATTGCTGGATGGTACTCGACAGTGTATTTAATTCACTGTACAAACCAGACTCTTGAAACGGCGGTGTTAAGTGCGAAAGTATAGTGGCATAAGTACGGCGCTTAGCGATGATAGCTTCCCCAACATTGCTCATGGTATACACATAAAAATGGGGGGTATTACCAATAAGAGCATCTGCCCAATCATAAGATGACAAAGCAACCTGTTTGCCACGGGTAAATTCTAAACTGCCATGAGTGCCGTAATGAACAATAGCGTCTGCTTTAAACACCTCTTTTATCCACATGTAGGGTGCAACATAACTGTGCGGCGGCGCCTCATCGTTACCATGTACTAATTTAAAACTGTCTTCACCCAGACCTGGCATTGGTTGTGGCAGTAATACAACATTGCCATATTGAACACGAGCCACACCAAGGTAGGTCTTGCCATTTTTCTCTGTGACCATGAAGTCACCCGGGGCACCACCGTACTTTTCATTGATTTGTTCGCACATGCCAGGGGCTAAATTTTCATAACACCAATGACTGTAAGTCGCACTATCAATCAAAGCTGGATTATTTTGTTCAAAAAATTGTGTTAATAATCCCTGAGCATACGGTGCCATAACCTGCCCTTGCTGATTAATGTCCTTTTTAAATTGCTGATAATCATCGGGCAATGAACCTAGGTTATAACCAGCCTGTTTCAACTGTTTTAACGTATTAAACAATGAAGGTACTACCTCCATATTTCCCGCGACTAAGGCGTTTTTCCCTGGGCCTTTAAAGTAAACAATGGCTACTTTTTTATCTGCTTTTTGTGCATCTTTTAATACAAACCACTGCTGGATCATCTGTATAAACGAGTTTAAACGCTTTGGAATGGCTTTAAATATTTGCAAGTTTTGATCGTCTTTAAACTGCGCATTAATGACGTAAGGCACAATGCCACCATCAATTTCAGGCATCACGACGTTCATGGTTAACATACCGCCCCGATAGCCCTGTAGATCCTCGCGCCACTTTTTATGATTTTCAAACACTGAAAGTGGTGCAAACAATGGAATATTTTGTTGTTTCAACCAATCAACAGCTGAAGTGCCGCTTCCTAATTGTAACCGGCCATGGGGCATCATAATGACAGCATCAGGTGCTATATTTTTAAGGATTGCCAACCTGCGCTTACGGCTAGCAACGGGATAAACGCGCATTCCTGCTTGTTCTAATTGATTAATGAGCGCATCGAGATGATCACGGTTGGCATTAAAAGGTCCGGGCACACTCGTTAACAACGCAATTTTCTTGCCCTCTGGTGCATATTGTGAAAGCCCTTGATAATACGACTGATAATCTGCAACTTGTGTGAAAGTTTTACTTTCATCAATATGAAATAGCACATCATGGTCAATTTTTTTAACGGGCAGAGCTGCTTCTATGCCAAACGTTTTGTTATCGAGCGAACTTCGGCTGTAACTCAACAGTTGACGATAATTAAAGCCACCGCCATGTCGCCAATAATTTTGGATGGTGGCTAAGGCCTGCCCTTCAACATTTGTGACATCAATTTTTGGGTTACGCGCTGCTTGAACCACAATGCTTACACCGGCTTGGCCCGCTTTCTCAAAGGCCGATATTTGCTCTGGGGATAATGACAGTCCACGACCAAATACGTAGATAACGTCAAAATCTTGATAACTTTCTATCTCAGACTTGTCCAGTTTTTTGACTGTAATCCAGTCTGTATCATTGGCTTTGAACAGTCTGGCCATTTGAAAGTCACGATAATTAACTAACCCAATGTTAGTCGGCGAATAAAATCGCTCATATACCATTAACGTGACCAACGCGATAATCATTAATATGCCTATAGTAATGACTTTGAAACTAAATACTTTTTGAAACATAACAGACCTTACCTACTACCCATTATCAAAAAAACATTAAAAAATGCGGCTAAGATAGCCGCTTTAAATATCCAACGTTGAAACTAATCACAGACGCTAAAAGTTATAACTAGCCGTTAAAGAGAAGTTGCGACCCGCCGCAACAGTGGCATCAAGGTTGCCACCAGCATCACGACCTTTGTTATTTGCTCCCCAATATTTTTTGTCCGTTAAGTTATAAATGCCTAACGCGAGCGACAGCTGACTATTTGGCTTATAACGTACCGATAAATCTTGTACTGAGTAACCAGCTGGTTCAAATGCAGGTAATGGGCGACCATGGCGCGTTAATGGCTCTGCATCATCAGCTTTTGCAACGCCGCGAATATTCCAATCCATTGACCAATTTGTATTTGGTTTAAGTGATATGCCAATAACACCGCTGTTTGGTGAAACACTATTTAAGCCCGAGCCATCTGACGAATTTTCGCCATCAATAATACTAAGCGTGGCTTTAACATCACCGCTCCAGCCTTGTGGCAAGAACTGATCAAGTAATAGGTTGCCATTTATCTCTAAGCCTTTAATCGTTACTTCACTCACATTTTGATATTGAATTTGACGAATAGCCGTTCGGCCCACAAATATAGGGGGTGCTTCACGGTAGCCAATGGTTTTACTATCGATAAAGTCCTTATAGCTATTGTGATAGGCGGAGACTTCTAGACTGGCTAACTGATTATTCCAGCGTAATCCCAGCTCTACGCCACGACTATTTTCAGAGGATAAATCATTGTTTGGTATAATTTCATGCGGCACGCCCGGCACAGGAATCAAGATAGATTTACTTTTGTATTGCTGAGCAATGGGCGGCGCTCTAAAGCCCGTCGAGTAATTCGTAAATAGAGATGTTTCTTGAGACAAATTCCACACCAATCCTAAGTGCGGTGAAATGGCCTTGTCAGAGAACTTCTTGGTGCTGGCATTAGCGCGATTAAAATTTTGATAGGCTTGATCTGGCTTTGGATTATTTTCAAAATAATCATAACGAATTCCGCTGACTATTTTAACATCATCGCTAAACTGGAAATGATCTTGGACAAAAGCGCCATACTGAGTGATATCCGCATCAGGAAATGATTTAGCCGGGTAGCTGTATCCTTTAACAACATTGGTTGCTGTACCCGCAATAAGATCCTTTTTCTCAATATATACCGGCCGTGAAAGGGATTTAGTCAACAAATCAACTCCCATTAATAGATGATGACTGCCCCACTCTTTTTCTACTAAGACGTTGAATCCAAGTTGTTTTTGTTTAAACTCTTCCCATTCAAATTCAATAGTGTTGATAGCTAAGCTTGTCGGATCATTCCGCTTTGCTGCCTGCACTTGTTCTTGCTCATATTGCTTAAAATTAGACGATTGGTAATCGAGTTGCCATTGCACCTTGTCTGCAAAGCCAACGCTAAAAATTTGATGCTTAATGCCCGCACGAAATACAGTTGATTGATCGTCCGCCGTGGACATAGTTACCTTGCTTCCCGGTGGCCCTTTAATAGGACCAATATTTGTATTGAGTGTGTTATCTGCATCTTGTTTAAAATAGTCGGCTAATAGCTCGACTCTGTGGTCTTCTCCTTCATCATACTTCCATTTAATTAACAGATTGTTCGATTCGCCATCTTTTGGATTAACCACAAAATCACTATTAATATCAGATGCTTTAAATCCCTGATGCTGTGCTTGAATCAGGCCAAAACCGCCAGCAACTTTACCAACAACCGTCGTACCAAAACGATAGCGTTCATCTTGTGAGAAATAGCCAGTATTTACAGACTGCCGTGTTTTGCCATCATTATCAGCTAACAGGCTTTGTGGATCAGCCGATGTCATTAGCACGACACCGCCCAGAGCATTACTGCCGTATAACGCAGATGCTGGCCCTTTAAGTATTTCAACTTGTTGCAAGTTAAATGGGTCAAAATTACCACGCCCTTGTGATATGCCCATCGAGCCAAAACCCTCTGGCATGACAACACCATCTTTTATCACTAATACGCGGTTGCCACCCACCCCACGAATATTGATATTTGCATCACCATAGCGGCCACTCGATTTCTCGACATTTATCCCTGGCAGATAGCGTAATAGATCGCTGAGTTTATTGGGTACTAAGCGTTCAATTTCTTCTTTACCAATCACTGAAATACTTACAGGGATCTCATTAACATTTGCTTGAATTCTAGAAACAGAAACTTCGATTCTTTCTATTTCATCAATTTCTTGTGCGAAAACACCAATTGAACCCATAGACAATAATGCGGCTGAAACAACCTTAGCCAAGTGACTTGGTTTTAAATAGACAACAGTTTTCATACATACCTTTATTGTTATAATGTAACATTACAGGTAGTGATGTTATAACATAACAATTAGAGTGGCAATCTTAATTTTTCTGTATATCGATTGATGTCTGTTACATGAATATCATTAGAAAGGGTCTATTGCGATAGTAGATATGGAGAGAGTGAAAGCTGCGTGAAGATGGCAGAAAGATAGGACAGACATAAAAATACTGCTGATATTCAATGACTTTAGACATTTCATGTCAATAATCATAATAAATGGGAACACGCATAACGAAGATGTTTAGTGGGGATTAATCATTGTGTAATGAGGATTGTGGTGAATGCCTCGTAGTGGCAGATAAGTCAGGTGAGACATAGATAATGCGTTCAACGGCTTTGCCACAAACCTTTAATCAGGTCTGTGGCTTAATTTTCAATCTAACAAATAATATCAACTAACGCTTCATCAGAAGGTAATTTAGTTTCAATAGCGTTACCTGTTACAACGTAATAGGCTAGTCCTGTCATCACCTTTTTAAATACACCTTTGAGAACTGATCGCATTAAAAACTGGCCCATCAGCCAGCCAAAAGGACCGCCTTTTACAACAAACTCAGCCGACATAATTATCTCAGAACTATGTTCATCAATGGCCTTAACTTTCATTTGTGCCAGCATACTTTTTAAAGGCAACGTATGTTCTGAAAGCTCCATGGTATAGCCTTCACCTTCGTTATACTCAACTATTTCTTCAACTAAACTTGAACCATCGTTAAAGGTACACTTGCGTTTTGCACCTACGCCGGTTGTTGTGTCATTGACTATCGGAGATGATTTAATCTCAGGAGCAAACTTTTCAACGCTGGCAAAGTCTTGTAAAACTGCCCAAATTTTTTCAGCAGATACATTTACTTTAATTGAGTTCTCAGTGTGGTGCGCCATGGTATTTCCTCTCTATAATAAATTACGACTAGTAAGTAACATTACCTACTAGTTACATTGTCAGTATTGTTATTTACTGGCTTTAAGCCCAGCGATTATAATTTCGATGGCCGTGGTTAAATCGTTTTCAAAATCAGGTCTCAGCATCATAAACTCATCTAGTTCGTAGACTTTTTTTAATGCATCACTTTGCATAGTGGCTGACCAGTAATTAGCCGTCGCGGCATAACTTAAATTCAAAAGTCGAAAGGCTTTATCCCCTTCAATCTCTGGATAAATTCGCGTTATATCAATGGTGATACTAAATAATAAACGCATTGCTAAACGCTTAAATTCAAGTAATTGCTCAAATGAGCTATTACGCTCAAGCGATATGAATAAAATAGGTATTAAGTCCAGAAATTTTGGTTGTTCTAACATGGAGCCCACCCATGATTTAGCAAATTGTTGCGCTGGTGCATTTTGAGCTAATTGCTGTAGTCGCTTGCGAAACTCTTCAACCCATTGTTCAAAAAGATCTGCAAATACGTTCAAAAAGATATCCTCTTTAGAACTAAAATAGCGATACATGTTGGATTTGGTAAAGCCTGCTTCCACTGCAATGCTGTTGAAGCTCACCTTGTCGTAGCCATTCTTTTTGAACAATGCAAAGGCGGCTTGATAAATTTCCTCTTTGCGTTGATTCTTCTTTTCGTCTGTTCTAGCGCGTTGCCAATCCATAGTACCCACTTAAGTGTCCACCAGTCTCTTATGCTGCTTAATATAAAAGACCAGTGGTCTCTAGTCAAGGGGTATTTGTTAATAACAAAGTGTGGATGGCTTATGATTATGTTATTTGGGAGGGCTAACAGGAGACAAGATCAAAGACTATACAATGCAAACAGCTCACAAATATCATTTTGTGAGCTGCTAACTTACTAATTTTCTGGTTTATTTGGAAATGAATGTGTCGATCATAACGTTAGAGAGTTTTGGCTGTTCGACAAAAATTTTGTGACCAGAATTTCGTACAATCTGTTGGTCTGCGTGTTGATAATCAGAGGTGTAGAACCTGTTAGGTTTATTAAGGCGTCTTAATGTGAATACCCGTTGCGTTACTTGGCATAGGCGCTTTAACGACTTTGCTGACCTTTTCTTTTTTGACGGGTTTAGGTGGTTTTGGGATCTCACTTGCCTGGCCTGGTTTAACTATTTTAGGCGGCATAGGAACCTTACTTTCCTGACCCGGTTTGATTATTTTAGGCGGCTTAGGGGATTTAGGAATATCACTTATCTGGCCGGGTATGACTATATCAATCGGCTTAGGTGGCTTGGGTATATCACTTAGTTGGCCTGGTTTTATCACACTAACTGCAGGTACATTCGCAGGTTGCTGGTGAGCAGGAATGTGGGCGTATGATACGTTTGAGACAAGTGAGACAAAAAGTGTCACAGCAGATGCCTGCACTAATTTCATCGCACTATTTATTTTCATGTCACTAGTTCTTTTCATGGTTATGGTCATTTTGTTTACTCCGAAAATTGTTTTAATTATATGAATAACTCATTTAACTCGATAAGTTATGGCCAAAGATTAAACGTCAAGTCAGCAAACAAATAGGCAGTATTTGGTAAACAAATAGTGGAGAGAGTTTACAAAGAAGTTACATCTTAAAATTTAGATGATGTTACTATCACCGCACTAAGATCATGGTTTAACGCATCTATTTATACCAATCTAGGTAAATAAGTGGTCTACTTTTTCACGAGAATAAATAGGTTAGGACAAGGCATTTATTTACGTATGTAGTTATTCTACATAGAAAATAAATAACGAAGGCATCATCTATTTAGGCCGTTAAAAATGATCAATTACTTTGCTAGATTGGTATTATTCCATCTCTTTAAACAGAACGCGTTAACCCAATGTATCGAGCTAATTCACTCAAACCGTCTACAAAGAGCACTAAGTAATCATGACCAAATCACCCTCAATCTTAATTGTTGAAGACGAAGCTTCCATTCGCGTCGGACTTGTCGACGTATTGATCTATCACGGTTTTGATGTTGATTACGCAGAAGAAGGCTTGTCTGGTCTTGAAAAAGCGCTCACCCGAGAATATGACCTAATATTGCTTGATGTTATGTTGCCCAATTTAGACGGCTTTGAAATATGTAAACAAATTAGAGAAAAAGAAAAGATCCAGCAGTTAGGCCATAAAGGTGAGCAGCCTATTATCATGCTCACCGCTAAATCTACAGATGAAGACATCATCAACGGATTAACCCTAGGGGCTGATGATTATGTTGCAAAGCCCTTTTCACTGTCTCAACTAATTCTTAGAATTAAAGCCGTGTTAAGACGCACCCTCACTGAGCACACACCGCCAAAAGTCATTGAACTTGACGACCACAGAACCATTGATTTGCAAAACCTCACCATCAACATCAACGGAACCTCGCAGCCCTTCACTAAACGTGAAATAGAAGTGATGGCATTTTTACACAATAACAACCAAAGACCCGTTTCTAGAGAAGAGTTACTAAGCGCGGTTTGGGGATATTCAAAAGAATTAGACATAGAAACTCGCACTGTTGATATTCATATTGCGCGCATCAGACGTAAAATTGAGGCTGACCCAAAGCACCCAAAATTTCTGATAACTGTGAGAGGCGCTGGGTATCGGTTAATTAGCACGAGTGACAGTAAATGAATTTTAAAAAATGGTTCACTAACTCAATATTCTCATTCTTGTCACCAAACCAACGGTTGTCTAAAAACAGATTATCAAAGTCGCGTTTACGCATTGTTTACACGTTGTTCTTTTTCTCACTCGCCATACCATCGGCGATCATCAGCTACGTGGCCTACGAAAAACTACGCTGGGAATCGTTTCATCAATATCAACAAACGGCACAAACGCTGGTGTTAGAAATAAACGACGCACTCAATAAAGGGCTCATCAAAGAAGAAAACCGTGCAGACAGTGACTACTCTTTCTTAACCCTCAAAGGCGATCCTAAAGCCAAGTTCGTGCAGCGCTCAGTCTTGTCATCTTTCCCTGTTGAGTCAGACCTACCGGGCGTTGTTGGCTATTTTCAAGTGGATGATAACGGGCAGTTTACTTCGCCCCTTTTGCCTCATAATGTTGAGCAGTCAGCCCTATACGGACTTTCTGATAAAGAAATGTCATTGAGACAACAGCGCACAACCGATGTATATAACATACTCCATCAAAACCAACTTATTTCAATGCCACTTAATCAATCGGCCGAGTTTTCTATACCTCCGCCGCCAGCGCCAGTGAAAAGTAACAATCAAATGGCGCAACATTTAACGCCTCCGCAACCTATCAAGCCAACTATGCTGCCACCAAAGGCACCTAAGCCTATGAAACCTCAGCTGGCTAAACGGTTAACCAGAATAGAGAAAAGTTACATTCCCCAACATGAGTCTGTTGCAGTTAATCCAGCTGAGCACACTAATAATGCGCTGATACACAAGCCTCAAATCAAGCAATCACTAAAAATAAAAATGTTTGAAAGCAAACTTGAGCCGTTTAAGTTTAGCTTTTTGACAACGGGCCATTTCGTTGTTTATCGCCAAGTATTTCGTAATGGCAATTGGCTAATGCAAGGCGCCGTGTTATCGACGACCGAGTTTTTAGATCAAGCAATCAACACACATTTTGAGCGCTCCCCTTTGTCAGCGTTCACCCAATTAAGTGTCAGTTACTCCAACACCTTACTTACAGCCTATGCGCCCAGTAACAACAAGGGCATAAACAATGCCAAAGATGACACCAAGTTACTTTCAACCACCCTATTATCTGAGCCATTTAATCAACTATCCCTAGACTTTAAAATCAGTGAAATGCCACAAGACCAAAGTGGTTACTTTATTTTTCTTATTGCATGCTTGCTAATGTGCGCGTTAATCTTTGGGACTTATGCGCTGTATCGCCTGACCTACCGCCAATCTCAACTGGCGCAGCAACAACAAGACTTTATCTCATCGGTTAGTCATGAATTAAAAACGCCCATCACATCAATCCAAATGTATGGTGAGATATTAAAAAATGGCTGGGCTGATGAGGCTAAACGCGCGCAATATTACGATTTCATCTACAGTGAATCTAATCGATTGGCTAGGCTCATTTCAAGCATTTTACAACTATCTAATGTCAGCAGAGACAGCTTAAACCTTGAAATTAGCCAAGTCAGTGTCAGTGAATTAGGTGCAGTGATAGAAAAAACGGTGAGTTCTCAAATAACCCAAAGTAATTTCACCTATAAGCTCACAATCGACAAAGGCATCGAAAACACCCTAATCCAAGTAGATACTGACGCATTCATTCAAATAATAATCAACCTAGTAGACAACGCCATTAAATATTCCGCCAAAGCAGCGCAGCAGCACATTGATATTGCCTTTAGTCACCTGCCTAGCAATGAAATATCCATCACGGTCAAAGATTATGGCATCGGCATTGCCAAGTCAGAGGCTGGTAAAGTGTTTGATCTTTTTTATCGCAGCGGTAACGAATTAACCCGAGAATCAACAGGCACAGGCATTGGTCTTGCGCTAGTTAAAGAATTAACACAGGCCATGGGCAGCGAAATACATATTATTGAACAAGATGTTGGTAGTAAATTTCAGATTATCTTTGTTGAGTCTGTTAGCGTGTAAACCACGCATATTTTTCGCGATTTTAATGCTATGATTGGCCATCTCTATTACCAACGACATGTTCTTATTCCTGCGCACATTCTTAAAATATGATTAATGAAAACAAACAGCATTCAATTAAGCTAGGTCAATGGCTTGTCATCAAAGACGAAAACCTACTGCGAACTGACAATGAACAAGTGGTTGTGTTGCCCAAGGTAATGGCTGCACTAGAATATTTTATTGACCATCCCAATCAAGTCATCACCTTCGATCAACTCAATAATGCGATATGGCCAAACGAAGTTGTCGGTGACAATTCAATCTATAACCTAATAGGTCAGTTGAGAAAAACCCTAGGTGACAATGCTTCTAAACCGGTTTACATCGAAACCATCTCTAAAAAAGGTTATCGATTAATCGCGCAGGTTACAATTACCGAAGATGATGCAATCACTGACAGTGCAAACAGCGCAGCAACACAAAGCCCGACTGAAGATGCCATCAACACCCAGAGCCAATCTACGCAAACAAGTCCAAATAAAACATCAGGTAAATTACCATTCACACGACGCTATAAAAATGTGGCACTGCTTTTAGTGACAACAGGCCTTGTTCTACTAGTAAGCTTGTTTTATCTGAGCGAAGACAGCCCAGCACTCAAAAATGCTGATGTGCAAACACACAGCCCGCTTGCCAAGCAGTTTCTTACAATGGCCAAATTTCACCAGTTTAAGGGCGGTGAGAAAGATAAATTAACCGCTATCGACTATTATCAAAAGTTCGCCGTCTTATCACCAAATTCTGTGACGCCGCATATCGAAATGGCTTATCTCAATATTGATTTAATGGCATTAATTCCTGATCAGAAAAACCTTTTTTACCGCAAGGCCCTGCTCGCAAAAGACAATGCCAAAAACAAAGCTAAAGAAAAAGCGCTACAACCTTCTGCCCAGTCAGCCAACGTTCAAGCGTTAGCTGAGACAAAGTTTCTAGAAACTTACTTATCACAATTAAACAAGCTAGTTAAAAAGTCGACTATTGTTGAATTGGCATTTACTGAGCTAACATCAAACACAAGCAAGGTTTCAACCAGCACCAAAGCGGCTTTTGCTAATTATCTTTTTCATAAGGGCAATGTGGATGCAGCGATTGTTATGCAAAAACGCGTAATTAAAGATTGCGCTACATGCGCCGAAGGTCATTTAAATCTGGCCAATTCATACATGGTCAACATGGCTCTTGAGCAAGCCGCCCACCACTTTAATCGTTATCATGAATTGAAACACTATGATTACAACAACCCAATTAGTCTAGTGAGCCAAGGTGCATTGTCGATGCAGACACTTAAAACGATGCATCGTTGGGTTCAAAACTCGGCCACTGGGCCAAGTAGCAAAGCCCAGCTTAATCATTTAACCCTGTTAATGCTAAATTTAGGATTGTTTGAAAAAGCGCAGCACATGGTTACTAAGCGTAATTTATCCGAGGCAACAGACTTCTTCACGCTATATACCCTAAACGCGGTGGCAGGTGCAAACCAAGATTTTAGCCAGAGCTTAAAGTATCTTAAAAAGCGCCATGAGTTATTCCCCCAAAACACCCGCTTTGCCCTTTCTTTAGCACTGGCCTATTGGATGTCCGGTGACAATGAAACATCATTAGCCCTATTAGAAAGTAAAGTTATTGGCTCAAACCTTGCCCCTTCAAACTATCAATTCTTGCACGCTGCTTTACTTAAAGCAGACAATCAGCCCGATAAAGCGCAGCTTATACTCAATAATGTGCTAGATAACGTATTAAAAATAAACGAACCTAACGCCAGTGATTATATGACGTTAGCCATGGCTAATGCATTATTGGGCAACAAACCAAACGCGCTACAAGCACTAGATAATTCTTTAAAAGCCGGTTGGGTATCAGACTTTAATTTAGATTGGTGGCGACTAGAAGATAATCCATTTTTATCGAGTATAAAAAACGAGATTGAATTTAAGCGCTTAACAAAAGGCTATTATGAGCAACTAGCCAGCATTACATCGCTAACAACAATTAAATAACCAAAACTAAAGTCCTACTTTGGCACATATTCAGTACCTAGCCTTTGTCATTTACGGCTAACTTCAACCTAGCGACTCTGCTTTTAAGGTATTGGTTATGTGGTAACAAACCCAGCGCGCGTTTGGCGCTTATTAGAGCCTTGAGGCTGTAGAATTTATCCAAAAAGAACGTTTTTACGTTCTTTTTTAGTTTTAGCCTAATTGTTTGATAATTGAGCTTGAACGCCGATCTAGTCTGTGATCTAATGGTTATTATCCGTTATGAGT
>Ga0209291_1000974_pt1 | contig 26648 bp, 22 predicted proteins | sample GOMGulsemesocosm_FD_184633 | JGI IMG/M metagenome (GOLD analysis project Ga0209291, IMG submission 184633) | Methane-oxidizing microbial communities from mesocosms in the Gulf of Mexico - GOM9B Gulf of Mexico (SPAdes) (version 2) | ecosystem: Environmental > Aquatic > Marine > Cold seeps...
ATCGGGTGTCCTTTTTAACACTTTATAATTTAAAAAGAGGATATATCGTGGAAGCGATTATTAAAAAGTTTAAGCTAGGTAACCAAGAAGTTACTCTAGAAACTGGCCGTATTGCCCGTCAGGCAACCGGTGCTGTATTAGTGACAATCGAAGGCGTACAAGTTCTTTGTACCGTTGTTGGCAAAAAGACTGTGAAAGAAGGTCAGGATTTCTTCCCGCTTTCTGTTCACTATCAAGAGAAGTACTACTCAGTGGGTAAGATCCCTGGTGGTTTCTTCAAGCGTGAAGCGCGTCCTTCTGAAAAAGAAACACTAACGTCACGTCTTATCGACCGTCCAATTCGTCCGTTATTCCCTAAGGGATACATGAACGAAGTACAAGTTATCTGTACAGTGATGTCAGCTGACAAAGTAAACGATCCGGATATCGCTGCGATGATCGGTGTATCTGCTGCGCTATCTATCTCTGGTATCCCATTCCAGGGACCTATTGGTTGTGCACGTGTTGGTTTTACTGAAGATCAAGGCTATATTTTAAACCCAACTTACGAACAGCTTGCAACCTCTGAGCTGGACATGGTTGTTGCCGGTACTAAAGATGCGGTACTAATGGTTGAGTCTGAAGCTGACGAGCTTAGCGAAGACGAAATGCTAGGTGCTGTTCTTTTTGCTCACACAGAATTCCAAGGCGCTATCGATGCGATTGCTGAACTTAAAGCAGAAGCAGGCAAGCCTACTTGGGATTGGTCTCCTGCTGCAGTTAACGAAACGCTAGTTGCGCAAGTCACTGACTTAGTAGGCGCGGGTATTGCTACTGCTTATCAAACAGCAGACAAAATGCAGCGTCAAGACATGCTTAGCGCGCTTCGCGATCAAGCAGTTGCTACACTTTCTGGTGAAGAAGGTCAGTCTTCTGCTAAAGAAGTGGCTGGTGTTGTTAGCAGCATCGAAAAATCAACAGTACGTCAGCGTATTGTAAATGGCGAATCACGTATTGATGGTCGTGACACTAAGACTGTTCGTGGCATAGATGTTGAAGTTGACGTGCTTTCTGGTACGCACGGTTCTGCATTGTTCACACGTGGTGAGACTCAGGCAATCGTTACTTGTACGCTGGGTACTTCACGTGATCAACAGCTTATCGACGCAATCGAAGGCGAGCGTAAAGATCCGTTCATGTTGCACTACAACTTCCCTCCGTACTCTGTTGGTGAAGCTGGACGCATGGGCGCAACGGGTCGTCGCGAAATCGGTCACGGCCGTCTAGCACGTCGTTCTGTTGCTGCAATGCTTCCATCACAAGATGATTTCCCGTACACAATTCGTATCGTATCTGAAATCACTGAATCTAACGGTTCAAGCTCTATGGCTTCTGTCTGTGGCGCATCTCTTGCGATGATGTCTGCAGGTGTTCCTCTTAAAGCGCCTATCGCTGGTATCGCGATGGGGCTAGTTAAAGAAGGCGAGAAATTTGCCATCCTAACTGACATTTTAGGTGATGAAGATCACTTGGGCGACATGGACTTTAAAGTCGCAGGTACTGAACAAGGTATTACTGCACTACAGATGGATATCAAGATCACTGGTATCACTGAAGAGATCATGGATATTGCTCTTGAGCAAGCGCTACAAGCGCGTACTCATATCCTTAAGGAAATGGCTAAAGTTATCGGTTACGCACGTCCAGAGCTACCGGATAATGCACCCGCTATGACTTCTATCAAGATTAATCCTGAAAAAATCCGTGATGTTATCGGTAAGGGCGGCGCAACTATCCGCTCAATTACTGAGCAGACTGGCGCGATGATCGATCTAGATGACGATGGTACAGTACGTATCTTCGCTGCCGATAAAGCCGCTGCACAAGCTGCGACTGATATCGTACTAGGTATTACTGCTGAAGCTGAGATCGGTAAGATCTACGAAGGTAAAGTCGTACGTATCGAAGAGTTCGGTGCTTTTGTTAACATCTTGCCGGGTAAAGATGGTCTGGTTCACATTTCACAAATCGACAACAAGCGTGTTGAGAAAGTGACTGACTACATCCAGATGGATCAGATGGTTAAAGTTAAAGTACTAGATGTTGACGTTCGCGGACGTATCAAGCTTTCTATGAAAGACATGGCTGAAGACTAGTCATTACTTAAATATAAAGCTTAGTGAATAAAAAAGCCCTCTGATGAGGGCTTTTTTTTGGCTGCAATTTTTAATACTTACTTTTTGACTTTTAATAGACCTTCAGCTTGGGCGGTAAAAATTAACTGTTGCGCAGTGAAACGCAGTGCGCTTTCATTGTCAAAGTGTGAAATCTTTCCGTCCTTGTTTATATCCTCTCCATCCATGAGTGCATTGGAGAGCTCTTTTAATTGAGTGACATAAGCCAAGGCTTGTGAGGTTGATATTGAGCGTGCAATTGCATGACAAATGATGAGCATTCTCTTGCCTATAGCAGCGGTGTGTTCGGCGCCACTGACTATTTTATCGGTACGTAGTTTCATATTAACAGAGGCGTCACTCGCCTGTGCCGCTGATTTCATTTGTTTAGCAATTTGGTTGCTAGATTTAATCACCCCGTAGCCAAGCCCGCCATCACCAAATTTAGTACCTTCTATCGCGTGTTTAGCGCGGTTAACATGTAATTTTATCCAAGCTAAATCTTGATCTTGAGATTGTGCTATTTGGATATATAAATCCGTTATTTTGGCTTCTTTTAAAGCGGTGTCTATTAAACTCATTGATTTGGGCGCTTGCGGCCAAGATTTAATGATGTATAAAAGGTGCGCCTGGGAAGCCGCTAATGTTAGCTGGCTACTAAAAAGGATCGCCGAGAATATAAAGAGTTTTATTGTTTTCATTATGGCTCCTGTCAATACTATAAATTTCAGTATCAATCCATTAAATTGCTTTTAATTAGATATCTGGCCTTATAAAAAGGATAGCAGTAAATTCGCCATATTTTTATATGTGTTTTTATTATTTATTCCTTATCCGCTAAATGCTGGATTGGCGTGCTCATTTAACTAAAATCGATCAGCAATGATCTCTGTTACTTAAAGCACTGTTTACGTGCAATTTTAATCAATATTATATAGCCAATTGATATTTATTAAGTCTTCAAAGCCTTTATACAACGAATTATCCTGCGGCGATTGCCCTGTATAAAAAATTTGAGTTCGTTGTGGAAGGGGAAAAGAAATAAGTCGCTTTTAAATTAGGGTAATATTGCAATACTTATCAAATGTCTGGGATCGAGCCTAAATGTAGATAATATTGTTTTGTATCAAAATACTTTTTAACCAATGCTTTATATTCATAGCCCTACTGATAAATAAAATTTAAGGTATAAAAGTGTTCATTATTTTACTGTTACATATACTCGGCGCAACCATTTGGACCGGCGGGCATATCGTACTCTGTTTTGTAATATTACCTGGTGTTCTTAAAGAGAATTCACCTGAGCAATTATTAAAATTTGAATCTGTCTATGAAAAAATAGGCATGCCAGCGCTTATCGTACAAATAGTCACAGGACTGTGGATGGCGCATAATCTCCTACCTGATGTGAGTCAGTGGTTTAATATGAGCAACCCGCTGTCTCATCCCATTGCTGCAAAGCTACTACTGCTGGCACTAACATTCGTCTTTGCGCTCGATGCAAGATTTAGAGTGATACCTAATTTATCGGTCGATAATTTACAGGTCATGGCTTGGCATATCATCCCAGTGACATTATTCTCTATTTTATTTGTCGTGGTTGGCGTATCTTTCAGATCTGGTTGGCTATATTAAATTTTTATTTTGTAATTAACCCACATAGTAAGCTCAATCACCGAATCTAGCTTGCAGTCCTTTTCTGAAAAACTGAGTTCTTAAATGTTAATAGATTGCTACCCTAAAGAGATAAAACGATTACGTGATTTAAATGGCTTTGGTCCAAAAAGTGAGGAAATACTGGCGAAGGTGGGCATTGGCTCAGTTGAAGACTTTATGGCGACAGAACCCTATGAGCTTTATCGACAGCTAAAACCGATGAAAGGTATGGGGATGAACTCTATTTACGCGATTATAGGTGCTCGAGAAAATCTCTCTTGGTTAGTTGTGGCAAGGGAGAGGAAAACAGAAATCCTAATGACCCTTGATGATATGGGGTTAGCGCCTAAGTAGTTTTTAATTAGGATGCTTGATCAATAGTTGAGAGAAAGACCGAAGGTATCCGGTCTTTTAGATGTAAAGCAATCAATACTACGAAATCATTTAGCAGCTACCACAAAGACGATATTTCCTTGGTAGATTCTATGTTTATCGGTGATAGCATCTGTAATCCCAAGATCAAAGAAGACCACACTCGCCGCGCGCTTCTCGCCTTCTATTTCGCTTCTGACAGAGCCAGTAGCCTTTCTTCCATCTAATGTCGTGCATTCATATGTTAGTGCGTCATCAAAGCGTCTAAAGTACACCCCTTGCGCGGGGATACTTGAGTTCCAAACCCCTCTCTTGTTCTTAAACGTATAAACGCCAGAGGAGCCGTCAGAAAAGCTAAAGGTTAAGAATATATTGGTATCGTTTATAGTACTTGCGCAGCCTGTCGTTAAACTCAATATTTTCAGAACACAACAAGTATTCGTGCTATATTAAAAATCATATTACTTCATATATATCTTGTACTTATTACCCAAGGGTCACAGTGAATTTAGCAGCTTTTGCACGGTGCACTATAAAATGAACAGTCTATCAGCGGGATATTTTATACTGCTGGCCGTTGTCTTTAGCTTAATGAGTCAATTCTATCTCCCCAGTGTGATGTTGGCCGCGCTACTTTTTTGGTTTGCCAGCTTTAAATTGCGCAAAAATATTAGTCAGCGAAATGCTAGGCAATCTCTCTTCCTAGCGTTTACAGGTATTGCGCTGAGTATCTTTTCGTTCTGGCAAAACCAGTCCGTTGCTTGGATGGGGCTACTCAAAGGCAATGTCGGGATAGTTGCTATGCTGGCAGGAGTGAGTTTTTTAACCTTAATCAGCCAGCCTAAAATTGGTGCAAAAGAATCTTTGCCCAAGGGTAAACGGACTATTATAAGCACTTTTCTCGGAGTGCATTTATTTGGCGCTGTGATTAATATCTCTTCTCTATTTATTCATGCCGATCGACTTAGTGCCAATAGGGCGTTGTCTCGCTCGCAAATAGTGGTACTAACAAGAGGATTCTCAACCGGGGCTTTTTGGTCGCCATTTTTTGCAGCAATGGCAGTGGCATTGAGTTACGCACCAGGTGCTAATTTAGCACTGTTGATGTTAGTGGGTGCAGTAATGACGGCGAGTTCTCTTTTCTATACGTTTTTTGAAGTAAAACGGCTCTCTCAAAATGAAAGTTTTTACGGCTACCCGCTGCGTCTTAACAGCCTTTACCTGCCATCGTTGCTGACAGTGTTAGTTTTTGTGGTTCATTACTTTTACCCCTATCTGTCAGTGTTATTTATTATTACTTTAAGCGCACCTTTGTTGTGTTTATTGATACTCTCTAGGAAAAAGGACTATAAAGCTATTTTTGATGGCCATGTAAAGGGCAGGGTGGCCAATATGCAAAATGAAATAGTGCTTTTTTTATCAGCCGGAATATTTGGTTTTGGTCTGCAATCAGTGCTTGCCAATCAAAGTTGGTTTGCGCCTTTTGAGCAGTTTGATGCAATCGCTGCGAGCATCTGTTTTTTGATAATTATAGGGTTGTCAATGATCGGGTTTCATATGTTGATCGGAATTTCTATTATTGCACCGTTAGCATTACCGCTTGATCCCGAACCGACTTTATTGGCGTTTATCTTCTTGTCTTCATGGTCGATTGGCGCGGCAGTCGGGCCATTGTCTGGGATGAATATTTCGATTCAAGGGACTTACAATATTAGCAGCCAGAAAATTTTAGGTTGGAATTTTAAGTATGCAATCTTATTGTCGATGTTGGTGGTAGGGGGGATTTTTGTGTTGGATTATTGGGTGTTGTAGTTGCTATTTGTATACTTATTACTGTTCAATATTTTTTCAAACCTAAAAGTCTTTAGTCTGTATTTAGAAGACTATTAATTTACCAGTATAATTTTAATACTCCTGATAATAACGAATTTTTTTCTTAACAATAAAACGCCAACCGCTCATTAAGCAAACCGAATAGATATTCCGTAGAGCGGCGAATGCGATGAACAGCTGGCGTAAATCTGTAATAAACTTCGATCAAAAAATCATTCAATCTCGCTATTTCTGCACGGCTTTAAACTTTGGGTTAGATTTACAAATTACAAAAGTACGCCCTCTGCGTTTAACTATTTTACAGTCTTTGTGTCGGTTTTTGGCGGTCTTTAATGAACTGACAACTTTCATGCGACAGCTCCTTTGAATTTAGAAAACTTGCGATTGAAGTTTGCGACACGTCCTTCAGTGCTTGTTACCATCTGTTTACCGGTATAAAACGGATGTGAAAATGATGAGACCTCGATTGGCATGTATGGATACTCCTTGCCATCTAACTCGATAGTTCTATCCGTTTGTAAGGTTGATCTTATAATCAATTTTTTATCAACATTGGTATCGTGAAATACAACTTCTCTAGATGTCGGGTGTATGTTTTGTTTCATTTTTAGTATCCTAAATTAATAATCATTAATACATATGTTATAACATAACATTAATTTTAATGATAATCAAAATCATTAGATAAAAAAGTAGCATGCGGATGCCGAAGGTGGCTGTGGTTTATAACTTCGTACGAGGTGTTTCTATTAGAAATGTATACAGCGAATTAATTCTGCATGAGAAGTGAAGAGCTCAGTCAAAAGATACAGAGCGCAGAGCTGTATCCTTTGACTAATATCTTTTTTAACCTATCAAGCCGCCATCATCGCGCGTTATTGCGATAACGGATGAGCGCGGTACTGAATCTCCACCATCAGGGAAATGACTGTTTCCTTTTTCACCGGGGTGTTGAATGCCTACAAATAGAGTTCTACGATCTGCACTCCAAGTAATACCTGTGACTTCACATTCCTTTGGCCCTACTAAGAACCGCTGTATTTCGCCTGTGCTTGGATCTCCTACCAACATTTGATTATTACCCATGCCAGCAAAGTCTCCCTTTGCACTATAATTCCCATCAGTTTGAATCCACAGCATGCCATTGTTATCAAAGGCAAGGCCATCTGGAGAGTTAAACATGTTGTGTTTGTTGATATTGGCAGAGCCTGCGTAGGCATTATTGTGTACTTGCGGGTTTCCAGCGACAACAAATAGATCCCAACTGAATTTAACTTCAGTATGATTTCTATTAGCTGGTTCCCAGCGAACAATTTGCCCGTAATTATTTTCTGCTCTTGGATTAGGGCCGTCCACAGGTGTCGCATCACCGCCAGCATTTGTTTTCACTGCGCGGTTTTTGTTGTTTGTAAGACAGCAATAAACTTCTGTTTTAATAGGGTTAGCTGCGACCCATTCCGGTCTGTCCATTGTGGTAGCTTTAACTGCTGAGGCTGCTTGGCGAGTATGTATGCAGATTTCAGCCATTGAAGACATGCCTGTTGTTTCAGGGGTTAATGCCAACCATTCACCACTAAAGTCATCATTAAAGCGGGCAACAAATAAGTCGCCTTCTTCTAACAAGTTGGCGTTATTCCCACCTTCAACATATCGGCTATGGCTAACAAAGCGATATAAAAACTCGCCGCGCTCGTCATCCCCCATATAGACAACCACGTGTCCATTTGCAGCGACCACGACTTCTGCATTCTCGTGTTTAATTCGTCCCAGTGCTGTACGCTTCTTGGGAGTAGAATTCGGGTTTAAAGGATCAATTTCAACGATATAACCGAAGCGGTTAGGTTCGTTTGGTGATTTGCTAATATCAAAACGCTGGTCTTCTTTATACCAGCCATAACCGCGATCTTTGTTCTTAATACCATAGCGTTTCATGGCATCGGTACGGGCAAAATCAGGATCAGAGCTGCCAAAGTTGCCGTTAAAGTTCTCTTCACAGGCTAGGTAGGTTCCCCATGGAGTGCGGCCATTACCACAGTTATTGAATGTTCCTAATGCGATGACTCCCTTAGGGTCTGCTTTGGTTTTAAGAAGATTGTGTCCTCGCGCAGGCCCGGTGATTTCCATTGGGGTGTCCCCTGTGATGCGGCGATTTAAAGACGCATCTTTAATGATTTTCCACTGGCCATTAGCTTGTTCTAGCTGTACTACAGAAACACCATGGCCAGCTTTACTTTTACGTACATCATCGGCATTTTCAGGCAGGCCAGAAGCGCGATTTCCATGAAAAATGCTGCGGTTAACATATTCATTATTAACCACCAGAATATTGTCATCACCACGCTCGAACAATGCCATGCCATCGTTATTATCACCAAAAGCTAGTTCTTGACTATCACCAGTACCACGGCTTATCTGATCAAACTCAGACCCTTTCGACCACAGAGGGTCGCCCCAGCGCGCAACGGTTTGCCAGCTATAATTTTCAGGAACAGTAACAGTGTCTAAAGAGTTGGCGGTAACGGGCTTGAAGCCAAAACGACTTCTAGAATCTGCACTTGCTAAGCTTGCCGTCAATGAACCTGTTGCTCCCATTACAAATGCAGAGGCACCAATGGCCACGCTACTAGATAAAAAACTTCGACGTGATATAGCCCGCTCGGCAATATTTGCGAAATCACTTGGAACATCACGCTTTGCTTTTATTGAACTTGTCATATTCTTTTCCTCTAGATGGGATTTTAATTTGTAGTTAATACTAAAAGCTAAAAATGACAGTTATTTTACGAAAACATGACAGGAATATTGTTGTTATAGATTTTGTTAATATTGCTATATGCTCTTCGTGCATCGTTGGTCTGACGTATTCAATACATTGGACTGATATTATTGGTTATAATTTTTAGCTGGCTATATGGGTCTTATTGTCATCGCTGATGATAGGCTATTTTTGCAAAATATTTCTATATCAGTCCCTCAAGGTGATCCGCTAAACTGATCTTTATAGCTTTAGCTGGAGTACGTTATGGGTAATAAAATAGTTTGGTTTAAAAAAATGGCTACTTTTTCCGTTACGGTTTTCGCTTTATTGACCATAAGCCAAGCGGCTTTAGCAACCTGTACTATAAAGTTGGGCTATCGCGTAGAGGATAAATCGCCTTTCATGGCGGGCGGTTCGGATAATTCAGGTTTGTATAAAGAGATCTATACGCGAGCGGCCAAGGCAATTAATTGTAAACTTGTGATAGTTCGCAAACCTAAAAACCGCATTTTGGCTGAGCTTAACGCGGGCAAAGTAGACATTTATCCAGCCTATAATTACACCGAGAAGCGCGGCAAAAATGTTTTTTATCTAGAGACAGGGTTAGTGAAAAAAAATGTAGGTATTTCTTTGCGTACTTTACCTGAGATTACACACCTTGCTGAGCTAAAAGGGCATACAGCCATGCTTGCATTGGGTAGTCTCAATCGTTACCAAGATTTCCAAGGTGTCGAAGTTAGATGGGTCCATGATTTAAATATTGATAAAGTTATTTCCTTTTTAAAAAGAGAAAGAGCAGACTTTTATTTTGCTAACCTGTCAGAGTATTTATATGCCATCAAGCAACTTAGCGCTGAGCAAGCTCAAGGATTAAAAGTACACCATAATTGCTGTGGCAAAGAGAGGATAGTGTACTTTGCATTATCCAAAAAATCCTCACTAATCAAAGAGCTGCCAAATCCCAGGTTTATAGCAACCCAAGCAATCTCCCCCACTAATTTCCCGACAGTGCTTGATCTAAACTCCACCGCTTATCGCTTTAATCAAGCATTACAACAAATGAAAAAGCAGGGGATTATAGAAGATTTATATAATCACTATTTTAGATAAACACTATAGACGGGGCTTAGGCTGGGTTAAGTCCCTACATCTTCACAATGGAAAGTGCTTTTTAAAAACCAATCAGATTATGTCTTTTGTCATTAAGCGATGAGTTAAAGATTGACTTGCCTATGGGCAATTACTAAATTAATGCTTTTGAGTTTTGGTAGTAAGGTAATTATGACTTTGAATGACATTAAGCAGCTTTGGGCTACACCAATTAAAGATGCAACAGAAACAATTTCTCACCTGATAGGCGATTTAGGAGAACTCAGTGTAGTAGTGCACAATGCAACTTGGTGCCCTGATTGTGAACGCGAGGTGTCGCAATTAATAGCTTTAGATGAGCAGGCATCTCGAAGGTTTGAAAATATAACGCTATATAGCTATGAAGATAAGGCAGATTATCAACAAAAGAAGTTAGCCGGTGAATTGGCTATTACTTGTTTACCTACTTTGATTTTTTATAAGCAGGGTGAAGAGGTTATGCGTATTGAGGAGGATTCTGCAGGCTTGTTAGCTGAATCGTTATTGAAACTGTAACAATGTGAGAGAGGGGGCATTTGATCAATTCATACTTGAAGATTAGCGGGATAGGTATTTATTAAGTTTATAACTGTGCAGCTGTATCCATGGTTTTTTTCCAACCAACACATTTATTACCATTGTTTGCCTTTTGGGAAAAAATTAAGCTCTAACTCCCTGCTTCCCCCGTGGTTTGGGGGGAAGTTAAGGCCATTACTCCTCACTGTTTTAAGCGTAAACATCCCCCAAGCTCTAGTATGCTACTGAGCTTAGTTTTTTTAGCGCTTAAGAAAAAGGCAGGTCTTGCAAGTTTGCGCCGTTTTAATTGTTATTACTGCCACCATAACGCCAGCGTTGGGAAGCTGACCAGTAATGACAGTGCTACCACCTGCAAGCCGATAAACGGCAGCACGGCGCGGAAAATGTGCGCTAAAGTTATATCTGGTGGTGCGACACTTTTTAGATAAAAAGCGGCGGGGCCGAAGGGTGGGGTCAAGAATGATATCTGCATGTTCATCGAGAACACAACCCCAAACCAGATGGGATCATAGCCTAACTGAATAATGATAGGCACAAAGATCGGCATAGTTAACAATGCGATCCCCACCCAATCGAGGAACAGGCCTAACAGGAATAGAATGGCCATCATCAGCAGTAGAATGGATAGAGGGCTACCGTCACCAAAGTTGAGAATTAAATTCTCTACAAAGCGCATGCCTCCCATCAAATTGTAGACACCCACTATCATAGTGGCACCGATGCCGATCCAGATAATCATGCCGCAAGTGCGCAAGGTTTGTTTTGCGCTTTCTCGCATCAATTCCCAGCTCAGCTCACCGCGCAACCAAGTGGAGAGTGTGATACCAGCGACACCCACACCAGCCGCTTCTGTGACAGAGGCAATACCTGCATAGATACTGCCCAAAACAGTGAAAGCCACAGCAACGGGCAAGGCAACACCGCGCACCACTTTCCACTTTTGCGCACTACTTAATGAAAGTTCTTGTTTATCGGGAATAGGTGCTAGGCTTGGATCTAGATAACAACGTACTAAAACGTAGATCACATAAAAGGCAGCCAGTAGGAAGCCAGGTACAAAAGAAGCAGTGAATAGATCGCCAATTGAGACGTTGGCAATTAAGCCATAGATAATGAGTACGATGGAGGGGGGAACCATCGTTCCCAAGGCGCCACCAGCACAAACGACACCAATCGCTAGATTGCGGTTGTAGCCCATGCGCAACATCTGTGGCAATGCCAGTAACCCTAACAATACAGTTTCGCCGCCAATAATACCGGACATGGCGGCAAGGAATACAGCGACTACTAATGTTTGTACCGCGACACCGCCGCGTATTTTTCCGCCCACCAAGCGCATGGCATTAAATAAGTCTCTGGCGATGCCTGATCTATCGAGAATGGCGGCCATTAACACAAACATGGGGACAGCGACAAATACGTAAGAGGTAGAAAAACTGTAAATTCTGCTAATTAGCAGTGGAGTAGAGTGCGGGCCAATCCAAAAAAGGGCAAAAAATAGTGCAACGATACCTGTGACTATTGCCAGTGGCATACCTGAGGCTAACAGCACAAACATGATAGCCAGCATCAACAAGCTGCCCCACTCTATGCCTATCACTGACAAATCAAATAATTCAAACATTCTTGTTCTCTCCTAGCGTGCTGATTAGCTTGATCAAATGCAGTAGGTATTGAAATAACATCAGTAGCACCACGCAAAATAACGCCGATTTAACGATTGCAGGTAGTGCGGGATCCCATGCGCTACCGCTGGTTTCCAAGCGAAAATCTCCCCAGGGAGCAAACAATGATTTTTGCGCAACGCCATAAGCGGCCCAACTAAGTGCTGCCATGTAAAGTAAACCGAGCGTTGCGATAAAAATATCTAGGTACTGACGAACCTCGTCAGATACCCAGTCGTAGATAATGCCGATGCGAATGTGGCGGTTGCAGGCTAGGCAATAACTGCCTGCATACATAAAACACATGGCACAAAATAAAGTGGTGGTTTCGTGTACCCAGATAGTGGGGGCATTAAAAACATAACGCATGATAATTTCAAAAATAATGATGCCGGCACTGAGTAGAAAAACCGTGCTTAACATGTCACCAAATTTGATGATTAACTTATCCAATAGAGTAATAGGCTCATGGTTATCTGAGGCGCGTAGGGATTTGTTGTCTGGGCTGTTCATAATTAATCGCCTGTTAATATAAATCTTTGAAAATCAGGGACAAGGAGCAGTAGAAATCCAGAAAATAGGCTTAGTCGCAGTAGTTTAGTCTGTTCTGCCAATCTTCTAGACAAGGGAATAATACAGCTATCATCTCATTCAAGCGGGTACAGGTTGTTCTCAATGCAGCAGTTTAATTTACAAAACAAAGGTCAAAACAGATGCTGTTTAAATTAAAAATTGCTGGATTGAGGGTATTAACATTCAACCGGAGACAGAGCTTTCCGGTTGAATGTTAATGACAAGCAAGTTGTGATTTATAACATGCCTTTGTCCGCGAGGTATTTAGACAGTGCATCGAACACTTTTTGAGCATTAGGAGATTTTTTGGCAAAAATTTCCCACTGTCCCTGGGCAATGCTACGAAACTTATTTCGCTCTTCCATGCTCCAGTTGTGAATCGTGATATCACCCGCAGCTTTTGCTTGCGCTACTGCTTTGATGTCATTGTTCTTCAAAGTAGTCACCATGTTGTTGGCAAAATCTTTAACAGAACTTAATATGACTTTCTGAGTAGCAGCAGGTATTTTATTCCAAGTTTTCTGTGTCATTGATACTTCAATCACAGGCATTGAATGAAATCCTGGGTACACTGGATGCTTGGCAATTTTGTGTAAGCCTTGCTGTTGGTTTGTTGAGAAAACCGTGTAATCAGCGGCATCGATTAAGCCTTTATCCAAAGAGGTGTAAACTTCTGAACCCGGCAGATTTACCGGAGAGGCACCCGCTGCAGCAAATACGGCCTGCACTAAACCTTCAGGTGCTCTAAGTTTAAGGCCTTTAAGATCGGCAACACCATTGAGAGGGACTTTGGAGACAAAAGCTTCAAGACCTGTCGCGGTAGCCCCAAGAAATTTCACTCCGTAGGGTGTTAATAGTTCTTCGTACAACTCACGTCCACCACCGTTGTTGATGAAATCAAGCATTTGTGCTGGGTCGCCCCAAGCACCTACCGTATTTCCCAATAGGCCAAACGCTGGGTCTTTACCTGAGAAGTAACCCGTTGCAGTGATGTGTCCATCGAGAATGCCTGAGCCGACCGATTCTAGCGTTTCAGTGTGTTTGACGATAGAGCCCGTTGGCAACATCTCAATGCTCACCTTGCCATCGGTAAGCTTGTCAATGCTATTGGCCCATTCTTGCATGAGCAAATAATTGGCGTTACCTGCATTGTCACTTGATTGGAACTTCAAGTTGAGATCCGCTGCAAATACTGAACTGGTCATTAAACTGATGCCCGCCAAAGACCCAATAAGTGTCTTAGAGAAAACGTTAGCTGTTTTAGAGAGTTTAGATGTATTTATTTTCATTATTAGCCTCTATTATTTTTGTGGTGCATTGTTGGTGTTGGTTCAGCCCTTATGTGATTAAAGGGCTTGAGCTATCTGGTCCACGAGTTGATGAACCGAGTTATTGATTGAAACCGTAATCAAGTTTTCCGTCTGATCGGGTTCTTCCAATGTGTCAAATTGACTGTCAATGAGCGACAGCGCCATAAAGTGATTCTCACGTGCGGCCATGCGGCTTCGTATTTCAGCACGGCTACCTTTGAGGTAGACAAAATTTAGATTATCAAGGTTGTTAATAAGTTGTTGTCTGTAGGTTTTTTTTAGTGCAGAGCAGGCAAGTACAAACCCTTTTCCCTGTGTGATGCGCTCGCTGATCGTATGGTTTAAAGTCGCTAACCAGGGAGCTCTGTCCTCATCGTTAAGGGGTATGCCAGCACTCATTAAAGATACATTTTCAAGCGGGTGAAAATCATCCCCCTCCAAAAAATCAACGGCTAGAAAATCGGCTAGATTTTTACCGACGGTACTTTTACCGCTACCAGCGACGCCCATGACAATAATATACATATGATCTTCGAGTTCTCCATCGTTGATAGCGCTAACATTTTTTATTCAATGTTCTATTTTCAAACAGATTAACCTCTATAATCAATCCGAGTCAAGAAAAAATAAAACTAAATGACAGCGCTAACATTGCATTGCTATGAGCTTGTCTATCCTATATTCTTACCTCTCGATGATAAAAAGAAAGAGTAAAAAGTGAAAAAAAACAGCACTGATGATCAGCTAGGCAAGAACGGTTCCCGCAGCAAGGGGCGCGTGACATTAAGCGATGTCGCCAAAGTGGTTGATGTGAGCGCTATCACAGTATCCAGAGCGTTAAACGACCCAGAGAAAGTGAACCCAAAATTACGACTGCGTATTGAACAGGCTATTGCTGATCTTAATTATGTGCCCAATAGAGCGGCTAGATCACTGGCGACCAATAGTACCCAGACGTTGGCGGTTGTTATTCCGACCATTTCAAACACGGTATTTAGCAATGTATTGAAAGGTATTTACGATCATACTACGGTTCATAATTATGAAGTGTTATTTGCCAATACTTATTATTCGCTACAAAATGAAGAGAAGGTGATTGCCAAACTATTAGCCCAACATCCCGATGGGATTATTACTACCGGCCTGGATATTTCTGAGCGATCCAAAGCAATGTTATTATCGGCGAACATTCCCTTGGTGCAAATAATGGAAGTGGGTACGGGTGATGTCATCGATATGAGCGTCGGCTTTTCTCACTCTGATGCCGGTGCCAGTATGGCGCAGTATTTGATTGGGCAAGGCTATCGTAATATTGGCTTTATCGGCGCACAAATGGATTTTAGATCCCAGCGTCGAATGCAGGGGTTTTTATCTACACTGGCAGATGCTGGCTTAGAGACAGATAAGTATCTTTTGACTACAACGACTCCATCGGACATAAAGCTTGGTGGTCAGTTGTTGGCTGATCTATTGGCTAAACAGCCAGACGTAGAGGCGATTTTTTGCAACAATGATGATTTAGCCTACGGCGCAATTTTTGAATGCCAACGTCGAAAATTACGTATCCCAGAGCAAATTGCCATTGCCGGATTCAACGATCTTGATGCATCAGCTTCTATTAACCCATCGCTTACGACAGTGAAAACGCCATTGTATGAAATTGGTCGTAGCGCTGCAGAGTTGCTGATCAACACATTAAAAGGCCGACCTAATCTGTCTAAGACATTGGATTTAGGTTATGAGTTGATTACCCGGGATAGTGCCTGAACGATTATCAAATAGCGGCTTGTTAAAGCCCTTTTAAACTCTCTTTATTAGAAGTTGATTGAACAATTAGTGTTGTTTCAGAAGCTTGATTTACTGTAGCTATCACCACATAGCACGCTACCCATTTCATTTTTGTAGATAAAATCAACTGTAATGCTTTATAACTCACTTTGTATCCAAGTAGGCAAAGTCAGGGAGCTTATTTGGTTTTTTCTACTAAAAAGTTTATCTCGCTGTAGGCTAAACTAGCCAACAGTCTGTTAATTCCAAGCCTTAGAACTGAAATCAGCTAAGGTCTTTTAATCCCATTATCTTAACCAGTATGATACTTTTACGACTAACAAAACTTAATTATCATGATTTAACTCCCTGCGCATGTCAAAGCAACCAATATTACGGATAACGAAATGACAATACACATCAAAACACCACTTTTACAATCCCTCAGTGTTGGCCGTGAGCTTCAGGCAAACGTTTGGCTAAAAATGGAAGCGATGCAGCCTTGTGGCTCTTTCAAAGCCCGTGGTGTAGGCTATGCGTGCACTGAGTATGTTAAAGAAGGAGCAACTAGTTTTGTTTCATCCTCAGGTGGTAATGCCGGCCTCGCTGTTGCCTATTCTGGTAGAAAGCTCGGCGTACCTGTCACTGTTGTTGTCCCGACGACAACAAAGAAAACCGCCATCAAGCTTATCCAACAAGAAGGGGCAACCGTTATCGTTAAAGGCGATATTTGGCTGCAAGCACACGAGCACGCTATGTCGCTCAGCAACGATAAAGCTATCTATATTCACCCCTTTGATGATCCATTACTTTGGACAGGTCATGCCAGCATGATAGACGAAGTCGTTGAGGAAGATATCAAACCGGATCTGATCGTGCTCTCTGTGGGCGGTGGCGGTTTGTTATGTGGTGTCATTGAAGGCTTGCAAAACAACCAATGGGACGATATTCCTGTGCTGTGTATTGAGACACAAGGTGCACACTCTTTAGCGCAAAGCTTTAATAGCGGTATTCACAGTACGCTTGATTCTATTAATAGCATAGCGACTTCTCTAGGGGCTACTCAAATAGCAGATCAAGCCTTTGCACATCTGGCCAAGCCTAATCTTTATTCACAAGTGGTGAGCGATAAAGCGGCAGTGGATAGTTGTTTGAAGTTTGTCGAAGATCACCGCGTGATTGTAGAGCCTGCTTGCGGCGCTAGCTTGGCGGCTGTTTATGAAGGGTGTGAGCTAGTTAAGAATAAGAAAAATATCTTAGTGATCGTCTGTGGTGGTGTGGGCGCGAGTATCGAGCAGTTAAAGCAGTGGAGTAATGATTTATGAGTACGCTATTTTGCTTCTTGTAAACAAGCTATAATACGCGCCATGATAAACATCGACGTATAATTCTATAGATCGATTACGTTTAAACCGCTTATGAAAGGTCGTAATGAAAAGCCAAACAAACCCCAAAATCTCTAACTCTCCAGCTATTATTGAGAATCTAGAATCGCTTTTTCAAGCCAGCGATGTGGTGTTACAAGATGGGCGTAACCAAATTAAGAAGGTACGCTTTGATGATAGCGATTATGTGGTTAAATCATTTAAAAGGCCCAATTACTTAAATCGTCTGCTCTATACTTATCTTCGCCCTTCAAAGGCCAAGCGCTCTTATGAATACTCTTTAAAAATTGCTAATTTTGTGCCGCAAGCAATTGGCTTTGTAGAGTGTTCTGAAGGCGGTTTGATCGCTAAAAGTTATTTTGTCAGTGAAATGTATGACTATGATTTCACCATTCGCGAGCCATTGTTAGAGGCTAACTTCGAGCAGCGCGATAATGTTTTCAAAGCCTTTGCTCAGTTTAGCTATGATCTTCATCAGCAAGGGGTGTTACATAAAGATTTTTCCCCCGGTAACATTTTGATTAAAAAGCTCGGCGAGGAATTTGAATTTAAAATTATAGATATCAACCGTATGAATTTTGGTGAGCTATCAGTTGAGGCGCGTATGCGCAGTTTTAAAATGCTCTGGGCCAGTGATGCTGTGATGGACTTGATTATTGCTGAATATGCGCGTATTGCTCAGCTAGATGTAGCGCTTTGCCAAAAGCTCGCAAGAGCGTTTAATCAGCGCAATAAGCGCTTCAAAAATTTTAAAAAGCGCCTAAAAGGCCGACCGGTCACTGACTAATAAAACTATGAAAGATAAATTTATCTGGGATCATCACTCAGACCAACCCTACCAGCTTAAAGATAGCGTCTATAAAAAAGCGATGAAAAAAAAGCATCGCAAAGCGTTATGGTCATTACTGGCATACAATTTATTACTTTTCCCCATCGGTTTATTGAGCACATTTTTCTTTAAAGGTAAAAAACAGCCGCGTGAGCGTTTTTTTGCAATGTGCGTCAACCTTGATAAGGGTGAAGGACAAGCCGAGCTAGTCAAAGAGTTAGGCTGCTCTAATGTGCAAATACGTATGCCGCTAGCTGATATTGATAAGCTGCAAGATTACGTGCAATTTACTGAAACTTTTAGCGATTGCCATCTGCTCATTAATATTTTGCAAGATCGAGAAAATATTGAAGATCAGCAATTATTGACTAACAACATCCGCGCCATATTTACGGCTTTTGAAGGTCGCACCGCACTCTTTCAAATAGGTAATGCGATTAACCGTACTAAGTGGGGCTTTTTCTCAGTGGATGAGTATTTAAAGTTTTATCAGTGTGTACAGGGGATTCGCGATGCGCAATTTCCTGAGATAGAGTTGGTGGGGCCAGCGGTTATTGATTACGAATATCACTTTACAATAAGAGCGCTATTTAATCGCTTCTCACTGAAGTTTGATAAATTAGCTGCGCTTTTATATGTCGATCGCCGTGGCGCACCTGAAAATACCCAAACTGCTATTTTTGATACCAGCAGGAAAATTGATTTTCTTTATGCACTTTGTAAATTAAGCCCTAAATCTAGCTCTGATATTTTGATTAGCGAAGCTAACTGGCCGCTATCTGGCACAGCGCCTTGGGCGCCGACGAGTGAGACTGAGTGTGTTAGTGAAGAAGATTACGCCAATTTCATGCTCAGGTACTACTTGCTGGCGTTTGCTAGCGAGAAAGTAGAATCTGTATATTGGCATCAATTGATTGCCTCAGGTTATGGTTTGATCGATGCGCGTGAGGGCTTAAGAAAACGCAGTGCGTTTTTTGTCTTCAAAACCATGCTGACGCATTTACAGGGCAGTGTTGTCGAATCTTATATGCATACAGCGGGTAATCACACGTTAATCTGTGTGAAGGATGACCGTAAAATTGAAGTGTTGTGGAATCATCGCCAAGAGCAGTTGTACTCTAGGGACGAGCAATGCACTGCAAAACGCGTGTTAGATAAGTTAGGAGAGCCGATTCAAGGCGATACGACTATCGGTGCCAGTCCAATCTATATTTTGCACTAAGTAAAGAGTTACGATCTAAAAGCTATTACTGTTTGTTCTTATACTGACTGGGGCTCATACCGTAAAAGGCTTTGAAGCTTCGGCTGAAGTGGCTGGCGTTTTTAAAGCCAATTGCAAAGCAAACAGCGGTGATGTTTTTGCCTTGTTCAAGCATTTTTGCGGCGCGTTTTAAGCGGGTTTGAAACAAGAAGTCTTGTGGCGTACAGCCAATATTTCGCTTGAATTCGTTGAAAAATTTAGTGCGGCTCATACAGGCTAACTTGCTTAAATGCTCAAAATCTAAGTTGTTTTCTAAGTTCTTTTGGATATGGGATACCACTGCATTAATACCGTTGTGATCAGGTTGCGCTTCGCAGTGGGAAATAATGAACTCGCGGGTTTGATGCCTGAGTAACCTGACAATCAATTCAGACACGGCCAAATCAATCATAAAACTTCTATCTTGATGGTTCTCTGTATATATTTGCACAATACGATTCAACAAAGCTTGGGTTTGTGTATTGTGGTGTGTGTGTACCAACTTCGAATCATACTGCCATTCTCGTTGATATAGCGATAGTGAAGCGCTACTGTTCAGGCCGTTAATGATATTTTTAACCCGCTTAGAGCCTATTTCAATTGCAAGACAAGTTGTGGGCTCTATTAAACTGGCGGTGGGGAAGTCAATTTCTACCGGGCTGTTGGGGGCCATTACGAAGGACTCATGAGGCAGGAAGTCGCACTCAAATTCATCGGTGTTGGCGTGCATCACTTTTTTACCTGACACCATACCGCAAAACATAAGTTGGTCGGAGGCCAGCGCCACTCTCGATGCTTTTTCAAAGGTATCGTAAATACTCAGCTCAGAGTTAGCCGCGGCAAAAGATATCTTATTTTCAATTAAGACCTGTGGGTCTCTTCTTTGATTTTCTATGATTTCCTTAATCATAAAATAAACCTATATTGAGGAAAATGCTGCTTTAGGTCTAAGGCGCTTTGGCCTTATTCGCATATTCCTTTATTATTTTTATGGACTGACAGGCAAAAAAATTGAATTGCTAGCACAGATCTCTAGCTAAGTTGCTCTTAGGATATTACACAAGAAAACAAAAATAACTAGAGGCAATGATTATGATTTATCCAAATCCAGGTTCTGCTCAATCTAAAGTACAGTTTAAAGATCGCTATCAAAATTACATTAATGGTGAATGGGTTGCGCCTATTTCAGGTAAATACTTTGAGAATGTCACACCGGTCACCGGTGAAGTTATCTGTCAAGTTGCACGTTCTGATGAGGGTGATATCGATAAAGCATTAGACGCAGCCCACGCGGCAAAAGCCAGTTGGGCCACAACTTCAGTCACTGAACGCTCCAATATATTACTTAAAATTGCCGATAGAATTGAAGCGAATTTAGAGCTGTTAGCACTGGCTGAAACTTGGGATAACGGTAAATGTATTCGTGAAACAATGGCAGCAGATGTTCCACTTGCCGTGGATCATTTTAGATATTTTGCTGGTTGTATTCGTGCTCAAGAAGGATCTATCGGAGAAATTGATAATAATACGGTCGCCTATCATTTTCATGAGCCATTAGGTGTTGTCGGTCAAATAATTCCTTGGAATTTTCCGTTGCTAATGGCTGCCTGGAAAATTCCGCCGGCGCTAGCAACAGGTAACTGCATTGTATTAAAGCCTGCTGAGCAAACGCCGCTGTCAGTTTTGATCCTGATGGAAATCATTGGTGATTTGTTGCCACCGGGGGTTTTAAATATAGTGAATGGCTTTGGTGCAGAGGCTGGTCAAGCGCTAGCAACATCAACGCGTATTGCTAAAGTTGCCTTCACAGGATCATCACCAGTAGGTAAGCATATTTTAAAATGTGCGGCTGATAATCTTATTCCGTCAACGGTTGAGCTTGGTGGTAAATCACCCAATATCTTTTTTGAAGATATTATGCAGCAAGAAGATGCTTTCATTGATAAGTGCCTTGAAGGGGCCGCGTTGGCATTCTTCAATCAAGGAGAGGTCTGTACTTGCCCATCAAGAGTGTTAGTACAGGAATCTATTGCTGATGAGTTTATTGAGCGCTTAATCGCTCGTACTAAAAAAATTAAGCAAGGCAACCCTTTAGATACAGATAGCCAAGTGGGCGCGCAAGTGTCGAAAGAACAATTTGATAAGATACTATCCTACATCGAAATAGGGCGAAATGAAGGCGCGACCGTACTTACCGGTGGCGCGAATGAAGATGTATCAGGATTAAATGATGGATTCTATATCCAACCTACACTGCTCAAAGGCACTAACGATATGCGTGTCTTCCAAGAGGAAATTTTTGGCCCAGTTATCAGTATTACTACCTTTAAAGATGAGGCGGAGGCACTAGCCATTGCTAACGATACTGAATTTGGCTTAGGTGCGGGTCTTTGGACACGTGATATGAACAGATCATATCGTATGGGACGCGGTATTCAAGCAGGTCGAGTGTGGACCAACTGTTACCACTTATATCCTGCACACGCAGCCTTTGGTGGATACAAGCAGTCGGGCATAGGGCGTGAAAACCACAAAATGATGTTAGATCATTATCAGCAAACTAAGAATATGTTAGTGAGCTATGATATTAACCCGCTTGGTTTCTTCTAAGTAATATCACCTTTAAGGGAGTTCTCAGTTTACTGTGGGCTCTCTTCTTTTTTATGTCCCAAGCGACTGCCGATAGTTTTATTTGTCGTATCTCTAGGCGTGCCGAGTTTATTTTAATTGACGGTAAAACTTGTTTTTATAGGGAGCTTTAATTGAATAACTAAGAACTTCTGATGGAGGAAATTAGCTTATTCGCGCCCGTCGACTTAGTACTTGTTGCTAGAAAAGCGACTTTGGGGCCTGTAAAAGTAGCAACAGGAATTTTTAAAGAACCAGTACATGGGCCGATAAAATTAACCGATTTAGGTCTTGAAGGGGATTTTCAGGTAGATAGGAGAGTGCACGGTGGATTGGAAAAGGCACTGCACCACTATAATGCGGATAATTATACGATCTTAACAGATGCCTTTGCGCATTTAAGCGGGAAATTTATACCTGGTAGTATCGGGGAAAATATTTCAACAAAAGGGATGTCTGAAGAGCAAATACACATCGGTGATATTTTTCAGTTTGGTGAGGCTATCCTACAAGTATCTCAACCGAGAAAACCTTGTTGGAAAGTCAATCATAAATACAACAATGCTCATATCTGTGCGGTACTAGTCACATTGGGAATTACAGGTTGGTATTATCGAGTATTAAATCCTGGCAAGGTACAAGTTGGTGATCAAATAAGGCTTATTGAGCGCTTACCAAAGAGCATGTCAGTCAGTAGTGTATGGCAATTATACCGTGCGAATGCTCACAAGGAAAAGGCAATTGCAGAGTTGGCGAAGGTACCTGCATTGTCCAAAGAGTGGCTAAAAGTTTAAGGTTAAAATTCATAGCTCATGTCTTCTTCAGGTGGCTGTAAATAATACCCTTGCAACATTCCCACATCGTGCTTCCATAAAAGGCTCATGATATGTGGGTTTTCAACTTGAGGTGCGATAGTTATTTTCCCTGAATTTTGAGCGTTTTTAAGCAGTTCGGTAAAGACTGGATCTAAAATCTTATCATCTGCGAGTTCTTGAATGAAGCTGCCATCAAACTTTATATAATCAGGATCGAGAGTTTTTAATATATCTTTAGATCTATTAGTGCTGCCATAGTGCTTTAAGCAGATAAGGCATTTTAGTTGACGTAGTCCTTTGACAAAATATTCCGCTTCGCTGAGCTTGTTAGCAGATTGCGCTTCACTGATTTGAATGACGATATGATCTGCTTTAATTCTTGATGAACGTAAAAGTTGGGCGAGCCAAAGCAGGAGTTCTTCTCTTTGCCAGACAGTGTCTGTCACTGAGATAAATAGTTTTAATTGTTGATCGTTATCTAGTTGTTTACGAAAGCGACAAACGCTGCTGGCTATTACCCATCTATCCATCACTTCATCTAAATCGGCATTTTCTATACTGAACATAAATTGAGCCGGTAGGATGCTGTTGTTATCTTTATCAATCATTCGTAGCAGCACTTCATAGTGTTGATAATCACTGCAAAAGGCTAGCGGAACTAAAGGTTGGAATAACAGCTGCAACTGCTCTTGTTCTAGTGCTTCTTTTACTTGCTCCATGCTTTGTTGCTCACTATTAGCGAGCTGATTATTATCGGAGTTGAAAACGATGACTTGTGGCGCATCCGCCGCAGCCGTAATCGTTCTTTGTGCGCGCTCTAATACTTGTTGTACCCCGGGTGATGCATCACTTAAAGGCACGATTGCAAATATGCATTTAACGGTTAATGAAGAATCTTCATAAAGGGTGACATGCTGCGATAAACGCTCAAAAGTCGCATTGGCCAGCTGTTGTGTTTTTTCAGTGTCAGGGTCTGAATAAAGAATACAGAATATGCTGTCAGATAGGCGCGCTTTAACATGTGCCTTTGGGTATTCATCGATTAGCACATCTGCAATGTCACGCGCCAGTGTTCTGCTGGCTTCAGCGCCTAACAGAGAGCGAATGTCAGCTAGGTTTAATATATCTATATAAATTAGATGACAGTCATAACCGCCGCGTTGGGAGAGTCTGATAGAATTTTCGAGGGTATTGGTAAAGTAGTTTAAATTGTACAAGCCGGTGATCGCATCAATATCTTTAAACTTATTTTTCTGTAGCTGGTGCTGGTCTGCATCGATTAGCATTTCAATACACTGCGTTTGGTTGAATTCTATTGGTTGCAGCTCAATATGCGCAGTAAAGTTACTTTTATCGCAGCGCTGCGCAAGTAATTGGAATGTCTGTTTCGTATGTGAGGGGTTATTACAATCTGAGAGTATTTGGCTAAGGCCGTTACGCTCTTGTGAAGCCACCAAGGTGAGCACTGATTTGTTGAGTAGAAGGGTAGATACTTGATAGTCGAACAGCTGACTAAAAGCGTTGTTTAAATAAATGATTTTTTGCTCTTGAATAAATGCAATGGCCAAAGAAGAGTGATCCATTAATAGCTTACAACGATTATGACTTTCTTCGAGCTGTTGTTCTAAATAGCGAGCTTTTCTCCTGAGTTCCAATTGCGCGTACTCGCGTGTGATATGTAGTAGTAATAGTGGTTTGTCATTGATCGCTAAAGCGGCTTGAATGTTGTTTTTAAGCGCCAGAGCAGGGTCATCAATGGTAAGTTCCTCATAGAGTTGTATGACTGGAATATCTTTTTCATGAGAGACGAGTTCTTTAGTCATTAGAAAAGGGTCAAAACTGCTTTGCTGCGACTTACAGATGATAATATCCCACGAGCGTTCAGTGAGAGCCTCATGCAGTTCTTGCATTGTTTCTATGTTTTTTCCGCGCGGTGCAAAATGATTATTGCGTAGATATGAAATAATAGTGCTGGTTTGCTCGCTATCAAATTCGATAAATATGATATAGATGTTTTGGCGGGTACCATGGGTACCTAAGTGGCTGGGTAGCTTACTGGCAGGGATTAATTTAGCTCTAGTATCCATTTGTAATTACGCTCCTTGTCACCTTCGACATATGCAAGTAATCCTTGTCGCGCTCTTTATTACACCACTGCGTATCATTTGATTTTTTTAACGATAATAAATCGTTTTTTTAAGTATAGATGTAAGTGCTAATGATTCCAGCTATGCGGTTTTTATTTAGTGGGTTTTTATTATGTATAAAAGTGGCGGCGAATGTAAATAGTACAATGGCTGATCAATAAGACATTTGCATGCGTTAATTTACTTAAGAAAATAGAGGAGTGAGTAAAGGGCAAAGCATATGCCGTTAAGTTATTTTGGCGAAGTTCAATTTTATAGCTGGGCAGTTGCTTTAGGGGGGGAGACAGAAATACGCCGATAGAGAAGCTCTAGCGGAAGTAGATTATGGTGCTTCGCACTGTCACTGTAGGTGACTTGAGAATAATCGCTCTAAGAGCGTGCGCCATATTTACTTTTGAAAAGTGAGCATTAGATAGGATCTTATCAATCTCTACTACGCAGGTAATAATTTCCTAACTGGCATTGAAAATACCTTCTAGGTAAGGATAATACTTAGCTCTTCTCCTAATTGTACTCATAATGCGCCTAGATAAATTCATCTGTAAAAGTACCGAGTTAAGCAAAGCCGAGGCAATCGGTCTGATAAATACCGGCAAAGTAATGGTTAATAATGTTGCTAGTGGTGATTATAATAGTGACATCAGAATAGATGAATCAACTCAAGTCCATGAAAACAATACTATTGTTATGTATGGTCAGCGTCTTAAGCTTCGTGATTTTCGTTACATTATGATGCACAAACCCGCAGCGACCATCTGTTCCAGTGCCAATGAGGGTTATCCATCATTATTCAATTTATTGACGATAGATAAAGTCTCTGAATTACATTTAGCGGGCCGTTTGGATGTTGACACTACAGGGATGGTGTTGATAACAGATGACGGGCGCTGGACATATAATATTACAGTGCCCTCTAAGCAATGTAAAAAGCGCTATCGCGTGGGTTTAGCTTATGCTATTGCAAATGAGAGCGCGGATAAATTAGTGGCTAAGTTTGAGTGTGGTATTAAGCTACAAGGTGAATTACAGCTCACATTGCCTGCCACATTAGAAATAGTGACTGACACAGAAGTGCTATTAACTATCACGCAGGGTAAATACCATCAAGTTAAGCGTATGTTTGCAGCGGTGGGTAACAGAGTTGTGAAGCTGCATCGTGAAAAAATTGGAGAGCTGCAACTTGATGTAGAAGTGGGGAAGTGGCGATATTTAACAGCAGATGAAGTGCAGTTATTCACCGATTAAAACCCTACTAGTTTATTGACAGTAAATTGTAGTGCCGATCGCAATACTGACAGTATTTGGTAAAGACAATTACGCTCTTGTGAGGCCAGCACGATTAGTGCGGATTTGTTGAGTAAAATAGCTGATGCTTAAGCATGTTTAAATAAATGCAGTGGCCAGAAAAGAGTGTTCCATTCATTACTTGCAGTGATTATGACTTTCTTCGAGTTGCTGTTCTAAGCAACGAGCTTTCTCCTCTGCTCTATTTGCGCCTGTTCACGTTTGATATGCAGTAACAACAGGGTCAAGTTGTCGTTTATCGTTAAAACGGCGTGAATGTTGTTTCTGGGCGCTTGAGCAGGGAATGAATAAAGAGTTCTTCAAAGAGTAGCATGATAGGAATATCTTTTTCATGACAGGCTAACTTTCTGGTCTGTAGAAATTTAAAAATCTTTTTTTAGAGGTAGTAGAGGTTTGTGACTCAGCAGGAAAAGTTTTGTATGAGAAGGTATAAGTAGAAGAAAATTGGCTGGGGTAGAAGGATTCGAACCTACGGGATAATTTAAGGAAGATAAAAATAGGTTGGATAGCTGGAAGGTAATAAAGACTATTTAGAAAATTGGCTGGGG
>Ga0209291_1000976_pt1 | contig 26580 bp, 26 predicted proteins | sample GOMGulsemesocosm_FD_184633 | JGI IMG/M metagenome (GOLD analysis project Ga0209291, IMG submission 184633) | Methane-oxidizing microbial communities from mesocosms in the Gulf of Mexico - GOM9B Gulf of Mexico (SPAdes) (version 2) | ecosystem: Environmental > Aquatic > Marine > Cold seeps...
GGTCAACTACAACGTTATAATTGCTAAAAAATACGATATTTGTGCAAACAACTACATCTAAAACACATGTCTAAAAAAAATCAAACGCTAGGAGAATTTATTATTGAAAACCAAGCTTCGTTTAAATATACTTCTGGAGAGCTATCACGTTTAATAAACTCTATACGTCTTGCTGCCAAGGTTGTTAATCATGAAGTTAATAAAGCTGGATTAGTTGATATTATTGGTGCTGCAGGAGACACAAACATACAAGGTGAGGATCAACAAAAACTAGACGTTTATGCTAATGATAAATTTATCCAAACCCTAACCAATCGTAATATTGTCTGTGGTATTGCTAGTGAAGAAGAAGACGATTTTATAAGCATTAACAGTCAAGATGACAACAATCAAAACAAATATATTGTATTAATAGATCCCTTAGATGGGTCATCAAATATTGATGTTAACGTCTCTGTTGGAACTATATTCTCTGTTTACAGACGTGTTACACCAGTAGGAACACCTGTGACTATTGAAGATTTTTTACAACCAGGTAATCAACAAGTAGCTGCTGGTTATGTAGTTTATGGTACATCTACAATGCTAGTATATACAACTGGTCATGGTGTTAATGGGTTTACATTAAATCCTGCTATTGGAACATTTTATTTATCACATCCAGAGATGCAATTTCCGGAAGATGGAAACATTTACTCTGTAAACGAGGGTAACTACACACATTTTCCACAAGGTGTAAAAAACTACATCAAATACTGCCAAATGGAAGAAGGAAATAGACCATACACTTCTAGATATATTGGATCTTTAGTGTCTGATTTTCACAGAAATATGATTAAAGGTGGTATTTATATGTACCCTAAAAGTTCTAAAAACGAAGACGGTAAATTAAGATTATTGTATGAATGTAATCCTATGGCTTTTTTAGCAGAACAAGCTAATGGTAAAGCAAGTAATGGTTACAAAAGAATCATGGATATAGAGCCAACAGAGTTACACCAACGCGTTCCTTTTTTCTGCGGAAGCAAAAATATGGTACTTAAAGCTGAAGAATTCATGCAAAACGCTGATTAATTAACAAAGTGTTCATTTTTTTGTTATTTTTGAGACATAAATTATCCTGATGGCAAATACAGACAAAATCAAAGAAGACAACATGCAAGCATCTTCTGAAGCAACTTCAAAAATAGATGCAATTAAGCAGCTTATTTTTGGTGAAAACATGCAAGCTTACGATAGTGAGTTTGAAACACTAAAAAAGGACATTCTTACTAAAAAGAAAGAGTTAGAAGTCTTAATGGACGAAGTCAAGTCTGAATTACTTCAAAACATTGACAATCTTAGCACTGATATTAATATTAGAATTACAGAGCTAGAAAACAATTTAGAAGATAAAATAGACGATTTAAACGAGAAAAAAGTTGATCGTAAACTTTTAGGCGAACTTTTTACCAAATTAGGCGAAAAAATAAGTCAATAACAAATTGACTTGCGCATGAACCAAGAAGATAAATTAAAAATCCTTAAGGACATCTTACTTAAAGATGAGCATGAGTATGCCTCATCCATAGAAGTAAAACTTAAAAAGCTTGAAGACCTAATTAACAAGCAAAATAATTTATCTAAGCATATAGACCCTATTTTAGAAGACAAACTAGAAGCGTTTATCAAGGAAATGCCAAAAACTTTAGGTCCAACAATTACACAAACGTTACAAGAAGAAATTAAAAACTCTCAAGACGCAGTAGTTGAAGCCTTATATCCAATTATGGGTAAAATGATTAAAAAATATGTTCAAAAAGAGATACAAATCCTCTCTGAAAACATAAATAAAAGCTTAAACAACACCTTTTCTTGGGCTTCTATTAAAAGGAAATTTAGATCAAAAAAATCAGGAGTATCACAAGGAGATATGATTATCCATGATCAATTTAAATCTAAAATAGAGCAAATAATGGTTATTGAAAGTGGCTCTGGACTAATTGTATCAGAGTACTCCAAAACGGAAGGAATAGACCAAGACACGGTTGCTGGTATGTTAACAGCCATAAAAAGCTTTGCGCAAGATGCCTTTACAACTCAAATTCAAAATTTAGAATATATCGAATATGAAAACTACCATATTCATCTCCAAAATTTTTCTAATTATTATATTGCTGTTGTAATTTCGGGTGCTTTTACAGCAACGTTTAGAAGCAAGCTAGAAGACAAACTTCTAGATTTTGCACAAAACATAATTAATAAAACAGATTTAGAAAACAGTGATATTTTTAACACTAAACTAAAAGATTACTTTGACAATGAAAATATCTAAAAAAATAGTTTTAATAGGACACTTTGGTGTTGGTAAATCATCTTTAATCAGACGATTTGTAGAAAACACATTTACCGAAGACTATAAAGTAACTATTGGTGTACACATATTAAAAAAGGAAGTCACATTACCTAAATCAAATGACGACATTACGCTTGTAATTTGGGACTTAGAGGGTAACGATGATATCACTAATACCAGACCTTCATATCTTATAGGTACCAATGGTTTTTTATATGTTTTTGACATGACTAGACCTGCTACTTACCAAAGCTTAGAGAATGATTTAGATTACATAAAAGATCGTTATCCTAACATACCACTAAAAGTTATTGGAAATAAAAAAGATTTAGTTACTAACGATTTTATTAAACAGAATAAAGACGTTTTTGGACGCTTTGTCGATTTTTATACAAGCGCCAAATCTGGTACTAACGTTGATGATGTTTTTACTAATTTAGCCGAAGCTGTAATTAAAGAAGCAAAAAAATAATGCTAGAACAATATAAAAAAGAGTACTCGCAATCAGTAAATCAATATATTGTTGTTGATCTAGATGGAAATATATTAGAGTCTGACAATGTTATTTTTCCTGATGTAGTTGGAAAAAACCTTTCAGACATCCATCCTTTTTTTGAAAGTGTACATAGCGCTTTATTAGAGCCTAATAAAAGACATATATTTTCTTGTATTCACTTAACAAATCCAGAAAACCAGACAATAATAACAGACATTATTGTAAAAACTTTTGACGGTAAACAACCACCTTTAGTAGCAATTCTAGATTTAACTACACATTATGACAATTACCAAACCACAGCTCAGGTTAGAAATGAGTCGGTAATTAATTCTCAAATATTAGAGTTAAAAAATGAGTACCTACAAGAAAAAGAAGCTTTTAAAAATGCCTTTATTGCAAATTTTAGTCATGAGTTAAGAGACCCATTAACAGGTATCCTTACCTTCTCTGACATATTAAAAAAGACACATTTAAATGATGAACAATTAAATTATTTAAGGGTAATAGACTCATCATCGACCTATTTAAAACAGCTAATTGAAGACATTTTAGACATCTCTAAAATTGAAGCAGGTAAATTAGATCTAGTAATTAGTCCTTTTAATATTAAACAATTACTAGAAGACATACAAAGTGTATTTGCAATTAAAGCACAACAAAAAGGATTAGAGTTAATCACTAATTTTAATGACAACCTACCAGAGATAGTTGGTGGTGACGCTTTAAGATTAAGACAAGTACTAAGCAATCTTCTAGAAAATGCAATAAAATTTACAGAAGAAGGCACAGTAACATTTAACGCTTCATTAAATCAAATCCGAGCTCAGAAAGCAAGTATACACTTCCAGGTAAAAGATACAGGAATAGGTATCCCAGAAGATAAGCTAGAAGATATATTTACTAGCTTTACACAACTTAACAACTCTCAAGCCTATAAAGGTGCAGGATTAGGATTAGCAATTGCAAAGCATCTAGTAAGCTTAACACATAGTAAAATAAGTGTGGACTCTACAGTAGGAGAAGGCAGCACATTTTCTACTAACATAAATTTCATTTTGGACAAAAACCAAGTCCTAAAGTCTAAAAAGAAAGACGTCCTTACACCACCTAAATCCAATAGAAAATTCAGCATTTTATTGGTAGAAGATTCTGAAATCACACAACTATCAATATTAAAAATATTAGCCTCTAGAGGTAATTACTTTTTAGACATAGTAACAAAAGGAGAAGACGTTATTCCTAGAATAGAAAACTCTGAGTTTGATTTAATACTAATGGATATTAAACTACCTAATAGTTATGGAGACGAAATCACCAAGCTAATAAGAAAAATGCCAGAGCGTGAACATAAAAAAATTCCGGTAATAGCACTAACTGCTCGTGTTATGAAAGACGATTTAAAGCGCTACAAAAAAGCAGGAATTAATGATGTCATTCAAAAACCATTTGACGAAAACACCTTAGTTTCAAAAATAGAAGAATATTTAAAATAAAAAAAAAGCGAACTTTTCAGTTCGCTTTTTTTATATAGTAATCAGATAGATATTATCTGTTCATGGTTTTAATTTCTTCAGCAAAAGTATCCAAGTCAACACCTTCATGTACTAGCTCTAAAGCCTTGTGTGTAACATATTTAGCATTGCTAGATTTAAAACCTAAACCAACACATAAACGCTCCAAAATAGCAGTTTGTTTAGGTCCTTCAATATGATCAGCCCAAACCATTCTTGACAAATCATATAAACGCTCTAAACGTTGCTCATAAGATGTTGGAGGATTAATTGGGTGCTCTTTATAATCTATTAATATCTGCTTATACTCGCTTTCACTAATATCTAAATTACGTGCTAAACGGTCTAAAAACGCTTTTTCTGCATCACTAATCACTCCATCACTCATTGCTACACGCACTATTGCAGCAAAATGATCCTCATTACGCTTTTTAAATCCACTATCGAATAAATCTGAAAATGACATACTTTTTTGTTTAATTTTAGACTACAAATATAGTCAAACCCTACACCTTTTAAAATTAAAAGTTTTTATTTTTTTGGGCGTTTATTTTACACCCTTTAATTGGTGTAAAAAACCAGGCTCTCGTGGCTCGCTCTCTGCGAGGAGCTCAGACAAACCACTCCATCCTTAACGCATCTACCTATGGACATTTCTAAAAAGTTAAATTTTGTAAATCTAAAAGCTAATAATTTATGCATTGCTTATATTTGCACAAACTAAAGTTATAGTGAGTAAAACCTTAATCTCGCAAACCTATTTACAGTCTTTGCAATTGCAAAAACTGCAAACTGCTATTGCCCAAACCCAAAGTAAAACACATTTAAAAGGGCTTGTAGGCTCATCACTATCCTACGTTGTAGCACAATCTTTTAAACAAACACAGCTCCCTTTTTTACTTATATTTAATGACAAAGAAGAAGCTGCTTTTTACTTAAACGATCTAGAACAACTCATTAACAAAACAGACGTCCTATTTTATCCAGGAAGCTATCGTAGACCCTATCAAATAGAAGAAACCGATAACGCAAACGTCCTATTACGTGCCGAAGTTTTAAATCGTATCAACTCACGTAAAAAACCAGCTATAATTGTTACTTATCCTGACGCACTTTTTGAAAAAGTAGTTACCAGAAAAGAGCTAGAGCGTAATACACTTAAAATAACCGTTAATGATAGCCTATCAATAGACTTTGTAAACGAAGTCCTATTTGAATACAAATTTAAACGCGTCGATTTTGTAACAGAACCTGGTGAGTTTTCAGTACGTGGTGGTATTGTAGATGTATTTTCATTTAGTCATGACGAACCCTACCGAATCGAGTTTTTTGGAGACGAAGTAGATAGTATCAGGACCTTTGATGTAGAGACCCAATTATCCACAGAGCAAATTAAAAAAATTAGCATCATACCAAATGTGGCTAATAAATTAATGGATGAGTCCAGACAAAGTTTTTTAAAATACATTGCACAAAAAACAGTCGTTTTTGGCAAAAATTTTGACTTAACCTTTGATCGTGTGGACGACTTTTTTGACAAAGCAATTGCAGCTTTTGTTAAATTAAATAAAGACATCAAACACGCAGAACCATTAGAATTATTTTGCAATGCTGCCGAGCTAAAAAAACAACTATTAGATTTTAGTCTTGTAGAATTTGGAAGTGATTCTATCTTTAGCGCAACAGAAGTCATACAACATAACACGTCACCACAACCCACTTTTAATAAACAATTTAACTTATTAATAGATAACCTAAATAGTAATCATAATAACGATTACACAAACTATATAGCTTGTGTCAGTGAGCAACAAGCAAAACGTTTTCATGATATTTTTGACGATGTTGAGCAAGACGTCCATTACCAAACTATTACCCAATCACTGTACCAAGGATTTATAGATCACGACCTTAAAATAGTCGTATATACAGATCACCAGATTTTTGAACGTTATCATAAATTTCATCTTAAAAATGGATATGCTAAAAAGCAAGCCATAACCTTAAAAGAGTTAACCAATCTTGACATTGGTGATTATGTTACACACATTGATCATGGAATAGGAAAATTTGGAGGACTTCAAAAAATTGATGTCGAAGGTAAAAAACAAGAAGCTATTAAACTTGTGTATGGAGAGCGTGATGTCTTGTACCTAAGTATTCACTCTCTACATAAAATAACCAAGTTTAATGGTAAAGATGGCAAACCTCCTAAAGTATACAAATTAGGAAGTAAAGCTTGGAAAGTTCTTAAAGAAAAAACTAAATCTAGGGTAAAGCATGTTGCATTCAACCTAATAAAATTATATGCAAAACGTAAGCTAGAAAAAGGATATCAATACAAACCTGACAGCTATTTACAACACGAGCTAGAAGCTTCTTTTTTATACGAAGATACACCAGATCAAATCACTGCAACTGCAGATATAAAAGCAGACATGGAAAGCGAGCGTCCTATGGACCGTTTAATATGTGGAGATGTTGGTTTTGGTAAAACCGAAGTAGCCATACGAGCAGCTTTTAAAGCAGTAGATAATGGTAAACAAGTAGCAGTTTTAGTGCCAACAACAGTATTAGCCTTTCAGCATCATAAAACATTTACAGAGCGTCTAAAAGATTTTCCTGTTACAGTAGATTATGTTAACCGTTTTAGAACTGCAAAACAAAAAAAAGAAACCTTAGAAAAATTAGAAAAAGGTCATGTCGATATTATAGTAGGCACACACCAACTTGCTAGTAAAAATGTTAAGTTTAAAGACTTAGGTTTACTTATTGTTGACGAAGAGCAAAAATTTGGTGTTGCTGTAAAAGAAAAACTAAAAACATTAAAAGATAACGTAGACGTATTAACACTTACTGCAACTCCAATACCTAGAACATTACAATTTAGCTTAATGGCTGCAAGAGACTTATCTGTCATTACCACACCTCCACCAAACCGTTACCCAATAGAAAGTAATGTTATAAGATTTACAGAAGAAGCTATTAGAGATGCAGTAAGTTACGAGATAGAACGTGGTGGACAAATCTTTTTTATTCATAATCGTATTGAGAATATTAAAGAGGTTGCTGGTATGATTCAACGCTTGGTTCCTGATGCTAAAATAGGTATTGGTCATGGTCAACTTGAAGGCAAAAAACTAGAAAGCTTGATGCTTGGTTTTATGGATGGCGAATTTGACGTGCTTGTAAGTACAACAATTATTGAAAGCGGTTTGGATGTACCCAATGCCAATACTATTTTTATTAACAATGCCAATAATTTTGGACTAAGTGATCTGCATCAAATGCGTGGACGTGTTGGACGTAGTAATAAAAAAGCCTTTTGTTATTTTATAACTCCAGAATACTCTGCAATGACAGACGATGCCAGAAAACGTATCCAAGCCTTAGAGCAGTTTACTGAGTTAGGTAGTGGTTTTAATATTGCTATGAAAGATCTAGAAATCAGAGGAGCAGGAGATTTATTAGGAGGTGAACAAAGCGGATTTATAAATGAAATTGGTTTTGACACCTATCAAAAAATCCTTAATGAAGCAATTGAAGAGCTTAAAGAAAATGAGTTTAAAGAGCTTTATAACGAGCCATTAGAAAACAAAGAATACGTTAAAGATATTACTATTGACACAGACATGGAACTTTTATTCCCTGACGACTATGTTAATAATATTGCCGAAAGATTAAGTCTTTACACCCAATTAAACAACTTCAAAACCGAAGCTGAATTAGCAGAGTTTGAAACACAACTTATTGATCGTTTTGGAGAGCTACCAACACAAGTTGTTGACTTGATTAATAGCGTACGCATCAAATGGATAGCTACTAAACTAGGTATTGAAAAAGTAATAATGAAACAAGGCAAGCTAATTTGTTATTTTATTAATGATCAAAAAAGCAGTTTTTATCAAAGTCCTAATTTTACAAAGCTATTACAGTATGTACAAACACACGCGCAATCTTGTAAAATGAAAGAAAAACAAACCAGAAATGGCTTACGTTTATTACTTACCTTTGACAACATAAAAACGGTTAAAAAAGCTTTAATTGCCTTAAAACCAATATTGGAATAGTTTTTTAAATTATAATAGAAAATCACAAAAAAATGTATAAAAAAATACTGTTTTTATTTACCATATTGCCAACCTTTTTAATGGCACAAAACACAATTAAAGGCACCTTTACTCCTGCTGATCAATTTAAATTCGCATTTTTATATCAAGTCACTGCAGACACTTCAATTTTTGTAGATAATGCAGATATTGCAGCAGACGGAAGCTTTGTTTTTAATCTTAAAAAAACACAAGCTCCTGGCACCTATCGTATTGTTTATGCACAACCACAAGATCAGTATAATTTTGATTTTTTATATAACAACGAAGATATCGAGCTTACTTTTGATTTAGAAAAAGGCTTAGAGTTTGTATCCTCTGAAGAAAATAAACTTTGGATCTCTTACAACAATAGTATGTCTATGATTGGTCAGAGCTTAAACGCATTTTATTCTTCTGGAGGTAAAAAAGAAAAAGATTTTAAAAACATTATTGACATCTTAAAAACAACGCAGTCAGAGTTTGAAAAGGCATCGGAAGGTAAATTAGTACTAAACTTTATAACTGCAAGTCAACCTTATATTCCTGAAAATTTAATTGACGCCAAAACGTTTACTAAAAACGCAAAAGACAACTACTTTAAACATATAAATTTTGGAAATCCAGTACTTCAAAATTCAAACTTTTTAATTGAAGCAACCTTAAATTATGTATTCAATTTTAGTGATAGCGAAAATCAAATCACGTCTTATAATAGCAACATAGATACGGTTGTAAAAGCTATTGGAAATAATCCTAAGATTAAAAAAATAATGTTAGAGATTTTATGGAATCAATTTGCTGTAGAAGAAGTTGAGCCTGTTGCCAACCATATTACAGATACTCATTTATTAGCTTTAGCTAAAGCGGAAAATGACACGCCATTAATAGAAGATTTAACCTATTTTAAAAATGCATCTGTTGGCAATATTGGACAGGACTTTGAAATAGTTATATATGATGAAGAAGGAGAGGCTACTGTAAAAAACCTACATCAATTAGATGAGTCTAATAATTACCTAATCGTGTTTTGGAGCACAACATGCTCTCACTGTTTAGAAGAGATTCCTGAACTACACAAGTATGTAAAAACTTTAGATAATAAGCAAATAAAAGTAATTGCTATAGCATTAGACGAAGACCGTTACAGATGGAAAGATATGACTTATGATTACCCTGAGTTTTATCATGTTTTTGGAGAAGGTAAATGGGATAATGAGATTGGCAACAACTATAATGTTAAGTCTACACCAAGTTATTTTGTATTAGATAGTGATAAAAAAATTATCAAAAAACCTTATGATTTTAAGGCTTTTGAAGCATATTATAAAACATTACCACAATCTAAAAAAGAAGAATAGGCAATTAAAAAGGCTAAAAAACAAAGTCTTGTTTTTATTAGGTTACTCTTATTGCGATAATCACGATAAATTAAAAATGATAAAAGGCATTTTCTAAATGCCTGATATTAAATTGATTGTTTTGCTTAACTATCGCAATAATATCAAACCTAACCTCAACATCTAACCCATTTAACGTGACATATTCATCTACTGCTTTTACTAAGCGTTGGATTTGTTTTGGTTTTACAAAGTCTTGAGGGTTACCAAAGGTATCAGTAGATCTTGTTTTGACTTCAATTATTGCTAAAACATCAGCTTTTTGAGCAATAATATCAACTTCAGCTTTATCAAAACGATAGTTTCGTTCAATAATATCGTATTTGTTTTCAATTAAAAAATCTACAGCTAATTGCTCTCCTTTTTTACCAAGTTCATTATGATTAGCCATTACTCTTCAAAAATTAAAGTCGATTTGCTTTTATCTACTTTTAATATTACTTGACGACCTAAAATTAAAGCCCTGTTATCTTTTTCATGTCCTGCAGGCATATTAAACGCAATAGGAAAATTATAATCAGACAACGCATCAATAATTAATTGCTCGATTGAAGTGCCCCAAAGTGTAGTGTTTTTTCGCATTTTACTCATATCACCAACTAAAACACCTTTACAGTTGTCAAAATAGCCAGCACGTTTTAAACTTTGCAACATACGATCTATATGGTACTTGTACTCTCCTATTTCTTCAATAAATAAAATTTTACCATCTGTATCTATACTCTCTTTAGAGCCTAACATAGTGTGCAAAATAGTTAAATTACCACCAACTAAAACACCATTTGCATCTCCTGGTTTATTATATTTTGACCCTTTTAAAGCATAACGTAATGGTTGGCCAAAAAGCGTGTTTTTAAATGTTGCTATACTATCTGCAATGTCCTCCAAGTTTTCTGGTAAGCTTACTCCCATAATAGCATGTAGTGATTGCACACCTAAGTTATGTATTTGGTTATGTAAAGCAGTAATATCACTGTAACCAATAACCCATTTAGGCTGCTTTAAAAATTTGGTATAATCTAAGCTATCCAAAATCCTAACGGTTCCGTAACCACCACGAGCAGACCATATAGCCTTAATTTTAGGATCATCTAAAGCCAATTGAAAATCTTCGCAACGCTCTTCATCTGTGCCAGCAAAATGGTTAGCTTGATTAAAAACATGTTTACCAATAACGACATGTAAGTTCCAACTTTCCAAAAGTTGCTTTGCACGATTTACTTCATCAAATCTATTTTTTAAAACACCAGAAGGTGCAACAATAGCAACAGTGTCTCCTGCTTTTAAATAAGGTGGTTGTATCAATTTAGTTTCGGTTTTATTTTGCGCAAATCCTATAGTAATTCCTAAGAAAAAAACAGCACAACACACAAACAATAATATTCTCTTTTTTGACATAATGTAAAATTACATTTTTTTTCTAAATGGCTATCAAATTGCGTATTTTTACACCTTCAAAAGATAACAAAGATGTCAAAAAGATATACAATTACTGCAGCTCTACCTTACACTAATGGACCAATACACATTGGACATTTAGCAGGTGTTTATGTGCCAGCAGATATTTACGCTAGATATAAAAGATTAACTGGTAACGATGTAGCCTTTATTTGTGGTAGTGATGAGCATGGCGTACCAATTACTATTAAAGCAAAAAAAGAAGGAGTTACACCTCAAGAAATTGTAGATAGATATCATAAAATTATAAAAGATTCTTTTGAAGACTTTGGAATTACATTTGATAATTACTCGCGTACTTCAGCAAAAATACATCATGATACTGCTTCAGAGTTTTTTAAGACTTTGTATAACAAAAATGAATTTGTTGAAGAAGTGTCAGAACAATTATACGACGCAGAAGCTAACCAATTTTTAGCAGATCGTTTTGTAATAGGTACGTGTCCAAAATGTGGTAATGAGGAAAGTTATGGTGACCAATGCGAAAAATGCGGAACGTCACACAATGCTATGGATTTAATTAATCCTAAATCTGCAATTACTGGCAATGTCCCAACTTTAAAAGAAACAAAACATTGGTTTTTACCTTTAAATAAGCATGAAGCGTTTTTACGCGAATGGATCCTAGAAGGTCACAAAAAAGACTGGAAACCTAACGTTTATGGTCAAGTTAAATCTTGGATTGACGATGGGTTAAGACCACGTGCTGTAACTAGAGATTTAGATTGGGGAATTCCTGTTCCGGTTCCTGGAGGAGAAGGAAAAGTACTTTACGTTTGGTTTGATGCGCCTATTGGTTACATATCATCTACTAAAGAATGGGCTGCAAGAGAAGGTAAAGATTGGGAACCTTACTGGAAGGATAAAGACACAAAACTTGTACACTTTATAGGTAAGGACAATATTGTGTTTCATTGTATAATATTTCCTGCTATGCTTAAAGCAGAAGGCAGCTATATTTTGCCTGATAATGTACCTGCTAATGAGTTTTTAAATCTTGAAGGTAATAAACTATCCACCTCTAAAAATTGGGCTGTTTGGTTACCAGAATATTTACAAGATTTTCCTAACCAACAGGACGTTTTACGTTATGCTTTAACAGCAAATGCTCCAGAAAGCAAAGACAACGATTTTACTTGGAAAGATTTTCAAGCAAGAAACAACAACGAGTTGGTAGCAATCTTCGGAAACTTTATCAATCGTGTAGTTGTTTTAACAAATAAATACTACCAAGGTGTGATACCTACACCTTCAGATTTTTCTACAATTGACAAAGAAACTTTAGCAACGGTAAAAGCATATCCTGCAGTTATTGAAAGCTCTATAGAACGTTACCGCTTTAGAGAAGCTAGTCAAGAGTTAATGAACTTAGCAAGACTTGGAAACAAATATTTAGCAGACGAAGAACCTTGGAAATTAGTAAAAACAGACGAAGCTAGAACTAAAACAATTATGTATGTAGCTTTACAAATAGCAAGTGCATTAGCTACACTATCAGAACCGTTTTTACCATTTACATCTGCCAAGTTAAAAACAATGCTTAATACAACTACAAATGCTTGGACTGATATTGCTTCTAAAGACGTATTACTTCCTGCTGCACACCAAATAGGTAAAGGTGAGTTGTTGTTTAGTAAAATAGAAGATGATACAATCCAAAAGCAATTAGACAAACTTGAAGCTAGCAAAAAAGCTAATGAAGCAGCTAATAAAGTAGTAGAGCCTCAAAAGGATGAAATTACATTTGATGACTTTACCAAATTAGACATTCGTGTAGGAACGATTTTAGAAGCCCACAAAATGCCTAAAGCCAAAAAGCTTTTAGTTTTAAAAGTGGACACAGGTATTGATGTACGTACAATTGTATCTGGTATTGCAGAAAGCTTTACTGCAGAAGAAGTGATTGGTAAAAAAGTCACTGTTTTAGTCAATTTAGCACCTAGAGCATTACGTGGTGTGGAAAGTCAAGGCATGATTTTAATGACTGAAAATGCAGCAGGTAAATTAGTATTTGTTAATCCCGATGATGCTAATGTTAGCAACGGATTACACATAAGCTAGTCGTTTACACAACATAATTAAAGTCAATTTTAAAATAACTAAAGTACTGTTTAAACTAACTAAGCATTTTATGAAACACGTTTTATTATTATTTACATGTATTTTAAGCACCTTAACTTTTGCTCAAGAAGAATGGGTTGGATTTAATATTGAAGAAGAAACAAAACAATTATACCCTAGGGATGTCATTCCTGTTGTTAATGAAGACAATAGCCAAATCGCCATGTTTTTTACAAACAGAAAAGTGGTATTTGGTAAACTGTATGATCAAGACAAACAATTAATAGGTAGTATAAACAATGTAATTATTCCTAAAAAGGGTAAGGTTTTAATTGGTGCCATATATAACCAAGAGACTTATACGTTATTTTTTAGTAATAATAACAAATCTCACTTTAGTTCTGTTTCACTTAATTTTAAAACCGGAAATTTTAATATCACTGAGGATTTAAATATTGAATTTAAAAAAGAAAAACTAGTCGAATTTTTAGTCCTAAAAAATAAGCTTCATCTTTTATCTGTTAGTAAGAAAGAAGATGTTTTAATATCTAGAACATTAACTAATAAAGGTCTTATCAAGACTACTAACTATGACTTATCATCGCAAGCAATAGTTAACAACATAGACAGAGATTACCCTTTATATCCTTTACTATTTGGCAACCCTAATTACGCAACTATTGAGGTAGTTAATAGTAATGTTCCTAATAGTTTAGAACAAACTAATGCGTTTACAAAATTATATGTAGACAATAATAAACTTACAATTACCAATAATCTTTTTAACAAGTATACTTACGTTATTAGTTTAGATTTAAATGGTGACTCTTATAACTTTAATAGCATTATCAATACAGGTTATACAGATAATCATTATGGAGCAAATTCAAATTCATTTATTCATAAAGATAAACTACTAACAATTTATTCAACATTAGACCACTTAAGTTTTAGTGCCTATAATTTAGATGATTTTGAACTAATAAAAACGTTTAATATTAACGATAAAGAAGAAATCACGTTTAAAAACACACCAATAATTCAAGAAGGTGGTGCATTTGATAACTACAGAGAACTGGAAAAGACCTCTAAATTTTTAAGAAAAATAACACAATCTAAAATAGGTATTACTGCATACTCTAAAAATGAGGATTTAATTATAACATTAGGAGCTAGTGTAGAAATAGATAGAGGTGGTTTTGCTATGGTAAATTTTGGTGTGTTTGGTGTGGTAGCTTATGGATTATTAATAGACAACTTTAATAGCTATACACGAACCAAATCTACTAGAATAAGTTGTTTATTTGACAACGATTTAAATCATAAAACAGGTGAGATTCCGTTAAATCAATTTGACCAAATCAAAACCTTTCAAGACGCTAATACAAATTATAACAACGCACACTTACAAACGTTATTTAGGTACCAATCTAGTTACTTATTAGGAAACTATAATAAAAAAACTGGAGAATACACGCTTACAACTTTTGATAATTAATACGTCTACACGCAAACATACATTATTCCTACCTTATTAATTATTATTTTAAAAATGGTAATTATATAACCCAAGATAATAATCTTGTAATACAACATTAGCATTAGTGTTGCACCTTTGTATAAAATAAATTAAACAATCATGAAGCAAATAATAACCGTTTTGTTTTTAAGTCTACTATTTAGTTGTGGATCTTCAAAAACAGTAAGACAATCAGAAAAAACCATTAAAGGACAATGGGTTTTAAACACCATTAATTACAATCAACCAGGAACATATAATGTATCTTTATTAAACGATGCATCAAAGGAATGTTTTGAGCAAAGTACTTGGCAATTTATACCAAACAATAACACAGGTATTTATACTATAAACACTCCAAACTGTAATACTGGAGAAAGAAACTTTAATTTTACTATTCAAGAAATAGACGAAACTACAGGATTATACAACTTCCTTTTAAAGCCAACAGACGCTAAAGGAAATAGTGAAACCAATCAAGGGTTTAGATTAAAGTTAGCCCAATTATCGGACACTAATATGAGATGGGAACAAACCCTTACTGTGGACGGTAAACCATTTACAATTAACATGAACTTTTCTAAATTATAAAAAACTATGAAATCTATATTTAAAAAAATAACTATCAGTGCATTAACAGTTGCTATGGCTTTTAGCTTTACCAATTGTAGTAGTGTAAAAAATGCAAATAACAAACAAAAAGGTGGTGTCATTGGTGCTACTGGTGGAGCCATTTTAGGTGCCATAATTGGTAACAATGTTGGTAAAGGTGGTAACGGAGAATTAGGTGCTGTTATTGGTGGTGTTGTTGGTGGAGGAGCCGGAATACTAATTGGTAACAAAATGGATAAACAAGCACAAAAAATTGAGGAAGAAATTCCAGGAGCAACAGTGGAGCGTGTAGACGAAGGTATTGTTGTAACATTTGACGAAAATAGTGGTGTGTATTTTGACACAGCAAAATATAATGTAAATGGTGCCTCTCAAGAAACACTTAATAAACTTGTAGCTGTATTTAAAGAGTATCCTGATACTAACATCTTAGTTGTTGGTCATACAGACAGTGTTGGTAGTGAAGAAAACAACATGACACTATCCAAAAACAGAGCCTATGCTGTAACCAACTACCTTACAAATCAAGGATTAAGCAGCAGCAGATTTACTACTAATTGGTTTGGAGAAACACAACCAACCAACGATAATACCACTGCAGAAGGTAGAGCAAAAAACAGACGTGTAAACGTAGCCATTTTACCAAACGAAAAAATGATTAATGATGCTAAAATGCAATCTGGAGAAAACTAGAATTCTTTAGGATTTTACTCGGAAAATTAATCAGAGTTAAATATATTACAAGACCTTATTTACAAAAAAAATAAGGTCTTTTTTTATGCTTTTAAACTATATAATTTCCAAAACAAAACTTCCTGAAACATCGGTAAAAAACACCATTGATTTATTAAATCAAGACGCAACTATTCCGTTTATTTCCAGATATAGAAAAGAAGCAACAGGTAATTTGGATGAAGTTCAAATTGGAGATATCGTTAAATTTAAAGATGAATTTGAAGCTTTAGACAAACGTAAAACAGCAATCTTAAAAGCACTTGAAGAACAAGACGCATTAACAGAAGAATTAAAAGCTAAGGTCATTGCTTGTTTAGACCTTACAACGCTTGAAGATTTATACTTACCGTTTAAAAAAAGCAGAAAAACTAAGGCTGAAACTGCAAGAAAAAACGGATTAGAACCTCTAGCGAAAATTATCATGTCTCAAAATGCAAACGATATGGAGTCTATCGCATTTAAATACGTAAAAGGCGAGGTTAAAACAATAGACGACGCTTTGGAAGGTGCAAGACATATTATTGCTGAGTGGATAAACGAGCGTACAGATATTCGTAATAATTTACGTAACCAATTGGAGCGTCATGCTATGATTTCCACGAAAGTGGTAAAAACGAAAAAAGAGGACGAAAATGCTCAAAGATTTAGAGACTATTTTGAGTGGGAAGAAGCCTTAAGTCGTATCCCATCACACAGATTATTAGCCATTTTAAGAGCTGAAAAAGAAGGGTTTATTCGTGTTAAAATTGAAATAGATAAAATAAAGGCGTTAGAAAATATTGATAGACGTATTATTAAAAGTGAAAACGCCTGCGCAGATCAAATTGAGCTAGCCATTAACGACGCTTACAAGCGTCTATTATTTCCATCTCTAAGCAATGAAGCGTTACAAAAAGCGAAAGAGAAGGCAGATGAATCTGCTATTTCGGTATTTGCAAAAAACTTAAAACAACTATTATTGGGTTCGCCTTTAGGCGAAAAACGAGTATTAGCAATTGATCCTGGATTTAGATCAGGTTGTAAAGTGGTTTGTTTAGATGCACAAGGCACGTTATTACACAACGAAAACATTTATCCACATCCACCAAAAAGTGATAGTATTGGAGCCATTAAAAAACTATCCACTTTAACTGAAGCATATAAAATAGAAGCAATTGCGATTGGTAACGGAACAGCCTCTAGAGAAACGGAAGCGTTGGTTAAAAAAATTAAATTTAAAAACGACATTCAAGTCTTTGTGGTTAGCGAAGCTGGAGCAAGTATTTACTCGGCTTCAAAAATTGCAAGAGACGAGTTTCCTAATTATGATGTCACTGTTAGAGGAAGTGTCTCTATTGGACGACGCCTGCAAGATCCTTTAGCCGAACTGGTAAAAATTGATGCTAAATCTATTGGTGTTGGACAATATCAACATGATGTGGATCAAAGTAAACTGCAGAAAGAACTAGATGTTGTAGTAGAAAACTGCGTAAATAGTGTTGGTGTAAATATCAATACTGCAAGTACGTCTTTACTAAGTTATGTGTCCGGAATTGGCCCAAAGCTAGCAGAAAACATTTTTAATTACAGGAATGAACATGGTGTTTTTACGAGCCGAAATGATATAAAAAAAGTACCACGTTTAGGCGGAAAAGCGTTTGAACAAGGTGCTGCTTTTTTAAGAATTAGAGAGGCTAAAAACCCATTAGATGACTCGGCAGTACATCCTGAAAGTTATAATATTGTCGAAAAAATGGCCAAAGATTTAAAGGTCACTTTAAATGATTTAATTGGTAATCAAGAGTTGCTTAAAAAAATAGATTTAAAAAAATATTGTACTGACACTGTTGGTTTACTAACCTTAGAAGATATTATCAAAGAACTTGAAAAACCAGGATTAGATATTAGAGAAGAAGCTAAAGTGTTTACTTTTAATCAAAACATTAAGACAATAAACGACTTGGTTGCTGGTCAATTACTACCAGGAATAGTGAATAATATTACTAATTTTGGTTGTTTTGTTGACATCGGAATTAAAGAAAGTGGTTTAATACATGTCTCTAACTTATCGGATAGTTTTGTAAAAGATGTCAATGAGCATGTCCATTTACACCAACAAATTATTGTTAAGGTTTTAGAGGTAGATGTTCCGCGAAAGCGCATACAATTAAAACTACACAAATAAAAAAAGCATCAATCTTATATTTGATTGATGCTTATAACAACACTAATTTAATAGGTTAAGAAGCCATTTTAGCTTTTACTGTAACCTTTAAGTTATTGTCAATAATGTCTTTCCAGTTTTCTATTCGACGTGCTTCATAATCTTCTGTAAAGGCTTCATCTGTATCAAAAAAGGTTAAAATTACAGCTTCTTTATTAGGTGCATAAAACCAGATTTTTAAATCTAAATGCTTTAATCTTGTTACTTTATCTGCGTCTTTTTTATAATCACAGATGACTTCGCATGACTTGATTTCAGACAGCTCAAAATTATACACTTGGTTTTCATCTTCCTTAAATGCAATGTAGGATAGCACTTTTTTATCTTCGGTTAAACCTATAAATTTATTGTTCCAAACCTCTTTTAAATTGTATTTAAACCCGTTGGATTTTAATAGATTTTCTGCTTTATGCTTTGTTTTTGTAGCATTATTTAAACCTTTAAAGATGAATATAAAAAAAGGCACGAATACGCTTAATGTTACTAGTATAGCTAGTAGTGTGAATGAAATTTTCATTGTTTTAATATTTTGATTTAATGTATAATAAATCAACACTAAATCTTTACATAAAAGACTAGCGTTGCAATAGTTAATAAAAACGAATTGCGTTTATGTAAACCAATGAAAAGGGTAAATAATTTGTGTTTTAGACAGTCCAACATCAATAGACTTGCTAGTTTTTTGATACACCAAGAAATTTTCTTGTTGTTCCTTACTAACTGCATTTACAACAGCAAGTTGCTTAAAAAATGTAATGTTGTCTTCTGGCTGTACGTTAACTGTAAGATCAATTTGAGAATCAACAATTATACCTTGAGAGTGTAAGGCTGCACTGGCTTGAACTGAATGTTGTGGAAAAGTATTTTGCACGACAGCAGCGACCTTAACCTCAGAAGTGAAGCAGGTAGACAACGCAATTAAAAGAGAAATAACTAAAAAGTTAAGTCTTGCCATGTTATACTTTAATTTGAAGTACAAAGGTATATGATAAGTTGTTAAGAAGATACTAAATTATAAAACTTCGATAATTTTTTTTTGAAAAGAGTTAGTCTTAAATTTAAAACTTGAACCGTTAATCTACCTATGCTAAAAATAGCTTATCATCCTATTTATTGTCATCCATTGCCTGAAGGACATCGTTTTCCTATGTTAAAATACGAGTTGCTTCCTGAACAATTAATCCATGAAGGCACTTGTACTTTGGATAATTTTTTTGAACCTAATAGAATGCTAAACGAAGCACCAATATTAGCAGTACATGATCCCGAGTATTTTTACGATTTGCTTAATATTACATTGGATCAGCGTGCTGCGCGTAAAATTGGGTTTCCGTTAAGTGAGGTTTTAATTGAACGTGAAATTGTGATTGCAGATGGTACCATAAAAGCAAGTAAATATGCGATAAAAAATGGCATTGCTATGAATATTGCTGGCGGAACACATCATGCATATACCAATCGTGGCGAAGCCTTTTGCATGTTAAATGACCAAGCCATTGGCGCCAGATTTCTTCAAAAAGAAGGATTAGCTAAACGTATTTTAATTGTAGATCTAGACGTGCATCAAGGTAACGGAACTGCCCAAATATTTAAGAATGACCCATCAGTGTTTACTTTTTCCATGCACGGAAAACATAATTATCCATTTAAAAAAGAACAAAGTGATTTGGATATTGCTTTAGAAAATAATGTTGGAGACACGGAATATCTTTCTATTTTACATGACACATTGCCCAAACTAATTAATAAATTTAAACCCGACTTTATCTATTATTTATGTGGTGTAGACGTTATTGCTACAGACAAACTAGGCAAATTAGGACTAACCGTGACAGGTTGTAAAGCACGTGATCAATTTGTTTTAGAAACCTGTAAAGCTAACAACCTGCCTGTTATGTGCAGTATGGGAGGAGGTTACAGTCCTGACATAAAAACAATAGTAGATGCACATGCCAATACATTTAGATTGGCTCAAGAAATTTATTTTTAGGCTTTAAGCTGATCTAAAAATTCCTGTCTGCGATTACGAGAGACAGGAATTTTTGCATTTCCTGTCAAGATTACATAACCTTCATTCAGGTATTTTTCTATATAACTTAAGTTTATTAAATGTGATTTATGTACTAAATAAAAGTCGCTATGCTCTAATAATTTATTAAAATGCCCAATACTATTGGAGCTTAATAATGGCTTACCATCTTTTAAATGAATTTTAGTATAACCCGCTTCGCCTTCGCAATGCACTATATTTTCAATTTTAACAAACTCTAAGCCTTCCACAGACGGAATTATAATTTTCTTTTTTTGAAACGTTTGTACACCTAAGTTTTCAATTAACTGTTTGTTTTTTTTAAGCGCAGATTTATCACCAATATTGTTTATGGCATTAGCCACAGCTTCTACCAGATCTTTATTATCAACAGGTTTAACCAAGTAACCAATAGCGCAATGCTTTATGGCTTCAATAGCATAATTATCAAAAGCTGTTGCAAAAATAATTTCGAAATCAGGATTTTCAAACTGCTTTAATACATCAAACCCACTTAATTCTGGCATTGCAATATCTAAAAACACCAAGTCTGGTTTTAAGCTTTTAATTAACTCAACCCCTTCTTTTGGACTTTGAGTTTCTGCAATAATTTGGACATTAGGACATAGACGTTGTAGCTTATTTTTTAAAATAGCTAATGCTTTACGCTCATCGTCTATTATTATGGTTTTAATGGTCATAATCGTCTTCATTTAAGCCTTCCTTAAAAATCAAGGTAACTTTGGTTCCTGTTTTGTTGGATGTATCTGCAAGATCCTGAATTGTAAACGCGACATCCCAATGCTTACTTTCCCTTAATAAAGTCAAACGCTCTTCTAACACAAAACTAGAATGTTCTGTATGCGTTTGTTTCTTTTTGGCATTCATAAGTTTAGACTTATTAATACCTATTCCGTCATCTGTAATTTCAACTTTAAAACTAAAATCATTGATACTCACAAAGTCAATACTAACTTCTCCTTTTCCTTTTTTATGAAAGATACCATGGTTAATGGCGTTTTCTACAATAGGTTGTAAAATCATTGGAGGCAAAAATAAATCTTGTGTATCCAATACTTTATCTATATTTAATTGAAAGTCAAAATCGTCTTCAAATCGAAGTTTTTCAATTTCTAAATAATTTTTTAATAGTGATATTTCGTGTTCAACCGAAATACGTTCTTTTCGAGAATACTCAAAAAATTGTCGCATTAATTTTGAAAATTTAGATAGGTAATCTTCACTTTTTTCGACTTGATTTAACTGAATATAATATTGAATGGCGTTAAGCGAATTGTGCACAAAATGTGGATTCATTTGTGCTCTAAGCGCATTTAATTCTAGCTCGTGTTGTCGTTTTTGGTTGTTTAGTTTAGTTTCTAATTGTTCTTGGATGAGTTTGTTTTTACGGTTATTGAACGTCATAAACAGAAATATTAGTGATAAAACCACTAATAAAGCAACTGAAAATAATGCTATGAAAATTAATTCTTTTTCAGACATAAAAAGCTTTTTATTATAAATCCATACATTAAAATGATGTTAATAGTAATTGGAATACGATAGTAAATACCTGACAACCCAAAATATTTTTGCAACAATACTAATGGTAAATAGCCAATATAAAACACTAAACACCCTGTAACAATCCAAAATTTTTGATCGGTTTTAAAATTAACAACCTCATTTTTGGCTAATAAATCAGAAAAAAATACTGTACTACAAATTAGTATTGCAATTGCTAAAACGACTAAGGGGATTTTCCATAATACACCAAACTCTTGAAAAAACAGACAATAACCAATTGATGTAATAAAGACATAAATAAAGACGATGACCAGTCTTTTTGTTTGTAAAATGGATTTGAACCAAGTAAGTAAAAACAATCCTGATATTATAGTATAACTATTATATACATAGGCTCTTTTAACACCATATAAAATAGGTAATAAGTAGCCTAAACACTCAATAACCAACACAAAACCTAAGAAGTATATAAAATTACGTTGTGTGGTATTTTTATACTTTGGCCACATTACTATTGCAAACACAAAAGCTGCAATTTGAGGTAACCACATTAGTAATCTTAATATAACATCTTTGTTAAACATAATTTAGATTACCCTTTAGTTTTATACTCTACACTATCAGGATCTCCTGCACTACCATAGTTAAGTGGATTTAACTGGTTAATGTTTTGATGTGGTGCTTCTGTATTTCTTGTAACTTCTTTAACCGTTGGAATAAAAAATAAGGTGGAGCGCATGACGCTATCCTTGTCTTTTTCAAATTTTACATTTTTGGCTCCAAAATAAACTCTTAAACTAATTTCGTCTTTTGCATATTGTTTATCAGTATAAGCTTTGACATATTTAATGTAGTTTTCTAATTCTTCAAGACTAAAACGAATCGCTCTAGAGTCTTTAATATAATCACTATCCTGCATGTCGACGCCTTCAATGGTATCAATAAATGGTTTGTTTAATTTTTCGTTTATAAATTTATATTGGTTTTCAAGATAGTTTTTCTCATACATTTCTGCTTTTTTTAATGAGATTAAACCTGTGGGTTCTTGATAGGATTTATCGTTTTTTTGGCACTCTTGAAAGAGTAAAAATCCTAGTACTAAACAAATGATTAGTAATGACTTTGTAGTTAAATTTTTCATTGGTTGTTGGTTTAAATTAATAGCTAGATTACTAAGTTAGCATTTTAGTTAATAATCTAAATAAATTGTTTTTAATTTTAATTTAAAACTCAAGACTACTACAGTAATAGCCTTGAGTTTATGTAACTTATTTAATTAATTTGTACAGCTATAAAATTCTACAATTTGTACTGTATTATTTATTACTGTTACTGTCTGTGTTGTTGAGGATTGTGTCCAGCCAGTTTGATTCAAAATTTCTATAGTATATGTTCCATCTGCTAAACCAGAAAAGAATATATTACCATTCACATCTGTTGTTTCGGTTTTAATAATTGCATTAGAGGCATCCCTTAAATTAAACACCCAATTATCGCCTAACATATCTGAAGCGTTATTAAATAACATGTCGCAATCTTCTTCTAAAATATTTAAAACACTTATAACATTATTTTCGCAACATCCATCTGCATTATTAGATATAGCTTCATCTCCATTTGTTGTAACAAGGTTACCTAAAAATGAAAACCCTAATATAACAGAGCCTGTATTTACTAGTTTTGCTCTTATACTATAACTACCTGTTGTTAAAGGTAAACTAGCTGCAGACCATGTCAAGACAGGGTCTGTACCCCATACATACGTAGCGCTTGTACTTAAAACAGTATTAGTGGCATTATCTACTAATTGAAAAGTAATTTGGTCATCACCTTTATACGTAAAACTAAAATCTACACTTGTGCTTTCTAACACACAAAAAGAGCGTTCAAAAACATAAGGTACACGATCTCCATCTGTATTAGTTGCGTTGTTACAACCAAAACTTCCGTTAGGACCTAAATCAAAAGGTGCAATTGTAGAAGAGCCTGCTTGATTAACCCAAGCATTTGACCCAGAATTATTAAAATTCATTACATAGGTATCACCTGTAAATGCACCAACAGCTGTACTTGTACAAGGGTTACCTGGAGTACCTTGAAAAATAGGTGGCTGATTTAATATTTTCCAAAACGGATCTACTGCTCCAAAAGCAGGTACAATTGCATCTTCATTAGTGTCTATTCCTGTAGATAAATTTAAATCTGTTTCTAGTATACAATCTTCTGATATTGTTGATGCGACTATTTGCGAATTGTCATAATCACAACCATCTTCACTACAAGAAAAAACAAGAAGAAAGATTGTTATTACTAGTGTATATTTTAGTATTGTGAAAAATCTAGATTCTGAATCGTTATTTTTCATTTTATAAATTGTTTTCATGATTATAATTTTTAATAAATCAAGGCAGCTTTTTTTAATATATACTGCCTTAATTTGACTTTGATTTATAGCTATTTATTTAGTTGATACACACGACTTTAAATTCTGTTCTACGATTAATAGTGTGTTCGTTTTCTGAGCATTGTACTCCATCTGCACAACGATTTAATAACTCTGACTCTCCTGCTCCACGAGCTATTAAACGGTCTCTAGAAATTCCTTTTGTCATTAAATAATCTACTGTAGATTGTGCTCTTTTTTGAGATAACTCTTGGTTGTATTGATTACTACCTCTAGAGTCTGTGTGCGATGACATTTCCACTTTAATAGTTGGATTATCTTGCATTAATTTGACAACATAATCTAAGTCTGGTCTTGCTGCTGGAAGAATATCCCATTTATCTAAATTAAAAATGATATTATCCAACTTAATAGCTTGACCACAAGGGTTAACGCACATTTCAAAATCAATAAATAACGATTTATTACGATCAACATCTGATGTAGACACTTCTACTTCATTAGAAAAATACCCATCTTTATTTCCGTTTAACGCATAAGTAGACGCTTGTTTTAAATGAAAAATAAATCCACCATCTAAGTCTGACAAGGTATTTTTTTGTCCAGCTTTAATTTTATCTTTAAGAAGTATGTCAACACCTTGGATACCTTTGTCTGTATTACACTCTACAACATTTCCTTTTAAGATGAAGTTTAAATCACCATATCTAATAACCTTTTGAATACTATTACCCTCTTTTTTACACGCTTTAAAATCATCTTTAGTAATACTTGTTTCTTCTAAGTTTACACCATATAGTTTTCCTTTTACTATTAAATCTGCTTCAGCAACATCATTAAATACTACAACTCCATAAGCGTTAGTCATACCAGACTGTACAATATTTCCGTTTAGGTCTGTTAACACTACGTCTGTAAAAGGTAATGTTTCGTCTGTATATTTATCTCTTGCTGTAATGGTAACACCACAACCACAGGTCGCACAACATCTTGGCATGTGGTCTTCTCCACATACTTCGCATACAGATGCTTTTTCTTTTTTATTAAATTTAAAAGTTACTCCTGCAAATAGTCCTACTGAAGATATATCACAATCGCAAGGTTCCTCTCTTAACACTGGACCACTTTGATCTAAGCTATTAAAATTTACGTCTACATCGTTAACCGTATTAAAAGGATGGTATCCTGCAGCTATATTTAATGTTGGATCCAATTGCTCTGTAGCACTAAAATGTTTTAAATAATAAGCGCCTACATTAATACCAAAATTATCGTTTAGGTAATAGGTAAAACGTAATTGTCCTTTAAGACTAAATACACTAGATAAGTCATAACCGGAATGAAAGTTTAATAGTGTTGAAGCAGGATCGTCTGTTAACAATGTTCTTCCTCCTTTTATTGACGCTAACCCAACTCTTGTATTCAGCTCTGCAGAGAAACGTCTAGACTGACTACGATACTGAAAGTTTGGACCTATTCCGAAGAAGACTCTAGAAATATCGTCTTCTGACAAGATAAAATTATTAATTGGACCTCCTCCTGGATAAAACAAATTGTCTGTTGGATAGGTGCTTTCTGGTTGGTTTTTGATATAATCAAAATCAAACCCTAGACCAAACCAATTCCAGTAATAATCTAAAGATAAACCTAAATCCAATCCACCATTATAATCAATATAAGGCGTGTTATTATTATAACTTGGAAAGTCATAACCAATTCTTGGTGACAATTGAAAATAGTTGTTGTCATCCTGTTGTCCGTTTGTAGTAAATGCCGAAGCAAATACAAATACGATTAATAAAAATTTTAATAGAGTTTTCATGATTTACATTTTTAAATTTTAGTTATACACGTTTATATAAAGAAGCCTTTAGTTTTGTTACCCTTCTTTATTAAAATTTGCATTAATCAATTTTTTGGGAGTATCGCTATACCACAAATGTCTGTAGTAAAACCCTGTAAATAAGGACTAAATTGGTTACTGGTCGTTTTGGGTCTATTAACGGTAATAATCAAATCATGAGACATAAAAAAAGCCTGCTATTAAATAGCAGGCTTTTTTTATAATATAATTAGGGGTTATATACTTTGTAGTAAGATTATAGCAAGGATAAAACTAACAATAGGTAAACTTAACAATAATGTTAGATTATGGCTGCTTGCTTTACTTCTGTTAAACTTAGCATTAAGTACCTTTCT
>Ga0209291_1000983_pt1 | contig 26492 bp, 20 predicted proteins | sample GOMGulsemesocosm_FD_184633 | JGI IMG/M metagenome (GOLD analysis project Ga0209291, IMG submission 184633) | Methane-oxidizing microbial communities from mesocosms in the Gulf of Mexico - GOM9B Gulf of Mexico (SPAdes) (version 2) | ecosystem: Environmental > Aquatic > Marine > Cold seeps...
TGAATAACAGCCCTATATTAGTTATTCTTCGTACAGCAATAAAAATCTCTGAATTCTATAATACAATTTCAGATAGTGTTTAATTTCCAAATTGAAGATTATTGTTTATCAGCCCTACACACTGGTTATAGTTATGCTGATACGCATAAAGCAGCTCATTCATTGAGGTTAATCCAATGAGAACAAGGTTAACATCGCCGTTCGATGCTCTTTTTTTTACTGTTTGGGTATTACTGCTCTTACCGTTAGAGGCTGCTAGTTCTGAACGCAAAATAGGAATGATTGCAATGGAGCAAATTCTCTATGGTTTTGAAAATGATCAAGGAGAAAAAACGGGAGCCCTATACGATTTGTTAGTAGAAATCAGGAAAACGAGTGGTATTGGCTTACCCGTAGTCATACAACCTGCCAAACGTCTCTTGGCTACGATGTTTAGAGGGCAAAAAAATTGCACTGCCGTCATCGACTCACCCGATGTTATTAATAGTCTAGACGTTATAGAACCTATAGGTTACACATTAGCCGCTGGAATATTACCCGTCGCTGGAATAAAGTTAAAAGAGTACTCTAGCCTGAAAAAAATAAAAATAGCTGTGCCATTAGGCATTGTTTTTGATGATAAATTCCATTCAGACAAGACGTTAAATAAAGTGAGTACCCCCAAGTATATAAATGGCATAAGAATGATGAAGCTGGGTCGTGTAGAGGCTGTTGCAGGAGCCGTCTCTGTCTTAAAATTTATCGCCAAGCAGGAGGGCCTAAGTCATCATTTTTTTGATGAACCTTTAATTTTTACTGAGTCGGACCTTTATCTCGTCTGCAGTTTTCAGTTAAATAATAATGAACGAAATACATTACAACAGGCAGTCATAAAATTGAGGTCAAGTGGTAAGGTACAAGGCATTTTTAATCGCTATTTTAGCGTTGCAAACTAAGTTGTGAAATCGCTGCTTTTTACACTTCATACATCCCCCCAAATAGACAAGTAAAACCCATCGCTTATTTAGGGAATACTTAAAGTATGCTTGGTATTGTTTAATTAATCACAATGACATAGAAAGCTAATAGAGGCGATACTAGTCTCGAGCAGAACATTCCCAATAGATCTAATTTGAATAGACATTGTTAATTAAGTGGCACATTCATTGCTTCCTTATATTTTTTAGCCCTTGGAAGGACCCAGCAATGCAGATCAACAACGCCACTACAAGCCTCACCCTGCAAAAACAGTCACTTAGCAGCGAGAGCAGCGGTAAAAACTTGCCGCTAACAGCACAATCTTCCACGTCAAATAGCTCTTTTCAACAATATGATCTGCACAACATTTCAGCTACAGAGGTCGATCAGCTAGCAGAAAAACTCAGAAAATCAGGCGATTATGATGTTCGCAGCATTTTGATGCTAGAAACGCATGGCGAAAAATTTCAATCACACGTGAGTATCAATGGTGGCCGAGAATTTGATGCCAGCGCGAAAAAAGATCTTTTAGGTTTAACAGAAGAAAAAATTGAAATGAGTAGACAGCTAAATGAGCCTGCTGATTTAGCAAAAGGGTTACTAAAACTTTTACAACAAATTGATGTGTCCAGATCAATGCCAAAAGAAGGTTTATTTGCATGATGAGACAGCTAATTGCAATAATTTCACTGTCATCCCTAAAGCACCTCTTTTAGTCTCTGCGCTGAACAATAGCGTTCTTTAAACCGGCCTTGTAAATGGGAATCAGATGAGCATAGCTATTCATTAAGGGCGAGGTGAACTCGATTACGACCAGCTCGTTTCGCCTGATACAAAGCCGTATCCGCAGCCCTTAATAAGCCTTCAACATCCTTATAGACATTTCTATCCAATACGGCTACCCCAGCACTAATCGACACGTAATTTAAAGGCGACTGTTCATGTGGTATTTTGAGCGAGGCCACCAAACTACAGACTTGTTCAGCTAAGTAACGCCCAGTGTCGGCATCTGTGTCAGGCAATATGAGTAAGAATTCCTCACCACCATAACGGGCAGCAAAATCTTCTGCACGTTGAGCAGCCCCTTTAATGACATGAGCGACTTCTTGTAGGCACTTATCCCCTCTTTGATGACCATACTGATCGTTATAGCTCTTGAAGTAGTCAAGATCTAGCATCACTAAAGTCAGAGACCTATCATGACGACACGCACGAGCCCATTCATTACCGAGAGTAACGTCCAAGTTACGTCGATTGGCTAGTTTTGTAAGCTGATCTGTATTCGATTCTTTTTTTAATTTTAGTTGGGCTTCTTCAGTATAACTGAGTAAAGAAAACACCCCGCTGATCACACTAAAAGCAGGCCAAATTATTTGTGATGATATAACGGTTCGACTGAAAACTTCGGGAGCTAACTCTAATAATAATGTACGGGAAACAACGATTATCGCCATACAAAAACATGCGTAAGCCAAAATAACGTCAGATGGGTTTCTGTTTTTTTTGATATTGATAAACAGATACCCAACAATACTTAAAGCGATAGGCACAAAAAAAGCACTCACATGAAAAACACTGGTGAGCTCACCTACACTGATAAAATATGCCAGAAAAGAGCAATTAACAAAAAATACCGCCAACAAAGGTATTAGTGGTAAAGCCAACTCGCAGCGCTTAAAACTAAAAACCACCAAACCCCAAATAAATGCAGCGGAGAGGGTTACCGATAAAATTTGCAGAGGCACATTGATATCGAATACATATAAAAACCAACTGATGAAATTTACAAAAAAAGCCACGATAAAAAAGCGGATAGATTTTTGCTTACCTTCAGGATCACTGACTCTTGTCCCCGAAAAAGCCAAAATCAAATTTATTAAAGCCACGGTTAGAAAATAGGCTTGTGCTGTTGTCATTAACTTCACTCAGAGATTTATTATTAGAAAACACTTATTTATGCTTAATCCAGCGATATGATACTGAGGATGTAATACATAGCAAACACATTAGATAAAATTAGTGACAACATTATGATTTCTGTTACTTCTGCACGATAAAATCCCCACAGTCTTCGTTTATGCCTCAAATATAGGGAGTCGTCTTGGCAGGAAACATAGGTTTTATTGGAAGTGTATCTTTTGTGAAATGAGGATTAGCCTCCGACCAATAGGCCCCTAAATCGAGTGATATTGACGGCCATATAAACGTTTTTTTGCCGCTTCGTATATATTCAACGCAAAATTAAGTTTCTGTAGCAGGGTAGGTTGTTAGATGTTTTTCTAAATGCGTTGCTATGTCCTGAGTTGCATCGGCCATATACATCTTCTGGTGTTTGACCTTTTTTGTCTGTTGCATGTGAGTCAGCACCGGACTAAATCAGTACTTGGATCACTTTCGTATTTTTAGCCGTCTATTCCTCGTCGCTAATAGTCTATACTTAAAGTCCCGTATTATTTTATAGTACTGAAAACTATGATGATGAATAAATACTTCGCCCTCTGCTGGATTACTATACTGTGCTTAAGCGCGCCATTGGTAGTGATGGCAAAACAGCCACTACGAATATTAGCCTGGGAGGGCTACGTCACTCAGGAAGAGCTGCGAGAGGTCAATTTAATACTGGAACAAAAAGGTTATGATTACCAAGCTGTATTAGTTGAGCCCTACGCCGAAGGCGCAGAGCAGATGTTCAACTTAATCAGAACTCACAAAGTGGATATTACTTTTCTGACGCTATTTTTTATTCGCATGGAGAGCGAGCAGACAGCCAAGCTTTTACAGCCAATTAATATCAAATCTCCCCGGTTATCCAATTATGCTGACCTACTCCCTAGCCTAACCCACTTGTCAATGGGACTTAATGCCGCCGGCTCTCCACTCTACATTCCATGGGGTGGCGGCATATATGGCTTTTATATAGACAGGAATAAAGTGGCAGCTAAGGATATCCCCCGCTCGGTAAAGGATCTTTGGTTACCTCGCTGGGTCAACAAATTCTCGCTCAACAAAAGTCAGGAGTGGTATAACATCGGTTTGAGCTTAATGAGTTTGAATCAACCTCCTTTTTATATCTACCACCTAGCGCAAATGCAAAATCGCCGAGAAATGCGTACCAACATAGATCCAAAGGGAGAATTACAACAGAAATTGAGTAAATTGTATGCCAGTGCCGGTGGTTTTTGGGAAGCATCTCCTGAGTTTAAACCGAATTTCAGCATCATCAGCAGCTGGGGGCCGGAAATTGTCCGTGAAAATAACAGTGGCGGTAACTGGCAGTTGATTCAGTTTAAAGAGGGCCATATGGCTTGGCTGGACACTATCAACTTTGTCAAAGGCCTTAATGGAAAAAAACTGGAGGCAGCTGAAGTTTTTGCCAATTACTACATAAGTAAGAAAGTGCAAAGCAGAATAGTTAAACAGTTATCTATGGTGGCAGCACACTCAAAGGTGGAAGCTAATAGCTCCTTAGGCAATCCCAGAGAGCTTTTTCGAGCGCACATGTTTGTTCCTCCCTACGATAAAGTGACTTACAATGCGATGAAACAAATGGCCGATAGGGCCCGCAAAGTCACCAAAGAAAATAGGCAGTAGTAGAGGCCGAAAAAACATCACGTTAGGGGGTAAATGGGGAATAAGTTAAGTAACTACAATCTAGAGACTAACTTTCACGCATCGATAGTTACGTTTTCATACTTCCAATTCCAACCAATAGCGATTTGGTACTGGACAGTTATAACGGCCCCTGACCCTACATGCGATAACAACTTTATTTTTTGTAACATTGCAGGTTAAACTGAATTCTTTGTGCAATATAATGACGAATCAAAATAGCGACTCGCCTTAAGCAAAATCCATAGTAACCACTATACGTCTATCATTCTTAGGAACTGCGGGAGATCTGTGTACTATTCCCGACCCTTCATTGTTAAACCAACCGTCGCCTTTTAACAATACAACATCGCTTTGCTTAACCTGCTGGATATTGGCAGGATCAGTATATATCCCTGATTTATCATCACCCAATCCCATATTCCCCGTGCCTAATTTGCTGCGATCAACATCACTGTTATAAAGCCATTGTGTGCCCGGGCCGCTATAGGTACAAACTAAGCGGCAACCTAGCCTGTCTATATGAAAGCGCGGACACATAGCCCGATCTAATACCTGCAACCTCAAACCAACCTCATCGAGATCAAAAAGGTAAGAATACATCTCCATTAACAAAACGAGATCTTCCACAAAAGCTGATTGATCTGTTAATTGTGGCAATGAAGATGTGATTGACTGTAGGCATTTTTCAGGGTTAATAACAGTGCGTAAATTAAAATTCGGATGCCCCTCAAGTAATTCCCGACAATAATTATCCACTTTTTTAGATTGGGATCGCTGTAGCACTACTAAATTAACCTGATCATCATAAATCTTTGTCATCACCTCAGGAGACTTGCCTGTTATGCCGTTTTCTTTGCTTTGAATATCAACAAAATTTACCTGACTTGTTACTTGTTCTAGCGTACTCACAATAGCTCTCTTCTTCATTTAATTAGTTTCCATCCAGAAACAAATGCTGATGGTAATCGTGCAACTGGGTTAAGCAGCTCACCAATAGCTAGGTATATTTAGAATAACGAAACACCCATCTCTAGCAGTATCCCTGTCTGATCATTGAACCAACTTCGCTATGGGCTCGTTTCAGGATGAAAAATAGTGACATTATATTATTGTCTCGCTGTAATATGTTATGTTATAACATTTCAAGCATATTTGGTCTACTTTTTGTGTAGATAAGCCTTGAATAACGATTATAGACGGGATAAACCACTCGATGAGCAGGCATATTTTCAAAGTATCGAAAGCAGCCCCCTAACCATAGGCCCCTCTGACAGAAGCAATGGAAAATTTAAATTTTAATACACAAGGGTTAATTCCCGTCATTGCGCAGGATCTAGAGACTCAAAAGTGCTAATGCAGGCTTGAATGAACCGCGAGGTTGTACAGAAGACGCTATATGCGAAGCGCATGATCTACCGGTCTCGAAGTCGTCATTGCTACAGGGAGAAAGGGGCGACGAGTGGCCCTATACAGTCAGTATGACTGTTTGATAGCGATGTTATTCTATGTCAAGTGAAGCAGCTAGGCGCTGCTTGTCTCACCGGCCGCCCCACTTGTTTCTATCTTGAAGTTGAGATGCAACAGCAGCAAGTTAGCGTTATTGGAGAGGCCCGCCTACCCTTAAAGCAGCCATAAACAGAATATCCCTAGTTCCAATTAACTTTTAATGTCAAAGAAGATGCTGCACAGTAGTATCAAATAGACGCTGCCAATATAACGAAGATGACAATGGGTTTAAAAAGGGCTGAATACCGTTGTTAGCTATTAGAAATAAACAGAAGGTCACCTAATATGTTACGAAAAAATCCATCTGATATAAGCCCTATTGTGGCAAAAACGGCTTTTATCGATCCCACCGCCATTGTCTGCGGCAATGTGATTATCGAAGAGAATGTATTTGTCGGGCCTTATGCCGTTATTCGTGCCGATGAAATAGATGCCGCTGGAAATATGGAGCCAATCATTATCCGCCGAGATTCCAACATCCAAGATGGTGTCGTTATCCACTCTTTATCTGGTGCTGCAGTGACCGTCGGCCAACGGACATCTATCGCTCATCGCTCTATTATTCATGGTCCCTGCGAAGTGGGTGATGATGTTTTTATAGGCTTTAACACTGTAGTATTTCGGTCACATATCGGTAATGGCTGCGTTATTCGTCACAATTGCGTTATTGAAGGTTTAGAGCTACCCGCTCAGATGCATGTGCCATCCATGTCCAACATTGATCCAAATTTCGACCTAGGAAGACTAGAAAAAGTACCTAGTAATTACTCCACTTTTTCCAAATCCGTGGTTGCTGCCAATCAGCGCTTAGTAAAAGGATATAAGAAATTAGCCAATGAGTTATAAAAGAATATGCGCTGAAGTTGTAGAAACCCTCTTCGGAAAATTAGGTGTAGAAGTCAATTGGTCCTCTGTAGGACCATGGTAAAGATGCCTAAAGCATGTAGAGGAAAACCAAGTCGATATTAACATTTGCTCATTTATCAACCCGAAACGTGAGCAACATAGCAAATTTATAACGACGTCTATGGGCTATAATGAAAATGCAATTTTCGTTAAAAAAGCAATGAGTTTCCATTTAATCAATGATCCGATTTGAAAAAGAAAAATAGCGTAATGATGATTGGTGTCAGCATAGGTAAAGAGTTTGACCGCTTTTTAAAAGGAAAATATCAACATAAGCGTGGGTAGCAACCGACAAGTACTTGCTTGCTCGGACTGGATAGAGCGGACTTTGCCCCTTATGGTAGGTATTCGGGTAGAGTTATGTTGCGTTCAATCGGTTTACACAATAATTTTGCCGATTACCAACTCCTGTGCTCGAGGGAAACTCTACGCATCTATGTCTAATAAATCTAATCACTTAGCTTTAATACCGCTCATTGAACTGTTTATGCAACAACCGACTGATAACGATTGGGTGAATGGTTTTTTAGCATGATACACAACCATATATGCCAGTGATTATGTGCGTTCGATACAGGCGATAGAAGAATAGTAATTAGCCTTACACCGATGTGACCACAGCGTGCTTTCTCCGGTATACGGTCACCAAAATAATGCATTCGCGCCCGTAGCTCAGATGAATGGAATAGTAGATTCCAAAGAAAAAGAAAAACAAAAATAAATGGCACACCTGGAGAGACTGAATCCCCGACCAGATAGAGTAGATTAGACAAGTTTCTAGCTAAGTGTCAGACTGCATCTCTAATGCCTCACTAGTGTCGTCAAACAAGCTATCGAGCCGTTGTTTGAGTCTTATCATGTCAGTCTCTATAGTTGGTGCCTTTACTACGTTAAAACAAGAAAAAGAGGGGAGCAGTTCAATACCACAAAATTTATACACTGCCATATTGCTGGCAAATAGATCATCGACTGACTTTCCAGCAAATAATAGCTGATTTTTATCGGAAAAAGCTTCCTGTGGTGCATTCCAGGTCAGTGATAGCATGTATTTCCTCCCCTGCATTTGACCGCCAGTACCGTACTGCTTCGAAGGATCTTCTCTGGTTCTGCCATCGTCTAGCACAAAAGTTTTCTGATATAGTCCTTCATTAAAGACTTCTTCAATATATTTTTTGTAAATCCAAGGCAGCGCACACCAGAAGACCGGGGATTGCGTGATAATTAGATCTGCCCAGAGATGTTTTTCCACTTCCTTTTCAACATCGTAGCTTTGCTCAATATGACTGTGAATAACTTCACAGCCTCTAGCCAACAGATTTTCTGTAATAACATTGATTATAGTCTTATTAAGCCCCCCCTCGGAAAAGCCGGCATAGGTTTGGTGTGCATTGATTAACAGAATTTTTTTCATTTCAGGAACTCCGTAAAAATTTAAAAACAAAGTTGTGACTTCTTCAGCGGCAAGCTCGCTACAGACTAATTTTTTATAGTAGAGTGTTTGCGTTACAGCGCACGAGTTCGACCAGGAACCATCAGCTTAGTATTTAAGGGGTTGTATACCGATAATCGGCACAACCCTTAAACAATAATTAATTTCCCTTTAACCGGTGGTACTATTGCCAGTGTGGTGCATAGGCTTCAGCAAAGCCTTGTAGAGCTTCAATGCTCTTCATCCATTTGTCGAGTGCCGGAAACTTAATGGTAAAGTCCGAAAAATTTGGTGTAAGTCCAAATGCTTTTTTGCGCCCGGCAATACGCTCCAGGGATAGAGGTAAAAATCCGCAATGGATACGGTGTCTAAAACAATGAAACTCTGTTGTTCCAACCGTTTCTCATGAATCTCTACTTCCGCACAAATTACAACGGCCTTATCGTTTGCCAGAATCGGAGCATCGTCAATTGTTCCCCAAAAAATAGAACGCGAAAGCTTATGAGTCGTCTATGTCAGATAATTAATCAGTTCCGAGACAGCCTGCCAGACTAAACCTGTTTCTCTCAGATCTACTCCCATCAATGATTTTTCAAGATGTTTAGCCTCCAAATAGGCCATAATCGCCGTCGACTCGTAGATGGCATAATCGCCGTCGACTAGCGCCGGAATTTTTCCTCTTGGATTTATCTTGAAATAACCGCTCTGCTCACGATTCCAGCTCTGCGTATTTATTCTAATGGATTCATAGTTGAGCCCCTTGTAAGCCAAAACAAGTTATACTCGCCAACAATTTTGACTGCCACTGACCCAATGTAGTTTAAAACTCATAGCTTTCCTCTATCTGTAAATTAGTTGTGCAATTTACCTAGACCAACCACTGCGTTTACAAATATCTTCATTTGTTCTTCTGGCGGATTAGCTACAGGTACTAACAGCCCTTTTTGCACAGCCTCTCTTTCATTTATTAACTGATACCATTTCCTAACATTGTTAAAATCATTTATTGGCAACATCTCACCTATTGGGTGAACAAACGCCATTCTTACCCAAGGGAAAAATGCGATGTCCGCAATAGAGTATTCATCTCCGCCAAAATAATCGACGCCTTCTAAGTGCCTGTCCAATACACCGAAAAGGCGAGTTACTTCTTTCATATACCGCTCAGTGGCTACTGGGTGTTCATTGTTCCAAGCGCCAGCCCAAACCATAAGCTGTCCAAAATTTGGGCCTAATCCACTCATTTGTAACATTAACATCTCAACCACTTTGGTACGTTTAAGAAGATCTGTTGGCAGCAACTTGCCAGTTTTTTCAGCGAGGTAATAAAGAATGGCACCCGATTCAGTGACTGTAACTTCGTTGTCGATTATCACGGGAATTTTTTTGTTAGGGTTTATCCTGATAAATTCAGGGCTGGCATTACCACCGTTTACTAAGCTATTAAAAGTTTGGTATTCCAAATTTAATTCTTCAAGTGCTATAGATATTTTTAGCCCATTCGGGGTTGCATCTGTGTATAAGTTAATCATTATTACTTTTCTCTATTGAGCCTGTTAAGGCGATTAGCTAAGGTGACAATCATTTTAGTCGTAGCAAAAATAAGTAAAAGATCATATATTTGCGTTTAGTGATCGCATTTATGCGCCCCCTAATAACCGCTGAATTATGTATAAAACTTTTGGACAGATCATATGAACTGGGATGACATTAAAATTTTTCTGGCAATAGCAAAGACAGGAGGACTTAAAAAAGGGGCTAAATCGCTCGGAATACATCATTCATCATGTGCGAGAAGACTAAATGTCCTTGAAAACACATTGGGTATTAAGTTATTTGACCGCCTCCCCTCCGGTTATCATCTAACCCACAGCGGTGAAGATCTAATGCTGTCCGCAGAACAAATTCAACAGGGGATACACACCATAGAACGAGACCTTATGGGTAAGGATCTTAACATTGGAGGCGACCTCAGCCTGACCTTACCAAATGGTTTTGCCAGTCATTTATTAATGCCTGATATACACCATTTCATGAGCTTGTACCCCGACATTCACTTGAATATTATTATGAGTTATTCAGTCAAAGATCTCGCTAGTCGCGAAGCAGATGTAGCAATTCGCCACGTAGACAATCCGCCCGACTCTCTAGCAGGCAAACGGGTCGGCCGTGTCTATAAAAGCGCTTACGCAAGCATAGAGTACCTTTCAACACACGATTTAATAAATGCCCCCGAAGCTTGCCATTGGCTAGGCTGGGGAGAAGCTAAACACCACTTGAAATGGCCAATCAAATGCCATTATCCTCATATTCCAGTGAGGTCAAATATGTATTCCGATGTACTTCAAACCGTCGCTGCGCAAAATCACATGGGCATAACTTCACTTCCCTGCTTTATTGGTGATTGCGCCGCTGGTTTACAGCGAATTCCAGGTGCAGGTGCCGTTGACGGCGAATGGGTGTGGGTTTTAGCCCATAAAGATATGGTTAAAAATGCCCGTGTCAGATTATTAATTGACTTTCTCGCGAATGCTTTTATGCGTCACAACGATAAATTGTCCGGCGCAGGCTACCTGCCTTCACCTCTTAATAAGAGAATGTAAATATGTTGAACCACAAGACCAGCACCGCACCCCAATAGATGAATATATTATGCAGAGCGCATTGATTTTAAGGCAATTTCAATGAATCCTGTGACATAACTATCAGCACTATGGAACTGCCCCATCTACTATTAAATTCTCTATAAGGAATCGTTTTAAGGGGGTGTTGTGATTTTCTTAGGATTAAAATTTTTGACGCTGTCAAACTGATCAGATCTGAGACCAAACACAGTAAAAAATTATTTCAGGGACTTTACCACTGTGATCACAGTGTGCCTCCTCCAGTATCCAAACGGAAAAAAACCGTTCTCTGTGGCGCGACTCAAGTGGATGGTGTAGTAGACTCAGAAGAGAAACAAACAGATAGGGAGTAAAGTATTACAAAAAGAAGTGGCGCGCCCGGAGGGATTCGAACCCCCGACCAATAGGATCGGAACCTACTACTCTATCCAGCTGAGCTACGGGCGCATGCTTAAAAATGCAGATTGCATAACAAGCAGCGGTATACTACCTATGACAGAGACTCACGGCAACCATTATGATCCCTTGGTCGCAGGTTCTAACCCCTCCAAGCGCGTAACAGAGAAATGCGGCTCACTTTACTGATATTGATTGAGTTAATCGGCCACATGGTCCTTTGGAAACAAGCGGCACTGTGACCTGATAGTGCCTTTATCAGCTTCAGCTTAGATCTCCTTAAAAGCTTTCAAGAAGTTCTTAGGGTGTTGATGAAATCTAATATGATCACATGCATTCAAGTGTTTCCTTTTCTCCTTAAAGGCTCTAGCAATATATCCCCAATGAGAATTACGCGAAAAATAGATCACGTAATGTATTTTTTCATTACCCCACATATTTTCTACCAGAATACTTTCATCATGAGAATCAATTGTTTTGACTTGAATTCGGTAAAAATGTGAATCATCGGCGAGAACCAAATCCGTTTTTTTACCGTGATCAACAAGTGGCATAAGAACTTCCCAACCGTCACCAGAAAACCAGCTTGCTGCAAGTGTCTCAAAAGACACATTTTTGTGATATTGGGAGGCGTGAATAGTTTGATTAATATTTTTAACGGGCATAGTGAAACCTTTACTAAAATTGATGCCGTATGCCAAGTATAGGTCGCTTGTTTACGAGCCGAGCCCTCTGAGAAGAGAAGCTCCCAATTTAAGTATCACCATGCTAGCAAAAGCTAAACACCGAACAACTAAGACTGCCTGTCTCGATAAGAACCTAATAAAGGTATCACCGTAAAAGTTGCTCTCTAACTCGATTGAGCTGTGAACTGTATGAATTTAGTTATATGGAGATTAGCTTACATAATAAACAGAATCAAATATTTAATTTTCATTCCAATCTAAGTGCGCACTATCCCACAACATTTTGGATACTGCGAACAGCCCCAAAATTCCTTACTGATATTGAGGAGCTTAGCTGGTCACATAATGCTTCTAAAACAAGCGGCACTGTGACCGGATCTTGACTTACAGACTTCCCTCCATGGAACCCCAGCATAATTTTTCTTCAGCGTTTTTGAGCCTGTAAATAATTTTGTGTACCTAGCTCCTCAGTACAGAGCGCTGTAATTGCTTGAAGCGACAGAAAGAACCAACTATATCTGTTGTTAAAGCTAACACTCTGCGCATCATATTAGCCAAGCTAGTAATGATGTTTATCTCGATCAAGACATGCCGCTTATGCGCATTCTACACACGGGTAATTTTATCAACAAAGACTTGAATTCAACATGTAAGGATGCAATTCTTGATGCATAAGAAAGGTGCGGATAATAAACACCTCAACATTAAGTTTTAATACAGGCGCAATATTCATTTTATGCTTGATCTTCTAGATATACGCACACTCGCCTTTACCACTATTTTCTTTGGCTTATGCTTTGGCCTAGGTTTAATCGTTTATTCTTCGACACTTAAAAAATTCAAAATGGTTTTTTACATCGGTTTAGGAATTTTATTCATTGGGTTAGCCCAGTTCTTAATTAGCCTACGAAACCAAGTCAGTGATTTTATTTCCATCGTTATTGCCAACGAGCTTAGTGTTATTGCTTTGATGTTAATTTATTCAGGCTTACACACGTTATGCCAAATGAAATTTAATATCAGCAAAGCCTTCATTGTAACCCTGCTCGTTTTCATCTTTTTCTCATTTTCATACTACACCTACATTGATCCATCAATGAAATCACGTGTTGTTATAATATCTTATACCATCTGTTTAATGTGTTTGCTTTGTGCACATGTGGTCTTCACCGCCAAGCTGAAAGAAAGCGTATTACCGCTGCGTATTCTTGGCGTGATATTTTCAGTCACTGCAATAATAGAACTGCTCAGAATCACTGTAGATACCACACTGAATAACGTTATCGGTCTAGATGATTTACACGGCATACACACGCTACTTTTTTTTACAGCGCTACTACTTATTACTTTACTCAGTTTCTGTGTTGTCTGGATCGTGAATCTACAACTACAGGAGGCGTTAAAGACTTTAAGCAAAGTAGATTATTTAACAAAACTCAATAACCGCCGGTCTTTAGAAAAAATCGCAGAGACAGAATTAGCCCGATCTAATCGCAACAACCAAACCCTATCGATCATAATGTGTGACATTGATTTATTTAAAAAAATTAATGACCAACATGGGCATCTATCAGGGGATAGCGTCTTAATACAATTTTCAGACTTGATAAAAAAGAACTTACGAACGTATGATATCGCTGCTCGTTATGGCGGCGAAGAATTTCTATTCCTTTTGCCTAATACTGGTATAGAACAAGCAATTGTCGTTGCGCAGAAGTTAAGAGAAATAATCGCAGCTAATACTTTTACTTCAACAAGTATGGATACCCTCTCCATCACCGCAAGTTTCGGCGTTACAAGTAACAGTGATAGTTCAATTAACTGGGATAATATGGTTCAAGCTGCAGATTCGGCTCTATATGAAGCCAAACAGTCTGGCCGTAATAAGGTAATCAAAGGGACTCTCAACAACATCAACGAGAACAACCTAAGTCTCTTACCACTAAACAATGCCAAGAGCAGCTGCTAAAGGCTATCTGATCTAATCATTGCCGTTTGGTCTAATCACCAACGGCTTTTATTCAGCCTTGCAATCCTATTTTGATCAGCAGGTTTTTGTGCGACAACAAGTAATAGCCCCCATAACAGACCTTTGTGTACAAAAAACCCCTAAAAACAGAGCTAAATCAAAGCAATTACAAATAAAACGCCTATCTTTAAGTTTATAGGGGTAAATCTGCATTTTCGTTGTGCGCTTTTACTAGTATACTTGCCTGAATTAAATAGCAACTGCGTAAGAAACCAAAACTTATCGCGGCAAGCTGTGGGGGGTTAAACCCTGATGATTTAGGCTGACCTAATTCATCTCTATTAAAGAGATTGCTGCACGTAATTAAATTTAAGTGACAGACAGTCCAAATGACTATGACAAATGAGGCGTTACCGTGAATTTAACTTATAAATTAGCATCTATAATGAGTGTTTTAGGTTTAAGCTTACTATTATCTCTTAATGTGAATGCCAACTCTGCCAATGATAAAATCATTGAACGTATTAAAGCTGTAGGTCAGGTCTGCATGGAAGGTGATGACTCTTGTGGCGGAGCTGTAGCTGCGGTTGCCGCTGGCGGACCTGCTAGATCAAGTGAAGAAGTTTACACAACGAAGTGTGCCCTATGCCACACAGCCGGCGTTTCTGGCGCACCAAAATTTGGCACCGCAGACTGGAGTGATCGCGGCGCTAAAGGTATTGACGCATTACTCGCTACCGCCATCAGCGGTATTGGTGCGATGCCCGCAAAAGGATTATGTTCTGACTGCTCTGATGATGAGCTAAAAGGCGCTATCGAGCACATGATAAATAGCGCACCTTAAAGTGTTTTGAGACAAAACACGCACATAAAAAAAGCAGCTTCGGCGGCTTTTTTTATGTGCGATATTAAATATTTTAACATCACATATTACCCCTATTTAAAAACACTATGAATAGATCACTGTCCTCTCAGTTAACCGACAGACATTAGGGAATAGACTCTTTTTGTATATTGAAAATGGCTATTGTGCATTCTTAAAAAACCTAAAAACCACATGTCCACTAATAAGCATAATACCGATTAATAGATGACCCCATTTATTAAGCTGCGATCAATAACTTTGCAATTTTCTTTTGCGGCACATACTGGGAGAAACCTTAAAGTAATTGCGAAAGCAGTTGCTAAAATGATTGCCGCTAACAAAACCGCAGGCAATAGCTATGTCAGTGATAGAATCATTGCTTTGTAATAGAAGCCGCCTGGCATAGGTCACGCGTATTTCTAAATAGTGTTTGTATGGAGAAGTATTCAAATACATTTTGAATAACCGCTCCATTTTCCGTCTGCTGGTTTTCAGATATGTCAGCATCTCCTCGATCGATATTGGCTCTTCGATATTGTTATTCATTAGCTCTATCGCACTGCGTAGCTTCTCTGGAAACCTTTCACTATCACCACTTTGCACTAATTGATCAGCGCCCTGATGACCAGATCTATTGCAACTTAGAATTTCTTTAACGGCACGTGCAATGTGCTGGCCTTTTAAACGCTCTATTGTTTTTAGCATCATTTCTAGGGCGGAGATTGCATCAACACAACTGATGTGTTTTTGGCTAATACTAACGCTGCTTTGACTTAAATTGACTGTCGGGTACTTCTCTCTCATGAGTGCGTGATTGTCTATATGCAAAACGCAGGGGAAATCATGTAAAAGTTTTGCCTGCGCTAAAGCGATAACACCATTCCATAAGCTTCCCAGTAATACCCCCTTGCGATCAACAGTTTGTAACAAACGATTTAGGTTCGGCTCTGCGCGAAAATCACAGCGAAGCCCTCCGCAGACGATGAGTATTTCCAGCGCTTCTTCACCGTCCAGTTCAATATCTGAGATTGCACCATTAACACTAATATCAATCCCAAGATCACTAGTGACGCGACTACTTTGCAAAGCGTAACTTTTAACTTTAAAAAGGCTTTTAGACTGAATTAGATTAGCAGTGACTAATACATCAACTGCTGCAGTAAAGGACATCATGGAAAAGTTCTGTAATAGAATAAAACCTACTTTAATGGCCTTTGAGGGCTCTTTAGCGGCAGGTAAAAAAGCACTGTTAGCACCGAGCATACTCTCGCTGAACTGCCGGTTATTTGAGTAATCAAGCATCATTATTGTCTGCTTCCACATGGGCTTAGCCCGGGTTTGAATTATTATTTATTAGTCTATTTCCAATAATATATACAAGTCATTTAGGAAATAGCGAATACGTCCCAAAATGCTCCCTGTGCGTATTTTTCGCGCAAGTCTAAGAGGTCAGATCACGGATAATCAAACGCAGTAAAGGGCGAGTCCTGTACTCGCTTTCTGACAAAGAAAATTCAGGGTGACAAGCTGAATCCATTGAAATCTATTTGACCCATGGGCTTACAGATTAAAGTATCCGGCCAAACCCTCTGCTTCGCGAGCCTTCGCTACGTGAAGCGTTTTTTTTAGTATCTACTGGTGCAAACAAGATAATGCCCCAAAGAGGCTGTCGTAAAAGTACTGCGCTCGCAAACTCGGCGTTAAAAACGGGCTCAATAGAGATGAATTAAGCAATGCTTAACTCATTTAGAATCCTCGTTTATAACGATAAGCTCCACTATTTCGCAAGTCTTTGCCTTGCCATCACTTGCTACTTTCTTCAACAGCCTACAAGGGGCGGAATATTAAACCTTTGATGATTTAAGCTCCGCCTAATGCATCCCTATTAAAGTGGTTGTGCGTTGGCATTTGTAGATATTGTTGACGATTCGGCTTCAGTGGATTCAATGACTATTTCACTCTCAGTCAGTTTCGGTGAAAACCAACCCGTTGCGGCGTAAAGTAGACCTATCACTGGGGACAACCAACAGGCAAAAGCCAAAGGAATATAGAGTAGATTTTCTATGTTCCCATCGCTTATTCCCAGTCCAAGTGCAGTAATGACAAAAGCCCCACCAGCGTTCCAGGGAATGAGTGGCGATATCAAAGTTCCACCTTCTTCTATTGCACGTGATAAGTTTAGCTTTGAATACCCCTGCTTTACGTACGTAGGAGCAAACATGCGACCAGGTAATGCAATTGATAGATACGGATCGCCAGCGACTAAATTGGTCGCTATCGCCGCTGTAGTCGCTGATGCCTGAAGGCCAAAAAAGCCATTTACTCGACTGATTACTGCTTCAATGATGACCGCTAAACAACCTGTACGCTCCAGCGCCCCACCAAATCCAAGCGCGATCATAACGAGGGTGATAACCCATGTCATAGACTGAATCCCGCCGCGATTAAGCAGGCTGTCTATTTCACTGATACCTGTTTCAATTTTATAGCCCGATTGCATGAAACCAAATACTTGATGTAATGAGGCATCCTGCACAAAAATAGCCAAAACTGTGCCCATTAATACCCCTGCAAAAAGTGAAGGCAGTGCCGGCATTTTCTTAAGCGCTAAGATAACAACCAATAGAGGCGGTAGTAATAACATCCAAGAGAGTTCAAAATTTTGCTCTAACCCTTGAGTGATGGCATCTATTTTAGAAAAATCTACAGCACTGCTTTCTATTAAATTAAAACCGACAACAAGATAAATGGCTAAAGCAATCAACATTGCGGGCACAGTGGTTGGCATCATATTGCGAATATGATCAAACAAGTTCACGCCCGTTACTGCGGGGGCCAAATTAGTTGTATCTGATAACGGCGAGATTTTATCGCCGAAGAAAGCGCCGGAAACAACCGCACCAGCAGTCCAGTACATAGGGATATCAAAGCCAGCACCGATACCCATTAGCGCTAAACCTACCGTTCCTACTGTCCCCCAAGAGGTTCCTAATGAAACAGAGACTACGGAGCACAATAACATCGACGCGCCCAGAAATAGTTCAGGTGATAATAGTGTAAGGCCGTAGTAGATGAGTACTGGCACAGTGCCGCTGGCAATCCAGACACCGACGATCATACCCACCGTCATCAAAATAGCGATGGAGGGAAGCCCCACTCGTACTACGTGAATGACGCCTTCTTCTATATCATCCCAAGAATAGCCGCGTAACCATGCGAGCACAGCAGTGATAGCCAATCCAATGGCCAACGGCACGTGAGGGGTAAAATCTTTATAGTAAAACAGCTGCAACCCTAATACACCAAGAGTGAGTATTATGGGCAGTACTGCCATGGCAAAGCTGGGTTTTAAATGTTTTTTTTCAGTCATAGGGTTTCCTATCGAGTTACCTTAATTATTTTTTTTGATTGGGTAACTCGATAGTAAATAAGTGATGTAAACCTAGAATAAATAAGCTGTAGCTATTTGTAATTATATGTAAACAGCATGTCACAATTGGTCTTTTAGGACCTCTTTGGCCTGTTCTACACTGCGCGTTACTACCTCAGTCAAATCTTTGGGGAAATAAATGACGTCACGAACGGTGTCGTGTTCAAGTTGGCGCAGCAGTTTACTGGCCGCCATAAAACCTAAAGTATCACAAGAGCCCGCCAGCTTATGCGCCAACTGCTCTGTCACCTGATGATCACAAGCATCAATACTGTAAAGAAGCTCCTCTGCTAATGGTTTGTACTGCAGCTCAAATGTGGATATCAATTGTCTGAGCTTAGTAGCCCCTAGTACTTGAGCATGATTTGCGAACAATTCATGGTCCATTATTTGCTTTTCAAAAGGGGATGCTTTGCCAGGCTTGATAATTTCTATTGTTTTGTTTAAAGAAATATCCGTCAGCTGCTGTATTTTTTGAAATAGTAGATCTTTAATAACGGGTTTCGCCACAACGTCTTGTATGCCCTGCTTTATATAATACTGAATATCTGTAGGCGTTATACTCGCGGTAACCGCAATGATAGGCGTTGCATGGTTGAGTGATTGCGCATTTTGGCGTAGCTGCAGACATATCTCTATACCGCTCGCACCTGGTAAATGCATATCCAGTAAAATAACATCAAAACGCTGACGGTTAAGCAACCCAATGGCACTGTAGCCATCTTCTGCCACTGTTAGTTTTTGCCCTTTGAGTAACCCCTGCATCACCTGGCGATTAATCGACTCGTCCTCTACTAATAAAATGTTTAGGGTAGTTAAAGGTGGCAACAGCGCAGGGCTAACCTGTTGTTCTGTTGATGCACATTGCAATGTTACTGTGATTTTGAAAGTACTTCCCTGACCCGGAACGCTGTTCAGTGATAAATCGCCCCCCATTAATTCAGTTAACTGCCTACAGATAGATAGCCCTAAACCTGTTCCACCAAACCGGCGAGTGATACTGTCATCCGCCTGAGTGAAACGTTCAAAAATTCGCTGCTGCAGAGCCGGCTCTATGCCGATTCCTTGATCACTCACTTCTATACATACTGTTTGTCGATCAATTTTTTGCTCTATTACCGTCAAGCAAACCAGTATTTCACCCTGAGCACTGAACTTGATAGCGTTGGCTACAATGTTTGTTACAATTTGCCGAATGGCCGCACCTTTATCACTATATATAGCATCCTTTTGCAGTAAATCTTGGCGCAGTGTGAGTCCTTTCTCTTGGGCGCTGAATTTCAATAATTCAACCACGTTACTAATAATAGTGTTGATAGAGAACACCGAGTCACTTTCCTGATAGGCACCTTGCTCCAGCTGTTCATATTGTAAAATATGATCGAATGTTCCCAGTAGCCACGCAGTTGAATCTTGCAAAACATGCATTTGACGTCGTTGCTCAGTGTTCAACTCGCCATTTGATAATAGTTGAATCATGCCCATCATGCCGTTCATCGGCGTACGTAACTCGTGGCTCATTGTCGCCAAAAACTGTGATTTTGCACTGTTAGCATGCTCGGCGGCATCTTTAGCTTCCCGCAAGCTCAAAGTGCGCTCATCCACCATTTTCAAGAGTTGATCGTGATTGTAACGCAGTGCTTGCTGCGCTTTGTCACGCCGTTCAAGATCTGCTCGTATAGCTAAGCGCATGTCGTTAAACGCCAGCTGCAATTGGTCTAACTCATCCTTTTTACTTGGCGTTTTACGATTTAAAACCAGTGGTTTATCTAGCCTTCCCGCTCCTATATCCCTGCTGTACTTAGCCATAACTTCCAAGTGACGAGTAATTGAACGGCGTAATACAATGGTAATTGCAACCATTATTAGTAGCACTAATAAGCTTTGATTGAGTAATGTCCTGATACCTTCTTGCCACAATCTGGACTGAATTTTTGGAAAATCTATAGCGACTTCCAAGCTTCCCAAAGTTCTCAGAGATTCTCTTGTGACGGGATGTGCCAGTGCAAAATTCTTCAATAAATATCTTTTATTATTTATTGCCTTGCTCGGCATTCGACTAATTTTGGTCAAGGTATAATCATTGATTTCGATATACGCGATGTCTGATAGAGATTGAATAGCAGTGAGTTGCAAGTTCAATTGCGCCTGATCAATATCCCACAAACTTTTGCTCAAGGTGGCAATATAGCTCTCGCGGATCAAGCCCAAACGCTGCTCGATGTTTTGCATTTCTCGCTGGTAATTAAAATACATTTGCATAGCGGTTGAGAGCAGAATAAAAATGAAACTACAGATACACAGATAAGTCAGCAAACGGTAGTTTAATGGTCGTTCATTTGCATAGCGGTTAATCCCATACCAAGGGAAGTTTCTAGGGTTGTACATCGCAATCTCCCGATCTAGAACTTCCTATGTAAAGATGACCAAAGCACTGTTGCAATTGATCAATACCACCATTGCTTTGCAATTGCGCCAATCGTTGGTTGATATAACCCATATGTCTGTTCAGATGACTATTACGACCCAGTGCAATGTAATAGTATTCAACGCCTATAGTTAAAGAAGTAATCTTAAGCTGCTCCTTGTATCCAAGTTTTTGCTGCTGAAGCTGCCCGCTGATAACACCCAGTGGCATAAAATCGATACGTTGATAGGCAAGCTTGGCAAAGTTTTGTGCGCCGTTGGAAACATATTCACGAGCAGGTAAGCTCTGAAGAAAGTGATCGAACTCGTCACCAAAGCTATCACCGAGTAATAATCCTACGGTTTTATTTTTTAGGTCACTCAATTTTTGATAACGCCTTTGGTCACTACTATTGATATAAATAGCTAATGTATCTGCAATTAAATAGACGGAACTATAGTTTAGATACGCTGTGCGTGGTGCTGTTTTGTAGGCCGCGACAACCAGATCAATATTGCCGGCTTTCACCTCTTGCAGACAACGTTTCCAATTACCACTGTTATCAAGCTTTAGCTGATAACCTAATTCTGAGAATATCTGTTTGGCTACTTGTGGCGCCACCCCTATCAGTTGCTGATCTTGAACCCAGGAAACTGGCGGGTAATCAGGGTGCCCACAGGCTGTAATGACACGTGCTTGAAGCGGCAGACATATAAAGCACAAAAGGAGCGTTAGGTATTTCATTTTAGGCGCTCTTCGGTTGGATAGTGAGAAAGGACAGCAAGTCGTAGCGCCATCTTTTGATTGCGCTCCTAAAGTTAACAGGTATACAAAACTGGTCTTAAAATTTTAAGTTTCAACTTACCTAGATTATTAGAGCTAATGACCATGACTGCTATCGTCACGGCACAGAAGCACTCTTTTCTATCGCTTAACTTTAGCGGTAAAACGGTAACCAGCGCCGTGCACAGTATGAATTAAATGTGGGTTAGCAGGATTGTCCGATAGCTTGCGACGTAATCGACCAATCAATACGTCCACGGTACGATCGTTAGGCGCCCATTCGCGGTTACGAATTTGATCGAGAATTTGATTACGACTCATTAAATGCCCAGCATTATTGAGTAGGCAGAGCAGCAACTGGTATTCTCCCTCTGTCAACTGTATCTGGTTTTGCTCGGCGTCTGTCAATTCTCGCTTTGAAAGCGAAAGCTGCCAATTATCAAAAAACCGGTTGTACTCATTAACCCCTGATTGAGCTTCATGCTGAGCCTGACACAGGGAGACACGACGAATAATATTTTTAGCCCTGGCCAGTATTTCTCTGGGATTAAATGGTTTGGTTATATAGTCGTCTGCACCACACTCCAAACCGATGAGGCGGTCGTATTCATCTACACTGCCTGTGACTAAAATGATGCCAACTTCTGAACTTGCTCGCAGCTCGCGGGTTAAGGTTAAACCATCTTTTCCAGGCATACGTATATCGAGTAATAGCAGGGATATTTTTTCACTCTTCAGTATCAGCTCTGCCTGCTCGGCAGTCTCAGCACTTAATACTTTATAGCCCACGTTTTGAAAATAGCTGAATAAGTATTCTCTGGTAACAGGTTCATCGTCGACGACCAAAATGGTTGTATCAGTGAGCAACATAGGAAACCTTAAATTTAGGTAATAATGCTTATTTGTCCCGCGACGGTAACAATCTAGCACGATTGAAAATACTACAAATCGTTAAGTTTAATGCCAACAATGAAAACTAAACATAAAGACAGCCCGTGATAAATATCATGGCTATGGTGAGCTTATTGCACTTTTTTTACCTACCTAATCGCGACATAACAACCCAGTTTTACCCCCTAATTCTCTAATCCCATCACTCTTTCAACACTCGGCCATACATTTTCAAGAATAATGGGCTGCGCTTTCGCATTGGGATGCAACCTATCCGCTTGCATCAGTTCTGGCTTTAAGGCGACTTTGTCCATCAAAAAAGGCACTCTTTCCACTTGCTCGCTATCCGCTAATGCCTCAAACATATTAAAAAACCGGCGCGTGTAGCGCGGCCCATAATTGGGGGGTAATCTCACCCCTACTAAGATAACCCGCGCATCTGCATTTTTGGATAACTGGATGAGTTTTAAAATATTTTCTTCTATAATATTCAATGGAATACCGTACAATCCATCATTCGCGGCTAATTCTAGAACTATATAATCGGGTTGATGTCTATCTAGCAGTTTAGGTAAGCGAGATAAACCGCCGCTGGTGGTTTCACCGCTAATACTGCTGTTTATAACTTGTATCTCTGGAAACTGTATTTGCAGTCGTTTTTCCAGCAGAGAAACCCAGCCCAATTCAGGCGCCATGTTATAAGCTGCAGACAAACTGTCGCCAAACACTAAGAGTGTTTTGGCGCCAGCGCCCTGAGCGCTAAACAACATCATTAAAACCAATAAGCGGATTATTTTCATGCAGGCAACGCCCCCTTTTGCTATAGATGCACAGCGATTATCAAAATCATTCCCCCCGTCAACGGCCTCATCAACTGAGAGTGAAATTTCACTGTTTGCAGATTTAAACTTACAAATTAATAAAGGTGAGAGTGTAGCCATTATTGGGCCGTCGGGTACAGGTAAATCAACATTATTATCGCTACTTGCCTGCTTAGATACTCCCTCTAGTGGATCTGTCACTTTGACAGGCGTTGATCTAAATAGTTTAGCGGCTGAAGAAAAAGCGCAATGGCGCGCTAAAAACATCAGTTTTGTCTTTCAATCATTCCACTTACTCCCCGAGCTAAACGCATTAGAGAACACCCAATTGCCGTTGGATATACAAGGGCGAAAGGACAGTGCAGAACAAGCCGAACACTGGTTAGAATCCGTCGGATTAGGCCTGAGAACCACGCATTTCCCCGCACAGTTATCGGGGGGCGAGCAACAACGCGTTGCGATTGCACGTGCCTTTGTAACCCAGCCTAGTATTTTGTTTGCAGATGAGCCTACCGGTAATTTGGACACCAATACCGGAGAGAAAATAATTGAGCTGTTATTTGACTTCAGCGCCAAAACGCAAGCTACTCTCGTCTTGATTACCCACGATGAGCACTTGGCTTGTCGCTGTGATCGCACGTTTAAATTAGCGGACGGTAAACTCGTTGAGACTAATTTATGAAGTCGCTGATCAAAAGCCCTACATGGCATTTAGCCGCTAAACAAATCCGCAGCCAATGGCGCACTAGCGCTTGGTTAACCTTAATGTTGTCACTGTTCATGATGACCACCTTAGTGACTTTACTGACCACCACCAGCGATCGCTTATATCAAAGTTTGACCGAGCAAAGTGCCGATATCATAGGCGCTGATTTAGTACTGCGTAGCCAAAACCCAATAGCGGCGCAGAAACTTGAATATTTAGCACAGAACAACATAGCCGCCAGCACTGTTACTCAATTTATTTCGATGGCAGAGACTGACAACAGCAGCGTATTAAGTACTATTCGCGCGGTGAGTTCACCCTATCCATTACGCGGGAAATTAATTACCGATCCTAAGAGCCACCCAGACACCCCAGATAAGAACACCGTTTGGGCTGATAGCAGCTTACTTTCACGGTTAGATTTAAAGCTTGGGGATAAACTTTTTATCGGCTATAGCGAATTTACTATCAGTCACATCTTAGTTGAAAGCCCCGATCGTGGCCGCGGTTTCTCGAACTTTAATCCGCAAATTATTATGCGCGCAGATGCGTTAGCAGCAACGGGTATTATAGCCCCTGGCAGCCGCGCAAATTATCGGCTATTAGTGCGGGCTGATTCGACGCAAGTAGTTGATCTTGAAAACCTCTGGAAGCCGACATTAGAGCGTGGCCAACGCCTGATCAATGCCAGTGATGATTCGCAACTTGGGCGTAATTCAGTCGCTAATGCCAGTCGTTACTTAAAGCTCAGTGCTTTACTATCACTGCTATTAGGTGCCGTTGCTATTCTTTTGTCTCTACAGCGCTACAGCTCAGACCAGCGCATGCGTTCCGCTTTGCTACTGAGCTTGGGTATGACACCCAAACAACTCTTTCAAACATACTGTTTACAGCTGTTTTTTGGTTGGGTTACTGCGGCGCTCTTAGGCACTTTAGTCGGGCTTGGCTTGCATCAGCTTATCGCCAGTCAAATTGGTGCTTACTTGCCGCATTTCTCCAGTCTCAATATACTGTCAATTATCACTAGCCCGCTGCTTTCGCTAGCGATTATTTTCATCTTGGGGTTACCCACTTTATTGCCGTTGGGGCAAGTCAGCATACTGCAAATGCTGCGCAATGAGAGAAATGCCACCACCAGCAGACAGCACTATTTTAGTTGCGCTTTACTGCTGCTCGCTGCAATTAGTTTATATATGGGTTCATTAGTACTCGCCGCAGGTATTACCGCACTGCTACTTATTTTGGGCTGGATTTCAGGCTTTATAGCCCAGCGAATTATCGCTGTGATTGTTTTAAAACTACAGGGAAAAATATCTCTCGCGCCTTTATTAAAACTTCGACTGCGCCAACAGCGTCACTGGCATAAATTACAGGCGGGAGTGTTTTCACTACTATTGGCAATCATGGCAGTACTGTTTTTTGTACGTAATGATTTAATTGAGCAATGGCAGGGCCAGCTACCGAAAGATAGCCCTAACCATTTTGCGATTAACATTCAGCCATGGGAAAAACCGCGACTTGATACCTGGATGCAAGAGCAGCAGATAAATGCTGACTTGTACCCCATCATACGCGGACGTATTTCCCAAGTAAATGAACAGCCTGTCACTCAAGTATTGAATCAAGAGCAGGCACGAACCCGTGCTCTGCGCCGCGATATAAACCTTACTTGGCGCGAAGCTCTTAGTGACTCCAATCAAATCATTTTCGGCCAGTGGGATGCCAACGTACCCGGTATTTCGATCGAGCAGGAATTGAGTGAAAATTTAGGCCTCAGTGTTGGAGACACACTGACCTTAACAGTGGCTGCCCAGAGCATCACGGCTCCTATTACCAGTATTCGCAGAGTAAACTGGGGATCGTTTAGGCCAAACTTCTTTTTAATTTACACCCCAGGCCTGCTCGATGATCTTCCATCAACCTATATCACCAGCTTCAATATTGATGCGCAGCAAAAAGAGCAAAGTAATGCTTTGGTAAAAGCCTTTCCCACCATCACCTTAATTGATATCGACAAACTGTTTAAACAGGCGCAAGACATTATCACTAAGCTTGCTGACAGCGCCTCTGTGGTGATGTTCTTAACGCTGTTAAGTGGTGCACTGATGCTGCTCACTATTTTGCAACAGGAGCTAGCGCAAAGGCGTTACGAAGGCGCTTTATTACAAACACTGGGTGCTTCTCAGTCGCAAACGAAACGCTTGGATCTACTTGAGTTTTGTTTATTAGGCATAACGTGCGGCACGATAGCTGCTGTGATTGCAGAGTTGTTACTGGCGATGATGAATGGCTACTTCTTTGATATCCCAGTAAGGGCACATCCACTGTTATGGATTAGCTTACCGATCATTGCCACTATGACTTTTACCGGTGTTGGCAATATAGTGCGCAGTACCATGAGCTTACCGCAGTGTTATCGACTGATTAAAGGAGGATAAGCCAGGGTTGCGGGTTGCGGGTTGCGGGTTGCGGGTTCACTTTAACCTTCCCTGCCCGCTGCATTA
>Ga0209291_1000987_pt1 | contig 26437 bp, 18 predicted proteins | sample GOMGulsemesocosm_FD_184633 | JGI IMG/M metagenome (GOLD analysis project Ga0209291, IMG submission 184633) | Methane-oxidizing microbial communities from mesocosms in the Gulf of Mexico - GOM9B Gulf of Mexico (SPAdes) (version 2) | ecosystem: Environmental > Aquatic > Marine > Cold seeps...
CGAAAATAGATAATACCGCTTCGTTTGGCAGTGGTGCTTGAACTTTATTGAGCCCTTGGCCATTACCCACATAAAACTGCTGCCAGCCCATCATGCCTGTAACGCGATCACCGACAGAAAAGTCTGGGTGGTTACTTTCAATCACTTCACCAATACCAAAGCTGCGCATAACATCGCCCAGTGCAACTGGCGGTATATAACTTTCCAGATCAGGACTCATCCAGCCAAACATTGCAGGATCTAAAGAGAAATGTTGCTGTTTTACCAGCAGTTCACCGGCTTGAATAGCAGGCACGTCATGCTTCACTAGTTCGAACAGTTCGTTAGTAATTGGTCCGCCAGTAGGGCGTTTAATTAATTTTATCGCGGTATTAGTATGCATCTGGCTCTCTCTTTATTAATGGCTTTATCTAGCTAGCTGTCTATCTGGCTATTATTACCTGTTGTTAATGTGGTATATATAGGCTGGTTTGTGAATCTTTATTGTCTTTATGACAATAGTAATTAAGATGAGAGCGCGATGGATCAGTTAAAAGCGATTAAATATTTCGTCAAAGTAGTAGAAACTGGCAGTTTTACGCTGGCGGCGAAATCGTTCGGGGTACCTGCTTCATCGCTATCGCGGCGAGTTGCCGATCTTGAGCAAAGTTTGGGTGCAACCTTGTTAAAGCGCACGACTCGAACCGTTAATGTTACCGAAGTGGGCACCAGCTACTATAAGCAAGTGACAGAAGTGCTTAGGTTATTAAAAGACAGCGATGAAACCGTGCGCGCTTATCAAACAACCCCAATGGGCGTGCTTAATATCAGTGCAATGGTTGGCTTTGGCGAGCGGATCCTCATTCCTTTATTGGATCAATTTAATACCTTATACCCGCAGATCACCCTTAACGTTAGCTTGAGCGATGAGCTAACGACATTAGGGCGCGATGACGTTGATATTGCTATTCGAGGTGGTTATGCGCCACAGGAACGAGTCATCGGGATTAAGCTCATGGAAAATGAGTTTATTACCGTTGCAGCGCCAAGTTATATTCAAGCGTACGGTTGCCCAGAAAATCCCCAAGCTTTAAAGCAGCACCAAGGCTTATTTTTTCAAACCCCAGCGGGACCAACGCCATGGCTTAGTGATACTCAAGGGCAGTGGCAAGATGTTTCAGCGCCGAGTGCACTAACCACCAATAATGGTAAATGGTTGGTTGATCGAGCCGTTGCTGGTAAGGGAATATTAGTCTTGCCAAGGTGGGTATTACAATCTTATCTTGATAGTGGGCAGTTGATAGAATTACCGATAAGTGGCGCGATAAAAATTACTCAAAATCCTGATTTTGCGGTCTATTTACTTTACCAAAAACAGCGCTATCAAGTACCAAAAGTTAAAGCTGCTGTCGACTTTTTGGTGGCCAATATTAAAGGCAATTATTAGCGCCTGTCACCAGCACCTAAGATGTCAGGGTAAGTTTCAACGTTGAGCCATTGATCACTAAGCAGTGAGCATAAAAGACGGTTCGACAATATCGCCCCGTCTTTTAACTTACTTATGTCAGTCTTAATCATCATCAAGAAAGCTCAGTGGCGGCATTGCGCGGCGGTCGATTTCAAAATGGAAAATATCCGGTCGATTATAATGTCCTGCAATATCGAGTCCCTTGCGTGAATCCCGCGCTGCGCCTAGCTCAATATCGGTAAATAATACCCCCTGCTCTTGATGGAGCGGGCCGGCGATAACCTCGCCGCCAGGTTTAACCACCACCGCATCGCCGGGATTTATCCATTCATCAGCTTTAAATAATTCATCACGTTGCGGAAAGGTGTCGGGAATGTCTTTACCTTGCATTGCTGTGGCTGTGCTTAAGACCCAGCAACCACCTTCGCGTGCTATGTGCTTCATCGACGCTAGCCAAGTATCACCGCTGTCCCAAGTGGGCGCGACATAAATATCGATGTCTTGCGCAAATAGACTGTAGCGAGCCAGCGGCATATAATTTTCCCAGCAGATAAGGCAGCCGATCCGCCCGACAGCGGTATCTACTACTTTGAGGCCACTGCCATCGCCAAAGCCCCAAACCATTCGCTCCGGGTTGGTCGGCATTATTTTTCGATGGCGGTTTAAAATGGTGCCGTCGGCGTCGATGACTACCACGGTATTAAATAATGTTGTGCCACTAAATTGCGAGTCAACCTCGTTCATGCCCATGACCACAACGATGTTATTTTTAGCCGCGGCTTCACAAATGCTGTCAAGATCGCCATTCGCTATATCGACCGAATTGTGTCTCAATTTTTTAAAAATTTCATTGCCAAGGGCGATGTCACCGCCTGGTCGTAGGCGCCATATCCACGTGGGATAACCCGGTAGGAATGCTTCAGGAAAGACAACCAGTTGCGCTCCTTGCGCCGCGACTTCGTTAATTGTCGCGATGGCTTGATTGGTTGATGCTTGAAGGTCGAGTAATACTGGTGGTTTTTGTGATATTGCAACGTTAATGTTCATGGGATTTCTCCGGATGTTAGTCAATATTTTTAGTCCAACTACTTAGTTAATTTTTACTCGGCTAATAAGGCGCCCGAACCTCCTGCCTCTTGCGGTAAATCTTTCATTTTGGGTAGGCCATCGATAACCCGCAGGACCGACTCTTGATAGTTAACGTGCAATACCGGCTCGAAAGGGAAATCTTTTAACACCGCTACTGGCACATCAATTAAGCCCATGTCGGGATGCTCGGTAAAAAGGTGCCCGCCACAACACTTGCACCATTTTCGCGTACTGCCAGGGGTTTTATTGTAATGACGAATATTACTTTGGCCTTGGGTGACTAGCACCGTGTCTGGTTGCCATAAAGTGAAGGCGCTAATGGGGCCGCCTGACCAGTGACGACAAGATTGGCAATGGCAGTAAGCAGCCAGGGCGGGTTCTTGGGTAACGGTAAATAGCACGCTGCCGCAAAAACAGCTACCGTGATATGTTGGTGTGATGTTCATAATCCGGTCTCTTGGTGGTTGTTCGAGCCTTAAGTACAGGTGATCGGCTATACTTTATCAAGTACGGAAAACGTAGCTTAAGCTACGAAAAGTGTAGTGTTTAAGCGGCCATTGTGAGGAGATTGTTAATGAAAGGGTACGGACAATTTTGCCCTATCGCCAAAGCCTGCGAAGCGCTTGGCGAGCGTTGGACACTGTTGCTTATTCGGGAGTTGTTATGCGGTAGCCATCGTTTTAATGATTTTAAGCGAGGTTTACCCCTTATTTCGCCGACGATGCTCTCGCAACGCCTTAATATTTTGCAGCAGCGTGGATTAGTTGAGCTTAAGCATTCGGCTGACAACCGCAGCAAGGAATATCACTTAACGCAAGCAGGGCGAGAGCTCGAACCTATTGTGATGGGGCTAGGAGAGTGGGGGTCTCGGTGGGTGCGCAGTCAGATGTCTGATGACGACCTGAGTGTCGAGTTATTAATGTGGGATATGCGCCGTACCATTAATATTTCGCAATTGCCTTTAGGGCGTATTGTCTTGCACTTTGAATTTAAAAACTTGGCGCAAGCTTATCGAAACTGGTGGCTGCTGGTTGAAAATGGCGAAATTGATCTCTGTGTTGATAATCCCGGCTTTGAACCTGATATGGATTTTATCACCGACCTTAAAACGATGACTCAAGTATGGCTTGGTGATATCAGTTTGGTAAGCGCTGAGTCGAGCGGAAAACTCACCCTTAGTGGCGCTTCAGTTTTGATCAAGAATATGGATAAGTGGCTAGTTTTTAGTGGGTTTGCTCAGGTTAAAAGCGCGCTGAAATAATCTTGTTGATGATAGATTTAAGCCAAAAAAAATTGGCTACCGTCGTCACGGTAACCAATTTAGTATGGAGATTCTTAAAGGCTAATTAAAGCGCTTCAATCGTCGCACGTTGCTCTTTTAATTTAGCAACGGTTTGTTCCATTTCTACCATTTTAGCGCGTTCTTTTTCGATAACATCTACAGGTGCCTTGCTAACAAAGCGTTCGTTAGACAGCTTGCCTGACGTACGGGCTAAATCTTTTTCAACTTTTTCTAACGCTTTAGCAATACGGGTTAGTTCAGCGGCGGTGTCAATTAGACCCGCCATTGGAATAAGAATTTCCATTGAACCAACAATCGCTGTTGCTGACGCAGGTGCTTGCTCACCGTCGTTTAGTTCAGTTAACGTTTCTAACTTAGCTAATGACATTAAGAATGCTTGGTTGTCGCTAAGACGACGCTGGTCTTCGCTGTTAACACCTTTTAGCAATACATTTAATGGCTTACTTGGCGCAATGTCCATTTCGCCACGAATGTTACGAATACCAACGATGAATTCTTTAATCCATTCTAAATCGTTTAGGGCATTAGTATCTTCAAGCGCTGCATTGGCTTTAGGGAAAGGTTGTACCATGATGGTATCGCCTTCAATGCCAGCCAGTGGTGCAACACGTTGCCAAATTTCTTCGGTAATATACGGCATTAATGGGTGTAATAAACGCAGCGTAGCTTCAAGTACTTCAACCAATGTTTTACGGGTACCGCGTTTTTGCGCTTCGGTGCCTTTGAACAATACGGGCTTGGTTAATTCTAAGTACCAACCACAGAACTGATTCCAGGTGAATTCATAGATAGCTTGCGCCGCTAAATCGAAGCGGTAAGTATCTAAATGGCCACGGTAAACGGTAATTAGCTCTTGTTGCTTGGCTAAAATCCAGCGATCAGCCAAACTTAGTTCGTGATCATCACCGGTTAGGAAGTCTTGATCTTCGGTATGCATTAATACATAACGGCTACCATTCCATAACTTGTTGCAGAAGTTGCGGTAACCTTCAACACGGCTTAAATCGAAGCTGATTTCACGGTTAGCTGAGGCTAGCGCAGCAAACGTGAAACGCATTGCGTCAGTACCGTACGAATCAATACCTTCTGGGAATTGAGCGCGGGTCGACTTCTCGATTTTAGCGGCCATTTGTGGCTGCATCATGCCGCCAGTACGCTTAGTCACTAAGTCTTCTAAGCTAATGCCGTCTAATAGATCGATAGGGTCAAGCACATTGCCTTTCGACTTTGACATCTTGTTGCCTTGCTCGTCACAAATTAGGCCGGTGATGTAAATTTCTTTGAACGGTACTTTGCCAGTGAATTTCTTGGTCATCATGATCATGCGGGCAACCCAGAAGAAAATGATGTCAAAACCTGTTACTAACACGGCACTTGGCACGAAAGTTTCTAGTTCTTCGGTCTTTTCAGGCCAGCCCATGGTAGCAAATGGCCACAACGCAGAAGAGAACCAGGTATCAAGTACGTCTTCGTCTTGGCGTAATTTAATATCGTCGCCTAGGTTATGCTTTTGACGCACATCGGCTTCGTCTTGACCAACATAGAAGTTCTCTTGCTCGTCATACCAAGCAGGAATGCGATGGCCCCACCAAAGTTGGCGTGAAATACACCAATCTTGAATGTTATCCATCCAGTTATAATAAGTTTTGTCCCAGTTTGATGGCACAAACTTAATTTCACCACTGCGCACAGCTTCAATAGCAGGTTCAGCCAGTGGTTTGGTTTTAACGTACCATTGGTCAGTCAGTAGCGGCTCGATGATGCTGTTTGAGCGATCGCCACGTGGCACCATTAATTTGTGCGGCTTAATTTCAACTAAGAAACCTTGCGCTTCAAGATCGCTAACGATTTTCTTACGCGCATCGAAGCGGTCTAGGCCACAATATGGCGCTGGGCATTCTTCGTTAAGCTCAGCATTCTTGGTTAGAATGTTGATTAACGGTAAGTTGTGACGCTGGCCGACTTCGTAATCGTTAAAGTCATGCGCTGGGGTTATTTTTACACAACCGGTGCCCAGTTCAGGATCAGCGTAATCGTCACCAATAATCGGGATAAGGCGATCGGTTAGTGGCAATTTAATTTCTTGGCCAATCAGGTGCGCGAAACGCTCATCTGCTGGGTTAACTGCAACAGCGCTATCACCTAACATGGTTTCAGGACGCGTGGTCGCAACGACCAGATCGCCACTGCCATCGGCTAGTGGGTAACGGATGTGCCACATGAAGCCATCTTCTTCAGTATTAACTACTTCAAGATCTGATACTGCGGTGTGTAATACCGGATCCCAGTTAACTAAACGCTTGCCACGGTAGATAAGGCCTTCGTCGTGCAAAGAAATAAAGACTTCTTGCACGGCTTTAGATAAATCTTCGTCCATGGTGAACGCTTCACGCGACCAATCTGGCGAAGTACCAATGCGGCGCATTTGGCTGGTGATGGTACCACCTGACTTTTCTTTCCAGTCCCAAATCTTTTTAACGAAGGCTTCACGGCCTAAATCATGACGGGTTTGACCTTCAGCGATAAGTTGACGTTCAACCACCATTTGGGTTGCGATGCCCGCGTGATCGGTGCCTGGCTGCCATAATGTGTTGTCGCCATCCATACGGTGATAACGGGTTAACGCATCCATAATGGTATGTTGAAACGCATGGCCCATGTGCAGGCTACCAGTAACGTTTGGTGGTGGCAGTAAAATACAGTAGCTGTCTTTTGACTTGTCGCCGCTTGGTTTAAAATGACCGCTCTGTTCCCACTTTTGGTACAGTGCTTGTTCAATTGCTGATGGGTTATATGTTTTTTCCATGATCCGCTCGTTTGTCTAGCTTGTTAGGTGCGATTAATCTTGATGTAACTACTGCTAATACAGCTATTCTTTATGCAGCTGGGGGGCAAGGTTTAATACCCTACAGTGGTGAAAGCGTTCACGCGCCTGTTGTTTTTGCACAGTATCATCAGGAATGAAATCGATTATTTGATTAAAGTTTACCGCAAATGGCGGTAAGGGGTGGCACAGATTAATTAAAATGTGACGTCGACCTTGTGGCGGTTGATGACCTATCTCAATTGGGGCGCCGTAATGTGGCCCTTCACCTTGCAAATTATGCGGTATAAACTCGTCGTTGGGCAGTTGCCACATCAGCTCATCGATTTGTTCGGCCGTTTTAACATCGGTCGTGGCAATAAATACCCGCTGACCTTGCTGATAAAATTGACCGGCCAATTGACACGCTTTTTCGAGCATGGCATTGGGCTGGTTTTCGGTCGCGATCTGATAAAAAGTGGTTTGAGTCATACGTCATTATTTGTGGTAAAAGTGATATAAAAAAACTAGTGAGGCCTAAGCCTCGCTAGTTTTACCGAGTTTTGACCATGGTTAGTCGCCAGTGACAACATTAGCACGGTTAAGTAAAAACTGGGTTAGCAGAGGGACCGGACGACCGGTTGCCCCTTTGTTCGCGCCACTGTTCCAAGCCGTACCAGCAACATCAAGATGAGCCCACTGATATTTTTTGGTGAAACGCGATAAGAAACAAGCAGCGGTAATAGTACCAGCGGCACGGCCACCAATGTTGCTCATGTCGGCAAATGGGCTGCTTAGCTGCTCTTGATACTCGTCCCACATTGGCAAGCGCCATGCGCGATCGCCAGACTGGTCGCCAGCATTTAATAATTCATGCGCTAGCGGATTATGGTTACTTAACAAACCACAAGCATGCTTGCCCAGTGCGACAATAACCGCGCCGGTTAAGGTGGCGGTATCGATAACTAACTCAGGATCGAAACGTTCAACGTAAGTCAGCACGTCACACAATACTAAACGGCCTTCGGCGTCGGTATTAAGTACTTCAACCGTTTGGCCTGACATCGTCGTTAGGATATCACCTGGGCGATAGGCGTTCGACGAAGGCATGTTCTCACAACCCGCTAAAATACCAATAACATTAATGGGTAACTGCAGTTTAGCCAACGACTTCATTGCGCCTAACACACCAGCAGCGCCGCCCATGTCGTATTTCATTTCGTCCATGCCATCACCTGGCTTAAGCGAAATACCGCCAGAGTCAAAGGTCAAACCTTTGCCGACTAATACAATAGGTTTAGCATTTTTATCAGGATTACCCTGATAATTAATGATGGTCATTTGTGATTCGTTGTCACTGCCACGGCCTACCGCAAGGTAAGACTCCATGCCCAGTTCTGCCATTTGCTCTTCACCAATCACTTCAACAGATACGTTGTCGTAACCTTCAGACAATTGGCGTGATTGACGGGCCAAATAGGCCGGATTACAAATGTTTGGTGGCATATTCGCCACGTCTTTACACAAGGTCATGCCGCTAGCAATTGCTTCGCCATGATTAATCGCGCGTTCACCGGTTGGCAATTCACGGCGCGTTGGCACATTAAAGACAATTTTACGTAATGGGCGACGGGTTTCGTCTTTTTTGCTCTTAAGCGCGTCAAATACATATAGGCTATTTTGAGTGGTCTCAACCGCTTGGCGGACCTTCCAATAAGTATCGCGACCTTTAACATGTAATTCAGTTAAAAAACACACAGCTTCCATTGAGCCAGTTTCGTTTAACTTGTTAATGGTCTTTTGAATGATTTGGCGATATTGGCGTTCATCAAGCTCACGCTCTTTGCCACAGCCAACTAATAGAATGCGTTCGCTCAACACGTTTGGCACATGATGCAATAATAGCATTTGGCCTGCTTTGCCCTCTAGGTCGCCTCGACGCAGTAGGTTACTGATGTAACCTTCACTGATTTTATCAAGCTGCTCGGCAATAGGTGACAGACGGCGTGGTTCAAAAACACCAACGACAATGCACGCACTGCGTTGCTTTTCTGGGCTACCACTTTTGACACTGAACTCCATGAGCTCTCCTTGGTTGATAAAGACACGATCTCTAGCTAAAGTCTACAGACAAAGTCTTCTATTTGTTAGATAATAGCAACCAAACCAGTGTGAATTATTATTCGTTGTCAAGCTATGGGTTGCTTTGTGTATGTGTATCATAGTGAACATCACATAGATATGCGACGATAAAACTATCTAAAATAGCTAGTTTACCGAAAATATTGACTGTTTCCAGTAAAATTGTACCTTTAGTCATGGAAAACCATCTTGATTATATTTAGTTATCTTATTCGCGAAGCGTTAAAGTCGCAAATTGCCGTATTGTTTGTCTTAATGGCAATCTTTATGAGCCAAAAGTTTGTCCGTATTTTGGGCAATGCCGTCGACGGTGATTTCCCCGGCGCTTTAGTGGCGACTCTCTTGGCCTTAAATTTACCAAAATTGGCCGGGCTTATTTTACCCCTGAGTTTATTTCTTGGGATCTTAATGGCGCAGTCTCGAATGTACGCTGACAGTGAAATGGCGGTCATGCGCGCCACCGGGATTAGCGAGTGGTATGTGGCGCGAGTCACCTTGGTACTGGCCTTTATTATGATGATTATTGCCGGTATTAATACCTTATGGCTTGGGCCTTGGGCGCAAGAGCGCGAATATCAGGTAATGGAACAAGCACAAGCCGATGCAGGCCTAACAACGTTAGCGTCGGGTCGCTTTCAATATTCATCGAATAACAAATCGGTGATCTATGTTGAATCGATCAATGATGGCAAGCTCAGTAAAATCTTTGTGGCGCAATTGCCCAAAAATGCTAATTCGCCTGAACATAACATTATAGTGGCGGCGTCTGGCGATGTGATTGAAGAAGCGAGCGGCTCGCAGCAACTTAAGTTGATGACCGGTAAACGCTATCAGGTGGCGCCGGGAGTTGCAGCATATTCGGCGCTTGAATTTAGCGATTATCAAATGCAAATTAAAGAGCAGGCGGTTGAGCAGCGCAGACGAAAACTAAGTGCGATACCTAGTGCTCAGCTATGGGCGCGGGGCGATGTTGAGGCGATGGCTGAAATTCAATGGCGTTTGTCTATTCCGTTAACCATTCCATTGTTGGCGTTAATTGCCGTGCCTTTGGCCAGAGTTAATCCACGCCAAGGTAAGTTTGCCAAACTATTTCCGGCCATTTTGTTGTTTTTAGGTTACTACGTCATGTTAATGGCAGGGCGCAGCGCACTTGATGATGGCATTATTCCAATTAATATCGGGTTATGGTGGATTCATCTTAGTGCGTTACTTTTAGGCTTGGCTTTGCTCAGCAAAGAGCGTCAATTTGGCGTGATCATTCGCGCTAAATTAAAAGGTCATAAGTCATGAGAATTTTAGACGGTTACATTGCAAGAACCATTGCTGGCACCACGGCTTTTTGTTTGCTTGTTTTGGTTGGGCTAAGCTCAATGATTAAGTTTATTGAGCAACTTAAATCGGTTGGTCAAGGTGATTACTCTATCTTTGATGCCGCGATTTATGTGTCGTTAATGCTGCCGCGTGATATTGAGGTGTTTTTCCCAATGGCTGCGCTGTTAGGTGCGTTAATTGGTTTGGGCGCTATGGCGCAAAGCAGCGAATTGGTGGTGATGCAGGCCGCTGGCATTTCACGGTTACAAATTATTTTTTCGGTGATGAAAACGGCAATCCCGTTAATGTTAATGGTCATGGCATTAGGCGAGTGGGGCGCGCCCTGGACTGAGCAAAAAGCACGTAATATGAAAACCCAACAAGTCTCTGGCGGCAGTTTGCTTAAAGGTAGCAGTGGTTTGTGGGCTAAAGACGGCGCGCGTTTTGTGCATGTTAATAAGGTTATAGAAACGGGTTTATTGCATGGGGTAACACTGTACGAGTTTAATGGCAGCAGTGAGTTATCTGAAATAACCAAGGCTAAGATTGCGCGCTATCAAACAGACTCATGGCGACTTGAAGGCGTTGAACAAACCCAATTAAGTGACAAGAAAACAGTGGTTCGTCAGCTTGAATATCTCAATTGGCAGTCGACCCTAACACCAGACAAACTTGGCGTTGTGACGGTAAAGCCAGAGTCATTATCAATTACCGGCTTATTTGATTACCTCGATTATCTTGATGCCAACAAACAAGAAACCAGTCGTTATGATTTAGCCTTGTGGCGTAAAGTGATGCAGCCATTAAGCGTTGCCGTGATGATGCTATTGGCATTATCTTTTGTGTTTGGACCACTGCGCAGTGTCAGCATGGGTGCTCGTTTGGTGATGGGCATTATTACCGGTTTCTCATTCCATCTTGCTAATCAGGCGTTTGGGCCAATTAGTTTGGTTTATAATCTGCCGGCAATTTTTGGCGCGGTATTACCGAGCTTAGTCTTTATTGGTCTGGCGGGTTACTTTCTTAATAAACGCACCTAATTTTTAGCTAACGATTGGCTGATTAGCTGACATAACTCAATTAGCTGTTGCCTGAGCTTAAACTCGGGCGATGCGCTGCAATCGCTGGCAATTGCCCAGCCAATGCTAAGCCGGAAACAGTCGCGATACAAATTTAGCGTGCTAAATTGATGACCGCCGTGAATCGAAATCTGCTGCTTTTGCGCCATCGCTAATAAACGATGGCTATCTAAATTCTCTAATTGAATCCAAATCACCATGCCACCGTCGGCGGCGCTAATCCGTGTTTGTGGCGGTAAGTGCGCGCGTAATAACCTGTGGTAGTCTAAGGCGTGTCTCGCCAGCGTTAAGCGTAATTTTTTAAGGTGTTTTAAATATTGTCCCGAATCGATAAATTCGCAGAGGGTATTTTGAACCGGGTTGTTAACGCCAAACGATTGCACGCAGCGGTATTTAAGGTATTGCTCAAAAAAACGTCCTGGCTCACACCAACCTAGCCGATAACCCGGGGCAATGGTTTTTGAGATTGAACCGCACCATAATACCCAGCCTGCTTTATCCCAATATTTAATCGGTAGCGGACAAGTATCGCTATAACCAAGCTCAAGGTAAACATCGTCTTCAATCACGGGTATTTGATAGTGCTGCGCTAAATTGGCAATGTCACGTTTTTGTTCGTTACTCAGACAGATCCCTTGGGGATTAATGTGATTGGCACTGAGCAAACATGCGCTGACATTGCTGTTGGCTAGGTGTTGCTCTAATTGCTTTAAGTCTAACTGCGACTGATGACAAGGTATTTCGACCACTAACCGACCCATATTCTCGAGCAAATTTAATAAGCCGTTAAAACAAGGCGAGGGTATCGCAATGGCATCGCCAACTTTTGTGGTTACTTCAATGGCTGTTTTAACCGCATCAATACAGCCATTAGTAACCACTAAAGTGTCAGCCGACAGTGGAAAGTATTGGGCACTGAAATGTCGGGCCAAAGCGTGGCGTAAGCTTAAATTACCTTGGTAATCAGGGTACTGATAAACGCCGTCGCCATATCTTAAATTACCGCGCCGTAAACAACGTGCCAGTATTTCTTGGGGAATGAGTTGCGGCGATAATTGCGCCGTATAAAACGGCCCGCTACTGTTTAAACTTGCACTATTGTCGATCTTTGGCTGGCTTACTTTCGCTTTAAAAGTAGGAAAAATAGGGGTTATTGTCTTGTTTAATGGCTGGCTGACAAAAAAGCCAGATTGTGGTTTTGCCTGCAACCAACCTTGATCTTGCAGTCGCTGGTAGCAGCTGATGGCGGTGGTCATGCTGACCTGATGCAGTTGGGTAAACTTTCTAATTGAAGGCATACGCTGGCCAATAACTAAGCGCTGGTTATTAATGTTGTCAATAATATCTTCACTTAGCTCAATGTAACGTGCGGTCATAATTACCTCAACTGTACTCTAAAAATATCAAAAAATTACATCTGTTTATATTTTAGTAAGTCGCGATACTAGTCAAATGATTTTTTGATAATTGGAGAAGGTATGAAACTGTTTCATTTGATATTGGCTATCGGAGTCACGTGTTTGTGGGGCTTTAATTTTTCGGTGATTAAGGCTGGCGTCGATAACATTGATCCTTTTGTGTTAACGGGCTTAAGGTTTAGTTTTGCGGCGATCCCTGCCGTGTTTTTTGTGGCACGGCCCAAGGTTTCTTGGTGGTATTTAGCCGCTTATGGCTTAACGTTTGGGGTGGGGTTGTGGGGCATGATGTCGCTATCAATTGAGCTTGGTTTGTCGGCGGGCATGGCCAGTATTGTTTTACAATCTAGCGCATTTATTAGCGTGTTAATCGGCTGGTTTTTGCTTAAAGAGCAGCTTAATGTAGGCCGTAGAATAGGGCTTGTTTTATCGGTAGTGGGTTTGTTAATTGTGTTGAGCGTTGAAGATGGTTCGGTGAGCTTGTTAGGTTTTCTGGCTGCGGTTGTTGGGGCATTAAGCCTCAGTGTCATTAGTTTAATCATTAAAAAAGCCCAAATAAAAGAGATGTTCGCATTTGTGGTCTGGTCGTGTTTGTTTGCCCCGATCCCGTTGTTTCTGCTGTCGTATCTCGTTAATGGCAGTGCTGGTTTTGATTTTTTCGGTCAAGGTTTCAACCAAGTAGGTTTAATGTCGGCATTATTTCAAGCTTACCCCACGACGTTACTCGGTTATTGGATTTGGAATAAACTGCAGACTCGCTATCCGTTATCAACCATGGCGCCCATCAGCTTGTTGATCCCTATCTTTGGCGTATTTGGTTCAGTTGTTTTTTATAATGAACAGCTCGCCCCATTAAAAATTATTGCCTGTAGCTTGATTGTCGCTGGCGTGGCATTGCCTTTATTTGGTGAAACATTATCGAAATTAATAAAGAGTAATCAACGGAATTTGCGGCATATCAACTAACAATAACCTAGCGGCTCGTTGCTGGCGCAGCGAGTTTTAACCAATGGAAAAAGCGGTATTGCCATAAAACTGTCTTAAAAATGTCACAACTGGCTAATAATATAGCGCGCAAATCTACTTGTATTAGGATTAGCATGCGTGTTTCTACATTTACCCGAGTGTTAGCTATTTCACTCACCACTGCGAGCGTGGCATTGGCGTTAACATTATTTTGGGCTAGCGACGCTTTAAACCGCTTAAACCAGCAAACAGCAAGTTATACCGATCTAAAGAATATTATTGTTATTGAACTGGCCCATGATGTGCAAACTTATTTGTCAGCAGGGCAGGCCGAATCACTTAATCACGCGAGTGAGATTATCAGTCAGATCAAATCAAGCAACCTCAATATGTTAGAACCTGCGCAACAACAAAATTTAGTGAGTCAGTTAGATCAACTCGAGCACGGTATTAACACCAAATACCGTGCTTTGGGCAAACTTGCTGGCAACAATAATGCTTTGTTTGAAAACGCGATTCGTCAGATGTCCGGCGCGGTCAATTCCCTAATCAAATATGCCCAGCAAGGCGCTGCGATTAATGAAATAAACGCGCATAAGTACATTGGACTAGCTAATGATTTTTATTTTGAGCTTATTACCTTAAACCAGCGTAGCAATAGATTCGTGGTTGATTTGACACAAGAAAGCCAACAGTCTCTTGCCCGTAGCTTGGCAGCGTTACAGGCTTTAGCACTTGATATAGACGCGTTACCCGAGATAGGTCTATATGCTGAAATTGATCAAGATGAGCTGAGTCTCGATACACAAGAGCCTGAAGAGTTAGTGATTGAAATAAAATCAGAATTAATCAGCTGGGTTAATCGCTACGACAAAGACATTAGCACCACCACGGCACAGGCTAAAAATGTCCAAGCGGGTATTAGCGAATTGCGCGGACAAATTTCGGGTTTATCTAAAACTATTTTAGCCGCTGAGCAGCAGCTGTATCAACACCGAAAAGAGACCCTCAACGTTGTATTTTTAGTGTTCTCTAGTGCGATTAGTGCAATCGCATTATTAGCGTTATTCGTTTATTTTATTCAGCGAAGACAAGTTTTAAATCCACTACTTAAACTGTTAAATGCTTTTAAAAGCCTAATTGAAACCCAAGCGCTGCAACCAATAGTTGCGCTTGACCCCAACACTGAAGTGGGCGAAATTGCCAATTACTTTAATATATTGATCAATGCGCAGCAGAGTGAAAACGAGAGTAAGCAACAGTTGTTGATGGTCATTAATGCCTTTATGCAAGACATGACCGAGCATTTAGACAACATTAAATCGCACTCAAGCCAAACCGCGCAGCAAGTTGAACAAAACCAAAAATTGCTGATCGACATTAAAGAACTTGGACAACATGTTAATGAAATCAACGGCCAAGTCGCTGACAATGCAACGAGCACCTTTGCCGCAATGGATCAAAGTAAAAGTCATGCGCTATCAATGTTAGAGGCCAGCTCGACTACTCAGCAGCGGGTGCAACATGGCATGGACAGCTTAAGCGATTTATTACACGGGGTAACCGACGTTCATAAAATTGTCGAATCTATTCAGGTGATTGCAGATCAAACTAACTTGCTGGCGCTTAACGCGGCTATTGAGGCGGCTCGTGCCGGGGAGTTTGGTCGTGGTTTTAGTGTAGTGGCCGATGAAGTGCGAAAATTGGCGCAACAAACCCATTATTCGCTCGACGATATTAAGCTGAGGTTAGACAGCCTTAGTCGTCATTCTAGTTTAGTGTCGGGGCAAATATCGCAATTGGCCGACGGCGTGAAAATCCAAACTAGCAATGCCTCAAAGTTAAAAATTAATGCTGAGCAGGTGGCTGAAAATGCCCAATATACCAATACCGCCGCCAATGATGCTCGCGCATTGGCCAATCAACAAACTGCCTTGCTCGAAAATTTTTCAGGCACGATGGGGCGAATGAAAGATCAGGTGCAAGCGACCGATTTATTAATTGCACATATCGATGATAATTTGCAGCAACAAATTGCTAAGGTGACTAAAAACTTAAAATGGGACAGTGTAAACATCTAACGTCAGTTTTTGATAATGCAAAGTATTGGGGGGGGAGATATGCTGAGTCAGGGAGCCGACTCAGCATGTAAGGCGCAGTGGTTACAGCTGATCCCAGTTTTTTATTCTGTTGGCGTCATGGCTTAATACCACCATTTCAGATCCAGAGATCCGGTCTTGCAGGCTCATGTTCTCGCTTTCTTTTGACCACAGCCAAATGTTGCCTAAACCTAAAAAACCAGTACTTAAACGAAGCACGGCTTGCAAGGTGCTAATAGAACGGCCGTCCATGCGCTGAATCTTTAAACGCCAAGCTCGCATCCCTAATGTTTGACCGCCATGAGTCCAAAACCACACAAAGAACAAACACACTACCGTGATCAAATAACCTGAATAAACATCACTGGTAATTAAACACTGCTGAATGTCGGCGCCATCATCACAGAACGTTGGGTTTAAATTGGCCAACACAGCAACGATAATAAAACCGACAAAATGCGCAACCGCGTAAACCGCCATGCCAACCATGTAATCGTATAATAGTGCGCCTAAGCGTCGTTTAAATCCTGCGCGGGGGAAATCTGCGTGGTTCTCTGGTGCCATTATTTTATAAGCCTTAAAAAATTTTGCTTAGTTTAGCAAAAGCGCCTCAGCTTGTATTGATTTTTAACTAAGGCTTACTCACTCCGAGCCAAAGTTTTATTAAAGGCTGGTTTCGTTATTAAATATCCTAGAGTGTTTGTTTTACCGCCACTTAAACGCTTAATTGGTCATTATTGGCCGATAATGAAAAATGACGCTTGCCAATAGAGCAAGCCTAGGTATAATGCCATCCCATATCAGCGTGTTAACACACTGATAGTTGCATAAAATGCCGGTATGGTGAAATTGGTATACACGACGGATTCAAAAAACGTAGTGTCTAAGAGTTTTATTTAGTTAAGGTATTAATATTGAAAGATATTAGCTTATGTAAGAAGCAGTAAAATGCTTGCAAAGTTTTGCAAAGAAATTTGTGAAATCTATTTTGTAAAAGAAATGCCGGTATGGTGAAATTGGTATACACGACGGATTCAAAATCCGTTGCTTTCGAGCGTGGCGGTTCAAGTCCGCCTACCGGTACCATTTCTTTGCAAAACAAATCAACCGACTCTCATGTCGGTTTTTTTATGCCTAAAATTCGTATTACTTTGTATTTCCCCTAAAGTAGTAGGGGCAATAAAATAATATTACCCTTATCATCATGAAACTACATCATAATTATCTCATCGCTATTGAACCAGTTTGACGCCAAAGCTTTTTCATTTACGGCGCTCGGGTCAGAGGTATAAGCAACTACAGCCAAACTATTCTTTGCACGGCTACAAATAACGTAAAGTAATCTTCGAGTACGCGTTATTGCGGAATCGATCCCATCACTCTCATTACTTTGATCCTTTTCTGATAGTTCCTTGGCACCAAATAATTTTTCGTAGCTAAATAAAAAACCATTAGCTTCTTCATCGTCAAGAATTGCCATTACCCGCTCGAACTCTAACCCTTTAACACCTTGATGAGTGCCAAAACCTAGCTGTTCAGATACGTATTTAGAATAATTTTTAACGTGTACGATGCTTGCGTCTAATGCTTCGCTTAACGCTTGGTATTCTTTATCGACTAACAGTGCATCTTCGCTTGGCTCTTCTGTCGAGTCAGGAAGCTCACTCAAGTGATTATAAAATTTATCTGGTATGACTAAAAGTTCGAATTTTTTAATCAGCAGTAATATTTCTTTCAATTGTAAGTTTGGATTTTTTATTATCGTTTCTTTCAATGCTGCTATAGCTTTGTCTGCTGAGGCCAATACTTCTAAAGGGTCCTCAATGAAATCGCTGTTACTCGAAGATAAAAGTTTAGAATAACGGTTCATTATTTGAATTATCTCGAACTCGTCATCATTCTCAACTGCGGAAATAAGCGGTAGTAGTTGCTTTGTGATAAATTTAAAATCACGACTGGCTCCATTTAAGGCTGCGTCCTTTAGAGCATCGACTTTTGATAGCGGCATGAAAAACTGAGAAAACTCCCCACGATTTGCAGCCATCGCATGTTCTAAGGTCAATGTTTTTATTTCGTTTGTTAATATCCAATTATTATCATTTGTATGGTTAGCCATTTGTTGTCTAACTCTGGCTTCAATAGCTGATTTGTCCTTCTCTGCCGAGTCAATAATGAATAATTTTAGGTGGCCTAAAATGGCATCTTGCTTTGGTTCTTGCTGTTTTCCATCAGTATCTTGTCGTATTTTATTTATTAATGAAATAATACGCTTAGGGCAGCGGTAGTTTTGTATTTTTGCAGGGCTTTTCCAGCCACTTGGGAGGGAGCTGCCAAGATCTTCTTTACCGCCACTATATATACGTTGCATCATGTCACCGAATAAACCGAGCGAAAATCTGCGTTGATTGGCTTGTTGGGTTGCAATAAACGATTCTAACAGACGCTTGTCAGTATCTTGGCTTTCGTCGATCAGTAAAATTGGAAATCGATTTATTAGTACCTTTTGCATTGATTCATATTGGGTGAGAAAATATGCACCAATTTGTATTATTTCAGCATGATTCAAACTTCCTTTTCCTGGCCTATTACTGACTGGGCTATAAATAAAGTCGGTGATTGTATCTAGTTCATCTAACCGACGCTGCTTTGATTCTTTACTGCGGGCATTTTTTATTGCGGTTATGCCATCTTTTTTGCGCGCTTTCGCCAGTTTGCTTTCTAGAGTAGTTATATCGTCTGTAAGTTTGTTTCGAAGCCAGTCTTTTATGTCTGTGCTAAAGGGCTTAATAAGATCCCAAATAAAGCTATGAATGGTTGAAATGTGAAAAAGGGGATCATACTGAAGGCGATGTTTAATCTCTTCACAAGCAGCGTTGGTATAGGTAATGACGGCAACTCGTTGACCGTTTTGAATGAATCTATTTAAGTCATTGTCACGTATTTCTTGGAGCACATTAACAAGGGTTCTTGTTTTACCAGAACCTGCACCAGCAAATAAAAGAAAGCTTTGTGGATCGTCAATATTTAGATATTGATAAATTTCTTTATCGACACCTGTTAAGTTGCTTTCATTGTTAATCATTTCCCTTCTCCAGCCCTGCCTCGATTGCGAGTGAGGGAGTGTTTACACTTTGGTCAATGACTTCTTTCTTTGCTACATCTAACTCGTGCTGTAGCCAATCAAGACCTTCTTTAATATATAGGGGGATAGCAAGATTCTCTGGCTCAATATCAAAAAGTAAATCTAGCGCCATCTTTGCCTTTTCCCCCTTTAATGCATCGAATAATTTGTCACTGCAGTCATCGAGTGACGGCTCTAAAAAAGCATCTTTCATTTTTCTTACCATGCCAGTAGGTGTAGGTATTTTTTTAAATAATTCGATATTTGTTAAGGCTAACGCATCTTCGAAAGTATATGGAATTGCCTTTAGTATTGAGTCACCTTTGTTATATTTTACCTCAATATCATATTGGTAGGCAGCTCGTACATTACCTTTTACTTTTCGGCTATCTGGCATATCTAAAACTTCATCAAGTGTTTTCCCCTTAAAGCCAAACCACTCTTTAAGAGTGTCGCTACCCGTTAAGTAGTTTTTATTTCTTTCGGGTCGGACCGCAATATTGACATCAGTATCGACATTTTTCACTTTTCGAGTAACAGTTTTGACCGCGTCAGTATCAGTAATGACTAAAGTAGGCAGCCCTAAAGCATCGATCAACGGTTTTAGTCTTTGCGCATGTGCTCCACCCACTTCGAGGATAGAAATGTAGCTGCTACTGAGGCCTTCTATATAGTGAGTTCTAATAAAATGTGGCACTAGCATTCTCTCCGCAGCTCCTTCAACTAAAATAATACCGTTAGCAAAAAATAAATCGCAATGAATAGTTTTTAAATAACGAGCAACGAATCTTTCAGTCTCTTTATCAGCCGTCTTTTTATTTTTTTTAGTTCCAAAAATGGTTGATAAATCGATTACTTCGGCACTTGGCACTGGTGTGACAAGATCAGCCATTTTGCGTTTAAAATATCGTAACTTTTCAAATCCAGCTTCAAGTGCCAAATAGCTTGAATGACTGCTAACAATCATTTGTGTACTGTAACTTTCACTAACCCCATTTCTTAATACTTCGTAAGCTTTTCGAATAAATACTTGCTGAACTTGGGCGTGTAAATGTGCTTCTGGTTCTTCAATTAATACCAAATGAAGAGGTTCGATTGCAATATCATCCTTTGTTCTCTGTTTGCTCGATTTCCCCTTTTTCATCCATTGATCTCGAAAGCTGATCAACTTAAAGACAATGTAGATTAGGTTTTTGTAACCTAGTCCGTTATATTTTTCAGGTAATGAGAAGGTGTTTATATCGGAAAAATCATTATTTTGGACATCAAAGATGACAGCTGCCTCGTGATCTAAGTTATCAATAGGGTTAACTCTGCTCGAGAGAAGAATATCGGGGTCGTTAAATCCAGGGTACCCTAGTGTTTTTATTTCATCTAATGCGCTTTTAAACGATTTATTTAATCGGACATCAAATGATTTTTTAGCTTCGTCAATAGCTGTTAGAGCTTCAATATCATCAGCATCGGGTTGCTGCGTTGGGTTTAAATGTCGTTTATAATATTCACTTAATTGGCCTGACAAGCTACCATTTAATTTGGATTTACTCTGCTGAGTATTTGGGTCAGAAAAACCACGTTGAGCTTCTATAACGTCAACTTTAAATAATCCATTGAACGGATAATGTTCTAATGGCTGTTGTCTGTCTCTCAATGGTTGAGGTTTTTCATTTGTCTTTGGATCTAAGATATATGCGGTTATTTCAAATAGTGAATTTAATTTAATATCTAAAAAATCTTTTATATCTCGTGGCCAAATTGATAGCTGCTTTGAAGGGTTTTGTTTAGAGCTAATGTCAATAACGCTTTTTGCGGCATTAAAATCAGCAAGAAATTGACTTCTTAAGTCGTCCAAATTTTTGGGTTGAAAAACTAACCGCACACCTAGTTCTCCCCCCTTCCATTTTAACGTAGGAATAAGATGGCTAACCTTATGAATTTCTTTTATATCAGCGTCCAACCAAACATCTAGCGATGGACATAAAGACTGCCAGTCGCTGATTGTGTCGGTAATCTTTCCACCAGTGCTTAGCCAGCTTTGTGCATATTGATTAAGCTGTTGCCAATTTGATAGTGTGAAATCAGTAACTGAGAATTTACGCTTGCCTTGACCACTATTTTGACCTTTGTGATCTAAGAAGTTTATCAATGCATCAGTAGCGGATGTTTTTCCACTATTGTTAGCACCAACAAAAAGAGTTTCGTTATCAGTTAGATTAATTCGACAATTTTTTAATTTTCTGAAATTTTGAATATCAACAAATTTTATTTTCATGTTTTGTACATCCTTATAAATAGCATTTGGAAATTTTTTTAATCTGTGTATACGAGACTAATGTATTCCCTATTACTTTAGAATGGTAAGGTATTGTTTTAAATCATTGTAAATGAAATTTTTGCGAATGAAGGTATTGGATGAAAGGGAAGGGCATATACGGGCGGTGGATCGCACAGACGAGGTTATATGGCGAAGAGATCATATAGGCGATGGTTAAATATATGAGCTACAGCACAGCGTTAGATGTTAAATTGGAAGGTTTTTTGCCCGGAGCTTGCCGGGCGGTAGGTTGGTGGTTGTTATTTATTGGCGGTCTTGACTGGTTTGGCATTTGAGGCTAGAACCTCATCCAGTTCACCAGCAATGACTGCTTCAATAACCGTATCGATGGTTGGCAGTAGGTTGTTTTTATTGCCTACCTCAATGGCGTGCATGCCCTTTGATAATTCCAGTGGTTTGTTGGCATAACGTATTTCCAAGAAGTAACAGTTGTTGCGCTTGTAATACCAAGGACCGATCTTCTTCGGTACTCGTACCTTGGTGCGTTCACCCGTTTCTGGATCTTTGGTCCACTTCTCACGATAGGCGGTGTATTCCTCATCGTTAACATAACAAAGTGCCATCTTGCGTTGTTGGTCGAGCTTAGCCAATAGCTTTTCTCGGCGTGATACCAATGGATTAGCCTTGGTGGATTCTGGACGTGCGGTGACCTTGAGCGAACTCAATAGTGATTTAGCCATGATAATTACCTTTAGGTTTGGTGGTTAGTTGGAGTTACTGAATAAAGCCAATGGCTTTGGTGGTTAGTTTTCGGTTGTTCTCGGTACTTAAAATAACCAAGCATTGTTCGTCAGACAGCTTGGTGGTGTTGATGCGTTGGCGGCGTGCCAATATCGCGAATTCGCCCGGAGTTAAGTTCTGTAGCTTGCTAAGTGCTGAGCTAACAGCGTGTGTCAACGCAGAGCGTGCCGTAACGCTTTTGTAGAGCCGTTGCACTTGATTAGCTGTCAGATATTCGAATGACAACTTAAAGTCAAAGCGGCGCATTACAGCATTATCTAAGCGAGTGGCATAATTAGTCGCAGCAAAGAAAGGCTGATCAAAAGCTTCTAATTGAGTCAGTAATTCATTCACCTGTTGGATCTCCCAGCTGTTACTTAAGCCAGTCCGGTCTAGTAACAAACTGTCGATTTCATCGAAGAACAATATGTGGTTGTTGGCACTGGCCTCCTTGAAGATACGTGCAAGGTTCTTTTCACTTTCCCCTATATATTTGTCCAAAACATCGGAGCACCTTATGGTGGTTAGTTCTCGGTTGGTGGCCTTAGCTAAGTGATGAACAACCGCCGTTTTCCCTGTGCCGGAAAAGCCAAGTAATAAGGTGCGAATATCGCCTTGGTGGTCGATGGCCTGTTGCAGTTGAACTATGGCCTGATTGCCTTCTTTTATATTTAGGTAGTCGGTGGAGAAGGGCAGTTGTGGCCTGTAGGTGGCAGTTGTCGTTTCATAGCCACTGGCCTCTAATGTCGCACCAATTAAAGTCTCAACAATATGCTCTGCCTCCTTGCTGGTGGCCGTTATACAATGAGCCACCATGCTGGCATTACTGATATGGGCAGGCACTAAATTAGCCTGTGCCGCTAACTTGGATTTAAAGGCACGTGATATCCGTAGACCTTTAAACTCCTTATCCATCAATTGTTCTAATATTCGGTTATCAGGCACCGTAACATTGAGTACATAGCTAAACCGCCTGATACAACTTTCGGGAACAAGGTCAATATGGTTGGTTATCCAGATGGTTGGTATGGCGTTGGTTTCTAAAAAACCATGTAAGGCATCCTTACCGTTGCCCCTTGCCGATATACCTTGTTCAAAAATATTCTCGCATTCATCAACCAACAACAAGGTTTTGTCATGTGGCGATATTAGGTGTTGGATTAGCTGGTGGTATTGCAGCCTAAGGTTAGCGCTAGATGTTCTTGAACCAAAGGCCGGTTCGCGCTCGTTAAGGTTATCGCCTAAGGACTTAATCGCAATGAGTGACGCGCCTAGTTTATCAGCCAGCACTTTGGACAGCTCCGTCTTACCAGTGCCGGGCGCACCGTAAAGTAAGACATTAATGCCCGTGGTTGATTCGTTAACAGTGACATCAAGGAATCGGCATAAGGGTTCAGGCTCAAGGTAGGCAAAGTCTTTCAGTCTTAATACCGAAGGACCTTTGAATTGCATTATCGGTTCTATCAGTTCGGTGTAACAACCGACTTTATTGCCCACCAGCCTGTCGACCAATGCCCTTGGCAAGGTAATAAAGTCAAACATGTTGATGCTGCATGGCTCGAAAATACCCGTTTGGTTTAAGGCAACGATGATGGAACCGAGGCTATCTTCATCCATCCCTGCCATAGTGGCCAACATGTTTTCGGCACTGGAGTCGTGGGGCATGATCTGCCGGATAAAGTCAGCCAGTCCGGGGTTGGCTTCCAGCACAGCGAGTAGGCTAATGAACTTCCAAGAGCTTGGTGGCAGGTTTAATGCCTTGGCGAATATTTGGCTGTTATGATCGGTGGCATCTTGCTGGTGGTGGTTGGGTATAGATTTAAAGTGGCGTTTTAATAACGTAAAGTTCTTGGTCTGGCTCTTTGATAGCGCGGTGGCTAGGCCGCTAATGGCCTTAACAATGCCACAGTGAATGCCAATCAAATCCTGCGGATTAACATAACCTGAGTCGAGAGCACTTAAAGCATATTGGCTGGCTCGTGATTGCAGTGCGCTGGTGGGCGGGTGTTTGTTCATAGTAGATACCTTTGAATGTGCTGATTAGCAGCTAACTCCATGGTATCAGGCCGTTTCTGGTATTTTAAGGGGAAGTATCTGACGGCTACTGGCAGGGTTGGAATTACGAAGCACCAGTGAACTCCTTGTAAATGACTGTTAGTTTCTCTCTGATAAGGAGGTTGAACTCAGATTTGTCTATTTCTAGTCTGCATTCTTTCAATAGATCGCCTAACTTTACTCGTTCAGTATTATTTTTTGTTCGTCTAAGTGCTGCAATCCCAAAGTACTTGGCTATTTTCCAGTCAGCGGTCTCTTCGCCTATTAACGTTCTCAATTTATCAAAGTCATATATATGTAGGTTAGCCCAGAGGTTTTGAGTCTGATCTACCTCTCCAAATTTCAAGCCATTAATTCCTTTAATATTTTGAGGTCTAATGGTCATTTCAAATCGTGTGTTAACGTTGTTAGGGTCTACCGTTATTCCCTTGTTTAATCGTTCAGCTGTTTTATCATAAAACTGGGCTCGTTTAGAGCCGTCAGCTCCGCTAATTACTGATTCTATAGCTCCATCGGGGCTTATATACATCTTGAAGTGTGAACTCTTATCAATATTAAATCGTACGTTCTCTGCTAAATAGCCATCACTATCGAAGGTGACATCAAATCGCGTGATATTAGTGGTCGCAACTCTTTTAGCATAATCATTACCACACAGTTTTTTAAGCTTCTTAATAAGAACTTTAATATCTCTTTTATTGTAATTGGATGGATTGTAAACGACTTTTAACTCGTTAATCTTACCTGACACTGGATTGAGCATTAGTTGTAGGCTGCCAAACTGTTTGGTTGTAACAATAAATGAGTGGTAATACTTTACTGCCCTTGGATTTGAGTGTTTTTTAAACTTAATTCGTTTATAGACTTTTTTATCGTTAAATAACCCTTTATACAACTTTTTAGCTTCAGCTTTATCAAGAGGAATTGTTAATTCAATCTTATCAATGAATAAATCGGCACATAACCGTGGATTTGCAAATTTGCAAGATAACGTACTGTAGTCTGAGTAATTAATGACACGGTCGGCTTTAGTACATGATGATTTATCTGTAATTATCATTGTTGATTTGGCAGGTTTGTACTGTTTACAGCTTTTTATCGCATTGTGTGTCTTTTTCGCCATTGCAACACTATCAAATTGACGAAGGTCACCGTTAAAACGATCTATAACGTTGTCTATGCTAATCCGTGTAAGTGACTGATTAACATGATCAATGACAGTGATGTAATAGCCATCCAAGCTGATGTTTCTTATAAGTTCTTTAATCATGCTATTCCCTTGAAACTTGCGAATTCGCAACTCGATGCAAGTACCTCTACTTGCATCGAGTTGTTTGGTTGTTGATTAGCCTTTTCCTGTTAAGGTCTTGATGATAATTTCAAAATATACATCGCACTCCGAAATGGCGTTTAATTCCTGCGGTGTATATTTATCTTTGCCACTAACAATATCCTTAAAATGTGCATATTTGTTTTCTAGACTACTTAATATGGTTTGTGCTGTATTTTCACTCTTTAATGAATCTGTTTGTTCTCCTGATTCTGAATGAACGACTTCTTCTTTTTCCGAAATTGATTCAGTTACATCTGCAAGCTCAGCATTGTTATATCCGTCAGTTGCTCCATCTGAAATTACAGTATCATGTGATGTATTTTGATTAATACGTTTGCTAACCGTCGCAATAAGCGTTCCTGTGACTTTTTTTAAGTTCGGGGTTGAGTCAACTAAACGATTACATTCTTTGAATACATCTACGGCATGTTTGTCACCGAAATCCGACCGTAACGAAGCAAAACAACTAACAACGTGATCATTCTCATTTCCGATTTTTAAAAGGTCACTGCGACATTCCAGTTCATGTAGATCATTAACTCCACAATATAAAAACATAAGAGTACTGGCATATTTCAGAGTTCTTGAAACAAAATAGTCAGGATAATCAAAAAACTTATCGAAATATTCCCCCTGCTTCATACCTTTAGTCGCTGGAAGATCTAAAGCTATTGTTAGAAGAACTATTAATCGAACAAATTTATTAGTCTTATGTGAAATACTTCCCCAATTTATGAGCATGGCGTCTGTTAAGTATTGAGAATTATTTTCTAGGTGTACTACTTCATGAATCACTATATCTAACGAGTCGCAATTAGAATCGCCATTAATACGCGGAATTACATTTTCGGGCTCACCGTGACTATATTTATTTGTAAGATTGGGAGCTTTAATCGGTTGTTTTTTATCATCGTTATCTTGAGACACATCTAAGTGACTTTTCTCTTCGTATTGGGACTCTAGCTCCTCATGGTTATCATCATCATCATCGTTACCTCGAGAGACATCTAAGTGACTGTCCTCCTCGTATTGGGACTCTAGCTCCTCATGGTTATCATCATCATCATCGTTACCTCGAGAGACATCTAAGTGACTGTCCTCCTCGTATTGGGACTCTAGTTCCTCATGGTTATCATCATCATCGTCGTTACCTCGAGAGACATCTAAGTGACTGTCCTCCTCGTATTGGGACTCTAGTTCCTCATGGTTATCATCATCA
>Ga0209291_1000989_pt1 | contig 26405 bp, 22 predicted proteins | sample GOMGulsemesocosm_FD_184633 | JGI IMG/M metagenome (GOLD analysis project Ga0209291, IMG submission 184633) | Methane-oxidizing microbial communities from mesocosms in the Gulf of Mexico - GOM9B Gulf of Mexico (SPAdes) (version 2) | ecosystem: Environmental > Aquatic > Marine > Cold seeps...
GTGTAATATCTTCGCTCATACCTTTCACGGCAACCTCCCTAGGAGTACGAATTGTTAATACTAATGAAAATTGGAATATCCCGACTTACAAGTCGCGTCGGGCAAAGCAAATTGGCGTGCCCTAGATTTTTTGCTTAGAAAGTATTTTGCTCATGCCTGATGCTTTATTGCGATAATAATTTTAGTTTTGCAAAAACCGCAATACTGTAGGTCTTATATATCAATATACGCAAAGTGATTTCTGCGCTAATATTCGGGCTATCTAAACGACAGTGAATTTGTCGAAGAATTCATGAGTAACCTCTTTGATGATTCAGGCTCTGCCTGATTCATCTTTATTAAACGGAAAATAAATATGTCTAACAATTACTTCAACACGCTAACTTTACGTGACCAACTAGAACAGCTTGGCAAGTGCCGTTTCATGCACTTAAACGAATTTACTGATGGTGTTGATGCCCTTAAAGGTAAAAAGATTGTTGTTGTAGGTTGTGGTGCACAAGGTCTTAACCAAGGTCTTAACTTGCGTGATAGTGGTTTAGATGTATCTTACACATTGCGTCAGGCGGCGATTGATGAAAAGCGTCAGTCTTGGAAAAATGCAACAGAGAACGGTTTCACTGTGGGTACTTACGAAGAGCTTATTCCACAGGCGGATGTTGTTCTTAACTTAACACCTGATAAGCAGCACACACCGGTTGTTAACGCTATTATGCCATTGATGAAGCAAAATGCTTGTCTTTCATACTCACACGGCTTCAACGTTGTTGAAGAAGGGATGCAAATTCGTGCAGACTTAACCGTTATCATGGTTGCTCCTAAGTGCCCAGGTAGTGAAGTACGTGCAGAGTATGTACGTGGTTTCGGTGTTCCAACACTCATCGCGGTACATGAAGATAACGATCCAAGAGGCGAAGGTCTTGCGCTAGCTAAAGCCTATGCTGTTGGAACTGGCGGACACAAAGCAGGCGTTCTTATGTCTTCTTTTGTTGCTGAAGTTAAATCTGACCTTATGGGCGAGCAGACAATTCTTTGCGGTATGCTGCAAACAGGATCTATCCTTTGCTTCGACAAAATGGTTGAGAAAGGTATCGACGCAGGTTACGCCTCTAAGTTAGTTCAATACGGTTGGGAAGTGGTGACTGAAGCGCTTAAGTACGGTGGCGTAACCAACATGCTAGACCGTTTATCTAACCCAGATAAAATTAAAGCGTTTGATTTAAGTGAAGAGTTAAAGCTTATCATGCGCCCGCTTTACAACAAGCACCAAGATGACATCATCGATGGTAACTTCTCAGAAGGCATGATGGCTGACTGGGCTAACGATGACGCTAACCTTTTAGGTTGGAGAGCAGAGACCGCTGAAACGGCTTTTGAAAAGACGCCTGCTGGCGATGTTGAAATCGCTGAGCAAGAGTTCTTCGATCACGGTATCTTAATGGTTGCTATGGTTAAAGCCGGTGTTGAGCTAGCATTTGAGACTATGACTGCTGCAGGTATCATTGCTGAATCAGCTTACTATGAGTCTCTACACGAGACGCCGTTAATCGCTAACACTATTGCGCGTAAGAAGTTGTACGAAATGAACGCGACTATTTCTGATACTGCTGAGTACGGTTGCTACCTATACAACCACGCTTGCTTGCCGCTTCTTCAAGATTTCATGAAGAATATCGATACCGATGTTATCGGTAAAGGCACTAGCAATGAAGACAACGGTGTTGATAACGCGCGTTTGATCGAAGTAAACGCTGCATTACGTGCTCACCCTGTTGAAGCTATCGGTGGTGTACTACGCGGCCACATGTCAGATATGAAAGCTATCGTATAATGCTTGGCATTTGTTATTGAGAGAGTGTCCTCAATGACGCTGTTTTAAAAAATGAAGAAAAAACCAAGATGACCTCTTGGTTTTTTTTGGTCTGTGTTTTCTGTTATCTGTGGTGTTGTAATGAATATTGAATTAAATAATTGTTCTGTCGATTTTGATCAGCGTTTTGAAATATTAGATGTTAACTGGCAAATAAATCAGCATCAGCACTGGGTGATAACAGGCCCGAATGGTTCTGGTAAGTCAGCTCTGGTCGCTTTTCTGGCTGGCTATGGCGAGCAAACGGGTGGTTTGGTTAAAGGGCTGCCAGCCAAGGTTGCTCTGGTCTCTTTTGAGGCGCAAGCGCTATTGATTGAGCGTGAGCTAAAAAAAGATGATGCAGACATCGTGGATGTCATCGCACAGGGGACACCGGTTAAAGAAATACTAGCAGAGGATAATACCTGCGCTAAAATCACCGCGCAGCTGTTGAAAATGTTTGAACTTGAATATTTGCTTGATAGATCATTTCGCGCACTATCTACCGGAGAGACCCGTAAAGTGCTGTTGATTAAAGCCATTGCCGGTCAACCAGAGCTGCTTATACTGGATGAGCCTTTTGATGGTCTAGATGCCGCGACTCTTACAATGTTACAGCAGTTTTTGACGACATTATCTGAGCAAATGACTATTGTGATGGTGCTTAATCGATGTGATGAAATTCCTGAGTTTGTCACCCATCTTGGGTATATGCAAAATGCTCGACTGGCGCATGTTGCACCATTAAGTGATGAGCAAGCAGCAAGAGAGTTACTTCAGTTGCTGCATATTAAAACCTCGAACATAGAAATCCCTGAAACTGATCAAAAAATTTCCGCTGCACAGCTGAACTCAGCACAACCATTGGTTGAGTTGACCGATATCTGTGTTAAATACGATCAAATAAAAATAATAGAAGATTTTAACTGGCGCATTGTTCCCGGCGAGCACTGGCAGTTATCAGGCCCTAATGGCAGTGGTAAAACCGCGGTACTGTCTTTGATTACTGGAGATCATCCCCAATGTTACTCGAATGATATTTTTGTCTTTGGCTTTAACAGAGGTAACGGGGAAAGTATTTGGCAAATTAAGCAATACATAGGTTATGTTTCCACTGCCTTACAGTGGGAATATAGGGTAGGGACTAGTTTGCGTAATGTGATTGTATCGGGTTTTTATGACAGTATAGGCCTCTATACCAAAGCCACTGATCAGCAAAAGTTGATTGCTGATCAGTGGCTGCTATTGTTAGGGATGCATGAGCGTGCGGATGAAAGTTTTAATAAGTTGTCTTTTGGTGATCAGCGCTTGCTGTTAATTGCTAGAGCAATGGTCAAACATCCTGCACTGTTGATATTGGATGAGCCATGTCTGGGGTTAGATGAGATAAATAGGCAGCTGGTGCTGGCGCTTATAGAAAAAATATGTGCCAGTGGTCAATCAACGGTGTTGTATGTTAATCATCACAGTGAAGATGCTATATCGGGTATAGAAAATTATAAGAAAATGATCAAAAACGAAAGTAATGCGGCGTAGCTTCTCAGTAATGTTAGCAGCGTTATTTTTTGTTTTATCTTGAAAAACCAAGTAAAAGAATAGATTCTTATAGCGTGTTTTATAGAGATGGTTGTTTATGTCACTGCTGTTCTGGCTAGAAAGTAAAAGAGTACTCTCTGTGTTTTTGCTATTGCTGATTAGTGCAATGCTATATGTCGGCCTTAAAGATGATGTGCCAAAAACGAATCAGGTGACATTGTCTGAAGCGGATGGCGCATTGGTTTTTGGTGAGCGAGCATTAGCCTATTCAAAGCAGAGAATGAGCGATGATTGGGTGAGCTACTTAAATAAGTCAGGTTATGAGATTGATATAGAGTTCTCACCATTATCTTATGACAAGCAGCTTTTTCAATTTTTGCTACTTTTTACCAATGGCGACTCTGCTGAGCAATTAATTGTCTCTCAGGTGCGCGATTATATTATAGTCATGAATGGTGATGATTATAACTACCGACAAAAACTACCGCGTTTAACAGCAAAAATTACCGATCCATTTCAAGGTTTTCAGCGATTAAAAATTGTCGCTAGTGAGCAGTCAACAGTATTGAGTATTAACGATAAAAAATTGTTAGTAAAGCCTTCGGGAATGCTTAAAATCCCAGAGGGTAAAGCGGGTGTAAGGCTGCTTTTATCGGGTTCTGAATTGTTAGAGAATAATTGGCGCGGAGCGATAAAATCAGTCTCTATAAAACCTTTGGTCAAAAGAACTAACAGAACAGATCATTTGTCGTTTAACGCCAGGCAAAACACAAAGCTCAATGAGCTTGCCAAGAGTTGGTTGGTAATACCTGATCAAGTAATACTACTTTCTCATCAAGTCTTTCTAAATGAGCCATTTAAGATTCATTCTAATAACGATATAAAAGATATTGTACTGAATTTTATTGGCTTTATTCCCTTTGGTTATGTGTTAGCGTTACTTGTATTAAAGGCGCCTATGCGCTTTACGCATCAGTTTAGTCGGGCTACATTTGTACTGTTTGCCGTTTTTCTATGTGGTTTTTTGTTAAGTTTTGTGATTGAGTATCGCCAGGTTTGGTTAGTGACTCGCCAGTCAAGTTTAAGGGACTTATATTTGAACTCAGTGGGTGCAGTTTGGGGAGCTATTTTGTCTTTACTGTGGCTATATGTCAGTAGATACATGAAAAGGCGGGTTGTAAAAAACTAATGCTAGTTACAAAGGCAAGCTAGCATTAGTAAGGGGGAAGTTAATTACTTTTTATAAGCGATAGCACGTCGGCTGTTTTTTTGCTCTCTAAAAGGCTAGCAGTTTTCCATTGGGCTTCGTTGGCTTCAGGTCCGTAGATCTCCTCGGTAAAGTCTTCAAGTGAATCGTGCATATCCCAAAAAGTTTCATGCATCATTCTCGAAATACAGATGCAGGAATCTAGTGGGTTTTTTGCGAGTTCGCGACGTGAATCAATGTGAAATTGCAGTCCTTGAAGGCGGTTCTGGCGGTTGCTAGGAGCTGACTCAATAAAGCCGTCTACTAATTTTTCACGCAGAGATTCAAATGCTTGCGGGTTTGACTCATTCAGGGCTACTAGTTGGTCAAAGCTTGGTAGTTCATACATGTTTTATCTCCTTGCTACTTTTCTAATCGGGTGTAACCTGCTTTGTGCTTGTTTAAGGGTACTGTCAGTCTAATGTTGTTTGAATATAATCAGGACAATGAATCAGTTATAAATGCTGTTTATGAATATAATCTAAATCGGTGGTGTTTTTCAATAGGATATTGGCTACATTTTTGTTTTATATTTATTAAAAAGGCTATTTTTTCGGTAGTATGTACTAGCTTTTACTGATCTTTTTGTTTGAAATTAAAGAGTTGCTGTTTTCTAACAAATGACGCTTTTATGCAAAGTATGAGATAATTTAATAAAAACACGTAGCTTGTTAAGGTAATGTTTCAGATTCATTTTATTGGTTAGTGTTGATCGGATTCAATTGTAATTTTGTCATTCATCACTATATCTATGATATTAATAGGGTTTGTGGCCTCTGTTTGTTGTAAATGGGTGATATAGGAGGCCGCCGAACCTGTCTCTGTAACTTTATTAACACCATTTTATCCTGATAAGGCGCTTGCGAAAATGTAAAACGTAATACGCTTGTTTGGGAATACATTAGAAAGGCCGCGATTGGGCTTTTGGACTTGTTTGAATGTTACTTAATCACTGAACTTTTATAGGCTATTTGACTCAATAGCCCACGGATTTATAAAGAGAGAAGAAATTTGAATAACGTGCAATTACATGCAAGCTTTATAGAATTACAGACTTGGTTGTCAAAAGAAGTGATAGGTCAGCCTTTATTAGTAGAGCGTTTACTTGTGACATTACTGGCAGATGGACACTTATTGGTAGAAGGTGTTCCAGGTGTGGCTAAAACACGGGCTATTAATTCACTTTCAAAAGGCATTAGTGGGGATTTTCATCGTATTCAATTTACTCCTGATCTGTTGCCTTCGGATGTAACAGGCTCCGACGTATATCACCCAGAGGATGGTAGTTTTTCTTTTTCAGCCGGTCCTATTTTTCACAATTTAGTGCTGGCTGATGAAATCAATCGAGCCCCAGCTAAAGTGCAGTCTGCGCTCCTAGAGGCAATGGCTGAGCGACAAATAAGTGTGGGGAGTAAAACTTATCCGCTACCGAAAATTTTTATGGTAATGGCGACACAAAATCCGTTGGAGCAAGAGGGAACTTATCCATTACCTGAAGCGCAGTTAGATAGATTTTTAATGAAGGTAAAAGTTGAGTATCCTGATATTGGCGCTGAACGAGAAATATTAAAATTAGCACGTGCGCAAGCTGCGGATGATACCCAGAGCACACCTGTGCCTTTGAGTGATGATGACTTGTTAGCGGCCAGATCAGCGGCGCTTAATGTACATATGGCAGAACCCATTGAAGAGTATATCGTGCAGCTGACGATGGCGACGAGAGAGCCTGAACATTATTGCTCGCAACTATCACATTGGATAGAAATGGGTGTTAGTCCAAGAGCAAGTATTGCGTTAGATCGTTGCTCTCGTGCTAAGGCATGGCTCAACGGACGCGATTATGTGACCCCTGAAGATGTACAGCAGGTGATCTACGATGTTTATAGACATCGTTTGATATTGACCTTTGAAGCAGAGGCCAATGGCATTACTGCTGATTTAGTGATCGCTAAATTGCTTGAGCATGTACCGGTTGCTTAAGTGGGTGTCGCCAGGCATAACAAAGGGATACTTTGGCTTTGAATGAATCAGAATATGCGCAATTATTCTCTCTTAAAGGAGGGTATCCGCAACTGCAACAGCTATTGTCACTGCGAAAATTCACTCAGCAGTTGAGTTTAGATACAGCATTGCATACCAATCCAAGTGCCGGTAATTGGCACTCCCGAGCACGTGGGCGCGGGTTAGACTTTGCTGAGGTAAGGTTGTATCAAGCTGGGGATGATATTCGTAGTATTGATTGGCGTGTGACTGCTAAAACTCAAAAAACCCATACCCGATTGTTCACCCAAGAGAGAGAAAGGCCTATTATTTTGGCGGCTGATTTGCGCTCGGACATGTTTTTCGGCTCGGTTAATTGTTTTAAATCCGTGAGCTGCGCAGCTGTAATGAGTGCATTGTCGTGGATAGCGCTAGGGGCTAAAGATCGTGTGGGTGGTGTGGTTATTGGCGATGAAAGCCATATGGAGCTGCGACCTAAAGCCAGTCGCAAAGTGGTGCTCTCTTTTATTCATTATTTAGATGAATACGCAAAGGTACTGAAATCTCCTGTGGCAGCTGCGCAGAAACAGAATTTAGATCAACTGCTGACAAAGCTCAATCGCGTGACTAAACCAGGCAGTGCGCTCTATATTGCCAGCGATTTTCATGATATCGCCACCGTCAATACCGGTCTTATCGCTAAACTCTCTCAGCATAATCAGGTCACCTTTATTTTAATCTCAGATCCGATGGAGTGGCAGCTACCGGCTGATGCTAACTTGTTGATCAGTGATGGTGTGGGGATTGATTCGTTAGGCGACAACGCTAATTTAAATATTATGCAGCAAAGAGTCGCAAAGCTTGAGTCAGTTTGTAAGCCTTTCAATATTGAAATACTCCCTTTAAGCACTGCAGATAATATCATTGATGTGTTGCAGAGGCGGTTTTCGGGTGCCAGAAAAAGGTGGCTAAAATGACGCCTGATTCCGTCAATCAAGCGCTTGCTCAACTAGAAGGGCTGCATCTTCCAGAAGGAGTCAGTCAATGGCCACTCGCCCCTGGTTGGATCATTAGTGCGCTATTAATACTTGCCATCATTATTTATAGCAGCCGCTTTATTTATAGACAGTTGAAAAAAAATCGTTATCGGCGCCAAGCTTTAGAGAAACTGTCAGCTCTTTTTGCTGATTATTCACAGCATAACAACGATAGGGAGTTATTAGCACAAGTTAACGGATTATTGAAAGCGGTTGCTATCAAGCGTTATTCTTCACAACAGTGCGCTGGACTAAGTGGTTCACAATGGCTGCATTTTCTCGAGCGCGCTTGCGCAAAGAATAAGGCAATTGATAGCCAAGTATTTGCTCACCTGAATAACATGTATAACGCAGATGTCACAATCAATGCAGAACAGCGCCAGCAATTGTTAAGTACTGCTGCTCTATGGCTTAAAAAACATCATGATTTAGACAATAAGGAGCGTTCAAGTGTTTAGTTTTGATTGGCCATGGGTGTTTTTGGGGGGCATATTACCTTTGTTTGTGTATAAGTTTGTCAAGCCAGCAGCGCTCCAGCAAAGTGCATTAAAAGTGCCTTTTTATGCTCTGTTAGATAACACCAGTCAACAAGGTAGACATTCTACAAATAAGCTTAAATTACTGGGCATGTCAGTTTTATGGCTACTGTTGCTCTGCGCAGCGGCAAAGCCACTTTTCAAAGGCGAGCCTCAGCCTCTGACCAATAGCGCTAGAGATCTGATGTTGGCGGTTGATATATCGGGCAGTATGGAAACTAAAGATATGCAATTGGGTTCGCAAATGGTTGATCGTCTGCAGGGAATTAAGGTTGTTTTAGACGGGTTTATTAAACAGCGAACTCAGGATCGCATGGGGCTGATATTATTTGCTGATAATGCTTACGTACAAACTCCATTAACCTTAGATCATGCCACTTTGGCCAATTTTTTGAATGAAGCGCAAATTGGTTTTGCAGGGCAGAAAACGGCGATAGGAGATGCGATCGGTTTGGCGCTCAAACGTATGCAAGAAAGTCCAGAGCAGAGTAAGGTTTTAATATTGTTAACGGATGGTGCGAATACGGCTGGGACAGTAACGCCAATAGATGCAGCTACGATGGCTGCTAAGCACGGTTTGAAAATATATACGTTAGGTTTTGGTGCTGATGAATATATCGTACAGAGTGTTTTTGGTAATCGTAAAGTGAATCCTTCAGCTGATCTTGATGAAGAGAGCTTAAAGAAAATAGCGAAGATGACGGGTGGTAAGTATTTCAGAGCACGTAGTATCGATGAGTTGGTGCAAGTTTATCAGTTACTTGATGAGCTTGAACCACAACCTACCCAAGGGCAAGTTGTGGTACCCCAGCGCAGTTTGTTTTTTTGGCCATTAGGTGCAGCATTTTTGCTGTGTTTGATGTGGTTATGTGCCAGTTTATTGAGATCAAAAATGAACGCGGGAGGTGTAAATAATGTTGGATGACTTTCATTTTTTGCGCCCACTATGGTTGTTTGCGCTTATCTTAGTACCGCTCGTTTGTTTTTTGCTATACCGACATAAAAAAGGTGCAAAGCAATGGTCTAGTTTGATTGACGCACAATTGTTAAATCATTTAATCAAAGCAGATGCACAGCGTTTATCTCCTCTGCCTATTATTCTCATCGCTGTCGGTGGTTTTATTGCAGTGTTAGCGCTTGCCGGGCCAAGCTGGGAAAAGTTGCCGCAACCACAATTTGTTAATCAACAGCCGCTTGTCTTGCTGGTCGATTTATCTCCTTCGATGTCGGTAGAAGATATTAAGCCCTCTCGGTTGATTAAAATGCGTTTTAAACTTATCGACTTATTAAAAGCACGTAAGCAAGGCTTAACGGCTTTGATTGTCTACGCTGGGGATGCGCATGTCCTGGCACCGCTTAGCGAAGATAACGAAACCCTGATCAGCTTAGTACCGACACTTTCTCCACAAGTGATGCCGATTTCTGGCAGTAACACTGAAGAGGGAGTTGCGCTAGCGGTGTCCTTGTTGCAAGCACAAGGTTATAACCAAGCCAATATCATATTATTAACCGATGGCATGACGCCTCAAGCGGCTGAAAACGTCACTAAGCTATTAGAAGACACGCAATATCATTTGTCTATTATGGGGATAGGGACAGCAGAGGGCGCGCCCATTCCATTCTCAAATAAAGGTTTTGCTAAAGATTCCCAAGGGAATATCGTACTGGCCAAATTAGACCGAGATTTGCTTAAAAAAGTAGCTGAGCAAAATGCGGGTATCTATCAAAAACTATCACTGACTAATGAGGATGTGGTGGCTTTATTAGGTCAAGAGAGGAATGTGAGCGATCAGTACCAAGCGCTAGAGGAGTCTAATTCACAAGCGGATAAATGGTCAGATGCTGGGCAGTGGCTGTTGCTGCTTTTGATGCCGTTGGCATTGCTTGGCTTTCGCCGAGGATGGGTATTACAGTTGGTGGGAGTGAGCTTCTTAATCAGCCCTTTGTTTGCCCCCTCTCAAGCACATGCTTTTGAATGGCAGGACTTGTGGAAAACGCAGAACCAGCAAGCTGCTATGGCCTACCAACAAGAAGACTATAAGCAAGCGGCTACTAAGTTCAATAACTCGTCATGGAAAGGTGCGGCTCAGTTTAAAGCGGGCGACTTTTCTGATTCAGCTGAGAGCTTTAGTGCTCAAAAGAATGCGGATGGTTATTACAATCAAGGTAATGCATTAGCACATCTAGGGAAGCTGGAAGAGGCAATCAGCGCTTTTGATAAAGCACTATTACTAGAACCTGGGATGGCTGATGCAAAGGCGAATAAAAAAGTAGTAGAAGATTTATTAGAGCAGAAAAAGCAGCAGGAGCAACAACAAGGATCACCAGGCGACTCTTCTCAAAAGCAGAGTGAGCAAAATCAGTCCTCTGATCAAGGTGAGCAAGAAAACGACTCTTCATCTGAACAAGATCAAAAACAGCAACACGGGAGAGACTCTGACTCTGGGGATTCAAAAACAGAGAAAGATTCCTCTGAACAAGAAAGCGCTTCACAGAATGAGCAAGGCTCACAAAGTGATGAGGATGTAGACGCTAATGAAGAAAAAAAGGCGCAAGAGACGCTAGAGCAGCTTAAAAAAGAACAGCAGCAAAAAGAACAACAAGCGCTTGATCAACTAGACGCGTCACAAGAGCAGCCAAACGAGAATGAACAACCCTCTGAAACGGCGCAAGTCTCTGTGCAACAGCCACCGAAAACTCAAGAGCAGCAGCAGCTTGAAAATTGGCTTGGCCAGTTGCCTGAAGATGCCAGTCGTTTAGTGCGCAATAAGTTTAACTATGAATATCAGAAGAAGCGACAGGCTTATATTAATGGTCAGTGGCAACCCCCTAAGGAGCAACGTTGGTAGTGAATATCAGTTACAGGTTAAATACAATAATCGGCACTTTGCTGTTATTAACATCACTATTTTATGCGTCAATGTCAGTGGCCGCATCCTTAATATCAACGGTTGATAGAAATGTCATCAGTATAGCTGAAAGTTTCGCTCTACAAATAGAAGCGAATGATGTAGCCACGGCTTCAGAGCCTGATTTTTCATTACTTGAGAAAGATTTTGAAATTTTATCCAGAAATGTCAGCCATAACTATCAAAGTATTAACGGAGTAAACAGTCGTCGTACTTCTTGGCGGTTACAGCTCATGGCTAAACGCTTGGGTGAATTGCAAATTCCAAGTTTTAGCCTAGAAGATGTAAAAAGTCAGGCGCTGGTAGTGAAGGTTGAAAAGCAACAAATCACCGGTAAAGAAGACACAGATTTCGATCTAGTGCTATTGGCGAATAAGCCCTCTGTTATCGCGCAAGAGCAAATAGTTGTCACTTTGCGTTTTTTATATGCGAAACATGTGAATAATTTACAAGCCAGTGAAATGATTTTAGATAATGCTCAAGTCATTAAGCTCAATGATAAACAATATGAAACCAGACGCAATGGGCGTCATTTCGGAGTGTATGAAGTTAATTATGCGGTGTTTGCCGAGCGCACCGGTGAAGTTGTTATTCCCGCTCAAAAGATTCAAGTGCAACTTGGGAGAGGGTCAATTTTTAATAATACAAGAGGTAAAACCATTGCTTTGCAGTCAGATCCGTTAACGATTGAAGTGAGAGCTGGAGCGATCAGTAATCAGCATTATATCGTAGCTGACGCGTTAAGCTTGCAGGAGTCTTGGGCGGGTAGCACTACGCTATCACTGGGTGAGTCGATTACTAGAGAGATTAATTTAAACCTTAGCGGCGCAAAAGCTGCGACCATCGCGGCTTTATCGATGGCTGATATTGATGGCATAAAAATATATCCGGAAGTCGCTATTAAAAATGAGAAAAAGACCGATGAGGGGCTAGTAACAAGCAGAGCGCGCAGTTTTGCGCTGGTGCCCACTAAAGCAGGTAAAGTTGTTATTCCTGCGTTTGAAATTCGCTGGTGGAATACCCAAGAAAATAAGCTTGAAACGGCGCGTTTACCCGCAAAGACCATCGAAGTAATAGCACCGGCTAAAAGCCTGCAAGCAAAACCTGTAGAACCGACAGAGACGATTGATAAAACCGTTGTGAAAACGCAAAAAGTTATTGAGAAGGTACTCGTTACCAACCCTATCAACCGATGGTTATTAGTCACTTGCGTTATATTATCTGTAATTGTGCTGAGCTTAATGTGGGTTATCTTCAGGCAAAAGAAGCAGCAGATCACGGTAGCAAAAACGGTTGAGGTTAGTGAAGATGGCAAAGAGAAATTACTGTTTGAACAGCTAATGACTGCTTTGAAACACAATGATGACGCCGCTATTTATCACAGCACTGTGCGTTGGGCACTACACTCTGGCGTTTCATTACAAGCTGATGAGGCTGTTCGAGCGAGTGTAGCGGTGATAGAGCAACGGCTGTATTCAGTAGACTCTGCTAATACGCAGTGGGATAGGCCGGTTTTTATTGCAAAGCTGCAGCATTTGCGTAAAAAAAGCCTGCTAAAAGAGCAATATAGCCAGTCTTCTTTTAACTTATATCCAAATTATTCAGGGGCGAAGCGCTAATGCAATTACCTATTTTATATAGCTTTCGCCGTTGTCCTTATGCGATGCGTGCAAGGCTGGCAATTAGTGTTAGTCAGAGTGATTTACAGCTGCGTGAAGTGGTGTTAAAAAATAAGCCAGAGCAGTTACTGAAAGCGTCACCTAAAGCGACGGTGCCTGTTTTAGTGTTGCCCTGTGGGCGAGTGATTGATGAAAGCCTAGAGATCATGACGTGGGCTTTAGGCAATAGTGACCCTCTGGGGTGGTTGGTTAATGAGTCTTCAGATTTACTGTTAATAGCACAGTGCGACACTGAATTTAAGTTGTGGCTGGATAAGTATAAATATGCTGATCGATTCCCTGAGTTTGCGCAGCAGTATTATCGTGATCGAGGCGAGGAGTTTCTAGCAGTGTTAGAAGAAAAGCTCTCTGGCAATCGTTATTTATCAGGTGATCAATACTCACTTGCAGACGGAGCTATATTTCCTTTTGTCAGGCAATTTGCTCATGTTGATAAGCGATGGTTTGATCAGTCTCAATATCGCTCTGTTAAAGTGTGGTTGCACGAGATGTTAGAATCAGCTTTGTTTAAAAGTATCCTGGTGAAGTATCCCGCTTGGGAAGAAGGTCAGGAAATTATTTACTTTCCTGAGCATTAATCATAATTCTTCCTTCTTAGTACTTTGTTTTGACCGTGCTTCTTTTTACTATCGAGCCTTTTTCGCTGCGAATTTTTACTCGGTTTTGTCGCTCTGCGCGTTTTTGCTACCTGCATCACTGACCTAACGACTTCTTCTAAGCGCTGTAGTGCATCCAGCTTGTTTTTCTCTTGTGTTCTGTGCAGTTGCGCTTTTATTATCAGGATGCCTTCCTTATTGATTCTTCTGTCCGAGAGGTTTAACAGTCTTTCTTTGTACACCGCTGGCAATGAAGAATTTTGGATATCGAAGCGCAAATGAATAGCCGAAGAGACTTTATTGACATTTTGTCCTCCGGCGCCTTGTGCGCGGATTGGAATAAGTTCTAATTCTTCATCAGAAATAGCAATATAAGGGCTGAGTTTTATCATGTGATCGTTTATGTATGTTAAGATTTTTACTATTCTAACTTTGTTAGGATATTTTTTTTTATTTTTTCGATAAAATGATGTAAAAATAGTACTTTAAGGTATTTGATTTATTTTGTTAACTTCTGTGATGTCCTTAAATAGCCCTTGTTTTTTCCTGGCTGATCATAGATGAAAGGTATCTAGTTGTGGAAGTGCCAGTGCAATAGGTTTACGATTACTTGGGGGTAATCCGTTAATTACTTAGGCATTTAAGTTTCTAACTGGGGCTTTGATATTCGATTGGTAGTTACTTAGATGGCATTTACTTTAAAAGAGAATGATTAAATGATAAAAATTAGCGCCTTAGCTCGTGAGTTTATGCCTAAACAAGGCTTGTCTTATAGACTTCTCTTCATCATAATTATTTTTAACTTTCTATTTGCGATTTTCACGACAGGCTTTAGCCTCTATCAAGAGTACCTAACCGATAGAAAGCAAATTTTAGAAAACATCGATAATATCTACACCAGTTTTGGTCAATCTGTAGCAGTTAGTGTATGGAACCTAAATGAAGCTCAAATCGCAGTACAGATTGATGGAATATTAGATTTCCCTGATATTCAATACGTTCGTATTCGCGAGACCATTGAAAACGTTAATATTGTGCTTTCTGAGGTAGGTATTGCCCCCGTCGATGATTCGTTTGGGCGCTCTTTTGCGCTAGATTATCAAGGCGCAGAAGTCGGTCAGCTAGAAATATTTGCCAGTTTAGAGGGCGTTTACGCCAGATTAATCGATAAAGCCGTCTTTGCTGTTACCAGTCAAATCATTATATCCCTGTTGCTTTCTATTCTGATTCTAGGCCTCTTTCATCATGTTGTGATTCGTCATATTGTCAAAATGGTGGATTACATCCGTACAGCGAGTCCCGATGGCTCTGAGAAACCTTTAATGCTGGAGGGACGAGAGGATCGCAAACAAGACAATGAATTAGATGTATTAGTCGATGCGTTCAACTTCGCACGTGCCAAGACTGTTTCTGAATTTAATGCGCGCCAAGCGGTGAATGAAAAACTTGCCTACGAGCGAGATTTTTCAAAAACAGTGATCAGTTACTCTAATACCGTTATCTGTTGTTTAAACAGTGACTTGACCATTGATTCATCTAACGCCGCTGGCTCTGAGCTCAGCGGGTATTCTCTCGATGATATTATCGGTAAAGACTGGCTCTCAATTTTCGTAGAAGATAGCCAAAAAGATGATCTTAGTACAGCCCTAAAGAGATATGACTCAATCGAAAGTGTAGAGTTACAGCTGAACGATTCAACCGGTAAAAATAGTACGCTTATTTGGAGCTTTGTGCCTTTTTATGATGCCGGCACAATCCGTTTTATGATTGGCTTTGGTCAGGACGTCACTGAGTTGAAAATGGCCGAACAGCAGCTAACAGTGCTCAACAATCAACTCGAAGAAAAGGTCATTAAGCGCACCGAAAGTCTGAAAGAGACAAATACTAAATTAGCTGTCGCATTTGAAGACTTGAAATACGCGCAGCAATCTTTGGTTGAGACTGAAAAGCTAGCTTCTTTAGGACGCTTGGTGGCAGGTGTGGCTCATGAAATTAATACACCCATTGGTATCAGTGTGACTGTTAACTCTGCTCTAGTAACCGAGCATCAAAAAGTGGACCAGTTATTGGGTGATGGCAAGCTAACCAAGAATACTTTGGAGCATTTTATCTCTAGAGTAGGTGAAGCGACAGTGTTGATGGGAAGAACATTGGAAACGGCATCGGATCTTGTGCAAAACTTTAAGCAGGTTTCTGCGGATCAGGTGAGTTCTAAACGGCGCGTGTTTGATCTTAAAACAATGGTTTCTGAATTACTTGCCACACTAGCTCCTACGTATAAACAGCATCAGTTGGAGCAAAGCATACCAGAAGGCATAAGCTTGGATAGCTATCCAGGCTCTCTCTCTCAAGTGGTGACCAACTTAACGATTAATGCGTTGACCCATGGTTATCACGAAGAAGAGAAGGGCGAGATTCAAATAGAGATTGGCAAACTAGATGAGCATAAAGTGCAGATTAAGTTTTCTGACAATGGCAAAGGTATTCACGCAGCCAATATTGATAAAGTATTTGAGCCATTTTTTACCACTAAACGTGGGTCAGGTGGTACGGGGCTTGGGTTGAATATTGTTCACAATATAGTCACTAGCATTCTCGGCGGTAAAATTGTGGTTAGCTCTCAAGAGGGGGTAGGTACATACTTTACGATAGAATTGCCTCTAGTCGCACCAGTGTTTAAAGAAGGTAAGCATGATACTGATGATGCAGTGGCAGATGCCAATCAAAATAATGTCCTTTAATCGGGATGAATCGGGACAGCCTAAATCATCAAAGTTTAATTCTCCATCTGTTCGCTACTTAGTTAGCTTTTGGCTGCCTTAAGTGGGGAGGGAGTCCTATTAGTTAGTGGTTCCAGTTAACCGAGTTATTAGCTGGATTAACAATTTTAATATTTGTTGGTAACTGGAAATTCAATGTCTTCATCTTTCGGCTTTGAGCTTAAAACCTTAAGCGTTTTTGTGTTGGTCGTAGAAACGGGTAATCTTACCCTTGCTGCGAAAAGAACGGCTCTTTCTCAATCTTCTGTCTCCCAGATATTAACTCAATTAGAGGATGCCTTAGGCGTAGAGCTAATGGATAGGTCGGTTAGACCTATGGCTGCGACGACAGCTGGTCGGTTTTTTTACGATCGCGCTCAGGGGATATTGGCTGCGGCTGAAATGACCAGTATTGAAATGCGCACCGCTGATTATAAGTTATTGAGACATGTGAAAGTGGCGTTGGTCGATTCGATTATTACAGCAGTCGGCAAACCTTTAATAGATGTGATTGATGCACGTACTCAAAATTGGTCAGTGATATCAGGTCAGTCCCATTTGCACTCTCATATGTTATTGTCTAAACAAGCGGATATCACTATTTCAGATGATCCTTTAGATGATTACTCCGGCCTTTCCAGGCATCGCATATTAAGCGAGCCGTTTGTGCTTGCTGTGCCGAATGATTACGCAGGCCCCAGAGATATAAAAAGCGTATTCAAAAAATATAATTTCATTCGTTACTCGTCTGCCACTTTAATTGCGCAGAAAATTGAAAGGTATTTAAGGCGGGAGCAGTTAGATCCAGCTGCGCATTTGCAGTTAGATAACTCTTTTGCTGTGGTGGCAGCGGTGTCCTCCGGGATTGGTTGTACGATTACAACGCCGCTTTGCTTATTTCAAAGTGGGATAAAGCAGCATCAAGTGCAGTTATTAGCGTTAACAGAGCCTTTGATGCGTCACATAAACTTGGTCAGTCGAGAGCATGAATTAGGTGATTTACCGATGGATATTGCCAACGATTGTCGCCGGATTTTAACCCAGAAGTACATCAATGTTATCCATACCAATTTTCCCTGGATGAAGGATGATGTAAAGGTTGGGGAGTAGGGGAAAGAGAGGGTCGAAAGTCATAGGTCTTAAGTCGAAAGACTCAAGACCTAATGTTTATAGCTTTCCTGTCACAGCATTGATAAAAATTTGCTGATATTGATCTGTAGTGAATTTAATAGGGTTACCGCCTGCCGATGGGTCTTCAGTGGCCATTATTGCCACCAGTGATTGCTGATCTACATCTATATCAATTTCTTTAAGTGTATGCGGTATATTAAGGTCTTCACGAATTTGTAATACCCAGTTTAAAAAGCCGTCGAATGAACAGTCTTCTAAATCGATATATCTAGCAACGCGTTCAATACGCTCGCTAATTTCGCCTTGGTTAGCTTTTAAAACGTAAGGCATTAAAATCGCATTTAATAGTCCGTGATGCGCATCGTAAAGTGCACCTAAAGGATGAGCAAGTGCGTGCATGCCACCCAATCCTTTTTGGAAAGCCGTAGCGCCCATTGTTGATGCGACTAACATTTGAGTTCTTGCCTCTATATCAGCACCATTGCTAACAGCCGTTGGCAAATACTCTTTAACTAATCTTATGCCTTCAACGGCGATCCCTTCAGCCAAGGGATGATAAAAAGGTGAACACAGCGCTTCTAAGTTGTGCGAAAGTGCATCCATACCCGTAGCAGCGGTAATATGGGGAGGTAGGCCTACTGTTAATTCTGGATCTAAGATGACAATCGTTGGCAGCATAAGTGGATGGAAAATAATGCGCTTAATATGTTCTTTTTCATCTGTAATCACGGAGGCGCGGCCAACTTCAGAACCAGTTCCTGCGGTCGTTGGCACTGCTATAATAGGTGCAACGCCTTCTTCTATCACCTTTAGATAGTTATCGCCTACATCTTCAAAATCCCACAGTGGTAGTTTTTGCCCGACCATCAAAGCAACGGCCTTGGCTGCATCTAACCCTGAACCGCCACCAAAGGCGATTACACCATCGTGATTTCCGGCGTGGTATGCTGCTACCCCATCAATCACATTCTCCCCATTTGGGTTGCTTTTGATCTGGCTAAATAAACCACAGCTTAAGCCTGCATCAATACAGCTTTGTACTGCATTTTTTACCATAGGTAAATTCGCAAGCCCAGAGTCGGTAATCAATAGTGGAGATGACATCCCCAGCTCTTGACAGCACTGAGCTAGCTCAGCGATGCGTCCCGCACCGGTGCGCAGGTTATTAGGGTAATTCCAGTTACCTGAAAGATTTTGATAAGACATATGTACCTCCTGAAAGTTGCGTAATAGCGAGACGTTTTGCGCGCAGGCAAAAGGTCTCTTAATGTCAAAATTACGCAATCTAGTGATCGACACTTTAAGTTAAAAAGTAACAATCTGCATTGTTGATTTTGTTGAGTAAGAACTTGGTGCTAATCAATTATAGTACCAAGTTATAAATATATTTAAGCAGTGCTGGTTTGCACTATGCCATTTTAATATGGAATGACTTAGGACGCGTTAGTTGCTCGTAGCCCATGCTAGATAACGTACAGCCGCGACCGGAGTTTTTAACCCCTGTCCATGCCAGTGCTGGGTCTAAGTAATCACAGCGATTGATAAAGAAAGTACCTGTTTCCAGTTGCTCACCTAGCTCAATGCCACGCTCAATGTCTTTAGTGAAAATTGAAGCGGTTAAACCAAACTCTGAATCATTCATTAATTCGATAGCTTGCTGATCAGATTCTACTTTATAAACACCGACAACAGGTCCAAATGACTCTTGTGTCATCACTCGCATGCTGTGATTAACGTTAGATAATAATTGCGGTGCTAGGTAGGCAGAACCCGCTTTACTCGCAGGAAATAGGCTCTCGTCTATGTGGCTTATAGCGCCTTGGGCAATGGCATCTGTTACTTGGCCTCTGACAAAATCGGCAGCAGCTGCTTTAACCATAGGCCCTAAAGTCGTTTCAGGGTCATTGGCTGGGCCTAGCTTATACTGGTTAATTATAGCCGTTGCCTTTTCAATGAAAGCATCGTGGATGCTGGCATCTACATAGATACGTTCTATGCCGCAACACGACTGCCCTGAGTTAAAAAAGGCGCCATCAATGACGGTATCAACTGCTTGATCTAAATCCACATCTGCACGCACGTAAGCAGGATCTTTACCGCCTAGCTCAAGACCTAAGCCGATGAAACGGCCTGCGGCTGATTTTTCAATGATAGCGCCTGCCTCAACTGAGCCTGTGAAACAGACGTGAGCAATATCTGGACTTTGAATGACATCCGCGGTTGCGCTATGGGATAAATGCAGATACTGGAATACGCCTTCAGGGAGACCTGCCTCTGCAAATGCTTGCGCTAAGCGCTCGGCACATAAAGGGGTTTGTGCTGAGTGTTTTAAAATTACACTATTTCCCGCCATGAGCGCTGGCATAATGGCATTAATAGCGGTCATGTAAGGGAAGTTCCAAGGCGCTATTACAAAGACGACACCTAGCGCCTCACGCTTAATATAGCGAACAAAACCTTCTTTTTCTTCAAGCTGTACCGTAGCGAGAGAAGACTCTGCAATACTAATCATATGACGAGCACGCTCTTCCAGCCCCGCAACTTCGCCTTGACCGTAGCGAATTGGACGACCCATCATCCAAGCTAATTCTTCGCCTATCGCTTCTTTTTTCGCCGCAAAAGCATCAACCATTTTACTGCAGAAATTAGCGCGTTCACTGATCGGTAACGCCTTCCATTTTTTTTGCGCAGCGGCACTCGTTTCAATGCAGGCCGCCATTTGCTCTGGGGTTGCTAATTCACGGGTTACGTATGTGGAGCCATCAATGGGTGAGATTGTTGTTTGTAAGTTGGTCATAAATAGAATCTACATGTTGATTAGTTTAATAAGTGTTATCGGCTTTTTGAGCTGGATAACACTTATATTTTTATGTTAATTGAGCGATAAAATTGGGGTTAAATGACTTCGAAGTAACGAGACATTTCCCAATCGGTAATATGTTTGTTGAACTCACGTTGTTCCCACTCTCTAGTTGCGCAGTAGTGATCAACGAATTCATCACCAAACAAGCCTCTGGCTGGGGCAGATTTTTCTAGGGCAAATGCGGCCGCTGATAAACTTTGTGGAAGAGATAGCGCTTTATCGTGTTGTTGGTCATAGGCGTTACCTTTAACTTGCGCATGTGGCTCAAGTTTATGTTCTATGCCATACAGTCCGGCACCTAATACTGCAGCTAGCGCAATGTATGGGTTAGCATCAGCAGAGCCTAAACGAAACTCAATCCGCTGTGATTTGCTTGATCCGGGGATGACGCGTAACGCTGTGGTGCGGTTCTCTACTCCCCAAGTCGCATCTGTTGGCGCCCAAAAACCGGGAACAAGCCTGGAGTAAGAGTTAACACTTTGCGCCATCATCGCCAGAAATTCTGGCATTAGATGTTGTAAGCCTGCAAGGAAATGACGTTGAGTATCACTCATGTTATGGGTTTGCTTAGGATCGTAAAAAGCCGAACCTGAACCGTCTTTATGGTTTAAGGAAACGTGAATATGCCCCGATTGCCCTGGATGATCATTTGACCACTTCGCCATGAAAGTTGCCATGATGTCATTTTTCTGAGCCCAAACTTTGGTGAATGTTTTGAACAGTGCCGCTTTGTCGGCTGCATCACTGGCATTGCAAACAGCCAATGCCGCTTCCATCACACCTGGGCCTGTTTCTGTATGCAGACCTTCAATAGGAAAGTCCATCTCTTCAGATAGCTTCATAATACTGTGATAGAGATCGGCGTGGGTTGAGCTGCGCAACATTGAATAGCCGTAATTACCGGGGGTAATAGGTTCTAAGTTACGGTAGTTTTTCTCACGTACGGATTTGGGTGTCTCGTTAAACAGGAAGAACTCGTACTCAAATGCCGCGTTGACATCAAAGCCCATATCGCTGGCTTTGCTAAGGATACGCTGTAAAGTATTTCTCGGGCAAATTTTGCTCGCTTCTTCAGCAAATTCACACACAAAGAGTAACATGCCCGGCTCATAGGGAATATCTCTGCATGTTTCGGGTAGAATGCGTACGGCAGAATCCGGGTAGCCTGTCTGCCAGCCAGTATATTTAATGCCAACATCTTCGTAAAGTTGATCGTTGGAATCCCAACCTAGAACAACAGAGCAAAAAGCAAAACCGCTTTGTAAACTTGAAAAAAACTTGTCTTTGTTGATGTATTTACCGCGCATAACGCCATCTACATCAAAGAGCCCAACTTTTACATGTGTTAAGCCACGCTCTTCTACTATGCGTTTAGCATCTTGGATCGTTTTAACATCTCTGGGATTCATCATCTAAATTAAGCCTTTGTAATCGCTGAAAAATTAATTTATTTTTAGTGTAATTCTAAAGTGAATTTAACATATCTTATGAACAAGTATAGATTTAAGTCATCAATTTTGTTGAACGGTTAAGCTCGATTAAAAACCTGACTTGTTATCGTTAAATAAAGAACTGAAATAGGCGATTAGCTGTGCTTTTCTGCGCACTTCAATCGCGACTATTATTTTGGTCGCAGTCTTTTATTTAACACGTATTTATCTGTAAATTCATATTTTTACACATGCTAGCAGTAAAAAATAAAGGTACAAGCATAAAATGAATTACTGATAGGCTAGTATTAATTTTACTAATAGTACCTGTATAGACTGCAAATAATTATGAAAATATTTTCGATATTTCGTTGTGAAATCGAAATAACATTGGTTTTACTAATTGTGCGTATTAGTCGCGTAAGTCGCTAGGTTTATTATACTTTGGTGAGTGTCTCAGTGTAAAAGGTGTGAGGCTGGAGTAAAAGGTTAAGATGCTCGGTATGCGACAATTTCGTTTTATTTATAAAGTTGGTTGGCTGATATAATCTTGTTGTGAAAGTGCTCAATGTGCTTTTTTATCTGTAATACAGCGGTTAAATTATACTGATAAAAAAGCACAGAGAGGTCTCTCGGTTTCTTGCTATTACACGCAATAATTGCAGGTTTTAATCTTGCGCATTCATAGTTTGGCCACTAACTTCTAAACTACCATCACCCATTAAGTATAAATACAATGGCATTATTTTATCAGGAGTAGGGTTGTTATCAGGCTGTTCGCCTGGGTATGCTTCGGCGCGCATAGCTGTGCGTGTGGCGCCTGGGTTTATAGCGTTACAGCGAATATTGCTGGTGTTTTCGAGCTCGTCTGCCAGTATTTCCATCATGCCTTGCGTGGCAAATTTTGAAACGCTGTAAGCGCCCCAGTAAGCGCGGCCTTTTTTACCGACACTTGATGATGTGAAAATAATCGATGCATTGGATGACCTGTGCAATAAAGGTAATAAAGCTTGCGTCAGATGAAAGCAAGCGGTCACATTGACTTTCATGACAGAGTCCCAAGTCACAGGATCGTAGTTTTCAAGAGGGGTGCGCATGCCTAGTAAGCTGGCGTTGTGCAACAATCCATCAATGACACCGAATTCGCTATCAATAAGATTGGTTAGTTCGATGTAATTTTGTTCATCACTGCTTTGTAAATCAAAAGGTAATATGGCTGCTTTAGGTGCGCCAAGCGCTTCGATTTGGTCATATACAGCTTCTAGTTTTTCAGTGGTTCTGCCGAGCAAAATAACAGTGGCTCCAAATTGGGCGTAAGTGAGGGCAGCTGCTTTACCAATACCATCACCGGCGCCTGTGACTAAGATAGTTTTGTTTTTTAGCAGTTGCGCAGGCGCAGTGTAATCAAACATTTTAAAATCCTGTGTTTTAAAGTTGTGTTTTTATCAGTGTTAATAATGCAGTGGGAGTGTCGACTACGTGGTTGGCTTCCCATAGCTGGGCATTATCTGTCTGTTTTAAGTAGCCGTACGTGCAAGCTACAGTTGTCATATCAGCCGCATTACCTGCTTTTACATCACGCTCGTGATCACCTATGTACCAGCAATTTTGAGGTGCGATAGATAGTTTGTTAGTGCATATAATTAAGCCTTGGGGGTCTGGTTTGGGTTTCTCAACGTGTTCTGGGCAGACGAGTATTGCGCAGCGCTGATAAAGATTAAAGTGCTGCAAAATGGCTTGGGCGTAAATGCTGGGTTTATTGGTAACAATCCCCCATGGAATGCTATTTTCATCTAATAAACGAAGGAGTTCATTAATGCCGTCATATAAATGGGATTCTGCGTTTAGTGCTTTAGCATAGCCTTGTAAAAACTCACGCTTCAAATCTTCATGTTCAAGTCCATCAAGTGGAGAATCAAAAGCTGCTTCTATCATGGCGCTCGCCCCATCTGAAACTTGTTGTTTGATATGCTCGAATGTAATTGGCGGTAGAGTACGTTGCTTGAGCATCAAATTGATCACCCAAACAAAGTCAGGCGCGCTATTGAGTAACGTGCCGTCTAAATCAAACAGTATGGCTTTGGGTTTCATCTTGTATCCAAAAATTCAAATATGGGGGCAAGTTAATCAGCTTTACAGGCGATTAAATAGTTAACATCAAGGTCTGAGGGTGTTAGTTGGTATTCTTTGTTTAATAAGTTGTAAGTCATGCCTTGCATGTCTTCTATTTGCAGCGGGTTGTCACGAATCCAGTTGCCTAGTTCAGAGGGTTTAATGAATTTTTTAAATTCATGAGTGCCTTTAGGGACTAAGTTTAAAATGTGCTCGGCACCTAGGATGGCGAAAAGATAGCTTTTTGGGTTGCGATTAATGGTCGAGAAAAAAACATGTCCTCCCGGTTTAACCATTCTAGCGCAAGCATTAACGATTGAGCTGGGGTCTGGAACATGCTCTAGCATTTCCATGCAGGTGACTACATCAAAGCTTTGAGGGTGCTTTTCGGCCATTTCTTCGGCGGCAATTTTAAAATATTCCACTTTGTGGCCGCTCTCAAGACCATGCAGTTTTGCAACTTTAAGCGGCGCATCGCCTAAATCGATGCCCGTCACTTGCGCGCCTCTTTGCACCATAGATTCAGACAGTATTCCGCCTCCGCAACCGACGTCAATGACCGTTTTCCCTGCGAGAGAGGCCATAGAATCTATATAGTTTGCTCGCAGTGGGTTTATGTCGTGCAGTGGTTTGAATTCACTGTTTAGATCCCACCAGCGGCTGGCTAGTTCTTCAAACTTTGCGATTTCTTTTGGGTCTACATTGACGTTGTTACTGCTCATAAATCTATCTGCTTTATTGTGGGACATGTCAAATCTTAGATGCATTATTATTTTGAATTGCATGCAAAATTGTATATATGTTCCTGAGAATGAAAGCTTAATTTTAGCACTTCAAAGGTGCGGATAGAAATAGGCGTATCGATTGTATGCTTGAAAATAGTTCTCAAATATTAAATAGTTCTCAAATATTAAATAGTTCCCATCCAAAAAAAGATGCCGACTACGAGCGTCTGGTTGGCACAATCTGTCTGCCACTAAATATAGTTATTTTAAATAACGAAGTGACAATGCCTTGTTGTCCGCATATTGAGCCCTTGAGTCGCTCTCGCTAAGGCTTTATTTCTGGGCGAGCGCTAAATAAGTTGAGCGCTCTAAGTGATTGTAGAGGTGATTGTCGTGTGTATTTAGATTAAGTTAGAAAAAATAGCTGTTTCTCATTCGATTCGTTTTTTTTGAACTACACTGTTTTTTATATGAAATAGATTCAAATCATGTTTAATGAATGATTCGCGAGGTTATAGAGGTTTTTATGATATTTACAGAGAATTCGGATCAGGCTGCGATTCTTCTGCGTAAAGCGGTTCCGAAAATGATTAAGCATAAAATTGTGCCTAATCCGTTCAATTTTACACTTTGGTATGCGTATTATTCAAAGCAATTTCCTGGGTTAAATGATGAATTGGATTTCTTAGTTGATAAAGTTGGAACTTGTCCTGCCAATGAAAGCGAGAAGCTTTTTCTTAAACATATTATTAGAAATGATGAAGAGATTGAAAGTGTAAAAGAGATGTTTCATCAGGGGATTACCAATATTGTTGACAGGCTGTCGGAATCGATTGATGCGACGGTAAAAGAGGGAGGGGATTTGTCTGGCGCCTTGCTTGAAAATATTGGCTCGCTAACCGCGCTTGAGAAAGATAAGGCATCTGCACAATTGATTGCGCAGCTCAGTCATAACGCGGGTGCGTTATGTGAGCTAAGCGATTCGTTTCAAGGTAAAATTAGTGATGCGCAGCAAGAAATTAAATCATTGAAAGCACAGTTAAAAGAAAAAGAGAAACAGGCAAATACCGATGTGTTGACCGGATTGAATAATCGGCGTGTATTTGAGCAGGTGTATTTTAAGTTGATTGAAGTTGACCCATACATGGAGATCTCTTTAATCATGATAGATATAGATAAATTCAAATTATTTAACGACAATCATGGGCATTTAATGGGAGATCAGGTTCTAAAATTGGTGGGGAGCTTGATGAGAGCGGAATGCCCAGAGCCGCTTGTTCCTGTTCGTTACGGCGGTGAAGAGTTTGCTCTGCTCTGCCCAGGGCTTGATGCGGAGGAGGCAAATGAAGTCGCTGAGCGGTTGAGAGTAAAGCTGTGCAGTGTTTCTTTAAGCAATAAAAGAACCGGAGAAAAAATTCCGCCGGTCACCGCGTCCTTTGGTGTGTCTTACGCTCGCGGTGATGATCTTAATCAATTAATCGAGCGTGCTGACACTGCTCTCTATATGGCAAAAGAAAAGGGCAGAAACAGAGTGCAAGTGTATCTTTAAGCTTGGTTTCTTTAATCAGCTAAGTGGTGACGCTACTTTTATGGGGCATTAATTGTGCAGCCTTTGTGTCAGGTGCTGTTACACCTTCCTTGAAAAATAATTAATGGATTAAAAACTATTGTAATTCATTGATATTCCGAGTAAAAATCTTTTTACCTAATCCGGTGTTATGTCGGTGTTAGTGCCGGCTTTTTGTGATACAATCTCGCGGTTAAAAATAGCCTGCAATGGCTTTGATAAATAAGGAAATAGCGAATAAATCCAAAATGTTCTCTGTGGATAACTAAGAGGCCATATCCGCGAAAGGAAATGTAGTGAATGGCTAGTCCTTTACAAATTTTCTGACAAAGGAGGTGGCTTCTTAGATCTCCACCCTACGGGGCGTACAGGATGTTCCGTGCTCTTTGTTAATGTTTTTCGCCGGGCAACCAGCCCGCCTGTAAACATTGCCTCGATCACGAAAAACCC
>Ga0209291_1000990_pt1 | contig 26397 bp, 23 predicted proteins | sample GOMGulsemesocosm_FD_184633 | JGI IMG/M metagenome (GOLD analysis project Ga0209291, IMG submission 184633) | Methane-oxidizing microbial communities from mesocosms in the Gulf of Mexico - GOM9B Gulf of Mexico (SPAdes) (version 2) | ecosystem: Environmental > Aquatic > Marine > Cold seeps...
CACTTATTATAATGAGTTATCTAACGGGATATTTTCAAAAACGCAACAAGTGTATTACAAGCACTTATGTGGAGAATTTAATACAGCATCTTCTTTTGGATTTTGGCTGGCTTCAAAAGTATTAAAATATCAACACTTACCTGAGGCTGTTAAGCTAAATGAAATAAACCCTTCTTCATTTAAAACGGTATTATTATACAATCAATACAGAGGAGAAAACTATAGTTTCACCTTACTTCGTAAATGTTAAAGTTTGCTATTGTAAATATAATTACCGTCATAGCAGTTGTGTTAATTCAATTGTTTTCACTGTCAATTATCTTTTATGTTTTAGTAATTATACTGTGGTTAATATTGACTACAATAGGCTCCCTTCATATTCGATGGAATTACCATTTAAATTCATTAATAGCGAATTATAAGATAGAGGATAATCAAGTAGCTATTACTTTTGATGATGGTCCACATCCTGAGTTTACGCCTAAGGTTTTAGAATTGCTGAAAGAACACAATGTAAAAGCAAGCTTCTTTTGTATTGGTGAAAATATTGAAAAACATCCTGAGTTATTTCAACAGATTATCAATGAAGGACATACTATCGGTAATCATACCTACTCGCATTCTAATAGTTTGGGTTTTATGAAAACTTCAAATTTAATTTTGGAGATGCAACAAACAAATGCGATAATAAAAAAAATATCAGGGTTGGAAACGAAGTTGTTTAGACCACCATTTGGAGTAACCAATCCGCGTATAAAACGAGCTGTACATACTGTAAAGTTACAATCTATAGCATGGAGTATTAGGTCTTTAGATACGACTTCAAAAACTAAAGAACAGATACTAAAAGCTATTTGTAATAAACTAACTAAAGGAGATGTTGTTTTGTTACATGACACAAGTGATAAATCAGTTGAAATTTTGGAACAATTATTGTTATTTCTGAAACAGAACAAAATGGAGGCGGTTACTGTAGCAACTCTATTTAATATAAAAGCATATGCGTAAAATTATTTATTTATTATTGTTTATGGTTAGTGCAATACATGCGCAAACTAAAATGACCAATACGGAAGCTTCATTTTTAAAAGAAAAAGTGAAGTCTCAAGCTTCAAAAACGAATACTATTTCAAGTAATTTTGTGCAATATAAACATTTAGATTTTCTTTCTAATGATATTGTTACCAGTGGGAATTTAGCATTTAAAACCCCTGATTTAGTTAAATGGGAATATCTAAAACCATTTGTCTATTCAGTAATATTTAAAAATGAAAACCTTTATATTAATGATGAAGGGAAAAAAAGCGATGTAAATTTAAGTTCGAGTAAGCTCTTTAAACAATTGAATAAACTAATTGTGAATAGTGTAAAAGGGGACATGTTTGACGAAAATGAATTTGATATAACTTATTTTAAACAAGAAATAACTAGTGAGGTGCATTTTACTCCTATAAATAAGAAAATTTCAAAATACATAAAAGCTTTTCATATTCAGTTCAATACTCAGGGAGATGTAGTTGAAATAAAAATGATAGAACCCTCTGATGATTATACAAGAATTGTATTTAGTAATAGAATAATAAACAACCCTTTGTCTGATGCGGTATTTGCTCATTAGTTTACTGTTTCTGCTAGTGGGTTGTGCTTCATATCAGCAGCGAAATAATTTTGAAAAACTAGAGGTTTCCGATGAAGCAATTACCAATCCGTATTTTTCTGATATTACTAAAGATTATGTGTATAAGGCTAACATAGCTGTTTACGACAAATCTTTTGGAGGTTTATTTATTGTAAAAAAAATAGCTAAAGGAAACCATAGAATAGTTTTTACAACAGAAATGGGTGCCAAAATATTCGATTTTTCATTTCATAAAGATGAATTTAAAGTGAATTACGTTTTAGATGAAATGAATAAAAAAATACTGCTAAATATTTTAGAGAGAGATTTCAGAGTATTAGTACGTGAAAATGAAAAAGCAATCAGTAAATCAATAAAAGATAATTCAGAGTTATTTGAAACCGAAATTGTTAACAAAAACTATTATTACTTATTCAATGAAGATATATTAAGAAGTATTACTCGCGCTAATAATGGAAAAGAAAAAGTAGTGTTTTTATTCTCAAAAATAAGTGATGCTACTGCAAAAAATATTCAGATATTGCACAAAAATATTAAACTAACGATAAATTTAAAATCAATTAATTAAAATGAAAAAAGTATTACTATTATCATTATTTCTAACATTTTCTTCAATTACATTAGCACAAGTAACTTTTAAACCAGGAGCAAGAGTTGGTGCAAATTTGGCTTCTATTTCAAAAACCGATGATAACTCTCGAGTAGATTTTTATGCAGGTATATTTGGGAAACTAAAATTAGGGAAGTTGTATGCTTTGCAACCTGAAATAACATATACAAAACAAGGAAGTGAGAATATTGAATTAGACTATTTATCTATAGCTTTAATTAATAAATTCTATCTTCTAAAGGATAAAATGCCTATTTATGCATTAATAGGTCCTAGTTTTGATGTTAACTTACACGGTGATACAGGTTCGTATAGTAATAATTACAGTTCTGGATATAGTACAGGAGTAACTTTTGAAGCTGATTTAAGTTTTCAAGCTGGTGTAGGGTATGATTTCCCTTTTGGCTTAGGAGTTGAAGCTAGGTATAAACAGGGAACTATTGATGTTATTGGAGATGATGCAATTTTTGAAGGACAATTAAACTCAGTAATTCAATTAGGAGTTTCTTATAAATTTAGTTTCTCGAAAAAAGAAGATTAATATTTATAAAAGTAAACACACTGACAACTGTTGTGTATGAACAACAGTTGTCACTACTAAAAATAACGAGGTTTAAAATTTCATTTTAAAGGAACTAGTTAAGTTATATTAAGTGGTGTGATTCTTGAAAATTAGAGTTGTTACTACAAGAAATATTCTGATATTGCATAATAATATTAAACTAGTGATAAATTTAAAATCAATTTAATATGAAAAATATAATATTAGTAATAACAATTCTTGGCGTTTTTGGACTTTCTTTTTCTCAAAAAAAATCCGCTCTGGGATTGAGAGCAGGGGTTAATATTTCGAAACTTACAAATGCAAACTTAGAAACTAAGTCAGATGTTTATTTAGGTGTTTTTGGAGAATTTAAATTTTCGAATTTTTATGCTTTACAACCTGAAATAAATTATTCTAATCAGGGAGGTAAGGCTATAAACGCTGAAAATGAAGATGTTGACATACATTACATATCTATATCTGTAACGAACAAACTTTTTGTTCAGAATTCAGGTTTTCATTTTATACTCGCACCAAGTTTTGACTTTGATACCGATGATACATTAATAGGTATCACAAATAGAAATGAAGGAAATGATATTACATTTTTGGATATGGCAATCGGTTTAGGATTTGGTTATGAGTTCAAAAACGGAATAGGTATTGAGGCTAGGTATAAACGCGGATTTATAGATGTGTTTTCAGCAAGCTGGCATGATTTTGATTCAAACTCTCAATATTATGAAGAAAACCAATTTAATAAATTGTATCAAGTTGGATTAACGTATAAATTTGATTTCTCTAAAAAAGAAGATTAATGTTATTAAAAGATTTTTACAAAGTAAACACACTAGAAACTGTTGAACATAAAACAACAGCAGCAATTACCATTAATAAAAATCACGAGGTGTTTAAAGGACATTTTCCTGGGAACCCTGTGACGCCAGGAGTGTGTATGATGCAAATAATTAAAGAGCTTACGGAAGGAATTGTTTCTGAAAAGTTATTTATGCAATCATCAAGTAATATTAAATTTATGGCAATTATAAATCCGGAAATAACACCTGATTTAGTATTGACGTTAGATATTACACAAACCGATGGGGGCTATAAAGTAAAAAACGTATCGAAGTTTGATGATACTGTGGCATTAAAATTGACAACTAATTATAAAGTTGTTTAAAACCAAATAGCTTTAATTATATTTTTATAGTTTGAAAACCATTGTTATAATCATATCTTTTTTGTGTATTTCTATTCAGTCTTTGGATTTGAATACCATTCGTATTGGCTATAAGGAAGCGGCACAGGATAGTACTAAACTTGAGGCCTATAATAAGCAATTGACAACTATAACTAAGAGTAGTAAAACTGTTTTAGTTGGATATAAAGGAGCTGGTATTGCACTAAAGGGGCGCTATTCAAAAAAAATAAAAGAAAAAAAGCAATTTTTTGTAGAAGGGATTTCTTTGGTAGAATATGCTATAGAAAAATCGCCAAATAATATAGAACTTCGTTTTATTCGCCTCGGAATACAGGAAAATACTCCTAAATTGTTAAAGTACAAAGGGAATATTGAAGAGGATAAAGGCTATGTTTTAAGTAATTTTAAAGCTGTTACATCTGCAAGGTTGAAAAAGAATATTAAAGAATATATATTACAATCAAAAGTCTTCACAACAGAAGAAAAAGAAATAATAAACTAACATCATGAAATATTTGTACATAGTTTTTTTGAGTTCTTGCTTATCATTGTTTTCACAAGAAACAGTTGAAACAATTGTTGTTGATGTTGAGTCTATTGAATTATTAGAGACTGTTAAAAAAAGAGTTAAGGAAAGTATTGATGCTCATGCATATGATGAAGATTCTAATAAAAGAAAATATAAAGTAGTATATGAAGGAAATTACGCAAGGTTACTTATTATGAAGCGTAATGGTTCAGCACCTATCAATAAGGGTTTAGTATTTGATTTTTCTACGGTTTATAGATTTGATAAAATATCAAAACGAGGAAGAGATGTTGCTTACGTTAATATTTGGACTTCTAGACTGAGAAACAAGAAAAGAAACAAATGGGTTAAACATAAACTTATTATGAGGGTTTATGGTCATGATCATGCTGAAACTATTGTTAAAGCATTAAAGGATTATCATAATATATTAGCAGAGAGAAAGTAATTTTATTTTGTAACTAGTCAAGCATTTAACTTTAGTGAATATCGATTTAATTAATAGTAAAATTAATGATTTAAACCTTTGTGTGTTGATTCCAACATACAATAATGAGCGTACGCTAAATCGTGTTATTGATGGTGTTTTACAGTACACCAATAATATTATTATCGTTAATGATGGTGCTACGGATAGTACACCAGAAATATTAAAAGCCTACCCTAAATTAGAACAAATTCATTTCCCTAAAAATAAAGGAAAAGGAGTAGCTTTGAGAGAAGGTTTTAAAAAAGCGTATGAATTAGGATATAGTTATGCTATAACGATTGATTCTGACGGACAACATTATCCAGAAGACATACAAATATTTATTTCTGAAATTGAAAAATCCCCTGATAGTTTACTTATAGGAGATAGAAATATGACTCAGGAGGGCATTCCTAAGAAGAGTAGTTTCGGAAATAATTTTTCTAATTTTTGGTATACTTTTGAAACAGGAGTGAAGCTAACCGATACCCAATCAGGCTATCGTTTATACCCATTAAAGAAGTTAGCTAACTTAAACTATTTTACTAATAAATTTGAGTTTGAAATAGAAGTTATAGTTCGTGCTTCATGGAAAGGGATTTCCGTGAAAAATGTACCCATCCAGGTCTTATATGATGAATCGGAACGTGTTACACATTTTAGACCAATAAAGGACTTCACCCGTATCAGTGTTTTAAATACTGTGCTAGTACTCATAGCTTTATTGTATATCAAACCAAGAGATCTTTTTAGAAAACTAAAAAAAAAAGGATTTAAACGATTTTTTTTAGAAGATTTCCTGCACAATACGGACTCTAATGAAAAGAAAGCATTATCAATTGCTTTAGGTGTTTTTATAGGAACATCTCCTTTTTGGGGATTTCAAACCGCATTAGTCATCTTTTTAGCCCTAGCATTTAAATTAAATAAAGTTATCGCATTTACATTCTCTAATGTAAGTCTGCCAATATTTATTCCGTTTATCATTTTTGGTAGCTTTCAAATAGGTGCTTTTATGCTTGGAGCTGAACCAGTAATCAATAACATTGACGATATTAACCTAGAAAACATCAATTTTAAGGCGCATTTATCGCAATATTTGGTAGGTAGTTTTTCTTTAGCAATTTTCTTAGCTTTGCTGTTTGGTACAGTAGGGTATATTACGCTATTGGTTTTTAGTAAAAAGGAAAAATAGTGGGTCAATTTTTTTACAGTATATACTTAGGAATTAAAGCACATAAAGTAATTACTTTATGTGCTTTAATTCTGTTGTTAGCCGGATTACTATTTCTGTCTTTTCAATTAAAATTTGAAGAAGATATAACCAAGCTTATTCCTGAAAATGAAAAAGCAGCAACCTTAAATAAAGTATTAGATCAAGTTGATTTTTCGGATAAAATTGTAGTTCATTTAAAAGTTGAGAAACAAGGAAACGTTACTGATTTAACTCATTTTGCAACTAAATTAGTGTCGGCCTTTGAGGAAGATTGCAGTGATTATATAAATGAAATTCAAGGGGTCGTAAATGATGATGATTTTGAAGAAACCCTAGACTTTGTTTATGATAATTTACCTTTGTTTTTAAATGAAGGAGATTATAATAGCATTCAAGAAAAAATATCAATTGAAGCAATTCAAAAAAGAATTGCTGAAAATTACAAAACCTTAATATCACCCTCTGGTTTTGTTGCAAGAAATACTATATTAAAGGATCCATTTGGAATTAGTTTTTTAGGACTTCAAAAACTAAAAGAATTACAAATAGGAGATAATTTTACTATTAAAGATGGTTTTGTAATTACTGCTGATGAAAAGCATTTATTGTTATTTATCAAACCAAAGTTAGCATCAAATGAAACAGATAAAAACACTGCATTTGTAACTCAGTTAAATGATATTAAAGCTAGTTTAAATTCTGAATATATTAATAAAGTATCTGTAGGGTATTATGGGGCTACAGTTGTTGCCGTGGCTAATGCTAATCAAATTAAATCCGATATCCAAATCACTGTTAGTATAGCATTGTCTATTTTATTGTTGATACTAATCTTCTTTTATAAAAAGCTAAGCATTCCGATTATATTATTTATTCCAACAGTATTTGGAGCTTTATTGGCTATAACTACATTATATCTTTTCAGAGGTACAATTTCAGCAATTTCTATAGGGATTGGTTCAATTTTACTTGGTATTACTTTAGATTTTTCGCTACATATTCTTACGCATTATAGAAGTAATGAAAGTATAAAAGAATTATATAATGACGTTGCCAAGCCAATAGTAATGAGTAGTATTACAACGTCATTGGCTTTTTTATGTTTATTATTTATCAAATCAAGAGCATTACAGGATTTAGGAATATTTGCTGCAGTGAGTGTTTTCGGATCTTCATTTTTTGCTCTGGTATTAATACCTCATTTGTATAAGCCAGGAAAAACTAAAGCTAAGAAAACCAATTTTATTGATGCTATAGCCCGTTTTGAATTTGGGAAAAGTAGGGTTCTTATAATTGCCTGTTTGTTACTATTTATAATTTCTGCATTTACCTATAATAGCGTATTGTTTGATAAGGATATTTCTAAAATGAATTATCAAACGGAAGAGTTATTAAATGAAGAAAAAGCATTAAACAGTTTATTAAATACAGCATCAAAGTCATTATATGTTGTAGCGCATGGTAAAACATTAAATGAAGCATTATCAGAAAATCAGAAAGTATATACAGCATTAAGAAAGTTTAAAAAAGAAGAGAAAATTATCAGTTATAGCTCTGTAGCTTCAGTTGTTTTGAGTGAAGAATATCAGCGAGATAAAGTTGATAATTGGAATAATTTCTGGACGGAGGAAAAACAAAATTTTGTACAAGAAGAATTGATTGCTTCAGGAAAACCGTATGGATTTAAACCGACAACGTACAATCAATTTTATGATAAGCTGAACAACCTTCAAGATGGCTTTCAGGATTTATTGACTATTGAGGAGTATCAACAAATAAAAGCGTTGAATACTCAAGAATATATTTCAGCTACTGATAAATTCTTTACTGTCCTATCTTCATTAAAAGTAGATAAGGACAATGTTGATGAAGTGAAGTCATTTTTTAAAGGCAATAATAATGTCGTGGTTATTGACCGACAGGCTATGAATGAAACCTTCTTAAATGGGTTTAAAAATAATTTTAATACGCTATTAGGCTATTCATTTATTGCCGTCGTATTAGTATTGCTTTTCTTTTTTAAGCGTATCGAATTAGTGTTTATCACAATTATCCCTATTGCATTAACTTGGCTGGTTACTATTGGTTTGATGGGAGTATTAGGCTTGTCGTTTAATATATTCAATATTATCATTTCAACATTTATATTCGGGTTAGGAGTGGATTATGCAATATTCATGACCAATGGGCTAATTAAGGAATATGAAACAGGAGAGCGTCACTTGCCAATTTACAGAACATCAATTATATTATCGGTCATTACCACAATCTTAGGAGTAGGCGTATTAATTTTTGCTAAGCATCCTGCATTATACTCAATAGCATTAGTTTCCTTAATAGGAATATTAACGGCCTTATTGATTACTTTTGTCATACAACCGATAGTTTTTAGAGCTCTCATTACTAATAGAGCTAAAAATGGTTTTGCACCGCTAGAGTTTAGAAAAACAATTCATTCCATTATTTCTTTTACGTTTTACGGATTAGGAGGAATGTTTTTGTCAGTAATTGCTATTACAATATTGAAGGTATTGCCAATAAAGAAAAAGATTAAATTTAAGTGGTTGCATGGGGCAATGGCTAATTTAGCAACATCAGTATTGTATTCAAATCCGTTTGTAAAAAAACGAGTGATTTTAAATAAGGAAACTTTTGAAAAACAAGCGATAATCATTGCGAATCACACTTCGTTTTTGGATACATTGGCGATAGCTTTGGTTACCCCAAAAGTGATTTTTTTGGTGAATGATTGGGTGTATAAATCACCTATATTTGGGCAATTGGCTAAGGTAGCTGGTTACTATCCTGTTTCAAGTGGTGTTGATGGAAGTTTAGATCATTTGAAAGAAAAAATGCGTCAAGGCTATTCATTAATCGTTTTTCCAGAAGGTAAAAGAATGTACTCTAATAAAATAGGTAGGTTTCACAAAGGAGCTTTCTTTTTAGCAGAGGAACTTCAATTAGAAGTATTGCCATTATATATTCATGGAAACTCTGAAGTACTACCTAAAGGTGATTTTATTATATATGATGGTGCAATAACTGTTAAGTTAGGTGACCGTATTGCAATAAGTGATCCAATCTTAGGAGAGTCCATTAAAGACAAGACAAAAAATATTAGTAAGATATTTAAGGACAATTTTCAAAACTTTAGAGAAAAAGTAGAGTCTCCAAGCTACTTTAAAAAACTAATATTAAGTAATTTTATATATAAGTCAAAATCGATTTATAATGCAGTTCAATCAGATATGGAACAGTATTTAGAATTGTATTATAAAGTATCTAAATTGTTACCATTAGACGCAAAAGTATTACATATTGCAAATGATTATGGTCAGCTAGATTTGTTGCTGAACTATTATAGTAATAGACGTAAAATAACTACTTTTATACGTGATGAAATAAAATATAAAGTAGCAAAAAACAACTTTATAGGAAATGATAGGAAAGTAAATTATTTGAATACGTTAGAAAATCATTCAGCTAGTAAGTTGGTACTTATTTCTGCTTCAATTCAAATTACTGATTTGGAATTAACACAAGTAGATAGAGTTATTATTTTAAACAAATGTATGGAAGCATCTCTTTTTACTGAAGTTGGATTTATAGCTAATGAACAGGAGTTTAATGTAGTTGTATTAACAAGAAAAAATTAATAATGAAAGAAAACACATACGATATAGTAATTATAGGAAGTGGGTTAGGCGGGCTAGTATCAGCTTTGATTTTTGCTAAAGAAGGGTATAAGGTATGTGTGTTAGAAAAGAACAATCAGTTTGGAGGAAATCTACAAACTTTTGTACGCGATAAGAGTATTTTTGATACAGGAGTACACTATATAGGTGGTTTAGCTGAAGGAGAAAACTTGCACCAATACTTTAAGTATTTAGGGATTATGGATGACCTAAAGCTTAAAAAAATGGAGGAAGATAAGTATGACGTTATTACTTTTGAAGGCGATGAAATACAGTATCCACACGCCCAAGGATATGATAATTTTATTGAACAATTATCAAAGAAATTTCCTGAAGAACGTGCTGTTATTGAAACTTATTGTGATAAAATTAAAGAAACCTGCAACAGTTTTCCGCTATACAATTTAGAAATAGGTGATGCATATTATGATAATACGGATTTACTTTCTTTAAAGATTAAAGACTATATAGAAGGTATTACGGATAATGAAAAATTACGAGCGGTTTTAGTCGGATCAAATTTTTTATATGCAGGAGAAGATAACACTCCTTTTTACGTGCATGCACTTTCTATAAACTCATACATTCAAAGTTCATGGCGTTGTGTAAATGGAGGAAGTCAAATTTCTAAATTGCTTATCAAACAAATTAGAAATTTAGGAGGAAAAGTATTAAAATACAAAGAAGTAACCAGTTTTGGTTTTGAAGATAAAAAGTTAGTTTCAGCAAAAACAAAAGATGGAAATGAATATTTTGCTTCACAATTTATTTCAAATATAGAGCCTAAATATACTCTGAAGATGTTAGGGGAAAATAAAATGCGTAAGGCCTATACCAAGCGAATTGAAAGCATAAAAAGTATTATTTCTGCGTTTAGTGTGTATTTTGTGTTTCACCCTGAAACCTTTCAATATTTAAATTACAACCACTATCATTTTAAAGATGTAAATAGAGTTTGGGATGCTCAGGAATACACACAAAAATCTTGGCCAGAAGGCTATATGTTATCCGTAGGGGCAAAAAAGAATGAAAGTGAATGGGCAGAGAATATGACCTTTATTACTTATATGCGTTATGATGAAGTGAGAGAATGGGAGGATAGTTTTAATACGGTAGCTGAAAATGACGAACGTGGAGAAACTTATGAAGCATTTAAAAATAAAAAGATAGAACAAGCAATTGTCGAAATAGAAAAGAAATTTCCAAATTTCCGATCATGTATAAAATCAGTACATTCGTCATCACCATTATCTTATCGTGACTATATTGGAGTAAATGAAGGTTCAATGTATGGCTATGTTAAAGATGCTGATAGTCCAATGACTTCTTTTTTATCACCTAGAACGAAATTGAAAAATTTATTTTTCACAGGCCAAAGTATCAATATGCATGGGTTGTTAGGAGTTACCATAAGCGCAGTGTTAACGTGTTCTGAAATGTTAGGAAGAGATTATTTGGTTGAAAAAATAAACAAGGAGCTTGAAGCGCTAAAAGTAAATTAATGAAGCGTATTAATTACATAAAGCTTTTTTTGTATTACTGTTTACTACTGATGATTAGTTCTTGTGGTACTTCAAAATCCTTGCGTCATAAACCAATTTTGGAAGGCTATAATGACGCTATATCTGAACGCATAATCCATTCGGACTCTTTAATAACACTGGATGATAATATTTTAAAATTATCTAAGTACGGGCATTGGCAATTGTTGGTAAAAGGTGATCCTTTGGAAAGAGGCTTAATTACGGGGAGTTTAACCAAAGAATTATTGCAATATCAGGACAAAGTTTTTTTTGATAAAATAAAAGATATTGTCCCTTCAAAGTTTAAACAACGTTTGTTAAGGGGGTTTTTGAAGTGGTTTAACAGGAAATTGTATTTAAATGTAAAGGAAGAATACAAAACAGAAATTTATGGTGTTTCAAGGTATGCTTCTAATGATTACGATTATTTAGCACCGCCATATTTAAGGAGTTTATATCTTCATGGAGCTCATGATATAGGTCACGCTTTGCAAGATTTAGCGCTAGTAGGATGTTCATCATTTGCAGCATGGGATTCGAAAACGTCAGATGGTAAATTAGTGATTGGTAGAAATTTTGACTTTTATGCCGGAGATGATTTTGCTAAAAATAAGATTATTTCATTTGTTAAACCAACTACAGGTATTCCATTTATGACGGTAACTTGGGGAGGGATGATAGGTGCTGTTTCTGCAATGAATGCTAACGGACTTACCGTTACTTTAAATGCAGGTAAATCGGACGTTCCTTTGGTTGCAAAAACACCTATATCACTTTTAGCTAGAGAAATAGTACAGTATGCATCTACAATTGATGAAGCCATTTCAATCGCTAAAAAAAGCAATGTTTTTGTGTCTGAATCCATAATGATTGGTAGTGCAGCGGATAATAGAGCAGTGCTGATAGAAGTAGCACCAAATAACTTTGGAATTTATGATGTAGCGAATACCAACCAAGTAATTTGCGCGAATCATTTTCAAAGTGATGCTTATAAAGATGATGAAAACAATTCCAAACATATTTTAGAGAGCCATTCAAAATATCGATTTGATAAAATGACGGAGTTATTTGAGGATAATAAAATTATTACCCCTCAAAATGCGGTTGCAATTCTAAGAGAAACAAAAGGCTTAAATAAAGATGCTATTGGTTATGGGAATGAAAAAGCATTGAATCAATTGTTAGCGCATCATGGTATCGTTTTTAAACCATCCGAGCGTCAAGTGTGGGTTTCTGCAAGTCCATATCAATTAGGCGCTTTTGTTTGTTATGATTTAGATGCTATTTTCACAACTTCTTTTTCTGTAGCTAGCTCGTTTGAAAAAGAAACATTGACCATCGCAGAAGATTCCTTTATATATTCTCAGGAATATATAAATTACGAAGCGTATAGAGTGTATGACAGAAAAATAGATGCGGTTATAAAGAATAAAAAAATGACACTTTCTGCAAAAGAATTGTCGGATTATATACATTTGAACTCTGATTTATGGATACCTCATTTTAAAGTAGGAAAGTATTATTATCAGAAAAAACAATATGCAAAAGCATTACCGTATTTTGAAGTAGCATTAGAAAAAGAAATTACAACTGTTCCTGATAAAGAAGCGGTAGAAAAGCATTTGAAAAAATGTAAAAATAAAATCGATTAATGACATTATTAAAGATGATTCCAGAAATAGAACAAGCATCAACAGCTGAAATTAAAACATTTCAGAATGATAAATTAGTCGAACTATTACAATATTTAAATACCAAGTCATCTTTTTATCAGCGCAAGTTTACAGCAGATAATATTGATGTTTCAAGCATTAAAACGATTGCCGATTTACAACAAATATCATTAACTACTAAAGATGATTTACAACAATATAATGATGATTTCATTTGTGTTGATCGAAACGAAATTATTGATTATGTAACCACTTCAGGAACTTTAGGGAAACCCGTAACGTTTGCCTTAACGGATAATGATTTAGACCGATTGGCATATAATGAAGCCATTTCTTTTGCTTGTGCTGGTGTAACTAAAAATGATGTAGTACAGTTAATGACTACCATGGACAGAAGGTTTATGGCTGGACTAGCGTATTTTTTAGGAATTAGAAAGCTAGGCGCTGGAATGATTCGTGTAGGTGCAGGAGTTCCTGAATTACAATGGGATTCTATTTTAAAATTTAAACCCACTTACTTGATTGCCGTTCCATCATTCCTATTGAAATTAATTCAATACGCAGAAGCTAACGGAATTGATTATAATGCATCAAGTGTAAAAGGGGTAATATGTATTGGAGAATCATTGCGAAAGGATGATTTTTCATTAAATACTTTAGCAGAAAAAATCACCGATAAATGGGATGTTCAATTACACTCTACTTATGCATCTACTGAAATGGGAACTGCTTTTACGGAATGTGAACATCAACAAGGAGGGCACCATCATCCGGAATTAATTATTACAGAAATTGTAGACGATAATGGAGAAGTAGTTAAGAACGGAGAAGAAGGGGAGTTAGTCATTACAACTTTGGGTTTTGAAGCGTTGCCTTTGTTGCGTTTTAAAACAGGAGATGTAGTTAAGGCACATTATGATACATGTGAATGCGGAAGGAATACTATGCGTTTAGGACCTGTAGTAGGTAGGAAAAAGCAAATGGTAAAGTATAAAGGAACTACCTTATATCCTCCAGCAATGCACGATTTATTAAACCATTTTGATGAAGTGGATTGTTATATCATTGAAATTAGTACCAACGATATTGGTACGGACGAAATTCTAATAAAAATAGCTGCACAGGATACTTCAAATACGTTTTTAACTAAAATTAAAGATCACTTTAGAGCAAAATTGCGTGTTGCTCCAGTAATTGAATTTCACGATGCTAAAGAAGTCAATATACTACGATTCCCAAAAATGAGTCGTAAACCTATTGATTTTATTGATAAGCGTATATCCTATAAGAATGTTTCAAATTAGATACTTAAATTATTTTTTAAAAGTATAAGTATTGAAAACTTGTTGAAGATGATTAAATAAATTTTTATAAAAGGGTAAGAATTTGTGCTTATTAGAACAGTATATTACATAAACCAAAATTAAAATTAAATGAAAAAGCAATTACTAGTATTACTATGTTTTTTAACATTAGGGAGCATCACTGCACAAGTAAAATTATCTAAAGATTATTCCTATTCAACTAGTAAGCCATATAAAGTATTTGATGGTGATAAATATTATTTTTCTCACAAAGAAGAAGTGCTAACTTTTAAAAAAAGTAAGAAAAATATACTTGTTCAAAAATTTAATGCGAGTAGTTTAAAAGAACTTATCAGAACAGAATATAAAATTAGTGACTTATTTCCTAAAAATTGGGAACTGGAAGGGATTAGACAAATTGAAGAAAATGTTTATATCTATTATTCATCTTGGGATGGAGGAAAAAATAAAAAAGAGCGATTGTTTGTAAAAAAAATAAGCTTTTCAGAAGGAAAAATTGCTGAAGGTTTTGATAAACAAATAGTGTCTATTGATGGAAAAGTATCAGGGACTCAAGTTAGAACATCAGGAGGGTTTGGACTAAAAATAGTTGATAAATTCAATATTATAAAAATTAAAAACGTCCCTAATTTCTTAGTGAAATATAGAAAAAAGCCAAAAGTTAAAAATGACAAAAAAAGTCATGATATTATAGGGTTGATGGTTTTGGATAAAGACTTAAATGAAGTATGGGGAAGTGAGTTTAAAATGCCGTATACAGAACGTCAAATGGATATTATTGATTATGCTATTGATTTTGATGCTAATATTTATGTATTGGTAAAAAAGTACTTTGATAATAGTAATAAGGATAAAAGAAAGGACGAGTCTAATTATCAATTAGAGTTATTTAAATATGAAAAAAGTACAAAAGAGCTTGTTGTAAATAAAATTAATATCGGAGATAAATATATAAGTGAATTAGGTTTATATGTTAATGATAAAAAAGAGATTTTTTGTGCAGGATATTATAACGATGGGGAATCTTGGTCAGATGTTGATGGAGTTGTTGTATTTAAAACCGATAAAATTGACAATGTTCCTGCAGAAAACTTCCATGAAATACCTGTTGAAATTTTAAATCAATATGCTTCAAAAAAAGTCGTTAAGAAAAATAAAAAGAAGGAGAAAAAAGATGAAGCAGAGTTTAAATCATTAAAGCTAAGAAAATTAATATTCCATGAAAATGGAAGTATTGATGTTATTGGAGAACAATTTTATATTAAAGAACATATTTCACATACTTCCAAAGGAATGAGAATTAGATATACATATCATTATAATGATATCTTGGTGTCAAAAATTAATGCTTCGGGTAGTTTAGATTGGATGCGTAAAATACCAAAAAGACAAAAAGGACTTAGTGGAGAAGGAGGAATGTCATTCACTCATTTCTTTACGAATGACAACCATTATTTAATTTATTTGGACAATATTAAAAATATTAAATTACCTCTTGATAAAGCTCCTGCATACCACACAGATAAAATGGGAGGGTATTTAACTGCCTGTAAAATTAATAATGCTACTGGTGATGTTACTAAAGGAGCAATATTTGATTCCAGAAGATTGAAAGGTGGTTTAGCTGCTTTCCAATTTAAGACCGATAGAGTTCAACAAACTAAGGATAATGAATTTGTTGTTGAAGTTTATAAAAAGAAGAAACAAGATATCCTTATAAAAGTTAAGATTAAAGAAGAGGAAGAAGAAGCGCAAAGTAAATTATAATTCATTATAATGTATAAAAAAAGGCGATTACTTAAGTAATCGCCTTTTTTTATACATATACTTTAATGAGTTACTTTTTTATTTCAATAAAATCCTTGTATTCTAAAAAGAAGGACTCTAACAAATCCATATGTTTGTTAAAAAACTCATAGGCATCTCTCCAGGTATCTTTATTATGTATGCTAAATTTTTCTTCATGAAGCACATAGATCCTGCAAATAGATTTCTGTGATTTTTCTAAATAGTAATCATCATCAAATATAACTTCAGGAAGATATTCTGTTTCAAGTATTGTTTTTAAGGATTCAAACTTTTCATATTGCTCTAAGCGATCGTATTCATCTTCATTTTCAATATCAATACATACCAAAGCTGTTTTTCTATCTGCTTGAAATTTTAAGGAAAGATCTTTTATTTTAGTGTTGTATAGCAGCCATTTTCTTGGGAAAGACTTTCCGTAGCTTGTCCAAAATAATTCTCGTAACTGTCTTGATTCTTCTCTGTTAAACATTGTTCAATATGTTAAACCATACTTTAGTATGGTTAGGTTTAAGTACCACAAGTGGGCTAGATGAAATATGCTGAAATTAATCCAATGGTAATGATAATAAGTTTTACCAAGTTAAATTTATGTCCTTCGCTACTTTCAAACAATATGGTGGTAGATATGTGTAAAAATATTCCTACTGCCATAGCCATGATATGGGACGAATAGTTTGATAAACTTGGGAATTCACTTATTAAAAAGGTCCCTAATGGTGTCATTAAAGCAAAAAGGATTAAGAATAAAGCAATGGATGATTTTTTTAAAGCAGATTGCATAAAAAAGGTCGATAATATAATAACCACGGGGATTTTATGAATTACGATACCGTATAAAATATTATCATGATGGTTTAACGGAGTTCCTTCTATTAAGGAGTGCAAGCATAAACTTACAAATAGCATCCAAGGAAATTGAGTTTCGTCATCATGTAAATGAACATGACCATGTTCAGCCCCCTCAGAAAAGAACTCTAAGCATATTTGCAGTAAAATTCCAAATACGATAAACAAACTAATTGTTTTCGTATTATGATGTTGTTGAAATATTTCTGGTAGCATTTCAAATATGGTAATTCCTAATAGGAACGCTCCACTAAAAGCTAATAGTAATTTTAAATTCTTTTTCTTTTGAGGTTTAAAAATAAGTACAAATAGGAATCCTACTAATACTGATAATATGGGGAGTAAATAAGTTATCATTTAAAAATTAAAATTAAACGTTTAGAGGTAGCCGTATAAAATTTATTCAATTTATAATCTCCAAATATATCTAATAGAGTAATACCAGCTTGTTTGAAATACTGTTCAAAATCAGTTAAACGAATCGCTTGAACTTTTTCTGTATAGAAAAAGGTTTCATCATTATCTGTGAATCGGATCTCTTTATATATAAAATTGTTTTTTACATATCGTTTAATATGAAAGTCGATATGTTCAACGGTCTTTGTTTCTTCAGCAATTAGGTTATCAATAATAAAATCTGCATTCATAAAATCGATTACCCCAAATCCAGTTTCATTTAAACTATTTTGTATCGCTTTAAGCGTATTGATATTGTCGCTATCATTATCAAAATATCCAAAACTGGTAAACAGGTTAAAAACGGCATCAAACTGTTCAGGATAAGTTGTTCTCATATCATGAACATCAAATTTCAGGGTGTCATTTTCAAATTGCTTTGCATAATCAATGCTGTTTTTTGACAAATCAACTCCAGTAACCCTGTATTCTAATGAATTTAAATACGTGGCATGTCGCCCTTTTCCACAGGCTAAATCTAAAATACTACCGTTCTCAGGTAAATTCAGATAAGTAGTCAAGTGTTTCATGAATAATTGTGCATCCTTATCATCCCTATCTTTGTAGAGCAGATGGTAGTATTTGGTATCAAACCAAGAAGTAAACCAATTATCGGTGTCTTTTTTTATATCCATAGGAACTAATGTTCGTAATGATAATCTTTTTTTATAATTAATTTCAAGAGAATTCTTTGAGGTATGAATTCACTTAATTTTGATTAAGGAAGTAAATACGTTAAAGAATTAAACCTTATGTAGTTTTTTAATACACTTTGAAGTGTCTTTTATTAAACTAAACGCAAAAATACTGTATTTTTGCAAGCTATGGGAGATAATTTTAAAATGGTTGCCAAGACATTATTTGGCTTTGAGGAACTTTTAGCAAATGAGTTGCGTAACCTAGGTGGTGCACATGTGAAAGAAGGTGTTCGTAATGTCAGTTTTGAAGGCGATACAGGTTTTATGTATAAGGCTAATTTAAGTTTACGTACAGCAATTAAAATTTTAAAACCTATAAAAACATTTCGAGTAAGGAATGAGCAGGACTTATATGATGAGGTATATAAAATGCCTTGGAATAAGTACTTGAATGCTACGGATAGCTTAGCGATTAACGCAACCGTGTTTTCTGAGCAATTTACACATTCACAGTTTATAGCATACAAAACTAAGGATGCCATAGTAGATAAGTTTAGAGATACTGAGGGAGTTCGCCCTGATGTTGATTTAGATAATCCTCATTTACGTATTAATGTGCATATTCAACGAAATGAATGTACGATATCATTAGATAGTTCGGGGGAATCATTGCATAAGCGTGGGTATAGAACATCAACTAATATTGCCCCAATAAATGAAGTGTTAGCAGCCGGATTGGTAATGTTATCTGGTTGGGACGGACAGTGTGATTTGTTAGATCCGATGTGTGGTAGTGGAACTTTAGCTATTGAAGCTGCAATGATAGCATGTAATATTCCTGCAAACATAAATAGAAAACAATTTGGTTTTGAAACTTGGTTGGATTTTAATGAAGAACTTTATAATAAGATAGAAGAGTCTTGTTTGAATAAGATTCGAGAATTTCATCATAATATTATCTGTTATGATAAAGCACCTTCTGCAATGCGAAAAGCAGAGGATAATATTGAAAATGCAAATTTATCAGAATACATAAGTGTAGAACAAGAAGACTTTTTTAAATCGTCTAAAGACTCTGATAGAAAACTGCATATAATTTTTAACCCACCTTATGGGGAGCGTTTGCCAGTTGATGTCGAAGAATTTTACGGTCAAATTGGGGATACTTTAAAGCAAGGGTATCCAAATACGAACGCTTGGTTTATCACTTCTAATTTAGAAGGATTAAAATCTGTTGGGTTAAGACCTTCCCGAAAAATTAAATTATTTAACGGTAAATTAGAGTCTCGTTTGGTAAAATATGAAATGTATGCCGGCAGTAAAAAAACACATAAGCAAAAACCTTTAGAAGAAAATTAACATTTCATTATATAACATAACTATTTATTATTGATATATTTACTGAAAATCATTCAAACTCAAACATTTAATATCATGAAAAAATTAATTTTATCACTAGCATTTGGTTTATTTTTTGTCGCATTTTCAAATGCACAGGAAAACACAAAAACAGTAGCTGTTAAAACAGAGGTAACAAAAAAAGTTACTAAGAAGGCTTGTACAGCTAAAAAAGCATGTTGTGCTAGTAAGGCAAAAGTAGTAGCAGGATCAGAAAAATCAATTGCTGGAAATGCAGGAAAAGCTGCAAGTTGTGCAAAAACAAAAGCTTCATGCGCAAAATCTAAAAAAGAATGTAGTGCAGCAAAAGCTGTTTCTGGGGCAGAAAAGTCAATTGAAGGAAACCCTGGTAAAGCAACAAAATCTTGTTCAAAGTCAAAAGCATCTTGTTCTAAAGCTAAAAAAGCTTGTAGTGCTAGTAAAGTGAAAGCTTAAAAGAAATTACTTTTTATACATATTAAACCGCTTTAGTTAACTAAAGCGGTTTTTTTGTGCCATAATTTTTAATAAGAGGCATAGTGGTCATTAGATAATTACATAATCTATAAAGCCTTAGAACTGTTGTTTTTTTAGAATCTCAATATTGATTGTTGGGCTGTTCAAGTCTTTCGACAATCACTTAGGACAGGTTAAATTCGAAAACTCTTTGGCTATATAAAGATCTCGCCTGTACTCGACCTTGCAGTTATTACTAAGAATACTACTTTAACAAACAGGAACTTATCTACTGACCGCTAATGATAGTATCAGGTAAGTGTCTTGTTTTAAATGCTCAATTAAAAGTTGATTTTAAATAAGATCCAACTTCATTTGATATGCGTTCCACGAAGTAATTTGTAAATTAACTATGAGATCTTTTTTTATCAATACCTATTATTGGTAGCATCCTCCTTGGTGCTAAAAAATGTTTATAATATGTATCAATACAACGAATTAGGACACTTTTAGCTTTTATTCGTACATGCTGGGTATGAATCAGGACATCATAATTGGGTTTTGAAGCTAATTTTGCTTCGAATTTAAAACATACCCGAATATGAAAAGTTTAATTTTTAGCCTATTATCCTTAATAACAGTAAGTATCTATGCACAAGTAGGTATAGGGACTACTACACCTGATGCTAGTGCTGCAATTGAAGTATCATCTACAACAGCAGGAATGCTAACTCCAAGAATGACACAAACGCAAAGAGATGCAATTGCTTCCCCTGCAACTGGATTATTAATCTATCAAACAAATAATGCCCCTGGATTTTACTACTATAATGGAGCTATCTGGACCACATTTAGTGGTTCAGATAACGACTGGACAATTTCAGGAAATGATATGTATAATGCAAATACAGGAAATGTAGGTGTTGGAAATACTACTCCAAGTGCTACATTTCACATCACTGGTACTACAACCCCAAGTAGTCCCGGTGGTACTGTAAACTTACTAAATGAAGATTTTACAGGCTACTCATTAACAGAGAGTAATTCAAGTACGGGTTGTACTACCTCGGACGGATGGGACGTTACAACAATTGGTGATGCTAACACTAATTGCACATCATGTACTGGTAGCTATTTATATATTGATTCAGATGAAAGTGGGTGTTCACAAAATGCTACATCAATAGTAAGCATAACTACAAACCCAACATCTACTTCAATTGATATAAGTTTTGATTATCGTTATAATGATTATACTGGAAATGATGATGTTTTTAGAGTATATTTATATCAAGAAACCGCACCAGCTGGTCAAGTGGGTGCTGATTTAATTAATATTACAACTGATGCTAATACTTCATATTCAAGTACTGAAACAGTAATTGCTGGAAATGCTTACTCATTACGTTTTGAGTATACCGGTATTTTTGATTATGGCGCAACTGTGGATAATGTATTGGTTACCGAAACTTCGGTCGCTTCTGCTGGCTCTTATGTTTTTAGATTAGAAGATGGGCAAGAACAAGCAGGTTATGTATTAACATCAGATGCCAATGGAAATGCTACATGGGAAGCAGCTTCTGGAGGAGGCGGTACAGATAGCCAAACATTGAGTATTTTAGGTAATGATTTAACCATATCTAATGGTAATACAGTAACACTTCCTTCAGGTGGAGGAGGAGGGAGTTATACTTTTGATAATGGTTTGACTCTAACTGGTTCTAATGTTCAACTTGGTGGAGTACTATCTCAGAATACCACAATTAACTTAGATAATTACGATTTAACTTTTACAACAGGGTCAGGAGCTTTTCCTGGAGATATTATTGCTGTCGGAACAAACAGAACTGTTTTGGAAACAAATTTAGATGACAATTATATAAATTTTGGAGGAGGATTTCCTTCTGTAGATGGAGATGATGGTAGTGGATTTAATGATACTGGTAATTCTAGTTATACGAAAGATTTTGTAGCTGGATTTCATAATGGATCTTCTGGAGGAACGGCTATAGCATTAGGTTCTATTGAGTATATGGTTGATGGTACAAATGAGTTATTTCTTGAAATGAGTGCACTAAGTCCAATGACCAATTTAGGGGCAGATTTAGGAGCAGGTAATGGTTTTCAATCGGGGCCTATAAGAAATTGGGATGATGTATATGCTGATGATTTTGTGGCAACTAGTGGAACTACATATAATAGAACTACAGCTAGTAAAAATGATGATTTAACTAATGCTTTGGATAAAATATTGCAATTAAAACCAATTAGTTTTAAGGAATTACCACAAAATATTGGCAGTAGAATGACCAATGGAATTGAAAGAGATAATAAACTAGGTTTTTATGCTTCGGAGTTATTAGAAGTAATTCCAGAAGCAGTTAAAAAATCTGATTGGGTTACTTTAAAAGAGGGGGAAGATCAAGTAAAAATGAATATCCCAAACCCAACAGGAATCATGTATAATCAAATAATACCAGTATTAGTTAAAGGGATGCAAGAACAACAAAAACAAATAGAAGAACTAACGGAATTAGTAAATAAATTAATTTCTGAAAAAAAATAGAGTAATTAAATAAAATTCGGGTGTTATAATATTAATTGGGTATTATTGTTATAACAGTAAAACCTCATGCGAATGCATGAGGTTTTTTAATTTTTATTTCTTTCTGAATTCAGAAGGGGTTTGATTGGTTATCTTTTTAAATACGGCATTGAATGCAGATTTTGATTTAAAACCAGCATCATATCCAATGCTTTCAATAGTTAGGTTATTGTTAGATTTATCAAGTAGTAATTTTTTAGCCTCTTGTATCCTATATTCGTTTACAAACAATACAAAATTCTTTTTTAAATCATTATTGATCAATTGAGATACGTATTTGTTATTAGAGTTTAAACGATGTGCAAGGGAATGAATTGTTAGGGATGAATCCAAAAACAACTTTTCTTTCTCCATTTTAGTTAATAATCTCGCTTTGAGATCTTTATAGAATTCTGTGTCAACACTTTCTTGAACGATATGTTTTTTTTTGTTTTCTACTTTAAATTCTTCAAAAATGGGATACTGATTTAATGCGTTGTAACCTGAGTATATTACATAGCTTAGTAAAATTAAATAAAACATAAAATTTGATATGGAATCATCTAACATATGGGTTGCTATTAATCCTAAAATAAAAAATAGATAGCCATAAATAAGTAATTTAAACCAACTTAAATTTACTTTTTCGGTGTAAGAAAAAGTGTCTCCTAAATTCTTAAGATGGTTTTTATATAGTTTTAACGATAAAAAAATGTAGTACCCACTTTGTAGTATAAAAACTATGTATAACCCAACTAACACCATATATGTGATAATTTGTATAATGACCAGCGACGTTTTTACATCTGCCATTAAAAAATCAGTACTTATTAAAATTAGGGAGATTAGACCGAAACCAAGAGGTAAATAGAGGTGTTTTTTTAATTGTTTTAACTCTTCTCCAACAACAAGTTTTATATATATCCATAGCATTGGCCCAATAAATAAAGCAGCTAATAATAAAAACGGAATTAAAGCATAAGCTGTCATTTTAAATTTTAAATCTAACACCAAAAAATACATTAAAATAATAGCTATATTGAATAAATACATAGAAAAGAAGGTATTCGATTTACTTTTTTTCTTCAAAAAATAAATTTGAAAAACAAAAAGTAACGTAACACATAAAGTCACAATGTTCAATAAATTAGTTATGCTAAAATGGACATTTTCCATACGTTTTTTAATATTAAAATGATGCCTTTCTAAATTCTGAAGGTGTTTGATTGGTAATTTTCTTAAAAGCAATATTAAAAGCGGATTTTGAATTAAATCCTACTTCTTTACTTATAGCTTCAATAGTATAATTATCGTAATCAGGGTCTATTAGCAAACCTTTTGCTTTTTCTATTCTATAGGTATTAATAAATGCGGCAAAATTCTGATTTAACTCAGTATTTATAATGTTTGAAATATATTTGCTATTAGAATTTATTGTTTTCGCTAATTTATGTACTGTCAATTCGGAATCTAAAAATAATTCGTCAGTAGTCATAGCGTTTACTATTTTTTGTTTCAATTCATCACTAGAGACTGTCTTTTCTACCTTATTATCAGAGATACTATTTATGTCTTCTTTGAACGTAACTTTATATTGTTTTAATCCTTTTATTCCGATGTATAAAAAATAACCTGATAAAAAAATTCTAATTGGAATATGTAAGCTAATTTTTGGAATAAGTTGCGTTAAATATAAACCAATTATGAAAATTGCATACCCTAAAATGTAGTGCAGCATCCATCTTAAATCAACTCCTTTTTTGTAAGAAAACACTTTATTCAGCTCAATTTTATGATGCTGATATATCTTAATCGTTTTAAAAATATAATACACATTTTGAATCGGAAAAATGAATAGTATGGCAATTAAATTTGCGCCAGTTGCAAAGTTACTGACTAATTCATGAGTGTATGAGTTTTCATCAGTATTCACTAAAAAAGAGGTAAATGAAATGCAATTTATGATGAGTAGTAATAAAGGTAAGTAATAATGATGTTTTAGTTTTTCATCTTTTAAATCAGACAAATACACTACATATAAATAAAATGTAGGTGGAATAGTTATGGATACGGTAAAAAATAATAATGATGAAATCCCTACAAAATTAGCGATACTTGAATCATTATTAAACATACCAACTACTGTCATACTACCAAATAATATGACGTATAAAATAAAATAGTTCCCCAGTATTTTGAAGTGATATTCTTTTTTACTTGATTTTAAGTATAGCGCAATACTAAAAAATAAAGCAATTAATATGGGTAAAATTAAAATTGTTTTGTTCATTAACTCTATTAAATATGATATAAAAAGTTATTAAAACCGTAGCTTTTCCGTGAATCCACACACCTGTTTTTTAATCCACACACCTAATCCTTAAATCTTATGTTGTAAAAATGGATAGGATTGTACTATTGCTTCAGTAAATTTTTATACACCCGAAATTATGAAAAAATTATTAGTATTCCCCGTTTTATTAATAACTTATTTAACGGTAGGACAAGTAGGTATAGGTACTACAAGTCCTAATTCAGATGCTGCTTTAGATATCACTAGCACTACAAGTGGATTATTATTACCTCGTTTGGCACTTACCAACACCACAAGTCCAAGTCCATTAAGCTCAGATGTAGCTGGTATGGTTGTTTATAATACTGCTACTGCAGGCGATGTTACTCCAGGGTTTTACTACAATAATGGTACGGATTGGGTTCGTCTTGATGACGCGTCAACTACAAGTTGGTCATTAACGGGTAATACAGGCACAACTGCTGGAGTAAACTTTATAGGTACTACTGATGCTCAAGATTTTATAATTAAAACAGATAATGTAGAACGAGTACGTATTGATACTGATGGACATATAAGAGCAACAACAACCGTGGGAGGAAATACCCCTAGTTACTCTTGGCAAGGTGATGTTGATACTGGAATGCGAAGAAATGGATCAGATGATATGTCTTTAATGGCTGGAGATACAGGTTTGGTTCGTTTGGTGGAAAGTGGTACTGGAAATACGGTTTCTATTGAAGCAGGTACAAGTGTTGACACCGATTTTTCTGTGAATTCTCAAACGTTAACAGGGATGCTTTTTGCAGATGCAAGCACTAATAGGATAGGAATAGGAACAACGACTCCTCAACAATTGTTACATTTAGATGGTAGTGCGGTAGGGCTTCAAACAATTAGAATAGATGATTGTGCTGTAACACCAGCAGGAACAAACCCAGGGGAATTAGCAACTACTAATTCAACAGCTTATAAAGCTTTATATAGTGATGTTAATGGTGATGTACAGGTAAGATATGTTTATGGGGATAATATTCAAAGCGTAACATTATCTGGAGCAGATCAAAATATTAATAATACAAGCCTTAGAGATATTAATGGAGCTACAATAACGTTTACTCCAAGACATTCTACAGTTTATTTATCGTTTGCAATTTCAGGATATAACCCATTAAGCGGTGGGTCAGGAGCAGACCAACAATCATGGTTCTCAATAGGAGTTACCAATGGAGGTACTAATGTTGCGAATTTTTTAAGTATGACTGCTTCTGCGGATGATACACTTGGCTCAACAGGTGCAGCGACTATAACTGCAGCAAATTATCCTATTTCTGTAACTCCGGGTGTTTCTGTAACTATTAAACTGAGAGGAAGGGATGGTGGAAATAATCATCAAAGTGGTTTTACTATTGATAAAACAAACTACACAAGTTATATGACTATCTTAGATTAAGGGGTCTAATACATTACGATTTTTCATGGGTTGTATTATTAATTCGGGTATTAAGTAT
>Ga0209291_1000991_pt1 | contig 26393 bp, 21 predicted proteins | sample GOMGulsemesocosm_FD_184633 | JGI IMG/M metagenome (GOLD analysis project Ga0209291, IMG submission 184633) | Methane-oxidizing microbial communities from mesocosms in the Gulf of Mexico - GOM9B Gulf of Mexico (SPAdes) (version 2) | ecosystem: Environmental > Aquatic > Marine > Cold seeps...
AGAATAAATAATAATTTTAGTAAGCACTTATGATATTGGTGTTTACCTACACCAATATAGAGAAGGATAGAATTATGTTCAGCCGTATCAAAGAAGATATCAAAAGTGTCTTTGATAGAGATCCAGCAGCTCGCAATACTTTAGAAGTATTAACTAATTATCCTGGCATGCATGCTATTTGGATCCATCGCTTGAGCCATAAGCTATGGAAGAATAACTGGAACTTACTTGCTCGTATAATTTCGACATTTTCTCGTTGGCTAACGGGGGTTGAAATACATCCTGGAGCCACACTCGGTCGCCGATTTTTTATCGACCACGGTATGGGAATTGTCATTGGTGAAACGGCTGAAATAGGCAATGATGTTACGCTTTATCACGGCGTAACGCTTGGCGGTACAAGTTGGAGTGCTGGTAAACGTCACCCAACATTAGAAGATAATGTGGTTATTGGCGCCGGTGCACAGGTGCTCGGCCCTATAACGATAGGTAAAGGCGGTAAAGTCGGTTCTAATTCAGTTGTGGTGAAAGACTTGCCTGCCAATGCCACTGCTGTTGGTATTCCTGCACGAATAGTTAATGAAAAAAGTAAGTCTGAAAAAGAGCAGCGTGACCAAGCAGCTAAAAAGTTTGGTTTCGATGCTTATGCTGTATCCGCCGACAATCCAGATCCTGTCGCAAAAGCTATCGGTCGTGTTCTAGATCATATGCACTTGATGGATAGTAAGGTGGCTGATTTATGCAAGGAGGTGAATCAACTGGGTGGAGAAGTCTGTCAGGAAGCGTTACCTGAACTGCGTGTTGGTGAATTTGTTGATGACGAAAAAGCAGCAGCTAAACGTCGTGAAATGGGCGTAGCATCATTCGACCCTGAGATTTAACAGACTATGGTTCTTTAATGCCAAAATGATTTAATCAAGTCATTTTATACTCATTATTTATTAATTGCCTCTTTTATAAACAAAAAAATAATACCTGAGTAAAACACTCGGGTATTTAGTTGACTATTTTATAGGGTTATGTAAAATTACCAATGAATAGATAGGGGCACACAATGAAACTGACTTCAAAAGGGCGTTACGCCGTAACTGCTATGTTAGATGTAGCAATTCACGCAGTATCTGGGCCCGTATCTTTAGCCGACATTTCAGAGCGACAGGGTATATCTTTATCTTATTTAGAGCAATTGTTCTCTCGCCTTAGAAAGTATGGATTAGTAAATAGTATAAGAGGACCTGGCGGTGGATACCGTTTAGGTATGTGTTCTGCAAAAATCTCAGTTGCTGATGTAATCAATGCTGTTGATGAAACTATCAACGCTACCCGATGCGCAGGCAAAGGTAATTGCCAAGATGGAGCGGAATGTTTAACACATACTTTGTGGGAAGGTTTGAGTGATCAAATCGAAGATTTTTTAAAGAATATTTCGTTGTCAGAGCTTGTTGAACAACGCAATGTGAAATTAATATCAAGACGACAAGATAAAGCTTATGAACAAGCCAACAAAGCAATCTCGTCATTAGAAACATTAATAGAAACCAAAAATATTATGCATGACATGCACTAAATGCGTGTTGTCAAACTGGAGAACGTTAGCTAATGAAGCTTCCTATTTATTTCGATTACTCAGCTACAACACCTGTAGATAAACGTGTTGCAGAAAAAATGATGCAATACATGACTACAGACGGTTTTTACGGTAACCCTGCCTCTCGTTCACATAAATTTGGCTGGCAAGCTGAAGAAGCGGTAGATATCGCGCGTAACCAAGTAGCCGATCTACTCAATGCTGATCCTCGTGAAATTGTTTTCACTTCAGGTGCTACTGAGTCAAATAACCTTGCTATTAAAGGTGCTGCTAACTTTTATAAGAAAAAAGGTAAGCACATTATTACCTGTAAAACTGAGCATAAAGCAGTTTTAGATACGTGTCGTGAGCTTGAACGCCAAGGTTTTGAAGTTACTTATTTAGACCCAGAAACTAATGGTTTGATCGACCTAAATAAACTTGCAGCAGCAATGCGTGATGACACTATTTTAGTGAGTATCATGCATGTGAATAACGAAATTGGTGTTATTCAAGATATTGCAGAAATTGGTGAGTTGTGTCGTTCTCGTAAAATTATTTTCCATGTTGATGCAGCACAAAGTGTTGGTAAAATTGAAATCGACATGCAGCAGTTAAAAGTTGATTTAATGTCGATCTCTGCTCACAAGTTTTATGGTCCAAAAGGTATGGGCGCAATGTACGTAAGCCGTAAGCCTCGTATTCGTCTTGAATCACAAATGCATGGCGGTGGGCATGAACGTGGCATGCGTAGTGGTACATTACCAACGCATCAAATTGTTGGTTTAGGTGAAGCTTGTCGCATTGCTAAAGAAGAAATTGCACAAGATAGAGTACATGTAACTAAAATGCGTGACCGCTTATGGGCTGGTTTGAACGAAATGGAACAAGTATTCGTTAACGGTGATTTTGATAACCGTTATCCTGGTAACTTGAATGTAAGTTTCAATTTTGTTGAAGGTGAATCTTTGATTATGGCACTTAAAGATTTAGCCGTATCTTCTGGTTCAGCTTGTACTTCTGCGAGTTTAGAGCCTTCGTACGTTCTACGTGCTTTAGGTTTGAATGATGAAATGGCACATAGCTCAATTCGTTTTAGCTTTGGACGCTTTACTACGGAAGAAGAAATAGACTACGCAATTACACTTATTAAAAAATCAATTGGTCATTTACGTGATATGTCACCACTTTGGGAAATGTTCAAAGATGGTATTGATTTAGATTCAATTGAATGGGCTGCTCACTAAGCATCCCGCAATAACTATTTTACTGATGAACGTCATTATTGATTTGTTCATCAGCTATTAGGAGAGAAATAATGGCTTATTCAGAAAAAGTAATCGATCACTATGAAAACCCGCGTAATGTTGGCTCAATGGATAAAAATGATCCACAAGTAGCAACAGGTATGGTTGGCGCACCAGCATGTGGTGACGTAATGAAACTACAACTTAAAATTAACGACGACGGTATTATCGAAGACGCTAAATTTAAAACCTATGGTTGTGGTTCAGCTATTGCTTCAAGCTCATTAGTGACTGAATGGGTAAAAGGCAAATCAATCGACGAAGCTGGCGAAATTAAAAATACTGCGATTGCTGAAGAACTTGCTTTACCACCAGTAAAAATTCATTGCTCTATTTTAGCTGAAGATGCTATTAAAGCGGCAATTGCAGATTACCGTAGTAAAACAGCTTAGAAATCGGAGTTAATTATGAGTGTTACGATGACACCCGACGCGGCAGATCGTGTTAAGTCATTTATTACTAACCGAGGCAAAGGTCTCGGTTTACGTCTTGGAATTAAAACCACAGGGTGTTCTGGTTTAGCTTATGTGATGGAATTTGTTGACGAGTTAAACGAAGATGATACTTTGTTTTCTATCTCAGATGTGAATATCATCATCGACGGAAAAAGTTTAGTTTACCTTGATGGAATTGAAGTGGATTTCGTTAAAGAAGGACTCAACGAAGGTTTTAAATTTACCAATCCTAACGCCAAAGGCGAATGTGGTTGTGGTGAAAGTTTTAACGTTTAAGTGTGTTTTGTGAACGGCTTAATTTTAGGCCGTTCGCTGGAGTTGTTGTGAATTATTTTCAAATATTTGGTTTTGCTGCCCAATTCGAAGTTGATATTAATCAGCTTTCAGAGCTTTACCAAACACTGCAAAAAAAAGTACATCCTGATAAATTTGCTCATGCCTCAAGCCAAGATCAATTGGTTGCTGTTAAAAAATCAACATTAGTTAATGATGCTTACCAGACATTAAAAAATCCGTTGAAACGTGCTCAATATTTATTAGCATTACGAGAAAGCGATCAACCTAACGAGCAAGCTTCGTTTAGCGATAATAGTTTTTTGATGCGTCAAATGGAATTACATGAAATGCTTGACGATGTTAAGCACGCTGATGATATTGATAATGCTATTCTTGTGTTATCTAAAGAGCTAGATACTGGCTCTGCTGAATTATTTTCAACAATGCACACGCAACTTGATGAGAATACAACTGCTTCCAACTTGTTGGCAGGCGATAATTTAAGAAAATTAAAGTTTTATAAAAAATTACAAGTTGATCTCGATAAGCTCGAAGATCAGATTTTTGATGATTAATATTGCTGAGGTTTCGTTAGTTACGACAAAATAAGTCGCAGCAAACAAGTGTTTTTTCATCAACAATGAAATATCATACCGCCCGTTAATCGTAACCGAATTTAAAAGAGTCTTAAAATGGCGTTATTACAAATAGCTGAACCCGGCCAAAGTACCGTTCCTCACGAGCACCGTCTTGCCGCAGGTATTGATTTAGGTACAACTAACTCCCTTATTGCCAGTGTTAAAAGTGGTTTGTCAGAAACTTTATTTGATAGCGAAGGGCGAGATATCTTACCTTCAGTTGTTAGTTATCAAGAAAATGAAGTGCTAGTTGGTAACGACGCTCAAGCGTATTCTGTTAGCGATCCTGAAAATACCATTGTTTCAGCGAAACGCCTTATTGGGCGTTCGTTAGCTGACATCACCAAAAAATATCCTTCATTACCTTATGCGTTCTCAGGTGATGATAATCATCCAAGTATTACCACGCGAACAGGTGAAGTAAACCCTGTACAAGTGTCAGCTGAAATACTTAAAAACTTAAAACACCGTGCTGAAAAAGCATTAGGTGGTGAGCTTTCCGGTGTTGTTATCACGGTACCGGCTTATTTTGATGACGCACAACGTCACAGTACAAAAGATGCCGCCAAACTTGCTGATTTAAAGGTACTACGTTTACTAAACGAACCAACCGCCGCGGCTGTTGCTTATGGTTTAGATAGTGGTAAAGAAGGTGTTATCGCTGTATATGACTTAGGCGGTGGAACATTTGATATTTCAGTATTACGTTTGAATAAAGGTGTTTTCGAAGTATTAGCGACCGGCGGTGATTCAGCGCTTGGTGGCGATGATTTCGACAACTTGTTAGTTGAACACATAATTGAACAGACGGGTTTACAACGTCCATTATCAGCAACACTAGAACGTCAATTTTTACAGCAAGCATGTCGTGTAAAAGAGCAATTAACTGAACATGCAGTCACTAATTTTTCATTAACATTAGAAAACGGTGATGAAAAAAATGGCGAAGTTAATCGTGAAACGTTTAATTCATTAATTAGTGCGTTAGTCACTAAAACGTTACGTGCCTGTCGTCGCGCTTTAAAAGATGCTGAAATTACCATTGATGAAGTCATTGAAGTTGTGATGGTAGGTGGTTCAACACGTGTACCCTTGGTACGACAACAAGTTGAAAAACACTTTAATCGTCAACCATTAACCTCAATTGACCCTGACAAAGTGGTTGCCATTGGCGCTGCTATTCAGGCAGATATTCTTGCGGGCAATAAACCTGATAGTGATATTTTATTATTAGATGTTATTCCACTTTCGCTTGGTCTAGAAACTATGGGCGGCTTGGTTGAAAAAGTCATTTCAAGAAATACCACCATTCCTGTCGCGAAAGCCCAAGAATTTACCACCTTTAAAGACGGCCAAACTGCAATGGCTGTTCATGTATTACAAGGTGAACGCGAACTCGTTGAAGATTGTCGTTCGTTAGCGCGCTTTGAGCTACGTGGTATTCCCGCGATGACCGCAGGTGCTGCACATATTAGAGTAACCTTCAAAGTTGATGCCGATGGATTATTGGAAGTGTCAGCAATGGAAAAATCAACAGGCGTAGAAACCGGCATTACCGTGAAGCCTTCGTTTGGTTTAGAAGAGCATGAAATTACTAAAATGCTGATGGACTCAATGAATAACGCTGAGCAAGATATTCAAGCGCGTATGCTTAAAGAGCAACAAGTTGAAGCATCTCGAGTGATTGAATCAGTGCAATCAGCGCTTGCCAGTGATGGTGAACTATTAAACGAAAATGAAATTAATATCATAAATAATGCAATAAGTGCATTAGCGAAAATTGCCCAAACTACAGTTGCTGACGATATTGAAGCAGCTATTGAAACATTAAATGAAAGCACTGCCATTTTTGCTGAACGTCGTATGGATTCATCGATAAAAACAGCATTAGCAGGGCATTCCGTAAACGAAATTTAAGACTTTTTAGGAGCTAAAAAAATGGCGAAAATTATATTTCTTCCTAACGAAGACCTATGCCCAGATGGCGCGGTAGTGGAAGCAGAAAAAGGTGAAAGCATCTTAAATGTTGCACTACGTAGTGACATCGGCGTAGAACACGCTTGTGAGAAAGTATGTGCATGTACAACTTGTCATATGATCATCCGTGAAGGTTTTGACTCAATTGCAGAATCAGATGAACTTGAAGACGATATGCTTGATAGAGCATGGGGCTTAGAGCCTGAATCGCGTTTAGGTTGTCAGGCACTTGTTGGTGATGAAGATTTAGTTGTTGAAATACCAAAATATACGGTGAATATGGTTAGTGAAAATCATTAGCCCATAGTTTGTTTCGGTAATTAATTATGACCGATTATTAAAACTTATAATTTGAAGTATTTGTTTCTCATCGTATGTTCACTTTGGGATAAATTAGAGGGTAATGACTTAATTGTTGTTACCCTTTTTTTATCGGACATTATGTCCGATTGAACAACCATGGCTATGATAAATTTTGTTTGATTTAATCAACAAGTTGGCGGTAGTAAAATCGTTTTTCACTAAGTTTCTTCAACACCTGCTTTTTAAAGCAGGTGTTGCGTTAATTATGCCAAAAATAACTAAAGCACTTATTATTATTTGTAACTAACGCGTCCACTATTAAATCATTCATTAGATAATTAGTATTGATGTAAAGCATATCCCCCTTTTAAATGTCCTACCTGCTCAAACCCTAAACGAGTTAACGCTTGTGCAGCCAAGTGCGAACGACTACCACTACGACAAACTAACACCAACTCTTCTTTTTTGTCTTGTTGATGTTCTTGAATAAATTGCACTAATCTCGACAAAGGGACATTGTTTTCGAATTTTTCATCGTGTTGTAATGCGAATTCATGCGGCTCACGAATATCAATTAATCTAATATTTGCTGATTGTTTAATTGCATCGGTTAAGCTTGAACTATTATATTCACGCACTGATATTGCATTGCAATCTCCTAGTAAAGCACCACACATAATCTCACTGCCGGACTCGTCCACAATATGAGTATCCATTATTGCTTTTTGAGTCGCAAATTCTTCGATGCTTATTTCATTAGTAATCACTTGTTCAAGTAACGAATTACGAGATACTTCTGCTTTAATACAGGTGGTAAATTCATTGTTATAATCATGGCTTGGGCAAATAAGGCTTTCAGTGTCTATAAGCACATTTAATAATTGTAAACTTGTATACATTTTCGATGCACTACTAGTGGAGAAATTTGTTCGACCAAGACTATCCATTAAAATCAGGTCTCCGCAAAACGCATAGTTAACAACAAGTTCGCCTGTTGAGTTTTTTACTGGATCGCACAATAATAGACTAATGCTGTCATTGGTATGTCCAGGTGTTGCCACTTTTATCAACCATTTATCGCCCAGTGTAATGTATTGGTAGTATTTGCCATTAATCGTTGTGGTTTGTGCATTAACGGGCCATCCCAGTGAATCTGTCTGTTGTTGGTTTAGGTACTCTTGTGCAATACTGTTACGGCAAGATATATGGTCCGCATGGCCATGGGTGTCAATAACTGCAACTAAATCAATTTCCTGACAAGTAAGAAATGTTTGTAATCGGGCTGTTAGCTCAGGTAATGGATCTATATATACAGCCGATTTAGTGCTTTTATCGACATATAACCAACTACAGCTACCACCTATTTTAAATTGCAGCAGACCTTCTAGTTCTTTTTTGTCGACAATGATGTCTGAGTCTAAGGTTAAGCAACTTTGAACTAGTGCTTTAGCTGCGAAGATTATTCTAGTACAGGCCTGATCAATTTGCTTTTGCGTCATCGCCGGACCAAATGACATTCTAATTGCCGATTCACTTTGCCACGCAGGAAGACCCATAGCGTCTAATACGAAACTTCGGGTAACCTTAGAGCTACAAGCAGAGCCTGAGCTGACGCGGATATTTGCGGCGTCGAATAAATCCATAATTTCTTTGGAGCTAAATCCCGGAACGGCAAAATTGATGGTGGTGGCTACCGAGTTTTTAAAGCTATGATTAAAGACAACTTCAGGAAATGCCTTGGTTAGCGCTGTTACTATTTGTTGGCGAAATACATGGAGAGTTTGCACTGGGGTAAAGGTATTTTCACTTTCGCCAGAGAGCATTTTAAAAATAACATTTAATGCTGCTAAGCCCGGTAAATTTTCAGTGCCTGAGCGCAAACCACTTTCTTGGCCACCACCAGCAATAAATGGTGTAAATGGTGCATATTCTTTAACATACATAAAGCCAATACCTTTAGGGGCATAAAGCTTGTGTCCGCTAAAAGGTGCATAGTCAATACTGGTTTCCGCTAAGTTCAAGTTTGTCTTGCCTAATGCTTGAACACTATCTACCATCCAAGATATATTAGGATTATTGCTACGTATGGTTTGGTCTAATAAGTTAATGTCTTGATAAACACCTGTTTCGTTGTTCACTGCCATGGTACAAATCATCAAAGCATTGGGAACCTCTTTTGCGATAAAATCTAAATCAAGTTGACCCATCTTATTCACAGGAATAGCTTTTAACTCAGCATTTATTTCAAGGATTTCATTCCAGTGTTTTAGTGACTCGGGCACTGCTTTATGTTCCGTAGCACCATACAAAAGACAATAGTTTTTGTTTTTATCGAGTGTTTTTTTAGCATTTTGTAATGCTGACAAAATTGCTGTCTGAATACCTTCAGTTGCTCCACTGGTAAATATAATTTTACCATTTCCAGCACCTATAATTTTCTTAGCCTGCTGTCTAGTGTCATCCACTATTTGTTTTGCCTGAATTCCAGTAACATGACTACTACTAGGGTTACCAAAGCATGTTTCCATCGTCGATAAGGCGGCAGCCGCAGCTTGCGGTATAACTTGAGTCGTAGCATTCGCATCTAGATAGATTAAACTTAGAGACTGTTTTGGTTTTTTAGGTAAATGAATCATAAAATACTCTCAAATTATTTTGTTAAACGTCATAACTTACTAGTCAGATTTAACAATTTTAAATATAAGAGTATTATTTCACGTAAGGAGGAGGTTGTTTTTGCTTATAATCTTTAAAAAACCAATAAAATGGTATTTAGTTTCAATATTTGCGATAAAGTGAGAAAAATATTTCGTATGTTGTTTGTGAGCTAGTTATCTTCAGCTAATATCATTGTTACTGGGTCTGTGAGAGAAGGGGAAATTCGAACTGTTAAATGCTTATTACTTCAATGAAATAACTGCAAAGCCAACAATGATGAAATCAATAGCCAATTTCTCTTAAAATAATTTAGTTAAAAGTTCTCTTTGATAAAATAAATTTAACTATTCGGTAAAGTATGTATTTCATCGGCAGCACGCATGCCTGATGCTATTGCCCCTTGTATCCAGCCATGAAATTGTGATGCATGTTCCCCGGCAAAATGTACCCTACCTTCAGCAAGTTCTATATGCGAGGCAAGTGCCGCATTCTGTGCATTGGTTGGGGAGGCGTATGCTGAGCCTGTCCAATCTTCCTTTTGCCAAGAATAAAGGTGATTACTGATGATAAAATCTTCTAATTGAGGGAAAACATACTGCCAGCGATTATGCACACTTTCAATCTGTTGGCCCTTATCAAAGGTGTCTAACTCAGTAGCTGTGATATTGCGAAGATAACTTTGCATAATGCCTGAACTTTCACCGTTATCCCAAGTTGGTTGCCAAACTTCTTCAGGCCAGTTGGTATCTCCCCAACCGTTTAAGTTATCGGCTAACCAAAATCGCTCTGAAAACTGAGTATAGAGTCTGGTTGAATCGGTATAGTCATAGCCACCATTGCTTGCTAATGTTTTTTCATCTGATAGAGGGGGAGTAAAAGAGATTTTATTTAAGACCGGTAATGGTACTGTGCACAATACCCTATCTGCCAGATATTGTTCATTATTGCGGGTATAAATGACGACGTTGTCATTTGATTGTTGTACGGACTCAACAGGTGATGCATAAATAATATTATCACTAAGATTACTAGCTACCGCTAAAGGCAGATTAGCCATGCCACCTCTAATTTTATAATAGTCACTGCGGTTGACTGAACCAGGCCAAGGAGGTTGATTAATGTATTCTTGCGCCGAGATAATGGAACTAACGTTATTTTGCAGATTAAAGTAATCATTAGTTTTTGGGTAAAATGGGTCGATGTTCAGTGCAAAGTGCTCAATATAAGCCAGCGTTAAATTATGACCAGATGGAATTCTAGATGCACCTGCTTCAGCAAATTGTCCATTTTCAAAGGGTTCATTTAAGGTATGAACTCGACCACCGACTCTGTTACGTGCTTCAAGTATTGTCACCTGATGGCCTGCTCTAAGTAACTCATAGCCAGCAATTAATCCTGACATGCCAGCACCAATGATTACTATATTTAATGGCGTTGATGTTTGGGTTAATGCGCCTGGTGTCTCGTTCGAACCTGTAGATGGAGGAGGAGTCACTTGAGTTGGTGTTGAACTTTCACCACAGGCAGAAATACTTGCGCTGGAAAAAACGAATAAACTTTGTTTTAAAAAATTTCGACGCGCTTGATTCGTGCGAATTTTTGTATCTATAGATTTGTCCATGGCAGTAAAGTGCTAAATTTCATCCGTTAGTTTTCCTTATTAAAAGCGTATGCAGATACTTACATTTAGGCAAGCAGTAATAACGGTGATTTAGTTACTGATGGATGTCGAAACTAATAAAGAACAACTATGTCATCTTGGAAATTAGCTAATATTAATGGGGTGAGTATTAAAATTTGTATTAATAGGCCTACATATTGATTATTTGATATGCTTTAAATTATTCATATTCTCCTGAAGTGAACGAAGCATAAATATGGTTTTTGAAAATCATTAGTTAATTTTTCTTAAAATAATTTAGTTAAAGGGTAATGACAGAGATGTTATTACCCTTTTTTTCTTGGGCATTAGAGACATTTAACCAACCGTTTATAGATCAGAATTCAATAGAGTATTCCTGATTTAACTACTCATAAACTTTAGGTGGTAAATCATTGAGTGATTTTTATTAATTTTGTGCGACCATTTTTTAGCTTCGATTGTTATATAAGAGGACGTAATTGATTTTCATTAATTAATCATATGGAGTTGAAATGTATAAAAGTATACTAGTTTTTTTATTGTCGGTATTTTTCATTGGCTGTGGTGGCTCGGCAGACTCGAGCAAACAAGAGACCACTGTTGAATCCCTGCCAGCCACATCTAAACCGTCACTTCCGGAAGTATCTTTAGTCGATAAAACGCAGAGAATAGTTGCATTTATTCAATTGACCAACCAAGTTCGCTATTTTCACCCCAGTGATGGTGCTAGTCAGACTAAATGGGATGATTTTACTAGTTACGGAATTTATCGTACGGCAATAACAACAAGCCAAGAAGACTTTATCGCTACGTTAAGAGCATTATTTGCAACAATGGCCCCTAATTTAAAAATTAATGGACAAGGCAGTATCGAAGGCGAGACTCTAAATGACACTGATACTATAACTTTCTGGTCTCAAACGGGTTATGTTGATGCAAAGGACATGAATAATTCAGTTTATAAGCGAGTGAGGGACCAAAGAGGGTTGGGTTATTGGCGCAATCTATATAATTTAGATACAAATTATCAAGCGAGTTTAGCTTCATCGATAGATATTGATCTGCCGATCATTTTGGCAATGCAAGGCAGTAAAACACTGCCTGAGAGTAAAGCGTTAATAGCGGGTATTCAAGATTATGAGATAGATACCCGTTTCACCAACTCCTATGCTAGGTTAGCCGCCGCAGGTCAATTGTGGGCCGTATTACAGCATTTTTATCCGTATTTAGATGAACTTGATTTAAATTGGTCAAATGAACTATCACCATTAATAGACAGTTGTATTGAGTCTACAGAGAATTGTGGAATGGCGATGCGTAAATTATTGACGAAAACAGGTGATAATCATAACTATCTTTCATCACAGCATACTGAATTAGGTAACTATACTCTCCCAGTTAGCTTTGCTTGGCTTGAAAATAAGGCGGTAGTAATTAACAAAACGGATGAGACATTAAATGTCGAGGTTGGCGATCAGCTTATTGCGGTAAACGGCATTGATATTGATTCAATAATTCTGGAGAAATCTGCCTATTCTTTAAGGGCTGAAAACAAACAAAAAAGTTTAGTCGTTGCTTACGAATTACTTAGAGGTCAACAAGGTCAGGAAGTCACATTAACACTAAAAAATGTTAATGAAATTGAATACCAAATAACCATGTTTAAAACTGAAAACGCAATTGGTACTTTTGTGGCCACTAGAAGTATGCTGTCTTATGAAAATTCTGATAAACACCGTATTATTAACGACAATATACATTACGTGAACGTTAGCGAACTGGAAGGCTCAGATGTTAACGCGATCATTAACCTTATTGACAATGCTAAGGCGATTGTTTTGGATTTAAGGACTTATCCGAATTGGCAAAGTTGGCGTGGCTTTCTTGCTCATTTCATTGATCAACCTATTCACTCATTACCTATGAATAAGTACCAGTATTCGTACCCGAATCAACACGGTTCCACCCTGATTGATGTTCCTCAAGAACTTGAACCTGCGACATCAATTATTGATGTACCGGTTATTGCGTTAGCTTCTCGTTATAGTATCAGCCAAAATGAGCATGCTCTAGGTTATGTACAAGATGCAAACATTCCAATTTTGGGAGAAAACACCTACGGTATTAACGGTAATGTGACACGAATTTATTTGTTAGGTGGTGCAGAAAATACAGGGTTAGAAATATCCATTACAGGTATGAAAGTTACACAACATGACGGCTCGTTATTACGCGGTGTAGGCATTGTGCCTGATATAGCAGTTCCTTTGACCATTGATGCGATAAAAAAAGGGGAGGATATACAGCTGCAGGCAGCTATTGATTATTTGCAGTTACAACTCTAACCTTAAATTAGATATTTTGAGCTTTAAAGTAGAATGTTTCTTGTCGCTGTTAGGCTATAAATAGTGAGAGGAGTTGGTCAAGGTATTATTTTATCCTAGAATGAATATACTATTAATATGGTTAGTGAAAATCGCTAACTGATTTTAAGCGAAATGATAAAAGGGTAATAACATGAAGGTGTTATTTCCCTTTTTTAATGGGATAAATGTATCTAATAGCTCCCTTTGCATTTTTGTGTGAAAAGTTATTCTAACCAGAATAACCTGAGTACTTTATTCCTGATAAACTAGCCATTTGTTGATGGCAAGTTGCTAAATCATCTTGGTTAAATTCATTTAAATGGTGATGACCACAAGCCCTTGCCATAACTTGCATTAGCTGTTGATGTAAAAAGCGTAACTGTTATGTACAAATTGTAAATGTAACTGTTTTTCATTGTTGACCTTAAATTCACTTTAGATACTTCTGCAGAGATATTTTACATTTCGACATCCTACAAATTAAATGCTAACAATGCAGGGTCTTCGCAATAGCTTTTTAAGCGAGCTAAGAAACGAGCGGCATCTGCGCCATTGATTATTCTATGGTCAAAACCCAGTGATACATTCATGATCAAGCGTGGTACAAAGCTACCATGCTCTGGCGCTACACCTTTTACTTGTGCTAAACGTGGTAACCATTGTGCTGCGGTAACACCTAAAATGGCAGCTTCTGGCCAGTTAATAACTGGCATAATGCCAGTGACACCTAAGCCGCCTAAATTAGAAATGGTCATCACCGAACCTTGCATATCAGTCGGTTTCAACTTGCCATCACGTGCCTTAATACTGATTTGTGTTAGATCTTGGGCAAGTTCAACAATAGATTTTGTATTAACATTTTTAATGACGGGAACCACTAAACCTCTTGGTGTATCTACGGCAACACCGATATGGCGATAATCGCGGAAGACAAACTCTTTATTATTTTCATCATAAGCTGCAGAGAACACTGGAAATTCATTGATCACTTTTGCTAACAATTTGGTTAAAATTGCAGTGATGGTTAATGTACCACCTTGTGATTTTATTTGGTCTTTATGACGTTTACGGGCATTTTCAAGGTCGGTAATATCAATTTCTTGTTGGATCCAAGCATGTGGAATGCGTTGACAACTATGTGACATATTTTCAGCGGTAACTTGTTGGATGCGCGTCGCTGCTTCACGTCGTGTTTCACCAAAGGTTGAAAAGTCAGGTAAAGGTTTTTGTACCATACTTGCGTTAAGACTATTGATGGCAATATCAGTTTTTTTCATCTTTTCTTTAGTATAGGCTTTAACATCATTGCGACTAATTCGTCCGCGAACGCCGCTACCTTTTAGCTGTGATAGTTCAATGCCCAGTTGACGCGCAAGGCGGCGTGCCGATGGTCCGGCGCTAATTGACTGCTGATTATCATTAACTTCAGGAGTTGCTAACGAAGGACTAGGCGTGTTGGTGGTCAGTTTCACTGCCGTCGGCTTCTTCGCTATAATTTTAGTTTCTGCACTTGTTGTTGAAGTATGTAGATGCTCTGTTTCTTCTTCAGCTTCATTTTGTTCTTCAATGGTCAATTTGGCAAATTTGTCGCCCTTTACCACTTTTTCGCCAACTTTAAGCAAAAAGTCGTCAACAGTGCCGTCATATTCGCTCGGCACTTCCATAACAACTTTATCGGTTTCAACTTCCAAGAGGTTGTCACCAATACTGACTTTGCTACCCGGTTCAACTAAAAGTGATAAAACGATACCGGTGGTGGTGCTATCGCCCAATTCAGGGATGGTTAATTCAATTTGTTTTACTGGAGTGGGAATACTGGCATCAAGACTCTTTTCTAACAGCGTAATAGTTTCTTCTTTAGTTACAGATTGTCCTGATTGCGCTGTACTATCATCAGGAATATCAGCGGCAATGCCAGCGGAAACTTCATCTTGAACAACTGGGCTCAGCTCAGTAGGGTTCAACAAGGCAAATTCAGTACCCATCTCAACGGTATCACCAACGCTAATCTCAAAACTGTTAATAATGCCGGCTTGTTCAGTAGGTACTTCCATTACAACTTTGTCTGTTTCGACTTCTAATAAGTTATCACCGATATCGACTTTAGTGCCCGGTTCAACCAAAAGCGATAATACAATACCCGTTGTTGTGCTATCTCCCAATTCAGGGATAGTTAATTTAATTGTCATGTTTATCCCTTAGATAGTGGTTGGATCAATTTTGTCACGGTTAATATTTAGCTTAGTCATGGCGTTTTGCAGCTCAGTCAAATTTAAATGATTATTTTTATGTAAAGCATATAAGGCTGCATGAGAAATATAGGGTGCACTTACTTCAAAGTGGTCACGTAATTCAGGGCGGGCTTCACTCAAACCGTAACCGTCGGTACCTAAAGCGAGATAATTTTTTGGCATCCAACGAGCAATTCCTTCCGCCAATGATTTCATGTAATCAGTTGCGGCAATGAAAACACCTTGTTCATCTTCAAATAGTTTTTCTAAGTAAGGAACTTTGGCGGCTTTATCTGGATTTAAGCGATTCCAACGATCACAACTTTCAGCTTCTCGAGCGAGCTCAATAAAGCTTGGCATGCTCCAAATATCGACACTAAAACCATCGTCCTCCAGTTGTTTAGCAGCAATAAGTGCTTGTTGCATAATAGAGCCACTCGATAACAAGTGAATTTTTTGCTCGGCATTAGCATTTTTCTGTTCAGATCGGTGATAACAATAACCACCCTTAATAATGCCTTCTAATACGCTTTCACCTTGTGGTAAAGCGGGCATTGAGTGATTCTCGTTATAAAGGGTTAGGTAGTAAAAAACATCTTCTTGTTTTTCATACATACGTTCTATACCGTCACGAACAATGACTGCCACTTCATAACCAAAAGCGGGGTCATAACTTTTCATATTGGGTATGGTGCTGGCCATGATATGGCTGTGACCGTCTTGATGCTGTAAACCTTCACCGTTTAGGGTCGTTCTGCCAGCTGTTCCTCCTAACAAGAAGCCACGACAAAGCATATCACCACCACTGAAGATCATATCGCCAACACGCTGAAAACCAAACATTGAGTAGAAGATATAAAATGGAATGGTCGGTATACCATGCATTGCATAAGCGGTACCTGCTGCCAAAAATGATGCTAGGCCACCCGTTTCACAAATACCTTCTTGTAAAATTTGTCCGTCTGTCGCTTCTTTATAAGGCATTAAACTTCCAGCATCTACTGGCGTATACTTTTGCCCTTCATGAGAATAAATACCGGCGACTTTAAATAACCCGTCCATACCAAATGTTCGTGCTTCATCTGGAACAATCGGCACAACATATTTACCAATTTCTTTATCTTTCATTAATTTTGATAACAGACGTACCATTGAGGATGTCGTTGATATTTGACGCTTGCCACTGTCTTGTAAAAATTCATTAAGCTTTTCCAATGATGGCGTATTCAGAGCAGGGCAGTTGATTTTTCTTTCTGGTAAAAAACCACCTAACTCTTTACGATGCGCATGTAGGTAGCGAATAATATCACTGTCTTCTGCTGGTCGATAAAAGTCGGCACGCACTATCGCATCATCAGCGAGTGGAATTTGATAATCACGAGCACATTTCAAGCGTTCTTCTGGCGATAAGTTTTTCTTTTGATGGGCGGTATTACGACCCTGAGCAGAAGTGCCCATGCTATCGCCTTTAACGGTTTTAACTAAGATAACCGTTGGTTTTCCGGTATTTTTGTTAGCTTTAGCAAAGGCAGCATAAACTTTTTTAGGGTCTTGACCACCGCGTTTAATTTCTTTGATTTCTTCATCGGTTAATGAATTCATCATTTTTTCGAGTTCAGGATTATTTTCCACCCACAGCTCACGTTGGCGACCACCTTCGGAAACTGAAAAGTATTGATAATCACCGTCTACGGCTTCATCCATACGTTTACGTAGGATACCGTCACTGTCTTGTGCTAATAAGGTATCCCAACCTGAGCCCCAAATGACTTTTTCAACATTCCAGTCGGCGCCACGGAAACTACGCTCTAATTCTTGAATGATCTTACCGTTGCCTCGCACTGGGCCATCAAGGCGCTGCAAGTTACAGTTGACCACTAATACTAAGTTATCGAGATTTTCACGGGCAGCAATATTAATAGTACCTAGTACTTCAGGCTCATCAGATTCACCATCACCAATAAAACACCAAATCTTGCCACCATCTTTGGGTTTTAAGCCACGGTTTTCTAAGTACTTGGCAAAACGCGCCTGATAAATAGCCGTTGGTGTTGACAAACCCATAGATGCATTAGGCATTTGCCAAAAATCAGGCATTAATCTGGGGTGAGGGTAGGAGCTTAAACCGCCATCAGAGCTTTTTTGACGACGAAAGTTTTTGAGTTGAGACTCGCTTAGTCGCCCTTCAAGAAACGCCCGAGCATAAACACCAGGAGCTGCATGAGGTTGAACCATGACTAAATCGCCACCATAGTTACTGGTCTTGTTACGGAAAAAATGATTAAAACCAACTTCGAGCATAGTCGCCGCTGAAGCATAGGTAGCAATATGACCTCCGACGCCACTGCCATTATCAGCCGCTTGCAATACCATCGCCATTGCATTCCAACGGTTAATGTTTTCAATACGTTTTTCCATGTCGATATCACCGGGGTATCTCGGCTGTTCATGTACGGCAATGGTATTAATATAAGGAGTATTCAATGTCGCTTCTTCAATGGCAATACCGTTATTTAGCGCATGCTCTTGGACCGCTCGTAATATTTCTCTGACTCCAGCGTTGCCATACTCCCTGTTAATATAATCTAAAGAGTCCTTCCATTCTTTTTTATCTAGGGATAATTCATCTAATGCTAAATAGTCAGTTGTCATCACGATTCTCTGTTTTAATCTTTTTTTAGGTCTTTTATCTTTTATTATTTTATGATGTTTCGACAAAAAAATGATTGCGTTTAATAGTGTATTTTTGTCTTCTTTTGAAATATTATGTCTCAAAGTTGAATTATATGGGTAAATCATGCCAAAAAATGAATTAGATAAGGTTGATTACGAAATACTGCATCATTTACAAAATGATGCCCGCATAACAAATGCTGAATTAGCCAATAGGGTGTGTTTGTCGCCATCCCCTTGTTTACGTCGTGTTAAAAAATTAGAAGAGGCCAATATAATCCAACGTTATACGGCGATAGTTGACCCTAAAGCGGTTGGTTTGCCGATCAGTGTTGTAGTTAACGTTTCAATGACAAATCAGGAACGTTCACATTTAAATTTTTTTGAGAAACATTTGTCTGAATGTGAGGAGGTTATGGAAGCCTATCTTATGACAGGAAATACTGACTATATGTTACGGATTGTGGTGCCAGATATAGAAGCCTACGAAAGGTTTTTATTTGATAAATTAACACCTATCCCTGGTGTCACTGACATAAAAAGCAGTTTTGCTCTCAAACAATTGGTTGGACGTACAGAGTTGCCTTTAACTAGAAGTTAACCCTCGGCTGGTCTTGGTTAGCACAGTTTAGTGTCGAGGTTTGGCTAAGTGAGTTAAGCGCTCTTTAATTTTCATCACAAAACGGACGGTTTAAATTACAAGAAAGGGCTTTTTTTTAAAGAATAGGGCGTTCGCCCTAATTTCTTTTAGCCTCACTATTTGTTAGACGTACGATATCTAGCCATTCGTTCAACTAATCAATATTTAGCTTGAAATGAAAGCAGCATGGCCAACCCTGGCTCCCTTCTTTCTACTTTTATTTCTCCGTGCTGTGCTGATACAAGGTCTTTAACTAAGGCCAATCCTATCCCTGTCCCTTGTGTGGTACGGGTTAATTCATTTTTGCCACGATAGAAAAGTTCAAAAATTTTACTTTCCTGCTCTTGCGTTATGCCTTCACCATAATCTCGTATTTCTAGCACAATCTGGTGCTTACTTTTTGGGTGATTACGAAATATAAAATCAATTTTTTGTCTAGCCGAATCATCGATCTTTTTTCTGTTGAAAAACTTAATAGCATTGTCAGTAATATTAATAACTACCTGAGAAAAAGCGTCCTGCTCAACCAAAACCAACACCGATTCGGCGTTAATTACATCCAGAACAATATTTTGTTGAAAGCTATACTTATCGATTATTGATGATGTTTTCGAGCGAATATTATCCACTAAAAGAGTCAGGGGTATATATTCTGGCTGCACATTTTGCTGTTGTTGGCTAAGTGCAGACAACTGCAATATATTATCTATTAATCGTGTAAGGCGTTCACTTTCACTATAAATAAAATCAAAATACTTTTTCTGGTGTTCTTCAGAGATTACCGTGCCTTCTTTGAGCATTTGTGAATACATACGAATTGACGTGAGTGGGGTTTTTAGTTCGTGGCTGACTGACGACACAAAATTAAGCCTTTGCTCGCCTAATGCCAGTTGCTTAATCCCTAGACGATAAAATCCATAACATGCGGATAATATGGCAAGAATTAAAATAATAATAAATATGCTGCTGTAAATCATCGCCGATGTCATCGGTAAATAGTTGGTTGAAAGCGTTAATGAGTAACCATTAAATGGTGGGAAATGAGTATATTTATAAATCAATTGTTGTTGAAATCGTTTATCTAGTTTTGGCAGTAAGCTCACCTTAACTTTGTCGTCAGTTAAGCTTTCATAGAAAAAATATTCTGAAATACCCGCATGTTTTTCATCTTTTAACTCAACTAATACCGAGGTGTCAAAGTGCATTTGTTCCATAATGTCCATTACTAATTGAGACAGGTAAGGCTTGCGCTTAACAATATAACCTTGCAACCAGTACTGTTTCGCTATTGTTACCACTCGATAGAAAATGAAATAATCCGGAACATCAAAAAACACATTAAAAAGCTCATCTTTTTCAGAGAATCCTTGCTGGCTTAATTTTGTAATGGTTTGCTGTACTGAATTAGATTGCAACAAAAGCTGTTGAATTTTAGTTGCTGTATTTTTACGTACGAGCAATTCAGGGTTTAATACGTGATCCGACGCTAATAGGTTGGCATTATTCGCATCAATTTTATATAAACTATTATCATGTAAAGTGTCGAGCAAGATAGGACTGTTAAAATGTCCTTGATTACAGTATTGAAAGTAGCCAACCAACCATTTATCTCTTGGTTGTTCGTACTCTAATACAGAGAGAGGCGAAATGGCCCGCTGTGACTGTTTAGTATATGGGTTAAACACCTGTCGATAATAGTCAAAGGCATCTATTGGTAGACTATTCGATATCAATCTTCTTTCAGTCAAACTTCCATCCACAACTAGCTCTAATTTGCTTGCAGCTCGCTGATAATTAATAAGTAAGTCTTTTTCTAGCTGTTGAAAGCCAAAATATAAAATCGTTCCGAGAGGGATCAGTAAAAACAGCAAGAAAGCGAATGCTAAGTAGCGTAACCGACGCAAGCGCTGAGTATGATTAAGTAAATATTTATCTGAAGTTAGCATCTTAAAAACTCATAATATTTGACAACACTTTAAACTATGCATAAAACCACACATTAAATTATAAAAAGCTGATAGCCTTCACCACGGTGGGTGACTAGATGTTTAGGGGATTTGGGATCGGTTTCAATTTTTTTACGAATTTTTGCGATATGTATATCAACTGTTCGTGTATCTAAGTCGGAGGTGTTTTTATAGTCCCATACTTCCTTGAGTAACTCTTCCCGGGAAACTGGTTTATTCTGACCAAGTAGATAAACGATAATTTCCACTTCGCGGCGAGTGTATTTTATTTCTTGGTGATAAGAGGAACCTTTTAATGTTTGCGTACAAATAGAAACATTAGCGCTTAACTCCAAGGTTTTATCTGTTCCGGTCCAACCTGAACGTCTGACCAAAGCATTCACTCGCAATACCAGCTCTGATGTTGAAAATGGTTTTGCAACATAATCGTCAGCCCCAAGTGTTAGGCCGTTAATGATGTCTTCTTCAGTATTTTTTGCCGTCAACATGATAATGGGCTGAATTCGAGAATGTTGTCTCAGCGCATTACATATTTCAAAACCATTCATAGAAGGCAGCATAACATCCAAAATTATACAAGCATATTGTCCATCTAAACCTCTAGACAAGCCTTTTTTCCCATCACTTTCGCTGTCAACTTCATAGCCGTGGAAAACGAATAGATCTGTGAGTCCCATAGAAATAATGGGTTCATCTTCTACGATGAGAAGTCTAGGTTTTGTAGTCAAATTTTTGCCCAATTACTTAAAATGCTCGTTAGAAAACGATAATACAGTTTTCTATTCAATATACAGTTTTTTGGAAAGTTGGATGTAAAGTTTTGTAAAAATTACAGTCCTATATTTTTACATAGCTTGTCTATTCTATTGTTAAATCAATTTCTAAACTATCCACATTAGATATTTGAACGGTAAAAATACAGTGCATTATTACCATCAATTATTAAACACATAATACTTTAATTATCAAAGATAACCATTTTATGACTAAAAGGGATAGAAATGTTCAAGTTAAAATTAAAAAATCTAATTACGGTTGTGCTATTAAGTGGTTTTTGCTGTTTAGTAACAGCACAAAACACAGATGACGTAAAAGAAACGGTGCGTTTCGCACCGGAGGCTACAGACACCGAAGCAACCCTATCATTCAGAGATATTCCAGTTCTCAAAGAGGCTTTTATCGATGCAACGCCAACTGATAGAAAAGACGGTATTCTTGTCAGCAAATTAGGCGCTGATGGTCGTAATAAAGACATGATTGTTAAGCTGGCTCAAGAGATAGCCGAGAGTAAGTATGGTAATTACGACAGTCTACTTATTGCTCATAAGGGCAAGCTATTGTTCGAAAGCTATTTCCTTCGCGGCCGCATCAACCTAGCCCACTTCCAAGCGTCAGCGGTTAAAGCATACACTAGTTTGGCTTTGGGGCGCGCTATCCAAATGGGTTACCTGACAATGGCCGATCTGGACAAGCCGCTCATTAGTTTCTTGCAATACATTGACAGGACAAAACTTGTGAAGGGTGCAGAAAAAATAACCCTTCATAAAGCATTGACTATGCATGGCGGTCTTAGCGTCAGTAGTGAAAAGTGGAAAGAGCTAGAGAAAAACTCTGAACCGCTTCAAGGTCAGGGTCTCATTCAGACATTACTTGAAAATAGTGGGCCAATTACCGAAGAGTCTCAGACATATAAATATGGCAATCACAATCCAATGTTGGTAATGACCGTCATTGACGCCGTTGTGCCGGGCACCGCCAAGGATTTTATCAAAAATGAAGTTCTCGATAAATTGGGCATTACTAATTACAGTTGGGATACACACGTTAGTGGTCTGCCACAAGCGGGATGGATGGTGAGTATGACATCTCGCGATATGCTCAAATTGGGTAACGTAGTTCTCAATAAAGGTAAATGGAACGGTGAACAGCTTATTTCAGCAAATTATCTCGCTAAAGCCACTAGCGGTATTGTTAAGCCTACGCAAGATTGGATGCCATCAACCTACCGCTATGGCTATTTTTGGTATCAAACACCCATTACAACGGGTGACAAAAGCTATAATGCCTCCTTTGCCTGGGGCGGTGGCGATCAACGCATTATCGTGATTGATGAGCTTGACCTAACTATTGTGATCACCGGACATGACAGAGAAGAAAAACTCATGGCTCAGATTTCAAATGCTGTGTTACCTGTTTTTGCTAAATAAGGAATTAACTATGAAATTTATCCACCTTTCAATTCCTTTGTTACTTTTAATAATGATTATAAGTAGCAAAAGTTATAGTCAAGATTCCCCTGCAACCCCTGGAGGCCTTTATTTTGGACTAGAGCCTCCGGGCATGGTAGCGCAACCATTAACACCAGCCATGATTTCTCAAAATGGTTTGGAGCTGGGCGAGGTACATGATCCGCGCATGAATGAGTTTTACTTTACTTCTTCAGGTGACGCACCTTTTAGCCCTCACGTTGTCGCCTTTCGAAAGGAAGATCGTGCTTGGAAGAAATACGATTTCTATTTTACGGGTAGCGATATTATGTACACCAAAGATAAATACATAGAAAAAACCGGATCTGGTTGGTCAGAGATAAAAAGTCTTGGTTCATCATTTAAAGATTTTAGCATTATGCGTCTCACGTCATCAAAAAAAGGAACCTTGGTCTTTGACGAGAGAACTAGAGAGGGTAATGGTGTTCTTCGATATTCACGACTGATAAATGGCAAGCGTGAAGCGCCGAGACCTTTTAATAAAGAGATAAATACGGGTAAGTGGACCGCTCATCCCTTTATTGCCCCAGATGAGTCTTACATTATTTGGGACAGTGAGAGAGTCGGCGGATATGGCAGCAGTGATATGTATATCAGTTTTCGACAGCGAGATGGATCATGGGGAGCCGCTATTAACTTCGGGGATAAGATAAATACAGATGGCGAAGACGGTGGAGGATACGTAACGCCAGACGGAAAGTATCTTTCCTATTGTCCGCGTTGTGACGCACCTTATGATCGCAAGTGGATAGATGCAAAGATTATTGAAGACCTTAGGCCCAAATCATAAGTCATAAAACAACCGTAGGAAGAGCGGAGCCAAAAGATGATGCGCTTTCAGCGGGCGTTAAATGAGTTAACACTATGGGTGGAAATTCTCCGCTATCAAAGAAAGCAAACTCAAAAAATAATTATCGGCGTGTAATCAGTTAAAAATTGGCTAGAAGCCAGCATCAATACATGTATTTTCATTTCGATTCATTTCAGTTTCGAAAAACTCGAATTACTTAGGCACCTGTTTATCTCAACTAAGGACAAAATAATGAATATCAGTTTTACATTTAAAAATTTAATCATTACAACGGTCGTTGTCGCAATGATTGTCGGCGCTTTTTTCGTTCATGCATTGGCTGGATTGAGTGCGCGTCCAGTGGTTTTCGCAGAGCCGCCAGCGTTTGTCGAACGGTACGTAGCTAAAATGGATCATTCAGATCCGTCGTCCCAGCCGACGGAACTTGAAATAGGCGGCGGACAGCTTGCCACATCTGAATTTGCAGAACTGACGGCAGATTTATCTGTTGAAGAAGCGTTAGTGTTCAACGTGATGCTCGATGGTGAATCGTCCGACGTTCTTATGCGATTGTTTGCCCATCCAGATAAAGCGCAACGGATGAAAATAGCGTCGGCTTTTGCCGCGGTGAATGTTAAGTTTACTCATAATGAAGAGACGGGTTTTGCAGCAAAAAAACGTCAGTTTTGGCAAGATGCAAAGGATAAGCTTCCCGACATGCAAAACGCGCTTTCTGAAGCATTGATTACCTCCGCGGAACAAGGAATAACGACTCGTATTCCGTACACATTAGCTTGGATGCCGGGGCAAGGCCGTGAAACAGTCGAATTGTTTGTATGGGCGGCTAAACACCATCCGGACCCTTGGGTGCGACTATCCTCTGTCTATTATGTGGTGAAATTGGGAGGAAACGAAGACCTTTCCGCTCCGCTACTCCGAAATCTTATCGACGATCCAGTTTACCGGGTGCGTAAGGAAGCACTGGACTTGCGATTTAGAAGATTCACAGGAGAATTGTGACGGAGGGAATAAAATTTATCCGACTAACTAAATGCTGACTACTATCACAAAACTGCCATAAATAACGTTCAGAAATCACTATATCTTGCAATCCCATCGCATGACACCCTCTTGATGTGCATTTGAATATTAGTGAAAGAGTCAATATAAAAACTGATATGCCTTTTTCATCTTCTTATTAGCAATTCTCGCCATTGTTAACTAAACTGAAATATTGGTCTACACTGGTAAGGTGTATTAAATTTTTTAACTCAAAGTATTTGAGTTCTGCAGGTTATTAATGGACTTACAACCTAGTAAAATTCTTATTGTTGATGACATTCTCCATAATCGAATTGCATTAACTAAAGTTTTGAAGCCGCTAAAGAATGTTGAAGTTGTTGAAGCTGACTCAGGAAATGAAGCACTAAAGAAGCTGCTTAATAATGATTTTTCTGTGGTATTACTCGATGTCAATATGCCTGGCATGGATGGTTATGAAGTTGCTAGTATAATGTCTTCCTCTCAAGACCATAAACACACGCCCATTGTAATGTTAACGGCGCACGAGTCATCCGCCTCTGAAGTATTACGTGCATATGAAGCAGGTGCGATAGACTATCTAACGAAACCCATCGAAACTACTATTTTATTAAATAAAGTAAAACAGTTCGTCAAGATCAGCCAGTTACAAGCTAAGACAAATTATTTAAAAAGTGAAATAGAATCGATCCTTGAAGCTGCGGGGCAAGGCGTTATCAAATTCACTAGTGAAGGTGATATTGAGTTCATTAACAAGAAAGCTTGCCAAATGTTAGGTTCGGTAGCCGATAAAATTGTTGGCAGTCAGTTTGATAAATGGTTTACTCATATGGAAACAGAAGCTGACCATGATGACTTATTTGTCTTCTTACGAAAAAAAGTGCATAAGCTTGGTTTATACCAACAACCAATAGCCAAATTAGTCGATATTAATAAAAATATTCATTTAGTTGAGTTAACTTGTACTTCTCCTAAAAGCCAACAAAACTATTCAATGATAGTACTTTTTCAAGATATTAGTACACGCCTTGAAATGGAGAGTAAACTTACCCATCTAGCTAACTACGATACCTTAACTCAGCTTGCAAATAGGGCCTGTTTTCACGACAATTTGTCGCGAGCTATTATTCGCTCTAAACGGATAGAAAGTACTGTGGTGTTATTATTATTAGACTTAGATCGTTTTAAGCAAGTAAACGATACCTTAGGTCACGATGTCGGGGATGAATTGTTACAAGGTGTCGCAAAACGACTTGCTTCTATGTTACGTGAAGCAGACCTTGCGGCACGATTGGGTGGCGATGAATTCGCTATTTTAATTGAGGACTGTCAATCAAGTATTGATGCCGAACTACTTGCTAAAAAAATAGTGTCGTTAATTTCAAAACCATTTTTGATCCAAAATAAAGAAATATGTATTGAAACAAGTATAGGTTTATCTCGCAGTATTGCGGGTAAATCAGATAAGGCCACTCTTTTAAAGTGGGCGGATATTGCCTTGTATGAAGCAAAAGCTGAAGGACGAAACTGTTATAAACTGTTCGTACCTGAAATGTCAGTACAGGCACAAAAACAAGCCCTAATTCAGAACCAAT
>Ga0209291_1000994_pt1 | contig 26336 bp, 18 predicted proteins | sample GOMGulsemesocosm_FD_184633 | JGI IMG/M metagenome (GOLD analysis project Ga0209291, IMG submission 184633) | Methane-oxidizing microbial communities from mesocosms in the Gulf of Mexico - GOM9B Gulf of Mexico (SPAdes) (version 2) | ecosystem: Environmental > Aquatic > Marine > Cold seeps...
ATTTTTTGCTCACAGCTCACAGCTCACAGCTCACAGCTCACAGCTCACAGCTCACAGCTCACAGCTCACAGCTCACAGCTCACAGCTCACAGCTCACAGCTCACCGTTTTCCTAAAGTCCCAATTCTTCTTTCGCCTCTTTAAAGCAGGCAATGGCAAAATCTAAATCTTCTTTACTGTGCGCCGCTGATATTTGCGTGCGAATACGCGCTTGCTCTTTAGGGACTACCGGGAAAGAAAACGCTGTTACGTAAATGCCTTTAGTTAACATGCACTCAGCCAGCAGCGCTGCCTTTTTAGCATCGTAAAGCATGATCGGGATAATAGGGTGATTGCCTGGCAGTAAGTCGTAACCTATCGCCTGCATACCGTCTCTAAAGTACTGGCCATTCTCTTCAACTCGGTCGCGATAGTCTGTCGTTTCACGCAGTAGTTTAATGGCTGCTATACCACCTGCAACCACAGGAGGAGCAACGGTATTAGAGAACAGGTAAGGGCGTGAGCGCTGTCTTAAAAGCTCGATAATTTCTTTTTTGCCACTGGTGTAGCCACCACTGGCACCGCCTAATGCTTTACCTAAAGTACCAGTGGTAATATCGATTCTATCAATGCAATGGGTATGCTCGTGCGTACCGCGACCTGTTTTTCCCACAAAGCCTACCGCGTGGCTGTCATCAATATGCACTAGTGCATTGTACTTGTCAGCTAAGTCGCAGATTTCCTCAAGGGGGGCGATAAAACCATCCATCGAAAATACCCCATCAGTACTGATGAGTTTAAAGCGTGCCCCTGCTTCATCGGCAGCGATTAACTGCTGCTCTAAATCGTGCATGTCACGGTTTTTATAGCGATAGCGCTTAGCTTTACACAGGCGAATACCATCGATAATGCTGGCGTGATTGAGCGCATCTGAAATAACCGCATCTTCTGGGCCTAGCAGTGTTTCATATAAACCGCCGTTAGCATCAAAGCAAGATGGATAGAGAATAGTATCTTGCATGCCTAAAAACTCAGTCAGTTGCTGTTCTAAGTCTTTGTGGATTTGCTGGGTGCCGCAAATAAAGCGCACTGAGGCTAAACCGTAACCCCAGTCATCTAACCCTTGGTGAGCGGCGGCTAAAATATCAGGGTGCTGGGCTAGTCCTAAGTAGTTGTTAGCGCACAAGTTTAAGACAGAACCTTGGCTAACATTAATGTTAGTGCTCTGGGCACTTAAAATATTGCGCTCACTTTTGTAAAGGCCCGCATCTTTGATGTCATCGAGCTGGCTTTGTAGGTGTTGCTGAAAATTTGTGTACATAATCTTTCCTTTAAAGTGGCTGTCCGTGAATTGCGATCGCGGTCGATTAGTGCGTTGTTGGACGGCCCCTATAGTTCGGCCCAATTTAAAATGACTTTACCGGCATCGCCGCTCACCATGGCATCAAAGCCCTGTTGGAAATCAGTGTAGTGCAATCTATGGGTAATAATATCGCCAATATCTAAGCCGTTTTCAATCATGGCAGACATTTTGTACCAAGTCTCATACATCTCGCGTCCATAGATACCCTTGATGGTCAGCATGTTGAAAATGACCGTGTTCCAATCAGTAGGTTGCTCTTCTGCAGGAATTCCCAATAGCGATATTTTACCGCCATGGCACATGTTTTTGATCATGTCATTAAAGGCAGTAGGGTTGCCTGACATCTCCAGTCCAACATCAAAGCCTTCGGTCATTCCCAACTCTTTTTGCACTTGCTCTAAGCTCTCTGTACGTACATCAACAGTGCGAGTAGCGCCAAGTTTAGTCGCCATTTTCAATCGCTTAGGGTTTATATCCGTCACTACCACATGGCGTGCGCCGGCTTGTTTGCACACCGCTGCTGCCATGCATCCAATGGGACCTGCACCAGTAATGAGTACGTCTTCACTGAATAAATCAAACTGTAATGCGCTGTGTACAGCGTTGCCAAAAGGGTCAAACATAGCGGCGATATCTAAATCGATACCCGGGCGATGTTCCCAAACATTGGCCATTGGTAATACCACAAACTCGGCAAAAGCCCCGGCGCGATTAACGCCGATACCGCTAGTGTGAGCACATAAGTGGCGTCTACCTGCCATGCAGTTACGGCAGCGACCACAGACAACATGACCTTCACCTGAAACAATTTCACCGGGCTCAAAGGCATTGACATTCTCACCGACAGCGACCACTTCACCGACAAATTCATGGCCGATTGTCATCGGCACGGGAATGGTTTTCTCGGCCCAGCTATCCCATTTGTAGATGTGTAAATCCGTACCGCAAATCGCCGTTTTAAGCACGCGGATTTTTACATCGTTAATACCCATCTCAGGAATGGGGACTGTTTCTAACCACAGCCCTTCACGAGCTTCTTTTTTGACCAATGCGTGCATTGTTTGCATAAGAGCACCTATATTTCAGCTATTGGATATACCATTAGTGGATAATAATCTTGTATAATGGAAATAGTGTAATCTTTAATAATCCTATTTAAAAGAAATTAATCCCATATATGGGATTTTATTGTTGTATGAACGTGTCGTGAGAAATAAATGAGTAGCCAGCTTAAAACCAAAAAAGATATTGAACCCATCGCCCAAGTGCTCTGTGAAAAAGTAAAAGGGTTACGTAAAGACAAAGGCTGGACCTTAGAAGGGTTTGCTACCATCTCAGGCGTCAGCCGTTCAATGCTTTCGCAAATTGAGCGCGGACAGGCAAATCCAACCTTGGCTGTGGCTTGTCGTATTGCACAGGCTTTTTCTATTTCAGTGGGTGAATTAGTGGATGAGCCTTGGACTGCATCGGCGATTGAAGTGATTCGTCGCAATGATCCAGCATTTTTATATCGCAGTGATAGCCAGTGTAAAATCAGAACACTTTCGCCATTAAATATGGAGAAAAATATCGAATTTTATGAGCTCTCTATCAGTGTTGGGGCGCAGCTCAAAAGCGCGGCACATTTTGAAGGTGCACGGGAGTTTATAACGGTAGAGAAAGGTTCTGTTGAAATTACCGCGGGTGCTGATACGAGTATGTTAAATGAAGGTGACTCGGCCCACTATCGCGGTGATGTTGCGCATAATATTACTAATACAGCAGCGGTAGAAGCTGTTTGTTTTTTGGTTGTAAGCTATAGTTAGTCTAAAACCTAACCTATCACTCATAGAAGACGTATCACTCAATGCTCAAAGATGTGTTTCTCCAAGCGGGCACGCAAACCCTAAACAGAAGGAAAGTCGCCTACGGTTTTCTCGCTGTTGTCTTTATAGTGACAGCCCTTGCCATCAACTCGAGCTTTCAAATCAATCGTATTATTAAAGGTTATAGCCATTTAATAGAGCAGCCGATTGCTTTTTCTCAGTCCTTAAAAACGATAAATTTTCATATCACCACGATAGAGTTGCGCGTTCAGGATTATATTATTGCAGGCGATGATTCACAGCGTGGCGAACATTTGCGTTTAATGCGTGAAAGCGCAAGCAAAGTATTCAAAGAACTTGATGGTATTGAGGGGCTAGCTCAGCATCAGTTGCAGCATTTGGAACATGAAAAATTCCTTTTTAAACGCTGGTTAGTCTTACGCCAAGAAATTTACGCACTTATCGCCGATGGTAAAATTGAAAAAGCGATTGAAATAGATGCTGTTAAAGCGCGTGCGGGCCTAGAAAAATTAATGAATAGTATTAGTTCAGTTGAAAAAATGTCGCTGCAAGAGGTTGAGCAATATCAGCAAAGGTCGCGAAAAACAGCTGATAATATAGCGCTAGCTACCTTGATTCTCGCCTTGTTCGCGATTATCTGTGTCGTATTATTAATGCTAGAAGTTTGGCGCACTATTTCTTTTACTGAAAAGTTAAGAGCGAGACGCCATGCTTTAATTGATCAGCAGATACTGATTGCCGTTTTGGATAAAGAGGGCAGTACTATAGATGTCAGCAGTGCGTTGTGCAGTTTCTTAGGTTGTTGGCGTGAAGAGCTTATCCATAACAACGCGAATTTTTTCTTATCAGATAATAAGAGAGATCAATTACTCGCCAAAAACATTATGAGCCGTATTAGTAAAGGTAGAGAGTGGCGTGGTGAAATATCTTATACCAATGCCAAAGGTGAAACCGTCTGGGCTGAATCATCGATTATTCCCAACTTTGATGAGCAGCTTCAAATAGAAGGTTACACTAATATTTTACATGACTTGACCAGTAAAAAACTGGCCAGTATTGATAAACTAACCGGCTTGTTAAATCGTCGCAGTTACGATGAAATTCTCTCCAACCAAATTAGCTTAGCGGTGAGAAACAAAGTACCCATCTCCTTGGCTATCTTGGATATAGATTTCTTTAAACGCTTTAACGATTCGTACGGTCACCCAGAGGGTGACTTTGCGCTTCGCCGTCTCAGCGATACGTTAAGTAAAGCGATGAAGCGTCCGACAGATCATGTCTTTCGTATTGGTGGTGAAGAGTTTGCAATTTTAGTCACGGGGTTAGACAACGATAAGCTTGAAAATTTCTTGAATACTCTACGAGAAGCAGTCTTAGCACTTAAAATTCCCAATGAAAAAAGTGAAGTGAGCCCCTATTTAAGCGTATCTATTGGCGCGGTTGTGCTTATCCAAGGAGCGATTACAGAACAAGAGCTGTATAAATCTGCAGATAAAGCGCTCTACCAAGCCAAAGAGACACGCAATACGGTCTTAGTGCAAAGCTATAGTGGACAAGGGTTTAATTCTGTTTAGCAAGGCTGTTGTTATCTATAACCTTCTGCATAAATGTTAATAAAGATCCTCGAGACAAGCCTTCTCGCTTCACTAGCCTTCATTGCGTGAAATGGGGTGTTTTTAGTGGCTTTGAGTACCGAAAGTTCACCCCCAAGGAGGCTGGGAATTAACTCTTGATGATTTAGGCTGTGCCTAATTCATCTCTACTAAAGCAGATGCTACTCTTTTGTTTATGGCTGTTCGTTTAAAAGAGGTAGGCCTTCTACGCTATTGACGCGAATGCACTCTGCTTGGTTTTATTGAGCACTTAAATAGCTTTGTATCGATTGTTTAATACGATTTTTTAAGTGACTTTTGTGGGCATCTAAATACCGATTATCTATGGTTAATAATAGTGTTTGCGCTTGCACTATTGCCGCTTTAGATTTTAAATTTAATGCGGTAATGGCCTCGCTCATTGTTATATAAAAATCAATTTCAGCACTTAAAGGAGCAGCTTTTAATCCTTGGGCTATTTGCCTGGCTTGTAACAGATACGTTTTACTGTGAGGCAATTGCTCAGCAAGGGCAATACGTGCTTGTACTGTTAATGTGAGTGCCAAATCGTAAGGCTGTTGTAACTCACGAGCAATCTCTACGGCTCTGGCAATGGTGCTGGCTCTTTGCGCTGTGGTTAGCTCCCCCGAGAGACTATGCGTAACTAGCAGTTTTAACAGCGCTGGTTTATGTCCTTTTACGGTGAGCTGCCTACTGATCACTGTAAAGTTTTCAGTGGACTTATGGGTATATAACTGTGGGCTATTAAAAAGCGGTACCTCAAACAGTACGCTGGCTTCTTCACTGGAATTATCACTGACTAGTTGAGGCGTGTCTCGCGCAAATTGTAGTTGTTTTAACTTGGTTTCTAGTTGCACTACCTTCGCTAATACTAACGGCTGCTGGTGAGTTTCCAGGTGGGCATTACTGGTTTTTAAATATTTCAGGCTTTGACTAAACTGACCTTGTCGATAGTAAAGTAAAGCCTGCCAATAGTTAACACTGGCAAGTATAGCTGCCTCTGTATTACTCGATTCTAGGCCAAAAAACAGTTTCTCTGCACGCGTCCAATGTCCGAGTTGTAATTGGCTTATTCCTTGATAAAGCACCGACCAATGATGACTTTTATCTATTTGCATGGATGCTTGGAAATAGTGCTGCGCCAGTATATAACTGTCACTTTGCAGCGCTTGTAAGCCGCGGGCAAAATCGTGCATAGCGCTGGCAGTATACGTATAATTTGGCAAATTTTTGGTTTGGATATTTGGCTGAATATCCCGATAAATTTTACTGGCGACATCGGGCATTGAGATAGCAAGATCGGCACGCTGAAGGTGTTTTTGGTCACTAGTTCCCCGAGGAGTTATGAGTGAGTAACTGATCACTTGCTGGCCTTTTTTTAGCGAAATAGTCGCGTGAATTGCCATGTCTGCATTGTATTGATTGATAAGTTGCCTAATACTTTCTTTGCTGAGTTGCGCCTTAAAGGAGCCACTATTCAACTGTGTTGGCGCTATGACCTTTAACTGTTTTATCAATGCCAGATCATACGCCAGCATTTCACTTAAACCATACTGTACCCAATTCATCGCACTGGTACCGCTTTCATTGACAAAGGGCAGCACCAAGACACTGACGGTCGCACTGGTATTTTTTACCGGGGAAAGGGCTAGACTTTTATTTGCATTGTAATCCTTGTATCCCCAGTAAATAAAGGCAGCGAAGATCAGCATAGTGAGAGGGAATAGCCAGTACTGAGTGCGCAGCAATTTTTTTCTAGGACCGGCTGAAACTGCATCGACACTCGATGACTTAAGCGTTGCTGAATCGGTATTTAGTGTTTGCGCAACGGGCTTTTGATCTTGCTTAACAGGCTGGGCGGGGCAAATCCACTGATAGCCTTGGTTGGGAATAGTGCGAATATAATGAGGAGCACTGGCTGAGTCACCTAATGCTTTACGCAGCTCTAAAATGCTTTGTGATAAAGATCTCTCACGATACTGTCCGTGATCCCAAAGTGTGTCTAGTAGCTCTTGCTTGCTCACGACGCGTGAAGAGTGTGTTAACAGATACATCAGTAAAGACACCAATTTTTGGCGTAAATAAATACTCTGTCCATCATCAGTACTGGTCAATTTTGCCGAATTCTTATCGAACTCAAAGCCATCAAATTTATACATGCAGCCTAAAATGCTCTGTTGATAAATAGCCCACACTATAAAGCACGAGGCTTTCAACTCAAGAGGTTTGTGCTCAGTTGTTAGAGAAGTAGCGAATAAGTCCCCAGATGTTCCCTGTAGATATCTAAGCGGTTAAATCCGCGGAAGAATACGAAGTGAATGGCCAGTCCTCTATAAGCATTCTGACAAAGGAGTTGACCGCTTAGCTATTTACCCTTCGGGGCGTACAGGATAGTGCGTGTTCTATGTTAATGGTTTTCGCCGGGCAACCAGCCCGCCTGTAACCATTGCCTCAATCACAAACAATCCTGTACGCCAGGGGCGTCTGAGACTTGTTCGCTGCTTCTTTCTGATTTGACATAATTTGATGTTATTTGATCTCAATTTGATCGCATCAAAGCTGTGCTGATAATTATTTGATCCGATTTGTATTGTATCAAGTGCCCTAAAAATCAGATGCTAATTGCAATTACACAATCTTAACTCAATGAGGAAAACTCAAATGAAAACATCTTTAGCTGCACTGAGTACCAGTGTTTTATTCAGCACTATTATCAGTGTTAACGTACAAGCTCAGACTGACGAAAACTTAGTGTTGGTCCATGGAGCGAACTTTACTGCTGACTCATGGAGTGCGGTGAGAGATCAGCTCAAAGGAAAATTGAACACTGTTGCAGTAAACTTACCCGGCCGCCAGGATAATTTTGTCCCTAGCAAAGTATCACTTGAAATATCAGCGGCAAAGTTATGTAGTGAACTGGCATTACTTGAAGGCAATAAAACGGTTGCGGCCCACTCCCAAGCAGGCGCTGTCGTCAACGCGGCGCTGGCATTGTGCCCAGACCCCGGTTTAACAAAAATTGTTTATGTAACAGCAGTGTCACCTTTTACCGGTGAATCGGCCTTTGATTTATTATCAAAGCAAGATGAGAGCAATTACTTTAGCGGGATTTCTTACAACAAAGACATTGGTTTACTGGAGATATCCGATAGCGAAGGTTTTGCGAACTCATTCGCACCTAAAGCTAATGTCAGTCAAAGAAACTGGTTAAAAAGCCACGCTGTTGCAGAGCCTTCAGCGTTAGGTGGTCATAAAATGTTGCTGGATGAAACACAATTTAAAACCATTAAAAAGTACTATGTGTTTGCCGAGCAGGACAAAGTTATATCTCTGGCCAGCCAAAAGAAGATTGCAGGCAGGTTAGATTTAACGGCTAGTTATACGCTTGATAGTGGTCACTTACCCATGTTGACACATGCAACAGAGTTAGCGGCTGTATTGCAAAAAATAGCTGCAGAATAAGAAATAGCATCTACAGCATAGGCGTCTGGTTGCTGCGTAATTCGGTTTTTAGAGATGTTTTAGAGCTCGCTATTCTATATATATTAGTGTTTCTAGGATAGTTTGTTACTGAAAACCAGCAAACAGATAGCCTCTGCATTTAAGCATCTACCATGAACACCACTTCAGTAACAATCGTACAGATATAGGCATTTTTTTGGTTTTCAAATCAGTGACGGGCGCGTAATTAGCCTGAAAGTATTAGCGAAAAGAATCACTCGGTTCTTCGAAAAAAATTATTCGTTATACTAAAAAAGATTTCACTATAGCTTTTTGGTTATAAGGAATTGTGTGATTGGTTAAGGATGGTTCTTCCTGTATATAAAAAATCTTTTAAAATCTTGTGTTTATTGGTTTTTGCGGCAAAGGTTGATTGTACATAAAGTCTAATAGTTGATGATTCCAAATTTTGACGACAAGCCCTAAAAAAAAATCACTTTACTGCTATGGGGCAGTTACGTTAATTTACACTGGATAGTATTTTAAATATAAATGATAACTATTTGTATTTTATGTTTGCATAGAGAGATGTTATGCAAAATTCATTCACTTAATAGACAGGCTAGAATGTTAAAAAATCTGACGATTAAAACGAAACTTTTACTGGCAACAGTATTAACTATTTTATTATTCATTGGCGCATTAGTTTTGACGGCCCACTTTGAAAAAACAACAACGGGATTGATGAAAACATCCATGTTGATTAAAGATGCCGAGCTAACGATGTTCTCATTACGTCGTAATGAAAAAGACTTTATGGCGCGTGATGACGTAAAGTACGTCATTCGATTTGAAAATAATATCGTTAGAATTAATGACTACCTGCAACAAACAAGGAATAAGTTAAGCGCTTTTAACATTAATGAACAAGCCGACGTATTGGTGCTTGAATCTTTACTTAAACAATACCAAATAAAATTTTTAGCCTATGTTAAACAAAGAGAGCTGATCGGTCTAACGCCGGAATTAGGCTTGCGAGGACAGCTTCGCGAACATGTCCATCAGGCTGCTGCAATAATAAGTCAAGATACAGATTCGTTGCTAAAGGTAAACTTATTATCACTGAGGCGCGATGAAAAGGATTTTTTCATTCGTGAAAACGAAAAGTATGTTCAGCGGTTTGAGAGAAACATGCTGACTTTTTTCGACAATTTAAAGGCTTCTCAAATTCAGGCACAAGAGAAAGCGCTAATAGCTGACTTGATGCTAAATTATCAAGCGAGTTTTCAAACCTTAGTCGCTGCTTATTTAAAGAAAGGGTTAACCCCAACTCAAGGCTTACATGGCGAAATGCGTCATGCTGTAATGGACACTGAAAAAGTGTTTAAAGCGCTTGAAGTTAAAGTGGGCCTTGCACTTGAAGAAGCGCGATCCACCACATTCCTACTGTCAAAGTTTGCCTCTTTGCTCATTATTTTATCAATAGCGGTCGCGCTTAGGCTCATTTCAAAATCTATTACTTCGCGCCTAGACCAAGTTAATGCGCATATGGCTGAAATAGCCAATGGTGGAGGCGATCTAACGGTTAGGCTGTCAGAAACAGGAAACGATGAAATCAGCCAACTTGCAAAATCATTTAACCTTTTTGTGAGCCAATTACGGGTCATGTTTCACGACATATCTAAAATATCTGTAACCTTATCGGCGTCTTCATACGAAAGCTCAGTGGCGACAGATTCTAACAATTCCAGTGCACAAGAGCAGTTAGTCGCATCACAAGAAGCACAATTAGCCATGAATGAAATGCTTAATGCGACCAGCGATATCGCCGAAAATATATTAAACGCTGCACATTGCGCAAAACAGGCACAAGAGTGTGCAGTAGATGGTTTAGATATATCAAAAGTAACGATGCAATCGATTGAAAGTCTCGGACAAGACATTCATCACGCGGTAGGTGCTATCGAGCGATTAGAGTCTAATTCAGTGAATATTGGCGCTGTGCTAGGCGTGATTCAGAGCATTGCGGAGCGAACCAATTTATTAGCCCTTAATGCGGCGATCGAAGCGGCCAGAGCAGGAGAACATGGCCGAGGTTTTGCTGTGGTTGCCGACGAGGTAAGAACCCTAGCCCAAAGAACACAGCAATCGACAGCGCAGATTCAAACATTAATTGATAACCTGCAACAAGGAGTAAAAGACTCAGCGGCTACCATGAAAGCAACAAGTGGCAATATTAAAAGTGGCATCGCAAAAATGCAGTCGCTTAATGTGGCATTGTTGCAAATTAACGATAATGCGAGTGAAATATTTTCAATGAACTCGCAAATAGCCGCGGCGTCACAGCAACAGTCAGTCATATCACATTCAATTAAAGGGAATATTTCGTCTATTGCCGATAGTGCTACCGAAACAGCAGCAATGACCAAGCAGTCTGCCGTAGCCAGTCACGAAGTATCGAAAATGTCTCAGCATTTAAACATGTTAATAGCGGGGTACAGTGTTTAATTTGTATGCTTGAACATCGATTTAAGAGCGGGCGCTAATTTTTTTCGCTAAGTGTTAAATTTTTTCATCGCTAAGTATTGCATGAACTGAAGTACTTACTGACTTTGAGGCCTAATCCCAACGTATTGGGATTAGGTGATAATTTTGAGTTAAGTTTTGTTGGATCACTTAAAGTTTTATTTTGTGATGTGTGTGCAAAATTTAATGAAAAAACGGCTATATTGCTTGGCTGGCGGTATGTGTCCATATTGCTCGCTAATAACACCTCTCAAAAGCTCAATCGTAGTCATGTTAATCTATCATTCATTAACTGCGCGCAGCATCATGCTAAACTTCGACAACTACTTTTAAATCTAATTTAATTAAGAGAGATCATGAGATTACGTATTCTTGGATGTAATGGCGGCATTGGAAAAGAGTTAAGAACGACCTCTTTTTTAGTTAATAACAGTCTATTACTTGACGCAGGAACAGGAGTCGGGGAGTTAACATTGGATGAAATGTTATCACTTCGCCATGTTTTATTAAGCCATGCACATTTAGATCATATTGCGGGTTTAGCGCTGATGTTCGCCAGTATTTATGATGAAATGGTTGAGCCTGTCACTGTGTACGCACCAAGAGATGTCATTGCTGTATTAAAAGAGCACCTATTTAATTGGGCGTTATGGCCTGACTTCAGCCAATTGCCAAACCAAGAAAATGCTGTGCTTAAATTTCAAGCTGTTGAAGAAGATATCGCCGTAAAAATTGCAGCACAGTTCACTGTAACGCCTATCGCATTAAGTCATAGCGTTAAAAGTGTCGCTTATCTCATTCAACACTGTGATGCCACACTTTGCTTTTGTGGAGATACTGGAACAACAGATAAAATATGGCAGGTCATTAATAACGTAAAAGGTGTAGACCATCTTATTATTGAAGCGGCTTTTCCTAATGAGCAAGCGAGCTTGGCGCAGCAGTCAGGGCACTTTACGCCAACATTATTAGCCGATGATCTGAATAAGCTTCAGTATAAACCCAGTGTTCATATTCAACATATCAAACCAGGCTATGAACCGCGCGTTAGTTTGCAGTGCCAAAACGATTTAAAGAGCTTTAATGTCAATATTTTACGACAAGGTGAGACCGTTGAACTCGCTAAAGAAGGCCGCTTTAAAGTGATTCAAACTGCTTTAGATGATAGGGGTATTGAACAAAACTTGTCAAAACTAACCGATATCGCAATCTCTTTATCGGCTGAGCAAAATACTGAAATATTACTGGAAAAAATACTCAACAGCGCCAAAGAAATAGCCAATGCTGATGGCGGTACAATTTACACCTTAAAAGATGAAAGCTTTTTACAGATGGATATTGTGAAAAATGATTCTCTGGATATCTCTCTGGGAGGAAGCAGCTCTGAAAAATCTGCTTTTCCCGCTTTACCGCTATATTTAGACAATGGTGAGCCCAACAAAGCCAATGTTGTCTCCTGTGCTATTCATGAAGATATGGTTATCGATATTCAAGACCGTCATGCAGATAGAGCGTATGATTTCTCAGGGGCACAGCGCTTTGATGAAAGTACCGGTTATAACTCTATATCCTTCTTAACTATTCCCATGAAAGATCACAAAGGGGATATGATAGGTGCTCTGCAACTCATCAATGCGCTTGATGAAGAGGGTAATGTCATTGCCTTTAGCCATCAAATAGCGACAATAGTAAAAGCATTAGCCTCTCAAGCGGCCATTACACTGACCAATAAAAGCCTTGTTGATGAACTTGAGTCATTTTTTGAGTCTTTCATTGAGATACTTGCGGGTTTAATCGATGAAAAATCCCCTTATACTGGCGGTCATTGTCGTCGAGTTCCCGAGCTAACGATCATGCTCGCTGAGGCCGTTCATGCGGTAAAAGAGGGTCCTTTAAAAAACTTCTCGATGACAGAAGATGATCGCTATGAGCTTAAAGTGGCGGCGTGGTTACATGATTTTGGCAAAATTACTACGCCAGAATATGTCGTCGATAAAGCGACTAAATTAGAAACTATTTTCGATCGTATTCATCTGATTGATGCCCGTTTTGAAACTATCAGGCGTGACCTTGAGATTACACAATTGAAACAGCAGTTGGCAGCCGCAGAAAACGGTTTGTTATTGAGTAGTGAGTTAGCAGCGCAATATCAGCAATCAATGGCACAAATAGCGACCGATCAAGCTTTTATTAGGCAGCATAATAGCGGTGGTGAATTTATGACTGAAGATGATCAACGTGAGGTGGTTGAAATTGCGCAGCGCTATCAAATTAGCAACTATCAAGGAGAGATGAAGAGTATTTTATCTGCTGATGAAATTGAGAATATGCAGATATCCCGTGGCACTTTAAAGGCGAGTGAACGCGAGATAATTAATAAGCATATTATCGTTACTATCGATATGCTCAAAGGTCTTAAATTACCTAAGCATCTTAAAAATGTCCCTGAAATTGCGGGTGGGCATCATGAACGAATGGATGGCAAGGGATACCCTTATGGGTTAACTAAAGATCAAATGTCTGTGCAAACTAGAGCGATGGGCATTGCGGATATTTTTGAAGCTCTGACCGCCTCTGATCGACCTTATAAACAGACCAAAACCATTACAGAGTCTTTAACAATTATGAAACGTATGAAAGACACGGGCCATATTGACCCGGATATATTTGATATATTCGTGCGTAATGAAGTGTATTTAGATTATGCTGAGAAATTTCTAGTTAAAGCGCAAATTGATCAAGTGAATAAAGAAGATTTTCTCGGTTGACTCAAACAGAGTTGCATATAAATATGCGCAGGAAGTTCAGCTGTAGTATGTGCACTTTGACTAAGTTGAAAATACCAACGAGTCATAAAGTAAGGCTATTGCACTGATGACTTGTGCAGAGCAATAGCCTAAGGAACATGCGATTAAGTCCAAACGCCCCGAAGGGCGGGCTTAAAAACGGCTATCTACTTTGTCAGGCAGCTTGGAAAGGACTCGTCATTCCACTGCGTTACCTTTCGCGTATCTGCGTGCCCCTCTTTATGGGTATTAGCCGTTTTTAAGACCGCTGAGAAAATTCTGGACTTCATCGCATATTCCCTAACTTTTAATGCGCGTTACTACAAACTGTAGCGTTTGAAGTAGCTTCGAACTGAAATATCAGCGACTGTTCTACTTAAATAATAGCTGACGATATATTTGTGAAAGTCATCTTCAAAAATCAAAGCATCGTCAATACGCTTAGAGCTACGTTTGGTAATGTCGTAAGAATCACTGATTTTTTTAGTGATAACACGACCATTAACCTGGAGTACAATATCTATTTCATGTTTAACACTGTCCGGGTTTTCCTCTAATATTTGGCTATGTAAATTCAGTTTTATCGATGAGTTATATTCAATTTTCTCACCTTCAATAAAATGATAATAGTTAAATGATTTCGTACTCGCTGAAGCGTGTTTATTGCCCTCTTCAATCCCTTGGCGATGATTTAATGAGGGTAGTCTCATCGCTTTAAAAATGGGTTCAAGAAAGTTTTTTCCTCGCTCAACATTTACTTGTGCATAATAGCGATTTGCCGCACTTATATCATAATGTAATACATGTGCTCCAGCGGGGATATCAATCAAAGCTTTTCTAGCGTCGTCAGATTTTGAACCGTCTAACACGACGAGCTGTTTTCCATCGATGATCATTCTATCGGGGTAGAATCTGACAAATGAAACTTCTGTCGATTGATAAAATGAGTAGCCAAGCGCGAGTAAACTGCCGAAAATAACTAACAGCACACTTGAGAATGACTTTGGGATAGAACGTTTTTTATCACCTTTTAAAGGTGGAACAGGTTGTGCGTATTTAGAGTCAACTACTTCATAAATTTCAATTGGATGTTGAATGCCTTTTAGGAAATAACTGCCGTGTAAGGTCCAAATTAAACGATCATTACTCGCTAGCCAGCCTTTGGCACTATCAAACACAGAATAACTTAAATAAATCTGACCGCCATCAGCCAAGCTTTCTATACGAGATGCACGATTCACATGGCGTCCGAAGACATCAGCCTGAATAGTATCATCAATCGTCACTTGACCCATATGCAAGCCAATTCGAACGGCTATGTTTTCAAATTCATCAGTCGATTGGTTGAATTCATTGATTTTTTGCTGAATCATTAACGCACGTTCAACAGCGGCGCTTGGCTCTGAAAATATTGCCATGACAGCGTCACCGATAAACTTTACGACTAATCCAACATTATTTTCCTCAATAATTTTTTGCAAAATTTCATCATGGATTTTACGTAACTTAATCGAATACTCTTCACCCTTTTCTTCGGTTATTAAGGTGAAATCTTTTATATCAGTAAACATAGTTGTGATAACAGCTGTGTTTCTTTTCTCTAGGTATTTTCTAACATTTTTAATCTCGTTACTCGAAATGTTCAGTTCATCGATTTCATTTTCAGCGGACATTCTAGTTCCTAAAATCTCTTTAGTGTGATTGATAAACATTGAAAGCCCACAGGCTTCAACTTGAGAGTTCTACAAAGCGACTTAACGGTTTGTTACTTTCCAATATTGGCTGTAAGGCTCTTTTATCCAAGCTTATGCAAGAGTGAATAATTATAAGTCAATGGCAAACCTATAAGGAAGATTATAATTTAATGTGCGTAGTTCACGCTCATTTTTCATGAAAATGTTCATTAATTGAGATGATTCTACAAATATAGAGGCGTTTCTTAATATGATGTGAATAAAAGATTATCAATGTTTAAAAAAAGCATGTTATTAATATCAAATTGGTGCATATTTGATAGAATGTTTAACTAGTTTAGTAATTTGTTGTTATTAATAAAAGAATTAGCGTAATGAAAACAATGAATGATCCTCTGTTTTATGAAGAGAATTCAGAATTTTCGAATGGAACGTACGAGCTAGCCTTACAGAAACAATCGTGGATCATTATGTTTTTGTTAGACTGAAGTAGCTTTAGAACAACGTTGAAACGGAAGTGAATATTGTTCAAATGTCTTGCTAGCTTTTTGTCATTTTATGCTGTGGGCCTAGAAATATGGACAAACATTTACCGCAAGTTGAGTTAATTGCCTCTACCTCTCAAGGTAGCGTCTCTTCATTTCCTTTTTCACAAAGTCCTGATGCAGGGCTATTTGTTAATGCCAGTATGAATATTGCCGGTATTGATATTAATACTGTCGATGTTGCACTGCTGGTACTTTGTCCTATTCTGGCTACCTTAGGTGTACTAGTAGCCTCTTTAGTGCACGTGAGACACAGTTCCCCTGATCCTATCTACAAACGTATTTTTAATGGTTTGTTCTCTAATATTGCCAACTTGTTTATAGGCCTTGTGGTCGGTATTGTGGTTGCGCTGTTTTTTGTGGGCGCTATTAATAACGATATTACCTCTCTGACAAGAGTATTAGTGCTGACGGTCTTCTTAGGCTATAAGGCGCCCTTGTTTTGGGGACTTAAATCTAGCGTAGAAAAAAAGCCGGCACAAGCTGTCAGAGCAAAGGTAGCCACGCCAGCCGTTGCGTTGAATCAAGATGCGCTAAAACAAGAACGTCTAAAACGCGCCAAGTTAAAATTGGCTAAAAAAGGTTAACTTTACACCACTTAGCCTATCAAAGGTTTATTCACCACTTTTATTGAGGTGATTTTAGTGTATTCAAAACAACCAGATATGGTGCGACTCACAAAGCGGAAGTGCGTACTGGGGCTTTTGATTACACTTTAAATACCTCACTGACTTTTGACTAACATCATGTTGTCTCTTTAAATAATGTTCGATCACCGCTCAATGTTGTGATCAATTATTCTCTTCAAGATCTATTCGTGTTACTTTTCATGTTTTTGGTGGGTATCCTTTTCGTTATTTTGGGAAGCAGTGTTAATTTATAAATATGATAAAACTTTTTAGAGTTCAACTAACGATGTTGGTTTTTATCAGTTTGTTGGGTGGAGTGGTCATTTATGAAGTGTTTGGCAATTTAGCGGGGTTAGATGCTATCGCTATTGCCGGCATGATCGCAGGGCTTCTGATTGGTTTCTTTAGCGGGAAAAATTTTGGTATGTTCGCTATATTTCCAAGTTTTTTGGCGGCGACTTGTGTCAGTGTCGTCTTTGCCGTTATAGCCTTTTTCTCGCTGAATTACGGTGATTCGCTAATGCTGGTGCTCGGCCAGTTTGCGATGGGCTTTTGTCTGTTAAGTGGCACTGTGGTTGGTTGTCAGTGGGGTGGTCACTTCCTTATTCGCGAAGGGGATTTGGATCAACTACGAGAAGTGTTTGGTGATTCGAGCAGAGAATCAAGAGTTGATCAAAACTACCGCGAAGAGGAAGAGTAGATATCTCTTTTATGACAGTCTAATAGCGCAATTATTGGTGAGATTTTAAAACACTATAAGCACCATATACAGTATTGGACAGCTTTGTCCGTAATCATTCGTTTCTATCTATTATCCTGATGCGTAAAGACAATGTGTTTTTGAGCGTGCTATGCATTGGGTTTAAATTTAAATCACGAGGGAAGTATGCAATATAAAACGTTATCCAACACCGATTTAAAAGTCAGCCGTATTTGTTTGGGTACTATGACTTTTGGCAAGCAAAATACTGAACAAGAAGCGTTTGAACAATTGGATTACGCTTTAGCCCAAGGTGTTAACTTTATTGATACTGCCGAGCTGTACCCAGTACCGACAGGTGCAGCGACACGCTGTTTAACCGAAGAGTATATCGGTAATTGGATAGCAAAAAGGGGTAACAGAGATAAATTGGTACTGGCGACTAAAGTTTGCGGGCCAGCTGCTATGGTTGAGTATTTAAGGCCCAATATTGCGTTGGATGAAAAGAATATACGCGAGGCCGTTGAAGGTAGCTTAAAACGTTTACAAACGGATTACATCGATCTCTATCAATTGCATTGGCCTGATCGTCAAACCAACTTTTTTGGCCAATTAGGCTATGAGCACAATAGTGAAAATGATGGTACGCCACTGCGCGAAACGCTGCGGGTACTTAAGGATCTAGTCGATGAAGGGAAAATTCGCTACGTAGGTGTCTCTAATGAGTCCCCTTGGGGGGTGATGAGCTTTTTGCAGTTAGCCAAAGAGTTTAATTTACCTAAAATTGCCAGCGTACAAAATGCGTATTCACTGCTCAATCGCACTACCGAAATAGGTTTAGCTGAAGTATTGTATCGTGAAGGCATTGATTTTCTGCCTTATTCACCCTTGGGATTTGGCGTGCTTAGCGGCAAGTATTTGAACGGGGCATTACCTGAGAATTCACGACTGCAGTTATTCCCCAACTATTCAAGATACCAGACGCCAAACGGTGTGATAGCAACACAACAGTATGTTGATCTCGCTGAAAAATCAGGTTTAGACCCCGCTCAAATGGCGATTGCTTTTGTTGCATCAAGACCTTTTGTTGGCTCGACCATCATTGGTGCCACCAACATTGATCAGCTGAGTAAAGCGATCGGGGCAATTGATGTGAGTTTGTCTGAGCAAGTATTTGATGAAATAAGTGCCATTCACAATGCCTGCCACAACCCTTGCCCATAACTTTAGAATAAGGGCCCGGTAAGTTTTACAATTAAACAATTAGTTCTCGTCCAGAAACGGGGTCGTAGTAGGCAGCTGTTTCTGGATGGGAACTAACTAAGGAATACGCATGAATTGGCTATTGATTTCACTCGCGGTACTCGCGGGGACTATGTTACCTATGCAAGGTGCGCTCAATGCGCGCTTAGGCGCGTTAATGCCGCATCCTATGCAGGCGACTTTGGTCTCTTATATTGGCGGAACGATTGCCTGCTTTTTTGTATTGCTGCTTGCTCAGGCGAGCATGCCAGATTACAAACGTTTGGCGAGCATTGATTGGTACTTGTATCTCGGTGGTTTTTTAGGTGCGGTGTTTGTTAGTGGTATGTTGTATTTGATGCCACGCATCGGTATCGCCAATATGTTAGCGGCTGCCATTTTGGGGCAGTTGGTGATGTCGGTGATCTTTGATCACTTTGGCTTGGCGGGGATAAAAGTTGAAATAAACCCGAGCCGTGTGTTCGGGATTTGTCTATTGTTGGCGGGTGTTTATTTTTTACAACGCTAAAAAAAAGCCTAGTCAGCGCAGGTAAGCGATGACTAGGCACACAATGAAACGGTTTTAATTTATAAGGTTGCTAAGCTGTTCAATGAGTTTCTCTACATCATTAATACTAGTGTAATGAACCAGAGAGAAGCGCAGTACGCCATCTTCAGTATCAATTCCCATAGCCTCTAATAAGCGCACTGAGTAAAAATGCCCAGCACCGCACATAATACCTTGCTCTCCCAGTGACTTAGCTAAAGTCATACTCGAGTGACCTTGTACTAAAATAGAGACAGTGGGGGCTCGGTTATCAACAGTGTTTGGGCCTATTATTTGTATTTTTGCATGGTTATTAAAAAACGCTAACAGTGGCGCCAGTGCTTTTTTCTCCGCTGCTATCAGTAAATCGTGAACCGCCTGGTTCTTGCTTGTTGTGTTATTAGTCGCATCAAAATGGCGCTGATATAGCATTTCGAAGTAATCGCATACGCCGGTTGCCGCTGCTATTTGCGCATGATCAGGACCTGCTGGAGTTAGGCGTTTTTCACGTAAATCAGCGTTAAAATAATGACCTTGGTTGCTCAATAGTTGATCCATAGTATTGCGAACCACCATCACACCCTGATGTGTACCGTATACTTTATAGAGTGAGAACAAATAGATATCGACGCCTAATGCGTCAATATCAGGAAGACCATGGCCCGCATAAGAGACGCCATCGACCAACGTTTTGACATTGGCTTCGCGCGCTAATTTAGCGATTTGGGCCACATCGTTTATTTCGCCTAAAATATTAGAACAGTGCGGAAAAACGAGCAGTTTAGTGTTTGTGCCCAATAACTCTGGTAGCTGATTGAGCTGTAAACTGCCACTTTGCGCATCGACAGACCATTGTTTAACGATAATGCCCTGCTCTGCTAATTTTCTCCAAACACCGGAGTTGGCTTCATGATCTTGGTTAGTCACGATGATTTCATCACCCGCACTGAGCCAGCCGAGCATTGCTTTAGAAAGTACATAAGTATTTTGACTGGTAGATGGGCCAAAATATATCTCTTGCTCGCTCACATTCAGCCAATTGGCAAACTGTGAGTAGGCATTATCCATTAATGACCCTGCTCGTTGTGCAGGTGGGTGCGGATGGTAAGGCTGTACTTTTGTTTGGCGAAAGTACTGATCTAATCTATCAATAACGCTTTGACACATATAAGAGCCACCGGCGTTTTCAAAAAAAGCGCTGTTATTTAAACTTGGCTCATTAAAGGCTGGAAATTGGCTGCGTACAAAATCTAAATCTAGTGAGGTGTTTTGCAAAATAGTTTCTCCAGTAAATAACAGTGATTTCAATGGGTATTATTTTAGCGAAAAAACCTTGCAATAATCTGTTCAACTTATCCCCGTTTTGGGTTAAATTTGCTATGATCAGTTCAATTATTTCAATTTTAAGACCGATATCATGCATAAAGTTAGCCTAGATAGACAAGATGTTCGCATACTCGATATTTTACAACGCAATGCGCGTATGTCGCGATCGGAACTGGCAGAGGCGGTTAATCTATCGACATCACAGTGTTATCGCAGACTTAAGCGTTTAGAGTCATCCGGTTTGATTGAGCGTTATGTTACATTGCTTAATTTGGAGAAAGCAGGTTTTGATGTACAGGCAATGGTGATGGTTAGCTTTTCTAAAACGCAAGATAAAGCGCGCGATCATTTACTAGAGCTGATCCAATCTTTGGATGAAGTACAAGAGTGCTACAGTGCATCGGGTGAATACGATTTTATCTTACGGGTGAACTGTATCGGGATGCGCGCTTATGCTAACTTGATCAATAAAAAGCTATTGAACGATTTTGTGGTGGCAATTCACTCGTATATTTTGCTCGATTGCTTGAAGCACAGTACAGCACTGAAGGTCAGTGCTTCTTAATTTAGCTTAATTTAGCTTAGCTTAGCTTAGCTTTGCTCTTCATCGAGCTTTAGTGAATGCTGTTTAGCTAAAGAGTCTATGATGGCTTTGAGATGTGCGAATGTATCTTTACCACGCTCGAGCTTTTCCTGAGTTTTTCTATTTAGCTCTACCAGTGACTGTGCGCTATGCTTACCAATCACAAAAAGATTTTCAGCCTCTTCTTCAACGACATCTACGGTTGCCTCTTGTATGGTAGTGGTCACGCTGACTTTTTCGACCGACTTGAAATCTTTGCTTTGATGATCGTATTCACTACCCGGTGGCGGAAATAAGATATCGATCAGAGTCGGTTGTTTGTTTTCATCTTCCGCAAAGGGCGAGTCACCTTGGCTACTGTTAAGTAAATTGATATCAAGCACGTTGTTTAAGTTAATAAATGGATTATCTTGTGCGGATTCCTCTGGCTCCCAATCCGCGAGTTGCAGCTCAACGTTGCCCGAGTGAGTGACACTGGTTGTGTCTTGTTCGTGTACGGCAATGTCGAGTTCTTGAATGCTGGCAACTTCACCGCGCTCAGTTAAAAAAACACCGCTGCGTTTTACTTGGCCGAGTAGGTTATTTTCGCTATCGCGTAAATCGAACGAGGCGGCGGCTGACCCTAAATAAATAGCGCCGACACCGGCTGCTTTTAGGCTGATAAGTTGGTCATTACCCTCGCTGTCTTTTGTCCATACTTTGAGTTTTGAGAATATCTCGTCATTCTCATCGATCCACTTGTTATTGTCATTATCGTATTGAGCTAAGTCTGAAAAACCGTCTTTACCGGTCGTGCCAAAAAGCTCAGAACCATCATTGATGCGCCCGTCATTGTTATTATCGATCGCTAGGAAACCACTACCAGAACCGACAAAAGAGATATCTTCCTTTTTACCGTCTGCGTTTAAATCAAAGCTAAAACTATGGCTGGTCAAACTTGCAGCACCGCCTGAAAGGTTTATCACTAGAGGGTCCATCACCGCGCGCTCAGTGCTTTGTATGCGAATAGATTCCTCTAAAGAAAAATCTCTGCTCATTTCAAGTTTTAGCATGAAGTCTATTTCACGGCCATCTTGGGTGGTGACTTTTCCCTGGGTGCCTACATGTAATGTCTGCTGCTGCGTGAAATGGTATTGCTCAGCTATTTCGACTCTAGCAGGGCTTTGTTCGGGTTCGGAAATGTTAAGCTGCTCAATGTTTTTATAAACTCCACTTTGACTGGGCTCTAATAGTGAGGGGCTATTGTCATTAATGGCAACATTTAGCACACTGGCGTCAATACCGACAACGGTTTGAGTAACGCTGTGGGTTGCTTGAGTTTTATTAAAAGTGGCTCGATCATATCCATGACTTACACTAGATTGAGCATCGACATGGGTTCTATCTTCAGCACGCATTCTGGCGGAGTAAGACAAATCTACCTGACTCATAACAGCAGAGGCATCGGCGTCGGTTTCGCGGTTACTGGTATCTGATTGACGCGCATAGCGTTCAGTCGTTTGTTCGTGCTGCGCAGCGTTAAATCTAACGTCAGATGCCATGATTTTCATTGAATACTCCTGGTTGATTTTCGAACAATCCTTTACTGTATTATCGGCACGTTCTTTATTTTCCTGAGCAGTCTTTACAAATAATCATGCCGCCAGTTTAATCTTGGCTGCAAGGTTGATTGTTACCCTAAATTCGGCAGTTGGGCATCATTTTAGGCGCAGAAAAATTGCATTGTAATTAGGCATGATTAGCAGTAAATGGCTGCTCCCTTTATAAAAATCATAACGACGTTACGGTGCGATTTAGCAAGTCTAAAGTGATGCCGTGTATTCACTCATTGAGTGAATAGCACGGATACTATAAAGCTAAATAAAAACAACAGCTTGATTTAATTACGAAACGGTCAATTGCCGATTTTAGGGTTATGGGGTAGTATCAATTTTTGTGCTTAAAAAGTTTAAGTGAGGGTCTTTGTGAGAAACATCAAAGTAGATGTTGTTGCTACTTCTTCAGTCATACCACCGGTTGAATATCAATTGGGTATCGATAAATTATCAGCCTTAGGATTTGATCTGCAATTGGCTGAGAATTTACTGCAGCAAGACTTTGCCTATGCCGGTACCGCTAAGTTGCGCGCTAACGCTTTTTATAAAGCGGCAATGTCGGCCTCTGATGTGGTGTGGGCGGTTAGAGGTGGTTATGGCGCCAGTCAGTTACTGGCTGAACTTGAAGTATTAAGCGCTGCCGCGTTACCGCAAAAGAAAAAGACCTTGATAGGCTATTCTGATCTCACTGCGCTGTATCAGTTTGTCTCTGACAGGTGGGGCTGGGAAATACTGCATGCGCCGATGCTCGCCTCTAAAGATTTTCATGACATGCGCAGTGATGACGAACAGGCGTTACTTCGTTTAATTAAAGGAGAATACGCGCCTGTTCGCTATCAAGAAGGCGGCATTAAATGGTTAACAGTGAATGATAACTTCTCTGTCACAGCGCCATTGTCTGGAGGGAATTTAGCCGTTATCTGCTCAATGATAGGCACACCTTGGCAACTAGATTTTTCAGGGAAACTGCTATTTCTTGAAGAGATCGGCGAGAGTTGGTGCAAGATAGAACGTATGCTGCAACACTTGTTGTTAAGTGGCTCTCTAAAGCAGTGTAAAGGCATAGTATTGGGGGAATTTACCAACTGTTTTGATCTCTCTCCTAAAGGGTTAAAGAACAGAGAAGGTGACGATTATTGCGCTTTGCGTACCGCCTTTAATCCCGCCCAAGCGCTGGAAAAAGTATTCTCCAATTTGGCGGCGCAATTGGATGTGCCTATTGGCTATGGGGTAGCAGTTGGGCACTGTAGTGAGAATGCCCCTTTAGCTTTATTTAAAAATTATCGGTTATCAACACAGCGTGGTTTGGAGCTGATCAATAATGATGTGAAAGTGACTGAGTTTCTCTAACAAAGCCCTATTGCTCTGCTGGTTTTTAGTTCATAAAGCGGTACATAATAACGCCGCTATTACATTTCTTCATCTTATCTCGTCATTGTTAAACTATTTTACACGCAAAAATTGCGCTTATTAAGAGCGCACGGCTTCTCTCCACTGACTACTCATATTGGGATTAACTTCAGTTTTTGAACAGTGCAGCTACGGCGCTTAATTAATTCTCTGGTTAAGTTGTTTCTCTAATATTCAATACTACACTTAAATGCAAAACAGTCTTCAAAGCTATTATAAGCAATGCTTGGTCTGAAATATTTGCACGTTTTAGAGTTTAACTGTCTTTGAAATTGACTTTTAGCAAGGTGAATAGATGTATTTGAATCATATGCTTGACGAGTTTCGTGAGTTTTACAAAATTTCATTATTTAGTCGAAAAAAATCTAACAGTATAGGGACAAGTCTACTGGTTGCTGTTCTGGCGGTGAGCTCATTGTTTGTTGTTTTCCAAACGTTAGTGCAATTAAATAATGACTACCAGTTAGGGCTTTCTGAGATCGATCGACGTTTTGAGCAGATAAATTTAAGTTATCAAGGCGGGTTGTCGCGCAGCATTTGGGAGGTGAATAACTCGCAGATAGAAAGTACCATTGAGGGAATGTTACAGCTACCTGATGTGGTGAAAGTGATAGTCACGGAATCAGTTTCCAATGAAGAACAGGGGCCTATATTAGCGCAAGTTGGGAGTGTCTCAGATGCCGGGTTTCGTCAAAAAATAATGCCGATAATGATTGAGAGCCGCGGCCAGCAAGTGCAAATAGGTGCGCTAGACGTTGTTATCAGTTTAGAAAACCTTTACCAAGAATTATACGGTACGGTTATTTTCGTGCTCATTTTTCAATTGATTAAAACATTTTTAATGTCAGCTTTTATCTTAGCTATATTTCATTTTTTAGTGACACGTCACTTGGTTATCATGGCCGAGTTTGCCAGTGATACATCGGTCAATAATTTAGATGAAGCACTGGTTTTAAAGCGTAAAGTTAACGACGGTAGTGATGAAATATCGATGATGCTTAAAGCCATTAACGATACCAAAAACAATTTGAAAAAGTTGATTGAGACTTCTGACGCCTCAGTGAAAATGCAGCTAGAAATAGTGCAAAGAGAGCAAAAAGAGCAAAGTTATAAAGTCTTTCAAAAAGAAATAGAGGCAAAGAACCAAAAGTTGGCAGACTCCAACTCAGAGCTAGAGTCGACCATCCAAGCGTTGAAGAATACCCAAGATAAATTAGTTAACTCTGAGAAAATGGCTGCTTTAGGTGGCATGGTGCAAGGTGTCGCACATGAGCTAAATACACCAATAGGCCTATCGATCACAGGGGCTAGTCATATTCAAAATGATACAAATAAAATAATTAAGCTACTTTGTGAAAACAAAATGAAGAAATCTAACTTAGATGATTATCTGGAAGAGACTAGTAACCTGACAAAATCTATTTGTATCAGTTTAGACAAAGCAGCCAATTTGATTCGCTCATTCAAGCTGGTGTCTGTTGAGCAACACGAAGAGCTACAGCAGAATTTTGATGTGAGGGATAATTTAACGGATATTTTGTACAGCATCGAACCATCTCTGAAAGAAAAAAATATTGTTATTATCAATGAGATCGATGAGGGTATTAGGTTATGCAGTTTCCCGGGAGTATTTTATCAAATTCATACCAATTTAATCAATAACGCGTTATTACATGCCTTTGAAGATCGTGAATCGGGCGTCATTACAATTACCGGAAGTTATCGTGACAATAAGTTATATCTGAGCTTTAAAGACGATGGTAACGGCATGAATGCTGAAGTATTAAAGAAAGTCTTTGACCCTTTCTTCACCACAAAAAGGGCAAACGGTGGAACGGGGCTAGGGATGAACATTATTTACAATCTAGTGAATGACAAACTTTTAGGCGTCGTTGACGTTGAAAGCTCTGTGGGTGAGGGCACCACTTTTAGCTTCAGCATACCCAACTTATTTGAATGAGTTATCAAAGTGTGAACAAAGGAAGTAGTGAATAAGTCCTCAAATTTTCCCTGCGGACCTTTCATCGGTTAATGCCCAACAAGAGGGGCTTCCTATCCACGAAGGAATGGACGTGAATGGTCAGTCTTTTGCAAGCGTTCTGACAAAGGATAAAGATAAAACGAACTTTTTTTAAAACGTAAGCACCCGACGAGGGTGTCGCAAAAGGTAGCGAGCGAAGACAAGATAAGGAAAAAACCTGCGAAATAGCGGAGTCAGTGTGCCCCTGTTGTTGGGTATTACTGGAGTAAATGAGCATATTAAGGATGATTTAAGCATTACTTAATTCATCTCTATTGAGCAGTTTTTTGACGCCATATTGTCGAGCGCAGTAGTTTTGCGACGAGACGCACAGGATATTCTGTACTCTATGTTAATGTTCTCGCCAAACATAGGCTTATTGCTCCAAGCTAAGTCTTAGTACCTTCTTTCATGTAGGCAACCCGCGCGCCTGTCATCAATACCTAGATCTCGACATGCTCTGTACGCCTGAGACATTTTGGGCTTAATCGCATGTTCCCTATCCATTAAGT
>Ga0209291_1000995_pt1 | contig 26321 bp, 27 predicted proteins | sample GOMGulsemesocosm_FD_184633 | JGI IMG/M metagenome (GOLD analysis project Ga0209291, IMG submission 184633) | Methane-oxidizing microbial communities from mesocosms in the Gulf of Mexico - GOM9B Gulf of Mexico (SPAdes) (version 2) | ecosystem: Environmental > Aquatic > Marine > Cold seeps...
GACGAAAACCAGGCGTTATTTGCTGTAAATATTTAACCTTTAATTCAATATAGCGACATTAACAAAAACAACGGTTAATAATAGCGGGCAAACATAGCGTAAGTAATTACCCCATATAGGTAACCATTTTCTTCCTTCTTGCAAAGCTTTATCGCGTAATTTATTACCGCGATTCCATAACCAACCGACAACGATAAAGTAAAATAAGCAGCTTAAAGGCTGCATTATTGTCGTTAATACACGAATAACCAAACCAAATAAATCATCAAAGAAAGTAATTAATAGCATACTCGCGCAAAGTACAATAAAGGATACCAACCATGTTGCTTTTGAACGAGTAAAACCTTTGTCTTCAACTAAATATGAAACAGGTACTTCGGTCGATGAAATAGTCGATGTTAGTGCGGCGATTGATAACAGCAAGAAAAAGCTACTTGAAACAATTAATCCTACACTGCCCATAGAGTTGAATAGTGCTGGAAGAATATTAAAAATCAACTGACCTTCACCAATGAGTTCGTTATTATTAAAAACTTCTAACCCAGCTTCTTGAGCAACGAATAACGCAGGAATGATGAGTAGTCCTGCCATAAATGCGATGCAGGTATCAAGAGCGGTGATAGATATGGCCAACTTACCAATATCTTTGTTTTTTTGCATGTATGAGCCATAAACCATCATGCCACCGACACCAATGGATAAAGAAAAGAAGGCTTGTCCCATCGCCGATATAATTAATTTAGGGTTAGTTACTTGCGAAAAGTCAGGAATTAAATAGAGTGCTAAACCCTTCTCTGCTCCAGGTTGTTGAAGAATATAAATGATTAAACAAAGCAACATGACTAATAATAATGGCATTAAGCGGGCAGACCATTTTTCAATACCGGCATTAACGCCTTGATGAATTATTGCGGCGCCTAATAAAATAAAAAGAGGAGTAAATAATATGTTTCGCTCGATGCTTGAAGTCGCTAGCCATTGAGAAATATCATTTAAACCGGCAAGTTCAGTTATTGAAGAAAGCGCATGAGCAAGCATCCACCCAGCTACAATGGTGTAAAAACTTAGCATCATCATTGCACCACATAAGCCGATTATGCCCGCGTACTTCCCCACATTTGGAAAAGTGTCTTTACATGCCTCTTTTAGCGCGGCAACGGGGTTTTTCTGCGCTTGGTTGCCAATATAAATTTCGGCATACAAAGCGGGTAGGGCTAATAAAACAGTTACTAATAAATAAACGAATAAAAAGGCGCCACCACCATTATTAGCCGCTTGCGTGGGAAATCCCCAAATATTGCCTAAACCTATGGCAGAGCCGGCTGCTGCTAATACAAAACCGATACGGGAATGAAATGAGTCTCTAGTTGTTGTCATATATTATTGAATACATATTATTTTTATTTGCAGATGAGCTTACCGAGTTCAGATCATATAGCAAAGGTTTTTTAAAAATATGTTGATTGTAACTGTAAAGGTTTCAGTAAACTGTATTGAAAACTTGCTTTCAATAATATCATCCCAATATTGTTTAAAGTTCGATATCCTATAGTAAGCACTCAAAGGAAACTCCGCTATGCTACAATTTCAAATTATTCCAGTTACCCCATTTAAGCAAAACTGTACATTGTTTTGGTGTGATATAACGAAGCAGGCGGCGGTTATTGATCCCGGTGGCGATATCGAACTCATTATCAATGCTTTAAAGCAAAAAGGTCTTACATTAGCTAAGGTTTTGTTAACTCATGCACATATTGACCATGCCGGAGCAACAACTCCATTGGCAGAACATTTTAGTGTTGAGATTGAAGGGCCTCACAAAGCTGATCAATTTTGGATAGATTTAATTCCTGAGCAAAAAGAACAATTTGGCTTAAAGCATGCGGAACATTTTCAACCAAACCGCTGGTTAGCACAAAATGATAGCGTAACTTTCGGTGAAATTACCTTAGAAGTGTATTTTTGCCCGGGTCATACTCCAGGACATGTGATCTTTTTTCACCGCGAATCAAAACTTGCTCAGGTAGGTGATGTATTATTTAAAGGCTCGATGGGACGAACAGATTTTCCACGTGGTGACCATGCCACGTTGGTTAATTCCATTCGCCAGAATCTTTTCCCCTTAGGTGATGATGTCAGATTCATTCCTGGTCATGGACCAATGAGCACCTTTGGAGAAGAACGCCTTAGCAATCCATTTGTTGGCGACAACGCACATTAATTTTATTTTCAGAGATTATTTTTATGAGTTCTTTTGTATTTCGAGCACAACGAAAATTAAAAAAAGTAGATTCTAGCCCCATTTTCCAATGGTCAATCATCGGGGTTATTATTATTTCAGCGTTACTCATTGGCGCTAAAACACATGATTTACCCGTGCAAGTTGTCAAAGTATTGGCTTTTTTAGATAGTGCTATTACTGTCTTTTTTGTCATCGAATTAACGATACGCTTTATGGCGTTTCCCAATAAGAAAGAGTTTTTCAAAAGTGGATGGAATATTTTTGACACCTTAATTGTTATTGGTAGCTTAATCCCTACGGGTGGCTCCGGTGTATTATTAGCACGCTTATTAAGGGTATTTCGCGTTTTGCGTTTAGTCTCAATGGTGCCAGAGCTACGTTTATTAATTAATGCGCTGATTAAAGCCATTCCAAGAATGGGCTATATTGCTTTATTAATGTTTGTAATTTTTTATATTTATGCAGCAATGGGTAGTATGGTTTTTCATAACATTAATGAAGAGTTATGGGGTGATGTTTCAATTTCGATGTTAACACTGTTTCGCGTTGCGACCTTTGAGGATTGGACAGATGTTATGTATGAAACCATGCATGTTCACCCTATGAGCTGGATTTATTATTTATCATTTATTTTCTTAACTGCTTTTATCTTCTTAAATATGATGGTTGGTACGGTCTTAGAGGTGATGAGTGAAGAACACGAAAACTTTCGAGCTGAGCAACATGGTGAAACAGGTGAAGGGGGCGAGCCTGCGAGTCGTGCACAAATAGACCGGCTTGAAATTGAGTTAGCAGAAATAAAAACGTTGTTATTGCAAAGTAATAACGCTAATAAAGAGTAACTGCATTAACTGCATTAACTGCATTAACTGTGTCTGTTATCTGTAAAGCTATTAGACACAGTTATCTTAAATCCATTTGCTTTTTTACAGTTGCTCTTGTACGTTGACATTCAAAGTCAAGGTTCCAAAGTTTAAGTAAGTTTAGGTATTCTCTAGTTTCTAATTCAGATAACTGTTTAATCATCATCTCTTCCATAAGATGATTAAAACGATGTAATTGTAAGTTTGTCATTATAAATCCCTTTCTATTAATTCATAAAACTTCACTATACTCAATGAATGTGTAGAAAATATGGATATTCTCTTTACTTAATATTATGCTATTTTTATGCCAAATGTAATTGATCTATAACTGACGTTCGAATAGTAAAATGAAATTAATATGTTCGAATAGGAATGAGTTTATGGTCATCATTTTCGCAAAAACACTGATGCAAACAACTTTATTGTGTATTTGTTCAAAAATACAAGGTGTTATTTCCAAATATATAAGTAACGCATGTGAAACTTTTAGCGTTAAATGTTATAAAAGAAAAAATACATATTTATTTAAATATTTCCGGTTGCTTTAAATGATTGCTTCTAAGCGAATTTTTTTCCTTTACATTATTATTTCATGTCACATCTTGTTATTTTCATCCAAAGCTTTATCGGGCGAAAATAATGAACCATTACATTCGAGTCAAAATATTGTTCAGCAATTACAGACTTTAGAAGAGTTAACTGACAGTAATAAAGCGATTGAGTTTTCTTTGTTGTTATTAGATCGCACTAATTTAACGACGCAGCAACGAATACGTATCTTGAGGGTACAAGAAGGCAGTTATGCTGAACTGAGTCATTTAGACCTTGCTAGCCAAGTAGCAAGAAATATTAATGTCTTAGCCGTACAGAATAACCTTCCACAAGTTGAAGCAAATGCTTATAAACGTATTGGCGCTTATCACTATTTTAAAGGAGAGAACGAACAGGCTCTTGTGGCATATCAAGTGTCACTCGATTTTTATTTACAAGCGAATCAACCGGTAAAGTTGGCAAATATTTATAATAATATAGCTTTGGCATACGCAGCTATGGGAGGTGTTGCTAAAGCCATAGAAAACTATCACCTAGCGGAAACCTTATACCATGAAAAAGGCTCGGAAGCTGATAAAGCTGATATTCGTTATAATATTGCAGGTTTGTATTTAAGGTTAAAGCGCTTTGATATGGCTATTGAACTTTACCTCGATGTTATTAAAAGGTTTAGTGATGCTAATCAACATCTTATGTTGGCAAAAGCACGCGGCGAACTTGGTACAACTTACAAATATTCAGGTGAATATAAGCAAGCTTTGGCCCTTCTTTTACAGGCCATTACTTATTTTGAAAAAACTAATGACTCATATAACTTAGCAGCCTTTTCACATAATATTGCGGGCCTTTATAATATGATGAATCAGCCCATTAATGCGATAAAGCATGCCAATAATGCTATTAAAATAGGTAAAAGTACGGGTCATAATAATGCCTATAGTGGTGGTCTATATTGCTTAGCTCAAGCACAATTATCACTTGGTTATGTTGATGAGGCTTACACTAATTTATTATTGTCGAACAATATCGCTGTACAAATGAAGCATCAAGATCAAATAAATTATAATACGGCTTTGTTTTCATTGATTTATACCGCACAAGGGAGACTCCGAGAGGGGGTAATAACTTATCAAGAGTATTTTCAGCAAGCTACAAAAACGGCTAATAATGCGCTAAATGTTCAATTAGCTGAATTTGAAGCAAAACAATTAAAACAACAAGTCAGTCAACTCCAGCAGAGTAAAGAGCTTCAAGATTTACAAAACGAACAAGCCGAACAGCAACGTAATTTTAGTATAGCCGCTGCCATTTTTATCTTAGTGGTTGTGTTCTTTATTTTTAGCCGGAACCTCGACCGACGTTCAAAATTAAAATTATCCGGCAGAGTTAAACACCGTACCCATGAGTTAGAGTTATTAACCAGCGAACTTGTAAAAGCTAATGCGATTAAAAGTCAGTTTTTAGCGAACATGAGCCATGAAATAAGAACACCATTAACGTCGATAATTGGTCAAGCCGAAGCTATTGTTCAAGGGGATGTAGATGATAAATCCCTGCATAAAGAAGTTGAGATTATTCATGGTAACAGTCTGCATTTATTGGAATTAATTAACAATATTTTAGACTTAAGCAAAGTTGAAGCTAATAAGTTAGAGCTTGAACTAGTTGAACAAGATTTACAGCATATCTTGTATGAGTTAGCTAGTATGTTCACTAAGCAGGCTAAAGAGAAAGGACTGACATTTGAAATAATTCATAGCTTGCCAAGTCCATTTATACTAAAGATAGACAGTTTTCGCTTAAAACAAATTTTGATGAACTTGTGTTCAAATGCACTTAAGTTTACTCACAGAGGTGCTGTTTCTCTCAATGTGTCAATTCATCAGCATGAGCTGAGGTTTGCGCTTACAGACACAGGTATTGGCATGAGTGAAACACAATTGCGTGGTATTTTTGAAAGTTTTACACAAGGTGATAGCAGTATTAGTCGCCGTTTTGGTGGTTCAGGATTAGGGCTTTGTTTGTCTGAACAGTTAGCCAAACTAATGAGAGGGCGCATTGATGTAACGAGTGTTTTAAATCGAGGTAGTACTTTTACTTTATCACTTGAATGCGACCAGCTTGAACAACCGGATATAGTTCCCATTAGCATAGTTGCTCGTAATCTTGAGTTACCATCAATCGTAGCTAACTTCAGTGGACAAGTTATTTTAGCCGATGATCACGATGATAACCGCCGATTGATTGCACGTTTAATAAGTTCTTTAGGTTTAGAAGTACTATGTGCCAGTAATGGTAGAGAAGCGGTCGAACTTTGCTTAGACAGTTCTCCTAAATTGATTTTAATGGATATTCAAATGCCAGAAATGGACGGTTTAGAAGCCTTTAAAGTTTTACGTCAGCAAGGTTGTACTCAACCTATAGTCGCATTAACAGCTAATGCGATGTCACATGAAATTGAAAAGTATTTAGCCTTAGGTTTTGATGGCCATTTGAAAAAGCCGATTGAAAGAAAATTGTTTATTGCAACTATCGCTAAATATTGCGGTGACAGTGTCGATGAAAATGACGCTCAAGAAACTATTGCTGCTGTTGATATGTCTGATCTTGTGATTGAATTTAAGTCTAACTTAGTACTTGAGCAACAAGACTTAATTCTTCACATTACTAATAATGAATTGGAAAAACTTGCTCGTCTTGCTCATAGAATTGCCGGCGCCGCCCAAATGTTTGGCTTTTCTCTTGTTTCGGTGAGCGCAATTAAACTTGAGAAAAGCATTAATACTGGTAATTCTCAGCAAATTAGTGATGCGGCGCAATGTTTACTTAATGATATTGACCAAGTACTCTGGTAACACATTAAACCTCATCTAGATAAAAGAATACTTGGTTTATTGGTTTTTCAAATACAATTGCAATTTTGAACGCCACTTCCAATGAAGGTGAATACTTGCCTTTTTCAATAGCAACAATCGTTTGTCTTGATACTGAAACAGCATCGGCAAGCTTTTGCTGAGTCATCTCATTGTGCTCGAAGCGTAATTTTCTAATGTTATTGGTAATAACGTTAGCCATATTAATGACCTCGGCGGTAAGATATTAATTTCACTAATGAACAGATAATCTCAGCAAGTAAAGCAAAAGCAATGATCAAATGCATAATTTCATATTCTTTCGCTAAACCAGGCATTGAAAAAGTAAATTGTGCTATTACTGGAAACAGAATATAGAGGGTTACGCAAAAAGATCCCGCAATCAAAACTTTATAAGCATATGAATTTGCGCGCATTGAAATAATATTATCTCGTTCATCACTTTTATCATTTGCTTCTTTATGTTTTATAATGGCAACGATAGTTTGTAATAATATTTCCAAAAATATGGTATAGATTACGGCACTAAACAGTAGGCCATACATAGTCTCTGTCGATAATAATTCCTGCTGGTATAAATTGATGACGCCCCAAGCATAATTTCCCCAAATTCCTAGTGTGATCAATAGTGATGCTAAAATGCTAGTTTCTTTATAAGACATAATTACTCCTTTTTACGTGACAAACAAATATGACTTGATGTTAAGTATATTTGACATGCCGCTAAATTAAACTGAATAACTCTTGATGTCAAATATTTTTTACATTGTGAGTGGTTTACTTTACTAAGGTTACATTTAATCCCTAACTTTTTGTTCATGGTGTAAGTTGTGAGCTTCTTAAAGAGTGGGGTATAGGCTACCTAAACATTAACACTCCTGTTGTAACTTTAATTTATCGATATATTTGTGAAAGATTGTGTGTGGTATGCATAAACCGTTAGATGAAGTCTCCTTACCACTTATGGGTAGGAAAAAAGATTACTACATTATTGATTGAAAGTGTTCAGGTAATCGTTTTTCGTTTGAGTGTAACGTTTCTAACAGAAGCTCATAGTCTCTAAGCGTTACTCTGATTTAATAGTAAGGCTGAGTCATACAGCCGAAGGTGTGTCTTGAGTGTTTCGATAAGTTTGTAGAACCTCTCAAATTGATGGTTTGACATTCATGAAATTCCGGACGATTAAAAGATACCTTAAGTACGTTTACCCCCTTTAAAAAAGGTCGGTGGCAATTGACGACCAGAAAGCCACCTTGCTTTACATTATTGATTCGATAATAGGCTCATATCGCCTCAAACTAAAGGTAAATATATATCTGTGATCATCTCATGTTCACTCACATCAGGGTAAAAGCTTACCCGTTCAAAAAATAGCGGGAAATCGCGTAAACTCACATCTTGGCTGGCCAGCCATTCGCCATATAAATAACCAATAATTTCACCAAATTGTTCATCACTTCCTATATGACGAACCTTCGCACATTTTCCTGCAGGGATAATGAGTTTTCTCATCGCTGCTTCAGTTGCTAAAGATTCTTCTGTGACAACACTGATTGTTGAAGGCAACTGTGCACAAAGATCAAAGCGAAAATCTTCAGGTTTAGTCGTGATCGGATCGTCATAAACCAGATTAAAGGTTCTACTTACCTTAGGCGATAACTTGTGTAGCTTGCGCCATGTTATAAATTTTTGAATGGAATCACCTAATAAATAAGGAGCACTTCGATGTTCATAGGCTGCAATATTAACTGATGGGAAATCAACAATTTCAACATTTATTTTTGTATTCTCTTGTCGCGATATATTTTTATCTTTCATGGTTTTCCTTAATATTTCAAATAGGTTAAGTTTTTCATGCCAAGGGAACCAAGGTGGTGACTTTCTAAATTTTGCAGGTGAAATGCCAAAGCATTTTTTAAAGGCTCTAGAAAACGCTTCACTGCTTTCATAATTTTGTTCAAAAGCGATCTCAATGACTTTTTTTTCATGACGAAAAGCTAATTGATAGCCAGCCTGTTTTAAACGCAGCTCTTTGATGTATTCGGTAGTACTAATACCAAAATACTGACTAAATTGTCGTTGAAAATGGTATTTAGACAAACAGGCAACTGTACATAATTTATCAAGTGATAGCTCTTCATCTAAATTATGTTCAATGTAAGTTAATACTTGGTATAGGTTCTTTTGATATTTCATTTTATTACTATTTAGTGTCCCTTAAGCAAGATGCAGTTTAAGGGAGAGGAAGAATGAAAACATGATAGAAATTGCTGTTTTGCTTTTTGTTTTGTCCGCTTATTGGCTTAATCTAGTTTTTCGCAAGCAACAATAATTTGTTAACCGTTTTCACATTACGTGCAGTAGATGTTAATTGTAGTTTCGTTTCAATTAATTTATTCGTCAGCTTACTTTTACCCAAGCCAGCAGGGCAGTATAGGTAAATAACCCCGTCACCGATAACTAATTGTTCTGAGTTTGTCAGATAAGTTTGAATATTACTTCCTTGCTGCGTAGAGATAGTCTTAGACAGAAAAAAAATAATGATTTTACTGCCTTCTTGTTCAATATCTATTGTGGTAAAGGGTAGGTTTTTATACGCATTTATTAATTGGTTTGGGGAGAGTATTAATACTGGTACATCAAATTTAAAATATTTTTCAATGGCTGTTTCAATAATACTTTGAAGCTCTTTAATATCGAGGTAACTCTCAAAAACGACATTGCCACTTTGGATATAAGTGATCACATTTTCAAAACTTAATGATTCATATAGTTTCTTTAATTCAGCCATTTTTATTTTCTTTTGGCCGCTTACATTAATGCCGCGTAGTAATGAAATATAAGTGTTCATTGTTAACTAATATGTCCTTTTAAAATTTAATCTTGCCTATTAATATATCTTTAAACATTACCCAGTCGCCCATTAAGCTATAAAAAGGATAAGTAAAAGTGGCGGGTCTATTTTTTTCAAAGATGAAATGGCCAAGCCACGCAAAGCCGTAGCCGACAACAGGGATAAATCCAAGGCCTTGCCATAAAGAATAACTAATACAATAGCCTATCAGTATTAATATAAAAATGGATCCAACAAAGTGCAACCGACGACAGGTATTGTTTTGATGCTGACTTAAATAAAATGGATAAAATTCTGCAAAGGTTTTATATTGTTTTGTTGCCATAACTGATCCTGCTTGCTTTAGATTTTTAATTAATCTTACTGGTTAATATTTTCAAACCGATGAAGATCATAGCACTACCTAAAATGCGGTCTATCCAATGGCCCAAGCGTTGAAATGTTTCATTTATTTTAGGGCGTGATAATAAAACGACTACAGATGAAAACCAAGCCAATTGAATAGCCATCATCCAAAGTCCATAAATCACTAAGTGTAATAAGGGTAAGTCTGGAGAAAGTACTACGGTAAAAAGTGCAACGAAATAAATAGGGGCTTTCGGGTTTAATGCATTGCATAAAAAACCTATACCGATATTTTTTAATGATGAGTTGTTAACGGTGTGCTTTAACTCTGTTTTTTTCGTTATAGCAGAAGAAGGTTTTGCACGAATGCCTTGAAAGCCTAAATATAATAAGTAGCTCCCGCCGAGTATTTTTATGACCCATAACGTTGCTGATGAGTTGACGATAATCGCTGCTAAACCTAAAGCAGAGTAAATTATATGTATCGACAAACCAAGCGCAATACCAATACTACACATAAAGCCTGCTTTTTTACCATTACTCAGTGTTTGTTGAGACACTAAGATAAAGTCAGGCCCTGGTGAAGCGGCAGCTAATAAATGAATCGAGGTAATTAACAACAAGCCTTGTAGTAAATCCATGAAATTCCAACTGATAAATAACAAGTGTCTAAATTATCATTCATCAAGAAATTGTCAACGATACTTTGACGTCATTGCTAGTGTTTAATTTTGTGCTCGTGTTTGGTGTAATATTGTTGCGCAACCATCCACAATTATATGCACTAAGCTAGGTAACTGCTCTATATCAAGGGCATCAATTAAGTTTTTTACCTCAAGACCCAGCTCCGTATCACCTTCAATTTTTAAACGACGTTGAAAGAACAAAGTATCAGGGTCTTCTTTACGCCCGGCAATTAAAAGTAAGTCTTCGCTGCTTGCTGAAAAACTTACATTAACGTCAGTTTGTGAACCCTTTTTAGCCATAATGAGTTGGCCGTCATCAAAGCTTATTAACCAGTCTAAGGCTAAATCTGTGACTGAAATACGTAACCATTTATCTTGTAAAAAGTTAAAATCGTCATCAGTTATAGCTTCTTTAAATACAGAATGGAGTGCGGTTAATAAACTCTTTTTTTGTATGCTATAAGGGACAATACTTAATGTGGTTTTTAATAATTTAGGCACTAAAGTACCGGCACAGATACGAAAAGATAAAGGAAGTTTTTCAACATTACTGGGACTAATCAAATTGGATAAAAATGTTAAATTCAGCAAAACAATTCCAACAATTATAAATAAACAAATAAAGAATTTTACAGATTTGTTTATTTGTATCTTTGGTGTAGATCAAGTTTTGTGATCAAATACAATGAAACCCCTAATAATTATCATTATTGAAGATATTTGGTTTATATCTGAGGTGAGCTAAATCCTCCTCGACAACCTAACTCACTATTTGAGCTGCATCTTAACTACGTGCTATAAATTGCAGTCCCTGATAAAGTGAAATTCACATTATTAAAAAATGATGAATAATGCTCAAATCAGATAGACTAAATGCGAATCAAACTTTCCCCAAAAAAGTATTGAGCTAATTATTACGAACTAAGGTAGATAAAGTAGATTGTCAGATACCATAAAAGAAGACATTGCGTTTAATTCACTTAAAGCATCAATAGATTCATATTCACCATTATCTGTTGAAACTTGGCATGCCTTACGTAAAATTTGTCAATGGATCCATGTAGCCACCAATGACACGATATATAAATCAGGGGATATACCGGAGACATTTTCCTATGTATATACGGGTATTGTAAGAGCCTTTATTTGTGATGAAGAAGGTAATGAATATAATAAACGATTTTTTAGTGAAGGGGCTTTTCCTGGAACCATGGTCGCTTTGTTATTATCTGAGCCTTCAACATTTACCATAGAGGCACTGGAAGACTCACAGCTTATTCTCATAAACCATAAAGCGTATCGGAAACTGTTAAATGATTCTCTAGATTTACAACGCTACCATATTCAATATTTGGAAAAAAACTGGTTAATTAACCAAGAGAAGCGAGAAGTCTCTCTAATACAAGAGTCGGCGACTCAGCGTTATCAACACTTCTTAATAGAAAACCCCAACTTAGATAAACGTATTCCCCTCTTTCATATCGCTTCACACCTAGGCATCACACCTACACAACTTAGTCGTATCCGTAAAAAACTAAAAACTACGTAAATCAACCTATGTAAAGGCACGGTAGTTCACTTGTATCTATGATGCGCAGATGACTTATTTACCTCTACTGGCATTTATTGCTGGCGTGCTGATCACAGCGCAAACTAGTTTGAATACTCAGCTTGGACAGCTCCTTAAAAGCCCGCTTTTAGCAACGGGTATAGCGTTTACGTCGAGCTTGCTTTTTACCCTTTGTATTGTCGGATTATTTATCAAGCAATACCCAAGCCCTGCAATGGTTAAATCAGTGCCTTTCTATTTATGGTTTTCAGGAGGATTATTGAGCGCAATGGGCGTTGTTTTATTTTATTGGCTTATTCCTCAAATGGGCGCAGGGGCTATGATCTCTTGTGCGATGTCAGGGCAAATCATTTTGGCATTACTTGCGGGGCATTATGGCTGGTTTGGTCTTCAAGATAAGCCCTTAACATTAAGCACAATCGTAGGGGGCGTTAGTTTAGTTATTGGTGTTTGGTTAATTAATCGAAATTAGTGCTGTTTAGATGACAAGTAATATACATACTTATAATAAGGAACGATAAAATGAAAACAGCTATTGTGGTTGGCAGTGCCAGAAATAAAGGGAATACCGAACAATTGAGTCAGGAAGTGGCTTCAAAAATGACCGCCACTCTTTTTAATTTGAGAGATTATAATATTTCTCCTTTTGATTATGAGTTTAATCATGTTAACGATGATTTTTTAGAACTGATGAAAAAACTTTTAACCTTTGACCGGATTATTTTAGCTTCTCCTGTTTATTGGTATTGTTCAAGTGGTGTAATGAAAACTTTCTTAGATAGATTTTCAGACTTGCTTAAAGTAAATAAAGACTTAGGGCAAAAGCTTAGAGGTAAACCTACCGCTTTGATTGCAACTGGCTGTGATCAAGTTCCAGCTCCGTGCTTTGAAGAAACCTTCAAGTTATCTTATGCTTATTTGGGCATGAGTTATCAAGGTATGCTTTATTGTTGTGTTGAAGATGATATAGATATCTCATATTATCAGCATCAAATTGAGCAATTTGCCGGAGTGCTTTATGCTAAATAAACGTCAAGTAGAGCAATACCTTAAGCGGATAGGTTTTAATGAAAGCTTGGATAATACCAAGTCAATGCTCTTTGGGTTACACCAAGCGCATATGCGCAGTGTGCCTTTTGAGAACCTTGATATTCATCTCGGCCACAAAATTAATTTATCCCTACCGCGATTGTTTGACAAAATTGTCATAAAAAATCGCGGGGGATTTTGTTATGAGCTCAATTATTTATTTTCTGCCTTACTCAATGCTTGCGGCTTTAAAGTGGACTTACTATCAGCTCAAGTTTTTGATGGAGATGTTCCTGGGCGAGAATTTGACCATCTTCTCTTGTTAGTCGAGTGTGAAGGCGTTCTTTGGATTTCTGATGTAGGGTTCGGTGATTCATTTATTAGCCCGATAAAACTAGGCAACCAACCTGTAGAAGAATTGGGTTATATGTATAAGGTGACATCCCAAGATGAAAAACAGGTTTTATTTCGTAAAAAAATTAACGAAACATGGTTACCTCAATATATATTTTCTGTAATTCCTCAAAATATAGAAGCTTTCGAGGGAATGTGTGAATTTCAACAGACTTCCTCTGAGTCTAGCTTCACTAAAAAATCAGTATGCTCTATCGCAACTGAATCCGGGCGTTTAACCCTATCCAACGGTAAGTTTATTGAAACGAGTAATGGCATACGCATTGAAAACTTGATACCTAGTAGCAAAGTTTACCGACAAATATTACAGCAATATTTTTGCATGCGATTACCCGATGATGTATCGCAAATTCAGTGGAGTAGGTTAGGAATAGCGACGGTTTGTAATAAGTAAATTTGAATCCTAAATGTTAAAAGATAGCTTGAAATGAATTGGCTTGTCTTATGGTATTCAGCTTTTCTTCTAAGTTACTCTGTATTTGATCAAATAGAAAGTTACCCATGCTTATGCGCTTAACACCAAGCGTGGTCAGTAATTTAAAATCCGGTAAGTCAGGCATACACATTACATTGATGGGCGTAGTTGTCATTGCTATTATGGTTTCAATATCCTCTTTATTGGTAATACAGGGGACAAATAGGCCATCTGCACCTGCTTTTTCATATAGCTTTACCCTTTTTTGAGTTTCAACTAATGTATTTTCAACCGCCAATAAAAAAGTATCGGTTCTAACATTAATGTAAATATCAATTTTCTCTTTTGCCAACTGTTCCTTTATGGCTGTGAGGTAATCGGCAAAAGTCTTTGCATCGACTAATGAACGTGTTTCATTGACAATACTATCTTCAATATTTATACCTACGACTCCGACATCGACTAAAGCTTTAATATAGGCCGCAGTTGTAAGTGGATTTGTACTATATCCAGCCTCAATATCTACTGTAAGAGGAAGGCTGCAAGACGTAGTTATACGCTTTACAATAAAATGTAATTCTTCAAAGGAAATTTCTTCACCATCTTCATACCCCAACATGCTGGCAATAGCTGCGCTTGATGTGCCAATCGCTTTAAAGTTTAATTTTTCTGCTGTTTTAGCGCTTGCGACATCCCATACATTGCAAATAATTAGTGGTGTTTTTTTGTGGTGTAACGCATTGAATTCTTCTGCTTTCATGATTTTAATCTCATTTGTTTAACGCTCATTACTGAGGGAATACTTTGATAGTGTGGTTATTGTGTCGCTAATATTAAGTTTGAACCAATGATAAAAGTCGATTTATATTATAAGCTGTACTTATAAAACGAGTGTGAATTGAAAAGTATATAAATGTATTTGGTCTATTTATGAAGAACATTTTAAAAAATATAAACGTATTACATAGTTTCGAATGTGCAGCTCGACATAATAGCTATAGCAAAGCAGCGGTAGAATTATGCATCTCGCAAGCTGCTGTCAGCCAGCAAATGCGTCAATTAGAGGAAAACCTTGGTAGTCAGTTATTTTTACGAAAAGGCAAACAAATGCTTTTAACCCAAAAAGGCAAGGCCTTGTTTGAAACCTCACAACAGGCATTTTCACTTTTAAATAAAAGCTTAAGTAAAATAAAAGGTGAGGGGATTTCAGGTAGTTTAACGATAACATCAACGCAGGCGTTTACCTCTATATGGCTGATGCCTAGATTACATAGATTTTCGGCATTATATCCGGACATAAAGGTACGTGTATTGTCTTCACCTAGTTTTGACGATCTTAAGCAAGAACACATAGATCTTGCTATTCGTTTTGGCACACAAGTTAAAGAAAATACTGATAAAACATTTGTTTGCGAATATTTTGGCGAAGACTTCGTCTATCCGGTATGCTCCGATAAACTGGCAAAAACAATTAACTTTCAGGTACCCGGTGATTTTTTTCAAACTTGGTTGGTTAGTCTGGAAAAAACCAATCCTTACGATTGGCCATCTTGGTTTGAAAATATGGGTATAAAAGACTATCAGGAACATCAGCAATGGACCCATGTTCATAGCACTGATATGGCACTAAGTGCAGTGTTAAGTGGACACGGTATTACTTTAGCGGCTCGATATTTGTGTGCGGAACAACTGGAGTCAGGTCAACTTATAATACCTATTAAAATCGCACATCCTTTAACGGTTAAACGCTATTTGGTTTTCGATGCTGATTCCTCTAAAATAGCTCGTCTCAATGTTTTTAAAGACTGGTTAAAAATAGAAATGGGTTAGATAAATAAGTTAACAATTACGAATACACATGTTACCTGTTATATCAATTAGGACCTACTCGTTTTACCTAGCTTAAAAAATACAAACTGAAGACATTTTATTAACTAGTCTTTAAATGAGGGGAATCAGTTATATTGAGCTTGTTAACTCAACTATATTGCTTTCTTTTAGTAGCTTTCCTGCGGCCAAACTAACTAAAGGTTTACTGAAATAATATCCTTGAATCTCATTACACTGATATTGAGAAAGTAACCTACATTGTTCTTCTGTTTCGACCCCTTCAGCAATTACGGCTAAATTAAGGGAATGTGCGATGCTAATAATTGCTTGAACAATAGATAAGTCGTCAACGTTATCTGCTATTCCATCGATAAATGACTTATCAATCTTTATTTTATTAAGTGGGAATCTTTTTAAATAAGATAACGACGAATATCCCGTGCCAAAATCATCTATTGATAACTTTACCCCGATATTTTTAATTTTATGAAGTATATCAATAGTGTCATCAATATTATCCATCATCATACTTTCGGTAATTTCGAACTCTAATTTTGACGCTGGGATATTTGATGTTTTCATGGCCCGTTCAATTATTTCAAGTAAATCTTTTTGAAAAAACTGTCTGGCTGAAAGATTAATTGCCATCGTTAAATCGTCAAATCCCTCGGTTATCCAAAGTTGTAATTGTCGGCAAGCTTCTTCAATGACCCATTTCCCAATAGGTACAATTAACCCGGTAGCTTCAGCAACTGGAATAAATTTATCTGGGGGAATTAACCCTTTAGTAGGGTGCTGCCATCTTATTAATGCTTCGGTGCCAAAAATTCGTTTAGTGCGAATATCAATTTGAGGTTGATAATTCAACAAAAACTCACCATTTTTAAGTGCTTCTCTAAGCTCTCTTTCCATAAGAACTCTTTCCTGAGCATCGACTTTCATTTTCTTTGTATAAAATTGACAACTCGCCCGACCTCCTTCTTTTGCACTGTACATGGCATTATCTGCACAACTAAGTAAAGTTGAAGCGTCCTTACCGTCGTCTGGATAAAGTCCAATACCAATACTTGCGCCAATGATAATTTCATTACTCAATAGTGAAAAAGGTAACAATAAAGATTGAAGAATATTATTGGCTACTTCAGCAACTTCTTCCTTTGTATTAATACAAGGCAGCAATACCGTAAATTCATCGCCACCAAACCGAGAAATTACATTTTCACCGCCGATAACTTTTTTAAGCCTTAATGCCACCTTCTGCAATAGCTCGTCTCCCGCGGGGTGACCAGAAGTATCGTTGATCAGTTTAAAGTGATCGAGATCGATAAACATAACGGCTAATTGATAGTCGGAGTTTTCAGCAAGTGTAATTGAATAATTTAGACTTTTTTGGAAGGACATCCTATTGGGTAATTGAGTGATAAGATCGTGATGTGCTAGTGTATATATTTGCTCTTCGGCCTCTTTTTTCTCAGTAATATCGTTAAATATACTCATGTATTGATGAACATTTCCTGCGTCATCTTTAATGGCTTTAATAATTTGCCAGCAAATAAATATTTCACCATTTTTACGCTTATTCGTCATTTCACCTTTCCAAAAACCCTTATCTTTAATGCTTGTCCATAAACGCTCATAAAAATCTTTCGAGTGATGCTCTGATCTTATTAACTTGATGTTTTTACCAATCGCTTCATTTGAGCTATAGCCGGTAATGTCAGTAAATTCAGGGTTCACACGAATTATTTTGGTATTAATATCACAAATAATTATAGCTTCTAGGCTTTCGTTAAAAACACTTTCGGAAAGCTCTAGCTCTTCGATGGTTATTTTTCTTTGAATTTCATGGGCAACTTTATTGGAAAATAGTCCCAATATTGATTTTAATGCAGGTTCTAAATCTAAAGGCTTGGTGTCCATTACTGCTATTATGCCAATAACTTCACCGGTAGCTGTTTTTAAAGGTGAACCGAAGTAACTTTCGATTTCCATTGAAGTCAGTAACTCATCATCAGGATAAAGGCCCAAGGAATTCCTACAAACAAACTCCATTGAATCATTTAATGCATCACCACACGGGGTGCCTTGAAGATCGTAAGTGAAATTTTCAGCTGCAGATCCATTTGCCCAAACCGCTAACGTATCGATATTGGTATTTGTTTTATTACCAAATATACCAATAAAGGCAAATTCTGTCTTATAGGTATTCGCTAAAGTTTTAGCGCAGTTAATATAAAAGTCATTGTGTGAGGAATGGTCGATACTTAATAAAAGTTCTTTTAATGAATCTGTAATATGGTTCTGCAGATGCATCTCATTGGCAAGAAGCGTATTAGACACTTTTAATTCTTGGGTCCGGGCCGTAATGGTGTCTTCTAATTTTTTTTTACTTAAAAGTACGTCTCGATTAGCCGTCAGACTTTCTTCTTGGGAAGCCATTAACAATAGGGCTGTAAACATGACTGCACCCATATAAGCTTGAAGAAGGAGCAGTGATTCATTCTCACTTGCCAACACAAACGGCCCCAGACCATGTGTGGTGCTAATAATAGCGGCAATTGAAATAATCATTACAACCAGTGTTACGCCATGATGATGAAAGCGTAATGAAGACCAAGCAATAATTGGTAAGAGAAAAAATACCATTAACTCTTTCGACAACTCCAAAATATTCCATTGACCAAAAACGAGTCCAACGATACATACAGTGGCGATTAAGATAATAATCGCTTCAAATAATCGAACTTTTGGGAAGCGCTCTTTAGGTAAACGAAGCCATGTTAATAGGAATGGCGTGACGACCAATCCGCCAACAAAATCTCCCATCCACCAGGTTTCCCATAATAGTATAAAGCGTTGCTGATTAATTATATCCGCGGCAAATAGGCTGACGGTGCCAATAGAAGCACTAATCATGGATGAAGTAAAAAGCGCTAGTATAAATATCACGGCTTCACTGGTTTTTGAGAAGGGATGGGAACTAGCGAAACGTAAAATGAGGTAACCGGCGCACACAGCTTCGAGGGTATTACCGAGCGCTACGCTTAAACTCACTAAAAAAGGGAAGGATATATGCATATTAACTAAAAAAGCGCCTAATAAAACTCCAGGCCATAGACGTAAGCCGCCAAAAAGTAACGCCGCCAGTGCAATACCTGCAGGTAGCCATACAGAACTTGTATTCGCCTGTTCAAAGGCAAGTAAAAAACCAACCTTTGCAAAAATAAAATAGAAAAGAGCAAGGCTGATTATTGGCAGAATATTTTTGGAAGCGTAGGTGAGCATTGCAATAATAACCGCTGTTAATAGTGTATTCATTAACTTTAGCAGTAAAGAAAAAAAGTGGAGTAAAATAATCGATGAATAACCCACCGAGCTTTATAAATGTGGTGGAACTAAAGCTTTGCGACTTAAAAGTTTACTGACTTTAATAAAAATAAAGCATCGAGCATTAACGTAATATCTATAAATGATGTACTTCTAATGAATAAGGATATGTTAGAAACGCTGCTTCCCAGTAAAATAACCTTACAATTAGTATTAGATAAAGCGCTGTTAATGACGAGTGTTGATAAAAGCTTATTGGAAGATGTACTCTTGAACATCTCCATTAATGCCCTACATGCAATGCCCAGTGGTGGTCAGTTACAGATCAAAACAGAAAATACAATACTTAGCGATGATGATAAATTTAGCATGCCTTTTCAAGCTGGTCAGTATGTAAAACTTACCCTTGAAGACAACGGTTGTGGAATGAGTGACGAAGTAATTTCCCATATTTTTGAACCTTTTTATACAACAAAAGGAAATGTAGGGCATGGTCTTGGCTTATCACAGTGTTATGGTTTTGTTAAATCAAGTAAAGGTGTAATAACAGTTGATTCTTTAATCAAAAAGGGGCCGATTTTTACAATCTATCTTCCCGTGTCTGAAGGCGAAGCAATTGCTCATAAATTAACTGAAACTAACGAAAAAAGTAGTGGCCAAAGTGCTGGAAAATTATACAGCTTTAAAATTGTCGATGATGAAAATCAAATTTGCTTATTGAACAGTGCCGTACTTAAGAGTGCAGGGTTTATGGTTTATGGTTTATAGTTTTGACAATGCCGCAGAGGCATTAGAGCTGTTGAGTCATAAACATATAGATATCATTGTCACTGATGTCGTCATGCCGCAAATGGGAGGTGTTGAGTTTATTGAAAAAGCAAAAAAATTGGTTTCAGCAATAAAGTACCTTTTTGTAAGTGGTTACCTTAATGAAAAAGACATAGTACAGGCTGAAAAAATAAAATCTTTGCTTAATAAACCCTATACAGGCGGGGAATTAATTACCGCTGTAAAAACACTAATTAATTGATATAAATAAATCATTTAAAAATATAAACTTCAAGTTCATTTCTTTTTCTGTCGAACTTATAAACTTAATTATCAATAATTTGGTGAATGAACCTCAGAATTAAACATAGTCAGATAGGATAAAAACTCAGAAGTTATTTCAGGTCAAAAAAATGAAAAATAATTAACGCTACACTGTATGCACATTAATTATCACTGATAGTTTGTTCACTTTATGGAACTCTTGTGCCCCGCAGGTAATTTACCTGCACTAAAAACAGCCATTGATAATGGCGCTGATGCCGTTTATATCGGTATGAAAGACGATACTAACGCCCGACATTTTGCCGGATTAAACTTTAAAGATGGCAAGCTTGAAAAAGCCGCTGACTATGTTCATCGTCATGGTAAAAAACTCCATGTAGCTATCAATACGTTTGCTCACCCTAACGGTGAGAGCCGCTGGAGAAAAGCGGTTGATAATGCAGTGGCTATAGGAGCCGACGCGTTAATAATCGCAGATCTTGGTGTGCTTGATTACGCCGCCAATAAATATCCTGATGTTGAACGTCATGTTTCAGTACAAGCTTCAACAACTAATATCGAAGCGATAAAGTTCTTTGCCGATAATTTCGCTGTAGAGCGAGTGGTATTACCTCGAGTCCTTTCCATTCAACAAGTCAGGCAACTTGCGAAAAAAAGCCCTGTAAAACTTGAAGTTTTCGCTTTTGGTAGCTTATGTATTATGTCTGAAGGCCGCTGTTATTTGTCGTCTTATATGACAGGTGAATCACCAAATACCGCAGGTGCTTGTTCACCTGCAAAATTTGTACGTTGGCAAGAAACAGAACAAGGCCTTGAAAGTCGATTAAATAATGTCTTGATTGACCGTTACCAGCCTGATGAAAATGCGGGCTACCCAACGCTTTGTAAAGGGCGCTTTGAAGTAGACCAAAATGTTTACCATGCCCTTGAAGAGCCAACAAGTTTAAATACCTTAGAGCTTATCCCTGACCTTAGTAACATGGGAATCGCCTCGGTAAAAATTGAAGGACGCCAGCGTAGTCCCGCTTATGTCGAGCAAGTCACTAAAACATGGCGCAGTGCAATTGACCAATTCCAGCAAAGGCCCGAAAACTTTCAAGTTGAAGGTGCTTGGATGAATACCTTAGCGAATCTTTCTGAAGGCAAGCAAACGACGCTTGGCGCGTATCACCGAAAATGGCAATAACGGCTGCTCTCTTTGTTAGTACATTAAAATTTTCCGTCGGAAGTGCTCATTGATTGACATCAATTTCGTGTTATTTCTTTGAATTTGAAAGCACTAGCTTCGAGCTAATCCATTATTTCAGACCCTAAAGTACAGATAACAACATAAAAAATTGGAAACATTATGAAATTTTCTCTTGGTCCTAGCTTGTTTTTTTGGCCAAAAGGCGAAGTTGAAGCTTATTATCAACAAGCTCAACGTAGCGAAGCGGACATTATTTATTTAGGCGAAACCGTATGTTCTAAACGTAGAGAATTACGGGCAAAAGATTGGTTAGCTTTAGCGAGAGAGCTTGCAGGTAATGTTGATAAAGAAATTGTTTTATCGACCATGACTTTACTAGAGTCTCCAGCTGAAATTCAAACCATGCGCAGGCTTTGCGATAACGGCGAACTGCTTATTGAGGCGAATGACCTCAGTGCGGTACAAATTATGCGGGAATTGAAAATGCCATTCGTCGTAGGTCCCGCGATTAATTGTTATAACCTAGCGACATTGAAAGTGCTGATAAAGCAGGGGATGACCCGTTGGGTGATGCCATTGGAGTTGTCTGGTGACTGGTTGAAAACCCTATTAAAACAAGCCGAAGATGAAAATATTCGTTCACAGTTTGAATGTGAAGTATTTGCTTGGGGTTATATGCCACTGGCTTATTCTGCTCGTTGTTTTACGGCGCGATCTGAAGATAAGGCCAAAGACGATTGTCAGTATTGTTGTATTAAATACCCTTTGGGAAGAAAAATGAATAGCCGTGAGGGCGAACGTGTTTTTGTGCTTAATGGCGTACAAACCATGTCGGGTTATCAATATAATTTAATCAATGAAGTAGTTGATATGGCGACATTAGGTGTCGATATTGCACGTATAAGTGCCGATAGTATGGAAGCGTTTAATAAAATATCAGACTTTAAAAAACAACTTACGCATCAGCAACATTATTCGTTAAATAGTATTGAAGAATGTAATGGGTATTGGCATAAAATTGCTGGCATGTCAGTGGCGTAGCTCACAACTAATTATTCATCATACTTTAAGTAAATGACCTATTTTATGCAAATGAAAAGTGATAAACACACGGCACTTATTAAACTAACTAGCTGTTATAATTATTAAATAAGTAACCAAGTTAGTATTAATCTTTGCAAATATATATTTTTACTTGGTTTGTATGCTTGGTATCAGTTGATTCTTGCTGTCTATTAAGGATAATAGCCAACCTTATAATGACTAACCAGAACCTAAGCCAATCATGCGCATTGATAAATTTATTTGTAAAAGTACCGAACTCACCAGAAGCGAAGCTAAAAAGTTACTAAAAATGGGTGATGTGCGAGTAAATGATGAAGTTATAAAAAATCCAGCTACACAAGTGCATGAAAATAATAGCGTAACTGTAAATGGTGAAGAGTTAACAGCACGAACTTCTCGTTATATTATGATGCATAAACCCCTTGATACTATTTGCTCTAATATTGACGAAGTCTACCCGTCTTTATTGCACTACATCGAAGTGGATAAAGCGTTTGATTTACACATCGCTGGTCGTTTAGACGCAGACACCACAGGTTTAGTATTAGTGACTGATGACGGTCGTTGGTCGCATAATATTATTTCCCCGAAAAAAGATTGCGAGAAAGTGTATCGCGTTAATTTACGTAATGAAATCAGCGATGATAAAGCCGTCGAGCTCATTGAAAGGTTCAAGAGTGGCCTGCAATTACAAGGGGAAGATCAGCTAACCCTACCGGCAAAATTAGAGGTTATTAACGAAAAATTGGTACTACTGACCATTACTGAAGGTAAGTACCATCAAGTTAAGCGTATGTTTGCTGCTGTTGGTAATAAAGTGGTCGGTTTACATCGTCAACAAATTGGTAAAATAAGCTTAGATATCGAGCTCGGTGAATGGCGTTACCTCACTGAGGATGAAGTGAATAGCTTTTAGTAAGCCCCCTAATCGTCATTAAAATCAATGGTTGAAGGTGATTGTAATTCGTTACGCAGTATTGTTTTATCAACCAGTATATCAAGGTAAACGGCATAGCTGGCGTAACCCAGGACGGGAAACACTACAACTAATAGCGGCAGGGCAATCACTAAGGTGAGTGACGTTATCATCACTAAGGTGAGCGCCCATTTAAGCATTAACCATTTATGTTGAAATACTGTTTGTACGCTGATACTTATCGCATCAACAAAACCTAACTGTTGATGAATAATAAGTGGAATAGAAAACACACCCAGCAAAAAACCTATTACCGCGGTTACCCAACCAATTAAACCACTGTATAGCAGAAACCAAAGTAGTGACTCCCTTAACGCGGGATCTGTAATAAAGACGTGATCGATAGGTAGTGGCTCAATACCAAAGTAGAGCCCATAAATAACAAGTGCGTCGGTGATCCAGATAAAATAGCACAAGCATAAAATAAAAATTAAAAACCAAATACTTCTGCTCTTCCTACCCTTAATTAAAATTAAATCTTTAAAAGTGGGCTTTTGCTGTTTAATTAATAATCCTGCTACTTGTTGAAAGCCAATAATAAGAATGGGAGCAACAATAAAGAAACCGGCAATAAAGAGGAATATAACTAAATCAGCGTCAATGCTTAATAGTAATCCATAAAGTAAAGCAGCGATTATGCAGAAAAAGCTACTAAATAAAATACTGATTATTTTTGTTTGCTTAAAGCTTAACCAGCCAAAATTTAGCCAGCGCTTTATTAATAACGATGATGTGTACATGTAGTTGGTAAACTTATTAATACGGCTATTGCTAGTATTTTACCTGATGTGTTTACAAAACAGGTAGTTGAAAGGCTTTGATTTGATGTGAGTCAACAAGGTGAAGCAAAAATATATTTCTCTAGACTATAATTTATATTTTTACAAAAAACTAAACTTTTAAAAATACTTGCCGATTAAGTGAACAATTATAAATTAACAATAAAAATATAACAGGCTTGTAAAGTGAATGTATTAATAGATCTTTTACCTTCGGTTAATCGAGTAAAAACAGAAACTTCAAAGAAAGATAAACGGCAGCGTAATAAATATAACCGCCAAATGAATTCATCGAACCTAGATATAATAAAAGTTAATGAAGAATCGGACCCTGTTACTGAATTAAAACAAGTTTTTTGGGATGGCCCAGAACGACGCAATATCAATGATCGCCGTCAGTTAAAGAATAAGCGTGGTCGTTGGTTAGAATCGCGCGATAGAAAAGACCGTCGCGCGGTTGAATATGCTATATCAGTGAAAATTTGATCAATAACAATACCGTATTACTTTTTGTTTAATTGATTAAACTTTTCCATTTGTTCAGGTGTGGCGGGTAATTGATGTTTTTCTTTCCACTCAACGTAAGGCATACCATAAACTTGCTCCCGGGCAGCATCGATATCAACCTTAACGCCTAACTTTTCTGCTTCTGCCACTGTCCATTTAGAAAAACAGTTACGACAAAAACCCGCTAAATTCATTAATTCTATATTTTGTACGTCTTTTCGGTTATCTAAGTGTTCAAGTAAACGGCGAAAAACGGCGGCTTGAATTTCAACTTCTTTATCCATAATATTTCTCATTTTTGTATGTGAACTTTGTTAATTATTGACGAGTGACTCTATCTCATCAACTTCTTTAATCGGCTTTTTAAAAGGAAGAATTCTAACAATCATACCGATATAGGGATGATCAAAATAATGGATTTCTTTACTTCGTACTCGGCGATCTTGTTTGAAATTAACCGTGGTTAATGATGTCTTTTCTTGCAAGGAACTGTTGGGTAGTAACTTTTGAGTTGAAAGCTCTGCCAGCGACATATTCATTATGTTTAAATCAGCAGTTATATGTAAAAAATGGTCAACTTCTACTTTGAAAAAACCATCGATTGACCAGTCTTGCGGCGGTTTAGTTGGTGGCCTTTCTAAAAGGTTAATTGATTTTAACGCCAAGTTTGTTGTGGTTACATCGTTATCAATCTCTTGCAGTAAACCTTGAGTATCTGTGGGCAGATTAGCCATTTTGGCAATAACAGTCTGTAATCGGTCGGTGAGTACTTGTTGTTTTAAGTCTTCACTGGAAAGCTCTGGAATTATGTCACTAACAATATTGTCAGTGCTTCCATAAATAGCCTGTTGCAAGTTATCTTCTTGTGTTTGAGCTTTTGTCTGCTGTTGCTGGTATTGCTTAAGCTCTTGCTGATAATTATAAGCAAAATTTTCGCCAGCATAAAATTTCATTGGCACAGCTAAGCGCTTTGTTTTGGTAATTTGTCGCCAACCAATATGTAGAATAGGTCTGAAGTTTTTACTACGTGATAATTGTTTAACAATATCACTAAGCTGTAGTGAATCTTTATTCAGTAAATAATCTGTTTCACTATAAATATCCTCGCTATTGTTAATTTTAGCAGGCACTTTTTCTATGGGAAATGAATGGTAATCAACGTAACTGCCTTCTTCATTATATTGAGTAAATTCAACCGTTGAAATTGTACATAAGGGCGATGAAAACAAGGGACTTTTATCGTTAATAAGTGATTTATAAATCAATGGAGTAGGCGAAAATTCAATTTTTGCCTGTTCAATATAAGCCAATTGTTCGACGCTTAAACCTTGTAATTCTTCTGAGTCTAGTGAAACTTGTTCTTTTTCCGTTTGTTGTTCAGCTACAGCATCTTCAATAGAAAGGCTATTATTTTTATAAAAGCTATCTTTTTCATCAGCCTGCTGACTACTATTTTTCTCCAATGTGGTGGTAAGATCGTTGCTTAGTCGTGCTGAGTTAGTATTTTGCTCCACATCGAAACTTTTTACTAAAGCGGCATTTAATAAACTTTCCTGTTTACTTTCTGCGGCAAGTTCACTTATCGCTTTTACAGTAAAATTTGATTGTGACTTCACCTTTTTAATTGCTTGGTCGATTAAAGACTCTGGATAAACAGGGGAGTCACAGCTAGGTAGTTGTTGCTTTAAGCTCATAATATTAGGGCTTAGGTATGGACCTAATAAGTCAATAACTTTTCGGTAATTAGGT
>Ga0209291_1000996_pt1 | contig 26306 bp, 18 predicted proteins | sample GOMGulsemesocosm_FD_184633 | JGI IMG/M metagenome (GOLD analysis project Ga0209291, IMG submission 184633) | Methane-oxidizing microbial communities from mesocosms in the Gulf of Mexico - GOM9B Gulf of Mexico (SPAdes) (version 2) | ecosystem: Environmental > Aquatic > Marine > Cold seeps...
TCTTCCAGAAATTCTATCTACTAAAGGAATTTTTAAATGTAAACCTGATTGACGAATACTTTGGAATTTTCCGAAACGTTCAACTATAGCAGCCGTTTGTTGTTTTACTGTAAAAAAAGAAGAGATTAGGATTATAAATCCAAAAAAGGCGATAAGGCCGAAAAAAATTGTCATAATTACGTTGTTATATTAGTTAGTTAAAATATGAATTGTAAAAAATAAGTCTACATTTGCCCCCTAAAGTTACAACTTATGAAAAATATTATAACTAAATCTTTATTTTTATTCATATTATTAGCTAGTTTTAATTTATCTGCACAACGAAGAGGTGGCCAAGGAAAACATAATATGTTTGGTCTTAAATTAGGACTTACACAATTTGATATTAAAACGGATAATTTTATCACTTCACCATCCTCAGGTTTTATTGGTGGTATTGCTACACGAGGAGATTTTTATAATAACATGGATATTCAGTTAGGAATGAATATTTCAAATAATAACATAAAAGTTCAAGCAAGGGAACAATTAAGTAGTCAAGTACAAGATGTTGAATTTGGTTTATTAAACGCACAGATTCAGGTATTATTTGGTTATAAAATTATTGGAAATAATAGAAACATGCAGTCAAAATTTAAACTAACTGCAGAATTAGGTCCAGTTTTAATGGTAAATAGTAAAATGAAATTATCAAAAAAAGACCAAGAAGAATATATTATTGAAAAAGCAAATGTTACTGCAAAGGAATTAACTGATATTAGTGGTATAAATATTAATGGTCTTGTTGGTTTATCTATGGGAATGGAACGCTTTAGGTTGTTTGGACACTATCAGCATGGTTTTAATAATATTTTAAATAAATTAAATGATATTGAGGATAATACAACAAATTTTAAAGGAAATATTAGTATGTTTCAATTTGGAATTTTAATCTATTTTTAACCAAATAGTTTATTAATAAAAATAAAAAAGTCACTAATTAATTAGTGACTTTTTTATTTTTATTAATACCGTAATACTATTTCAGTATAGCTTCTATTCTATTAATACTTTCTTCTTTACCAAGTAAAGTCATTATATCAAATACGTCTGGTCCTTTCATGGCACCTACTAAACTTAATCGTAAAGGTTGCATTACTTTACCAAAACCAATTTCTTTAACAGTAATCCACCCTTTCACAACCGTTTGTGTATTCTCTGAAGAAAAATCTTCAATACCTTCTATAACAGTTACTAATTCTTGCATTAGCGCTGGAGTATCTTCTTTTATTGCTTTTTTAAATGCTTTAGCATCATACTCTGTTGGTGCTTCAAAAAAGAAATTACTCAAGTCCCATAAATCATTTACAAAAACAGCACGTTCTTTTACTAAGTATACAACTTTAGTTATGTATTCATTAGAATAAGATCCTGTTGCTTTATTGGTAACTATACTTTCAAATTGAGATGCTATAATACTATCATCTTGGTTTACAAAATACTGTTGGTTAAACCATTTTGCTTTTTCTGGGTCAAATTTAGCTCCTGCTTTATTGACACGTTTTAAATCGAAACTTTCAACTAATTCTTCTAAAGTAAATAACTCTTGTTCAGTACCGGGATTCCAACCTAAAAATGCTAAAAAGTTTACTACTGCCTCCGGTAAGTATCCATCTTCTTTAAATCCTCTTGAAATAGCATCTTCCGTTTTATATTCTAACGGAAATACTGGGAAACCACCTTTATCACCATCACGCTTACTTAATTTTCCTTTACCTGTTGGTTTTAAAATCAATGGTAAATGTGCAAATTTTGGAGCATCCCATCCAAAGGATCTGTATAATAAAATGTGTAATGCCATTGATGGTAACCATTCCTCACCACGAATTACATGGGTAATTTCCATTAAATGATCATCCACAATATTTGCTAAATGATACGTTGGCATTCCATCACTTTTAAATAGTATTTTATCATCTAATACATTAGTGTCTATTTTAATTTCACCACGAATTTCATCTTGTAAAATCAAAATTTCATCTTGAGGTGATTTAAAACGAACTACATATTTATCACCATTAGCAATACGCTGTGATACTTCACTAGCATCTAATACTAAAGAATTATCTAATTTTAATCGGTTATGCCAGTTGTAAATAAATGTTTTCTTTTCTGCTTCATGAGCAGTTCTATGTCCATCTAAACTTTCAGCAGAATCAAAAGCATAATATGCATTTCCACTTTCTATTAGTTTATCACAATACTCCTTATATATATGTTTACGTTCACTTTGTTTATAAGGTCCAAACTTTCCTTCCTTTCCTGGTCCTTCTTCATACGGGAATCCACACCATTCTAGTGCATCCTTAATATACTGTTCTGCTCCTGCAACATATCTTTTTTGATCTGTATCCTCAATACGTAATACAAAAGTACCTTTATGTTTTTTAGCAAATAAATAATTAAATAATGCAGTACGTACTCCTCCTATATGTAAAGGTCCTGTAGGACTTGGTGCAAAGCGAACTCTAACTTCTTGTGACATTTAAAACTTTTTTTACACTTCTATATTATATAGAAGTCTTTTGTTATTTTTAATAACGCAAAGATAATTGAAGATTTATGAATAACGATTTATGAATAATAATTTTTAAATAATTATATAGCAGTTCACCGTTTTTAATTTATTATATATCTATTTTATATTATTAACTAATGTTAATTTAATTATTTTTAGTACTTTAAAGTATTATTATCAGTGAGTTATAAAAAGGTTACCCAGAAACTAATAAATTGTTAATTACTTTATAAACCCCTGATAATTAACCCTCCTTGTTTTACTATAAATTGTTAATAAGTATAAGAGTAAATTCAAGAACTAAATTTTGATATTAAAAGTATTTTTTTAATCCGTGATATTAAATTACTACACACTATTTTTTAACTTTAATTTCAGAAAAGTTTTCAAATGAAAATATTGAGTTATTAACAGGTATTTTAAATAATTCAATTAACAATTATATGTGAATTACACTTATTAACAACATGTTTAATAAGTATAAAATTCTATTATAAATCAGTCATTTAACATGTTCATAACCTTGTTTTTTTTGTTCATTATATTTAATAAGAAACAAAAACAAGAGCTTTTAAATAATTTTATAGCACCTATTAACAGACCATAATACTCATTATTTCTATTTTAAAAATTTGTAAAAAAAAGAATACTAAATATATATATGTTTAAAAGTGTTAAGAAGTTTGAACGTTTAAAAAAAGGAAAAAAAATATAAAATTTAAATATAAAGTGCTTTTGTATTCTTAAAAACTAACTTATTTTTTTAAAAAATGAGAAAAGTATTTATAGTAAGTTTTCTTTTACTGCTATTATTAAGTATTGGTCAATGGCAACAAATAAGTACAGATATTAATGGGGTGGATACTAATGAATATTCAGGTTATTCAGTAAGTTTAAGTAATGATGGGAGTACTGTTGTTATTGGTTCTACATATTATGATTCAGTAAAAGGAACAATTCGTCTATTTAAAAATAAATATTTAAACATACAGATAAATACTTTTGGAGAGCTATTTTCTGTGGCTCCAAACCCAAGTTATGTTGACACAAAAATAGAATTAGGAGCTAATTATAAAGAAGTAACTGTACAGGTTTTTACTATTTTAGGAAAACTAATAAGTACTCAAAATTACACTAATACTAATGAAATTACATTGGACACTCAAAAATATACAACAGGTGTTTATATTATAAAAGTGCAATCAGGTATTAAACAAGCTAGTTTGAAATTAATGGTGAAACAATAGTTTTAATATATTTTATAAATAGCGTTGTTGGTCATACTAACAACGCTATTTTATTTTTAAAAAATAATTGTCGTAAATTTATTCCCACAAGTGGGCTTTTAATAAAAAAATAGAAAGTAAATTGAAAACAGTTCAAAACATAACAGATAAGCTAAGTCAGTTTATTAAGAAGTTTTATATAAATGAATTACTAAAAGGTAGTTTATTATTTATAACTACTGGGTTACTCTATTTTTTAGTAACTGTATTCATTGAGTATTTTTTATGGTTATCCACACCATATAGAACTGCTCTATTTTGGATTTTTATAGGGGTAGAATTAAGTTTACTTTATAAATTTATAGGAATACCCTTATTTCAATTACTAGGGCTTAAAAAGCAAATTACGCACGAACAAGCTTCTGAGTTAATTGGGAATCATTTTCCAGAAGTAAGTGATAAGCTTATTAATTTATTACAATTACAAAAAGATAGTGAACAATCAGAATTACTACTCGCTAGTATCAACCAAAAAGCAACTGATTTATCACCTATTCCTTTTAAAATTGCGGTTAATTTTAAAAAAAATAGTAAATATTTAAAGTATGTTGCTATCCCTATTATAGTTTTTTTATTGTTTCAAATAACTGGAAATCAATCTATTATAAATAATAGTTACCAACGTGTTGTAAATCATGATGTAGCATATACACCACCAGCACCTTTTAATTTCATTATAAAAAATAAGGATTTAAAAGTAGTTGAAAATAAGTCATTTACATTAGAAGTTACTACCAAAGGTAAAGTTGTTCCTGAAGATTTAAAAATAAATTTTAATAATGAATCGTATTATTTATCAAAATCAGAATTTAATACGTTTACATATGAATTTAAACAAGTAATTGATCCAGTGGATTTTACATTATCCGGAAATGATATTAGTTCTATATTACATCAAATTTCTGTAGTTAAAGTTCCAACTATTTTAAATTTTGAAATTCAGTTAAATTATCCAAAATATACTGCTAAAAAAAATGAAATTGTTACTAATACAGGAAATATAACTGTACCCGAAGGTACTTTTATAGTTTGGAATTTAAATACAAAAACTACTGATGAAGTATTATTTACAGTAAAAGATACTTCTTATATATTTAAAAAAGAAGCTTCTAATTTTAAATATAACCAACAAGTTTATATTACTACTGATTATGAAATATCTACAAGTAACAAAGATATTTTTAATTATGAAAAACTAGGCTATAAAATTGATGTTGTAAAAGATGAGTATCCAGAAATTAATATACAATCGAGAGTTGATAGTATTAATTCTCAAATTATTTATTTTTTAGGAAAAGTATCTGATGATTACGGTTTATCTAAATTACAGTTAGTATATAAAGAAGTTGAATCTGATAAATTATATAAAGAAAATATTAAAATTTCAGAATCTAATTTTGATCAATTTACTTATATTTTTCCAGGTAAATTAGAACTTAAAAAAGGAGTTCCTTATGAGTATTATTTTGAAGTTTTTGATAATGATAGAATTCACAAGTATAAAAAATCTAAATCAGAAGTTTTCAATTTTCAAGAATTAACTGATGATGAATTAGAAAATATACAATTAGAAAAGCAAAAAAATAATATTGATAATTTAAGTAAATCGTTAGATAAACTTAATCAACAAGAAAAAGAATTACAAGAAATTAATCAACTTCAGAAAGAAAAAAAGGAGTTGAATTGGAATGATAAAAATAAAATAAAACAATTTTTAAAGCAACAGGAAAAACAAGAAAACCTGATGCAAGAATTTAATAAGGATTTACAGAAAAATTTAGATGAGTTTCAGAAAGAAAATATAGAAGAAGATACGTTTAAAGAGGAATTAAAAGAACGTTTAGAAGATCAAGAAAAAGAATTAAAAGAAAACGAAAAATTATTAGAAGAACTTAAAAAGTTACAAGAGAAATTACAAGATGAAGACTTATTAGAAAAAATTGAAAAACTATCTAAAGAAACTCAAAGTCAAGAACGCTCTTTAGAACAAATATTAGAATTAACTAAAAGATATTATATATCTAAAAAGTTTGAAAAAGTTGCAAAAGAGTTAGAAGAATTAGCAAAAAAACAAGATGATTTATCTAAAGAATTTGATGAAAAGAATACTAAGGAGACTCAAGATAAATTAAAAGAAGAATTTAAAAAAATACAGAATGATCTAAACAACTTAGATAAGGAAAATAGAGATTTGAAATCACCAATGAATATTGATCATCAAAAAGATTCACAAGAAGAAATTTCTAAGCAACAAGAACAAGCATCTGATAAACTCGAAAAGAAAAAACAAAATAAAGCTAAAGAAAATCAAAAAAAAGCAGCAAAAAAAATGAAAGAAATGAGTGCTGCTATGCAACAACAAATTAGTTCTTCTTCAAGTGATCAAGTAGAAGAAGACTCAAAAATGTTACGTCAGATTTTGGATAATTTAATTAGTTATTCTTTTGATCAAGAAAAATTATTAAAGGATTTTAAAAAATTAAATAATAGTAATTATGAGTTCCCTAAAAAATTAAAAAAACAGCATATATTAAAAGATCATTTTAGTCATGTAGATGATAGTTTATTTGCGTTGTCATTACGTGTACCAAAATTATCTGAAATGATAAATAATGAAATTTCTGAGGTTCACTTCAATATTAATAAAGCTCTTGATCGTTTTGCAGACCAGAAAATATATATGGGAGTTGCTAATCAACAATATGCTTTAACAGCTGCTAATAATTTGGCAAATTTATTAAGTGATGTACTTAAAAGTATGCAAGATCAACTAAATCAAATGAAAATGCCTGGTATGGGGTCATGTGATAAACCTGGAGGAAGTGGACAAAGTTTTCAATTATCTGATATTATACAAAAACAAGATGGTTTGATGAAGAAGATGGGTGAAGGACAGAAACCGGGAAAAGGTATAAAACCTGGTAAAGAAGGGGAAAGTGGTTCTGAAGGTGAAGGTGGGAAAAGTGGAGAAAACGGTCAATCTGGTAAGAACAGTGATGGTGGAAAAAATGGTTCTTCTAGTAAACAAGGTGATGGAAACAATTCTGATGAAAATACTTCAGGTGAATTGTATGAAATTTACAAACAACAACAAGAGTTAAAAAATGCTTTACAGGAGTTAATTAACAAATCAGGAGTTAAAGGAGAAGCTAATAATCTTATAAAAAAGATGAATGCTATAGAAAATAGTTTACTAGATAAAGGTTTTCATGAATCAGTTTTAAAACAAATGAATGAATTAAAACATGAATTATTAAAACTTGATAAAGCTGCCTTTGAACAAGGTGAAGATTCTAAAAGAAAATCTGATTCTAATCGGAAAGAATATAAAAACTCTACAAATAACAAAACACCTGCTATTGAACAATATTTCAATGAAATAGAGATATTAAATAGACAAGCCTTACCTTTGCAGCCGATTTATAAAAAGAAGGTACAACAATATTTCAGTAATAAAAATGATTAGTTTTAACTACGAGAGTGAATTTATTCTTACAAATGAGGATCTTTTTTCTAATTGGATTAAAGGTGTTATTACATCAGAATCTTATGTATTAGGAGAGGTTAATTATATTTTTTGTGATGATGATTACTTACATAAAATTAACCTTGAATTTTTAAAACATGATACCTTAACTGATATTATTACTTTTGATAATACTGTTGGTAAAACTATATATTCCGATATTTTTATATCAATTGAAAGAGTTAAAGATAATGCCAAAGATTTTAAGGTAACTTTTGAAGAAGAATTAAAACGCGTTATTATCCATGGTGTTTTACATCTTTGTGGTTATAAAGATAAATCAGTTTCCGAAGCTAGTTTGATGCGCTCAAAAGAAAATGAAAAAATTAAATTGTTCCACATGGAACAATAACTCATTAAAATTATAATATTTTAATATAAAATTAAGCTGTTCCATATGGAACATATTTACAGTAAATACTATATAACGTTCCATGTGGAACACTATATTTATAAAAAATGTTTGATAAAGAATATGATGTTATAGTTGTTGGAGCTGGTCATGCTGGTTCTGAAGCTGCTGCCGCTGCTGCAAATAGTGGTTGTTCTACTCTATTAGTAACAATGAGTTTACAAAATATAGCTCAGATGTCATGTAATCCTGCAATGGGTGGTATTGCAAAAGGACAGATAGTTCGTGAAATTGATGCTCTTGGCGGATATTCAGGAATAGTAACTGATAAAACTGCTATTCAATTTAAAATGTTGAATAAAAGTAAAGGACCTGCAATGTGGAGTCCTCGTGCTCAATCAGACCGAATGCGTTTTGCTGAGGAATGGAGATTGATGATGGAAGCTACTCCTAACCTTGATTTTTATCAGGAAATGGTTAGAGGATTAGTTGTTGAAAATCATAAAATTATTGGTATTAAAACTTCACTTGGATTAGTAATAAATGGGAAAACCGTTATACTTACTAATGGTACTTTTTTAAATGGATTAATACATATTGGTGATAAACAATTTGGTGGTGGACGCGCAGGTGAATCTGCTTCAATAGGAATTACCGAAGAATTATTAGAACTAGGTTTTGAATCTGGTAGAATGAAAACTGGTACTCCTCCCCGAGTGGATGGAAGAAGTTTAGATTTTTCTAAAATGATTATTCAACCTGGTGATGAACAACCTGAAAAGTTCTCTTATTCTGATATTACTAAACCATTAACTGAACAGCGTCCATGTCATATGTCACACACTAGCGCTTTGGTTCATGATTTGTTACGTGAAGGTTTTGATCGTTCTCCAATGTTTAATGGAAGAATTAAAAGTTTAGGACCACGCTATTGTCCTTCTATTGAAGATAAAATAAATCGCTTTGCTGATAAAGATAGCCATCAGTTATTTGTTGAACCCGAAGGCTGGAATACCTGTGAATATTATATAAATGGTTTTTCTACTTCCTTACCAGAAGATGTTCAGTTTAAAGCTTTACGTTCTGTGGTTGGTTTTGAAAAAGTTAAATTCTTCCGTCCTGGTTATGCAATTGAATATGACTATTTCCAACCAACACAATTGAAACATACTTTAGAAACAAAGTTAGTTGAAGGATTATATTTTGCTGGTCAGATTAATGGAACTACTGGATATGAAGAAGCAGCTTCTCAAGGAATGATGGCTGGTATAAATGCAGCGTTGAAAGTTAAAGAAAAGAACCCTTTTATATTACATAGAGATGAAGCATATATAGGAGTTTTAATTGATGATTTAATAACCAAAGGAACAGAAGAACCTTATAGAATGTTTACTTCTCGTGCTGAGTATAGAACATTATTGCGTCAGGATAATGCTGATTTTAGATTAACTCCTAAAGGATATGACTTAGGAATTGCTTCTGAAAAACGTTTACGTCGTATGGAAGAAAAGCAATCGAAATCTAATAATTTTGTAGACTTCTTTAAAAATACTTCTGTTAAACCAGAAGATATTAATCCTATTTTAGAAAGTAAAAAATCTAGTACAGTTAAGCAACAAGATAAAATGTTTAAGTTATTAGCTCGCCCTAATGTTACTTTGGAAGATATGAAAGCTGTTAAGTCTGTTTCTAATTATATAGTTGATCATAATTTAGATAATGAAGTAATGGAGCAAGCAGAAATTCAAGTAAAGTATGCTGGGTATATAGCTAAGGAAAAATTGAACGCAGATAAATTACACCGTTTAGAACATGTAAAAATACCCGCAAATTTCGATTACTCTAAATTAAAATCTTTGTCTACTGAAGCTAAACTTAAACTTACCGAAATACAACCAGTAAGTATTAGTCAAGCTTCCAGAATATCAGGAGTATCTCCAAGTGATATTTCTGTTTTATTAGTTTTTCTAGGAAGATAAACCACTTGTGGCATTTAGTAAAACACTAAAAATATTACCCTTACTTGTTTTAAAAACTTGTGAGAATTTAATAATAAAAAAGTAAAGGTTTCACGTGGAACCATAAAAATCATATAAATGAAGAGTATAAAATTTAAAGAATATAAAAATACAAAAGCTAAATACATAGGTGTTGGTTTATTACTGTTTAGTCTTTTTATTATGACTCAAGAATTATCAGGAATTATACTTACTATAATAGGAATATTTATTTTAGGAGTAAATACTGAAATTGAAGTATTTAAAAATTTCGAAAATAAATTAAATATTACGCTATTTAATATGAAGCTTTTTTCAATTAAAAAGGATTTGATTTATCCAGAATATATTTCTTTATTTGGACAATCATTTAGTTCTTCTAATGAATTTAGTACTGTATCTGCTTTAGGATCTACTGCAGAATTTGATTTCTATGTAATTCGTTTTTTTGGAGAAAGAAATAGAAATGATATTGTTTTTAAATCAAAAAATAAAGATGAAGTTTTAATTAAAGGTTCTGAATTATCAATACTATTAGATGTAGAACTTTTAAATAAATTAGAAGATTAATGTCTTTATTAAAAGTAACCGATTATTCCGTTTCAAAAGAAAAATTTGAATTAATTGAAGATACTACTTATGGTTTCTTAGTTACTTCACCCCTACCTAGTATTTCTGAATTAGGAAAGTATTACGAAACGGAGGAATATATTTCACATACTGATACACAGAGAAACCTTTTTGAAAAAGTATATCATTTGGTACGTGAATATGCAATTAAAAAGAAAGTAGCTTTAATTAATAAGGAACAATCAAAAGGAAGTTTATTAGATATAGGATGTGGAACTGGAGATTTTTTAGCTGCTGCGAAAAATAACGGTTGGTTAGTATCAGGAATTGAACCTAATGAAAATGCTAGAGCAAAAGCAAATACTAAAACAAATAACAATGTATTTGATATTTTAAAATTAGAAAAGCTTTCAGAAAATAGTTTTGACGTAATTACTTTATGGCATGTATTGGAACATCTACCAGATTTGGAAACACATATAAAAGTGTTTAAAAAATTATTAAAACCAAATGGAACTTTAATAATTGCTGTGCCTAATCATAAAAGTTTTGATGCAAATCATTACAAACAATTTTGGGCTGCTTATGATGTGCCAAGACACTTATGGCATTTTTCACAGATAAGTATTAAAAAATTGTTTCAAAATTTTCAAATTAAACTGAATAAAACTATTCCTATGAAGTTTGATTCATTTTATGTTTCTTTGTTGAGCGAAAAATATAAAACAGGAAAACAAAATATATTGAAAGCTTTTTGGATTGGATTTCGCTCTAACTTAAAAGCAAAGCACACATCTGAGTACTCTTCCTTAATTTATGTGTTTAAAAACCTTAAAAATTAATTTTAAAACTATTTATTTATAGTTTTTACCAAACAATACTCAAAGACCTTCCGTGAATTTTAAAATAGCTTAAAACAGCTCATTTAAAGTTAATAATAATAAATAAAATAAATAACAAATAATAAAACTATAAATTTTATTTATAGTTTAAATAAATCACTATTAAATAACAATTATTTAAACTTCGCTTTAAATGTTTGTTGTAGTTTAGTGAGTAGTAAAAAAATATATAATGCCAAGAAAAAATAAAAAATCGAATAACAACATACCTAACCTATCTGAAAAATTAGTAAAGATTTTACAGAAGCAACATAAAAAGAGTTTCAATTACAGACAGCTTTCTACTAAGTTAGGAGTTGATGATGCAAATAGCAGAAACCAAATTATTAAAAAATTACGTCAACTTCAATTAAAAGGGAAGATCGATGAAGTGGAACGAGGAAAATTTATGATTAAAACAGTTGAAGGAGAAGATGCATATCATATCGGAATATTGGATATGGCCGCAAGAGGAAATGGATATGTAGTTTGTGAAGATACAGAAGGAGATATTTTTGTACATGCAAAAAACATCAATCAAGCATTACACGGTGATGAAGTTGAAGTTTTAACATATAGACGTAAAAAGAATAATAAACTTGAAGGTGAAATTACATATATTTCTAAACGCGCTAAAGCTGAATTTGTAGGTGTTTTACGATTACAAAAAGACTTTGGTTTTGTGGAATGTTCAAGTACCAAAATGTACACTGATATTTTTATTCCTAAAGGAATGACCATGGGTGCAAAGGATGGTGATAAAGTAGTAGCTGAAATACACGATTGGCCAGAAAAGGCTAAATCTCCCTTTGGAGAAGTTGTTCAGATATTAGGAAGACCAGGAGAACATAATACAGAAATTCACTCTATTTTAGCAGAGTATGGTTTACCATATGAATTTCCTAAAAAAGTAGAAGAATATGCTAACAATATCGACCTTGAAATTAAAGATGATGAGATAGCCAAGCGTAGAGATATGAGGGATACCCCTACTTTTACTATTGACCCTAAAGATGCAAAAGATTTTGATGATGCTTTATCATTTGTACCTTTAGAGAATGGTAATTATGAAGTAGGAATTCATATTGCTGATGTTTCTCATTATTTAAAGGAAGGAACTGTTTTAGATGATGAAGCATATGAGCGTGCAACTTCGGTTTATTTAGTTGATCGTGTAGTACCAATGTTACCAGAAATTTTAAGTAATGGTGCATGTTCGTTACGTCCACATGAAGAAAAGTACACTTTTTCTGCTGTTTTCGAAATTAATGATAAAACGGAGATAGTAAACGAATGGTTTGGACGAACTGTAACTTATTCAGATCAACGTTTTGCTTATGAAGAAGCACAAGCCATGATTGAATCTGGTGAAAATATAGTTCCTTCAGAAGTATCCCTTACAGGTAAGGATTATAAAGTAGAACAACACATAACGGATGCTATTTTAAAGCTAGATGAATTGGCAAAAATCATGCGTGAACAACGTATGCAGGAAGGTGCCATTTCTTTTGATAAAGTTGAAGTTAAATTCAATTTAGATGAAAATTCAAATCCAACAGGAGTATATTTTAAAACTGCTAAGGACGCTAATAAATTAATTGAAGAATTCATGTTGTTAGCCAATCGTAAAGTAGCTGCTTACATTGGTAAGCAAAATAAAACATTTGTATATAGAATACATGATGAACCAGATGAAGAGAAATTAGGTAATTTACAAAATATCATTTCTAAATTTGGTTATAAATTAGATTTAAAAACACCAAAAACAACTGCTAATTCTTTAAACAGTTTATTAGAAAGTGTTAAAGGAAAAGGAGAACAAAACCTAGTAGACACCCTTGCTATTCGTACTATGAGTAAGGCAGTGTATTCTACTGATAATATTGGTCATTACGGACTTTCATTTGAGCATTATTCACACTTCACTTCACCTATTCGTAGGTATCCGGATGTTATGGTACATCGTTTATTACAATTTTATTTAGATGGTGGTAAGAATGCTAATGTGGAAGAATATGAAGCTAAGTGTAAACACTCATCTAATATGGAAATACTATCTACAAAAGCAGAAAGAGATTCTATAAAATACATGCAAGTTAAGTTTATGCAAGATCACCAAGATGAAGAGTTTGTAGGTGTAATTTCTGGAGTAACTGAATGGGGAATTTATGTAGAAATAGTTTCTAATAAATGTGAAGGAATGGTTCGTATTAGAGAAATAAAAGATGATTATTACTTTTTTGATGAAAAGCAATATGCCTTAGTTGGTGAAAACACTGATAACATGTATCAATTAGGTGATGAAGTAATTATCATGGTTAAAGAAGCTGATTTAGTAAAGCGTCAATTAGACTTTATAGTACTTGGAAAAGTAGTGAAGTAATTCAGTTTATTAAATTTAAAAAAAACCAGTGAAGTTAATTTCACTGGTTTTTTTAAAACTAGATATTTATCTATTTAATAGATAATCTTCTTATAAATAGGAATGTTATTTTTAGTTATTATTTTTAGTATTAATGTGTTATTAGTTTTTTGAAGAGATGAAACTGTATATGTTTTAGTGTCTATGTTTTTATCACTAAATATTAATTGACCTAATATAGAATAGACTTCAATTTCTTTAATATTAGCATTGTTAGATGATACTTGAATAATATCATTACTAACAACAATTATATTTTCCCCTTCAGTATAATTTTCAATAGATAAAACCTCATTAGTATACCTTAAAACAAAACGATTATTATACTCCCCTATTTCAGATGAAAATGTGTAAGGACTTTGTTTTAAATCATGAACAATATCTAACTCATTATCTTCTAAATAAATATTCTGATCACTAATAAATATCCCATCAGTAGCTGCAATAGCAATTTGATACGGTTCGTTTGAAATAATATTAACACCAATTTTAACTCTATCTTCTTCATTAAAAGGTATTGATCTTCCTTGAATAGTCATTTTATCCTGTTCAATTATAGAGTATATTTTTAATCCGTTTCCTATAGGTTTTATTGCATCGAATAATCGATCTTTTTGATTTGTAGCACCATTAATATATCCAATTAATACCCTGTCAGAAATGTGATTACTATTAACTATATCTAACCAAATTCTGCTTTTTGATATTGTTGTTATTTCAGTTGAAGTATTATTTTGTCTATAAAACTCACTGTTATCATACGTTTTATCTCTTAATGAATTATTAAAAGTAACATTTTCTGTTGTAGCGGTTCCATCAAGCATATTAACAAAAAAACCTTGCCCACCAGCTATGTATCCATTAAAACCTAAAGGTCCAGTAACGGCTCCTAATGAATTAAAAGTTATATAATCGGTTGGAGAGTAGTTTGAAGCATAATCTCCATAGAAAGGATCAGATATAGCTGCAGAAGGTAATGAGGAGTGAGTCCACAATCTAATAGCTCCTTCAATATTAGTATTTAAAGCAATAAAGTCAAGTGCATTTATTGACGATGGATATGGGTTTCCTATAAGGTTCCAATTGTCGTCAAAACGAGTAATTGTTGTATTGTTAGTTCCAGTGTAATCTAGCCCTGTATAGTTACCTCTAGAAACAGGTATTGTGATAATACCGTTATTTGGTACTCCGCTAAATGTTGTAGATAAAGTTTGAGTTACTGAATTACTATATCCATCAGGTCCTCTAACAATATATCCTTTACCAGAACTCATCATATCTCCATTGGCGTTTTCCCATATACCTATTCCTCCGTTAGCATTGTTTGTATTCGGACTCCATTTAAAAAGATAATTATTAGGTGTTGATGGAGAAATATTATTTAGAGTATAATTTTGTACTGGTGATGACCAATACACATAATCTAAAAGTCTCAAACCTACATTTCGTTGATAAGAAATATCGCCAGTATTGATTCCTAAATTACTTTGTTGTACTAGCGACCCATTGTTCAAAATATTAAACATTCCACTAACACTTAAGTTACTATGTACATTAACATGATTATTAGCAGCAACTGTAATTGTTTTTCCTGTATTAACAATCATATTACATGCTTCAATATTTCCATTTAATGAAGTATCATAATCATAATCAAGAACTATTGTTTGTGTACTATTAGGCGCTCCTCCTGTCCAGAAAATACCATTCCACGTATTTACATCTTCATTTGTAGTATCACTTATTGTAATATCAAATACACCATCTATATTAAATAAAGAACCGTCAACTAAAACCCAGTAAAAATCTCCAGGATTTAAACATCCTAAGGCTAAACTTTCATTCAATAATAGAGTGGATTTACTATTTAAATATTGTAAAGGTTCATTGCAATTTCCTGTGCCACTATCAGTAGTATATACTGCTATCTCAGGATCTATAGAAGATATTAAGTCAGAGTTTACCTCTATTAAAACACGTCCTGAATTTGGTGCTTGAAATTGAAACCAGACACCTCGGTCAGTATTAAATGTACTAGGGTTTGGATCACCTGTATTTGTCGCACAATAGTTAGATCGACTCGAAGGAGGCGTGCCAACAGATCCTCCATCAGGCACTTGCCCTAAAATTTCAGCATCGCAAATTAAATCGTTTGTTTGTTGAATAATTACCAAATCACTAATGGTTATATCAAAATTCCCACTAACATCTAAAACAGAACCATCAACTAAAACCCAGTAAAACTCTCCAGGATCTAAACACATAACAGTTAGGTTTTCATTATAATCAGCCGAGCTATAACCACTACCTAAATGTACTAAAGTATCATTACAGTTTCCTGTACCATTAGTAGTTCCGTAAACGGCTAGCTCAAGATCTATAGGGTCTCCTATTAATATTAAATCAGAATTTGCTTGAATACTGACACTCCCTGAATTTGGAGCTTGAAATTGAAACCAGACACTTTGGTCTGTATTGAATGCAGTAGGACTTGGATCTCCTGTATTGGTTGCACATTTATTTGAACTACTTAAAGCTGGTATGCCAACAGATCCTCCATCAGGCACTTGCCCTAAAATTTCAGCATCGCAAATTAAATCATTTGTTTGAAAAAAAGTTCCCGAATCACTAATTTGAATACCAAATAAACCGTCTACTAGGTTAGTATCTATAATACTCGCTTCTCCGTCAACTAAAACATAGTATCTGTTTCCTGGTGTTAAACATGTAACAGACATGGCTTTGTCTAAAACAATCCCAATTCCATGATTCACTTCTTGTATTAGCGATAATGCTCCGGTACAAGTTTGATCATTAGATTCATAAAGTGCAATTTGTAAATCAATAAGGTCTCCAGTTAAAGCATTTTCAGGATCAGAGGTTACTTCTATAGATGTTGAAGCAGAGGGGCCGGCAACAAAAGAAAACCAAACTCCCTGATTGTTATTTCCTCCCCATGAATTAGGTTCAAATAAGTTGTTAGCACAATAATTATTATAGGTACTTAAGGTGTTGTCACCAATAGTACTAGCAGTACTCAATGTTCCTAAATCGATAGCATTACAAATTAAGTCATTTGTTTGTTGAGCAATTCCCGAATCACTAATGGTTATATCAAAAAAACCATCAACATTTATAGCAGAACCGTCAACTAAAACCCAGTAAAATGCTCCAGGATCTAAACACATAACAGTTAGGTTTTCATTGAAATCGTTTGCTGTGTACCCACTGTTAAGATGCACTAAAACATCATTGCAGTTACCAGTTCCGCTACTGGTTCCGTAAACAGCTAACTGAATATCTATAGCATTTGTGCCTAAAGGGAATATTTGATCTGAGTTTGCTTGAATAGTCACGCTGCCTGAATTTGGAGCTTGAAATTGAAACCAAACACTTTGGCTTGTAGTAAAGGCTGTAGGAGTTGGGTCGTCCGTATTGGTTGCACAGATGTTTGATCTGCTTAAAGCAGGTGTTCCTACTGCCCCTCCATCGGGCACTTGCCCTAAAGTTTCTGCATCACATATTAAATCAGCAGCCTGGGTAATTCCATTATCGCTTATTTGAAGTCCAAAATAACCCTCTTGACCACTAGCTGTAATAATATTATATGCTTCTCCGTCAACTAATAAAAAATAAGTGGTGTTAGGTTTTAGGCAATTCACATCCACTTGTTCATCCCATATAACACCTGTCCCTTGATATTCCTCTTGTATTAATGTTAAAGATCCACTACAGATGTTGTTACTAGATTCATATAGTGCTAATTGTAAATCGATTCCGTCTCCATTATTTTGTGGATCACTTTTAGCACCTATATTAATCGTAGAAGAAGGATTTGTTCCTGTAGTAAACTGAAACCATACCCCTTGGTCATTATTCCCTCCCCAAGAATTTGGGTCACCTGCATTTCCTGCGCAAAAGTTACTATAATTACTTAATAAGTTATTACCTAAAGATCCACCAGAGTTTAAAGTACCTAAGTTAACAGCATTACAAATGGTATCATTACCATTACCTAGGAATGAACTAAAAATTATTCTATACTGTAAAACAACTCTCCAGGTCACTGTAGTTCCAGTAGGACATCTGTCTCCAGATGCAGTATTGGTATAGGTTCCGTAAGTAGACCAAGTAGATTGATTTAAGTTAAATACTGCTGAATTAATGTTAATGTTTTGTATTGAAGTTACAGCATCACCATCGGTATTGTTAATGTTGTTTGGGATGTTAGAATCATCTTCTATACCACGCCAACGAAACGTAAAACCACTAGGTAAACTACAATTATAAGTTTCAGAGAAAAAAACATCGTTAACTGTTCTGGTTCCAACACAATCTGTTTCAGTAAAAATAGAGTCTTCAGTATTAATGGTTCCAAAAGAATCATTCATTTGATATACCCATTGAGGGTCACTATCTCCGCTACCAAATCCATCCATATCATTTACATCTGAATAAACAGTAGAAACACGAAATTGCACCGTAGCTTGAGAGAAGCAGAAATTAGTAAATAATAAAAAAAGGAATGAAATAAAAATACGGCTATAGTATTTATCCATTTTGTAAAAAGTTAGTTAGTTTATAGTGTGTAAAAGTAAATATAATTTGGTGGGACAAATGTAAAATAAAAAACACTTATTTCATTGAAAATGAGTGTAATTAGTTGGTTAGTAAAATAAATTGAATATTATTGAATAGGAATATACATATCCACAATACATTTATTTTCAGGATGTTCGTTAAAGTTATTATGATAGATTTCAAAAGGTTGTTTATCGGCTTTTGAATATCCATTTTCGTTCACCCACATGAATACACTCGTCCAAGATTTTTCAAACTCATCTACACCAATTTCAAAACGAGCAACAATACATTTTTGAGCAACAAAAGTTACCGCTTCAATTTCACCATCATTCGAAATAGCACTCTTTGTTAATAAACAAGCTTTCATGCGTACTTTATCAGGAGCGGTTACTTTAAAACTATCATAAAAAACAGTTCCCATTTTTAATTCAGATTTAACTAACAAACCTTTTGGTCCTGCCCAATCAATCAGTCTTAAAAAAGCGTTTTGTAAACCTTGTACACCGACTTGAGTAAGTGTTGCAAAATGTAATTCAGAAACTTGTTTTATCTCAAAAGTTGTATTCATATCTCTCCAGTTTAAGAACTCTTCTAGGTTACGAAGGTAAGTTTCTTTAGAAAGCACTTGTTGTCCAATCTTGCTATACTTATCAGGGTTCACTTTCCTAAATTCTGTAGGACTTAATTCAAAGAATTTTTTAAATGATTTGGTAAAAGATGCAGCACTATTAAAACCACATTGTAAATAGATTTCAATAATAGATAATTCTTTTTTTCTATATATTAACCCAGCAGCTTTTTCTATTCGTTTTCTAATGATATAACTGTTTAGAGGTTCATTAGTAATAGCTTTAAATATTCTATGAAAATGAAAAGGAGAATAATGAGCAATTTTAGCAATGTTTTCTAAGGATAAATCCGCATCTAAATTTTCATCTATGAAAGTGAAAACTGTATTGATTGTTTGCGTATAGTTGTTAGAATTCATGGATTATTGTAATTCTTTTATTAAGCTTTCTAAAATATCCTTTCTTAATTTTTTATGATCTTTCTCTAGAACAAATACTGCAATGGATGCATTTAATTCTGGAATGTATTGTACAGTGGTAGCCCAAAAACCACCATGTCCATAAGCATTCAAATCATTGATGGTAGACTTTGATAAACCTAGATAATAGTTGTTTGTTTTACTATTATTTGTTGTTATTTCTGTAAAAATTAAGTTTTTTACAGTTTCATTTTTTACAATATGATTATTAAAAAAGTGATAAGAAAATAAAGCCAAATCCTTACTAGTACATGCAATTCCACCTCCACCATACAAATCAAACGATGGATCAATGTCATAAGAATCCCATTGGTATTTACCGTAGTATTGATGGGTTAGAGGTTTGGTGTTTGCAGGAATATCTTCCAAAGTATACTGCCAAGTGTTTTTAAGTCCTAGTTTATCATATTTAAGTAATTCTCTCATAGCTGTATAAAAAGGTTTTTTCGTAACATTTTCTAAGACTTCTGTAGCTAATAAAAAATTAGCGTCTGCATAATTGAAGACTTCTCCAGCTTTCCCTAATGGATCACCTCTTTCTACAGTGATTTTAATTTGTTCGTCACGAGTCCATCTATATTTTTTATTAGCAGTGATAAAATCGAAATATTGACCAACATTATTTTTACTTACATAATCTTCTATTCCACTTGTATGTGATAACAAGTGTTTTATTTTAATGTTTTTTACATCATAACCATCAGAAATCAATAATTCTTTTGATTTTGATGAAATTAAGCCTTCTATGGAATCATCTATAGTAATTAAGTCTTCTTCTACCAATCGTAAAATAGATGCAGCTACATAGGTTTTAATACTGCTTGCAATAAGTCCAGGTTGGTCTTTTTGTAAAGGTGTCTTGGTTTTATAATCAGAATACCCCTGCCCCACTCCAGGAGATGTTTTTATCAGGAGCTTCTATATGAACCAGTAGTCCTTTAGCACCTGGATTTGCTTTATAAATTGAATCTAGTACATTTTGAAATTGATTTGAAGCTGTTTTATTACTTGTTTTATTTTTAGTTGCACAACCAATGCATACAAATACGGAAATAAAAAGAAATATTGATTTTTTCATAAGAGTTGGTTTATTACTTTTTTAAAGATAATTCTATTAATAATAAAAAAGCCGAATCTAATTTAATTAGATTCGGCTTTAACGGGTATATTAAGTTTTAATTAAAGAGCTTTTACTTCTTCAACCATCATTTCATGGCTATCTTCTTTAGCACTTTCTATAAAAGTATTGATTGCATCAGTACGTTCTTGTCCTTTTTTCAATAGTATACCAAGCGTAATTACCGTAGCAATACGGATACCTACTTTTTTAGCAGGCGTTTCAAATAACGGTTCTAAATCTTCATAAGAAACTTCCTCAGCATATTTTAAAATTTTTGTCTTTGCTGCATCTAATTTAGGCCCAGATAAGTTCGCGTATTTTTTACCTAATTTTTTAATTTCACTAATAGGGTTCTTTTGTGCTTGCTGTTGCTGAGGTTTATTTTGAACTGGTTTATCTTCAGTCTTTGGCTTTTGTTTCGCCCAAGAATCTTTTAAACCAACGGTTTTATTAAACACTAAATTATTAGCTGTCGAGTCAGTATCAATATTAAAATACCCTAAACGTTGAAACTGAAATTCAGTACCTACAGTTGCAGTAGCTAAAAATGGTTCAACAAAAGCAGTTTTAATTACTTCTAACGATTTTGGGTTGATGTATTGCATGAAATCACTGTCTTTATGACTATCAGGTGCTTCATCCAAAAACAAACGATCATAGACTCTTATTTCAGCTTTTACAGCATGTTTGATAGAAACCCAATGTAAAGTTCCTTTTACTCTACGTGTACTTGCCTCAGTACCACTCCCCGATCTAGAATCTAAATCTGCAGTACAATGTATTTCAGTTATTGTTCCGTTAGCGTCTTTTACTACGGATTCTCCTTTAATAATATATGCATTTTTTAAACGAACTTCTTTTCCTAAAGTCAAACGAAAATATTTATTTCCAGCATCTTCTTTAAAATCTTCACGCTCAATATAGAGCTCTTTTGAAAATGGAACTTCGTGACTTCCTGAAGTTGAGTCTTCTGGGTTATTATCAGCAATTAAAAACTCTTCTTTATCATCATGATAATTCGTGATAACTAATTTTACAGGATCAATAACTCCCATAACTCTTGTAGCCGTTTTGTTTAAATCCTCACGAATACAAAACTCTAATAATGATACATCAGTTACACTATCACGTTTAGAAATACCAGAAACCTCACTAAATTTTCTAATTGAAGCTGCGGTATAACCTCTTCTTCTTAATCCAGAAATAGTAGGCATTCTTGGGTCATCCCATCCAGTAACTACTTTATCTTCTACCAAACGCAATAATTTACGTTTACTCATGATGGTATAACTCAAGTTTCTACGTGCAAACTCACGTTGCTTTGGACGAATATTAGCAGAGTCATAAACCTGATCTAAAAACCAATCGTATAATTCACGATGAGGTTTAAATTCTAAAGTACAAAATGAGTGTGAAATTTCTTCTAAGTAATCTGATTCTCCATGAGTCCAGTCATACATTGGATATATACACCAATCGCTACCAGTTCTATGATGATCCTTTTTCAATATACGGTACATGATAGGATCACGCATTAACATATTAGGTGATGTCATATCTATTTTAGCACGCAAGGCATAGGTTCCTTCATCGAAATCACCATTTTTCATTTGTTCAAATAGTGCTAAATTATCTTCAACAGATTTGTTTCTATATGGGCTTTCAACACCTGGTTCAGAATGAGTTCCTTTTTGTTCAGCCATTTCTTCAGAAGATAAACCATCAACATATGCAGCTCCTTTTTTTATTAAAAGGATTGCCCAATCATATAACTGTTGAAAATAATCAGAAGAATAACATTCATTAGCCCAATCAAAGCCTAACCAGGCAACATCTTTTTTGATAGCATCAACATATTCCTGCTCTTCTTTTGCGGGGTTAGTGTCATCAAAACGAAGGTTTACCGGTACATTATAGCGTTGTCCTAAACCAAAATTTAAACAAATTGCAGCAGCGTGCCCAATATGTAAATATCCATTTGGCTCCGGCGGAAAACGAAAATGTAATTTATCATTAGATAAACCATTTGCCAAATCGTCTTCTATAATTTGTTCAATGAAATTAAGTGATTTTATTTCTTCTGACATGTCTCAAAAATTTGAAAAACAAAATTACAGAAAATGCTTTAGATACTCACACTTAGGATTAGTAGTTTTTATTCCTATGAGCACGTATAGCACTTTGAGGTTTGTTTTGCTAGTGAAATATTGCAATTAATTCATGTTTTGTGTACTTGTTTCTATTACATAAACTATTGATTATTAGTTAAATAAATTGTATTTTAGTAAGATTCCGCCAATTCTTACGTCTAAAAATCTATAAATTAAAAGTTTGAAAGGAGTATAATAATAATTCTCTAGCAATAGAGTATGGTTATTTTAGAGTTTCAACCTGCCATTATTAACATTAAAAATATCACAGATGAAAAAGAAAATTAGAACTGTTTTTACCAAATTAAAAAGACCAATCACTTGGGGAAGAGAATATTATCAAGGAGAATCAATCCATAATACTAAAAATCACCGAGTAGATAAGTTTAGACCTGATGAGTTGAGGAATATGGGGTTTGTTCAGCGTATAATGACCAAATATGTTACAGGTATTACAAAATCGAATAAAAATAAACTTTGGAGAGAGTTGCCTAATACCTAAAAGAGGACATATATTTATATTAAATTTTAGTTTTAGTAATGAAACTAAAAGTTCTTGTGTCTATAATTGATACAAGAACTTTTTTATATTTTATTAGAAAGTGTATTTCAATCCAATACCAGTATAGTAAGAATTATAATCTCTAAAATAAATAGACTTTGTATTTGTTTTATTAGATGTTCTGTTGTTTATGTAGGACTTAGAAACAACAGAAAGGTTTTTATTTAGTTTCATTTTCGCCACTACTTTTAATTGGTAGTAGGCATATTTTAGTTTTCCTAGTTTATCCCAATCAGTATTGGTAGCTTCAAGAGTTTTATATTTTCTGTTTACATAACCTCCAGTAACATCTAAATGAAGTTTAGGTGTTTTATATGCAATATTTAAAGATGGTTTTAGTTGTGTATAGGTGAATTTATCATTTTTACTATCAATTCGCTTCTTAAAAGTAAGCAAAGGTTTTACATCTATTTTTTTAGTAATAGGATATCTATAAAAAGCACCAACACTGACGTCTTTCCAATTAAATTTTTCATTGGTGTTTTCAACTGGTTTTTTTTGCTGAAAATATTTATTTATAAAACTAGCCTCAATACCATAACTATGCCAGCCAGCTTTGCGTTTAAAAACATTTCTAAAAATAGTATTTACCCCTAATGAGTTGTAGGAAATTTCATTTGTAACCTTTTTTTTATAGTTTCTATTCCCGTAAATAATTTTTATAAAGGACCTGTTTTGTCTGTATAGACGGTAATGAATCCCTGATGAAAAATCGAAATGGCCATAGCCTAGTGGAAAATTTAATTCACTTCCATCAACATTATCTCCTTTTCTATTTCTAAAATTATAACGCGACTGCATTTGCCATTTCGTTTTTTTAGAAAGAATGTTCTCATACTTTATTCCTGAATATATGGTAAAATAACTAGCGTCATTTTCAGAATAGTAATAATTCCCCCTAGGGTTTACACGAAAACTTATCGATTGTTTTCTCCATTCTTTTTTGGCTATAAATTTCAAATCACCAGTTTGATAAAAACTACTTTTATACAATTGTTTATCAGTTAAAAGCTCCCCGTTACTATTCAGAAAAGATTTGGGCGATTTAAAGATATTATTTTCATAACCAGTTAAGGATTCAATTGCAATCGTTGTTTTTAGTTGAGCATAAAGATTTGTCGCTAAAAAAATAAATAAAACTTTAATTAATAACTTCATTTGGTTGCTATTTTTATAGGTGTAGTTTTCTTTTTATCCAGGAATACACGGACTAAAGCGGATTTTTTAGGGTCTTTTAAAAGTAATTCATAGCTGTGGTTTCCTTTAACAGGAATATCGATATATAATTTTTCTAATTTTCCAGGAATCAACTTTTTGTCCGTTCTATTTTCAACTTTTTTTGATTTAAAACAAGTCATTTTATAGGTTGTAGTTTTTGTCCCTTTTTCTCTAAGAAGAATTCGAATTATATTTTCGGAATGCATTTTATAATCAAAATCAGCTCTTAAAAAGACACGTATTTTAGAATGACCTTTTGTTGTGACAAAAGAAAACCCATTAGCGTTGTCAACACGATAATACTGTTGCTCTTTTTTTGTTTTTAAATATTGAAGTGTCACCTTTTTTAAATCATTATCAGATTTTAATTCATTCCAGTTTAGTTTTTCTTTTTGTTCATACATAAAGCGGATATGTGCTTTTTGTTTCGTTTTATATTTATAAAATGAAATAGTGTGTTTTCCTGGAGGAATTTTAATGATTTCCTTGTCCGCCTTACTAGGTTTTCCTTTTAATTTTTTGCTTTTGTACTTTACTTTAATTGAGATGGCTTGTGGTCCTATTTTTCTGGAAACAATTCGTTTTTTATCCAGTGTATATTTTAAATAGTATGGAGTTGACAGTTTTGTATTATTCTCCAAACGAACCCTATTATATAAGGTAAGTACTCCTGGGCCTGTAACTTCAATAGATGTTTTTGTTTTTTCTGATAAAGCGTAATAAATAAAATCTGTACTTCCAATCATATGGACAGTACCAACAAATTTTTTAGGTTTAATTTCTTTTCTTTTTTGAGCGCTTATGGTACAAGTGGCTATAAAAAGGATAGAGAAAAGAACAGCTTTTTTTGAGGTTGTAAGTAGGTTAATCATTTTGTTTAATTATTAAGGTTCCTAATTCATTTTGTTTTTTATCATAATACATTACTGCAACGATAAGAACTATAAAAACAGCCGTTGCACTGATAACTATTTTCAAATCATATTTAAAAGTTTTATATAAACTTCCTTCTCCTACTTTAGGAAGTGGCACAGGGTCTTTTGGTAACTTGTATTTAGTCATTAACCTTCCAATGTTTAATAAATTAATGATTGGAACACCCTTTTTCACCATTTCATAAACCACCCCTTGATGGTCAGGAATGTCTTTTAGTTTTATGTTTTCTTTGAGTCCTGAAGGAAATGCTTTTGAGTTAGCATTACTTCCTAAACTAGCAATTCCGCCGCCAACATTAATAAATAATTTAACCTTATCAAACTGATTAAACAGCTCCATTCTTTTTTGAATATTAGCATCTAAACTCCCTTCATTTATATAGGTGATATTATTTCGGTTAATTGCAGTAACAGCTAATTCTCTACCTTCTCTACTTAAGGTTCTTCCAATATCTTGATTTCCACCTATGGAAGCAGCTATTGGCATAAATGATATTAGTTTGGAATCGTACAAACTCTTTTGCATGTCCAACCAAGTTAAACTTGGGGTGTTTGCACCCCAAGAGGACGAAGTTGTTGATGTAATTAATAACGGTTTTAGACCAAGACTCTCAATTGCAGCACAAGTGGCTAAATTTAATGCAGGAAAAGACCCTGTAAAGCATAGCGCTATTTGATCTCCTTTTTTTAACCCTGCTTCTTTTATTTGCTGTACTAGCATAGCAGCAAAATTTGGGTTTATTGTAGATAATTTTATAGGTAATGAACCTCTACCTGAAGTGATTTCAGAAAATTGTTGCCCAACCAGCCCGGTATTATTAGGGTCATTGATGTTGTCAATAGCAATTTCATCAGCATAGAAAGTGTTTTTTATATGTGATTGATATTTTTTTGCTAGCATTGAAGCATTTATTTTTTCAGTATAATATTCTTGTTGCTGAAATTTTTTAGAATTTTCTACAATAATTAAAATAGTGATAGCCAATACCCCTAGGATACTTAAAACTAATGTTGAACGGATTGATATATTATTCATAATAGTTTGTTTTTAATATAGTTGAGGTAATTGTTCTCCTAAAAAAATAATGATAACCAGTA
>Ga0209291_1001000_pt1 | contig 26264 bp, 21 predicted proteins | sample GOMGulsemesocosm_FD_184633 | JGI IMG/M metagenome (GOLD analysis project Ga0209291, IMG submission 184633) | Methane-oxidizing microbial communities from mesocosms in the Gulf of Mexico - GOM9B Gulf of Mexico (SPAdes) (version 2) | ecosystem: Environmental > Aquatic > Marine > Cold seeps...
TTTTTAAACAGTCCTTTTAAATAATTTGTTACTTTAAAAAGAATTCTTTCTTCTATTTCTTCCTCATGATAGCCATTTCCATACATACCATAACCATAACCGTAACCATAACCATAACCATAACCAGTTTTAACCTTATAATGATTTAAAACAAAACTCAAATTTTTAATTTCCTTATTTGTATACTTTTCATTAATCAAACCTAACATAGATTTTTTAGTATAATCCTGACGAACCATATAAATATTTGCATCAGAATAGCGCGTCAAATCTAATGCATCAGTTACTAGTCCTAGTGGAGGTGTGTCGAAAACTATATATTCGTACTTTTCTTTTAAAACATTAACAAACCCCTCCATTCGTTTACTAATTAATAATTCCGAAGGGTTAGGTGGTATAGGTCCAGAAGTAATTAAATCTAAATTCGGAATCTTTGTTTTTTGTACAATTTCATCAAAATTCTTATTATCGATTAAAAAATTTACCACCCCATAATCATTATGTAACTCAAAGGCATCGAATATTTTTGGCTTACGCAAGTCTAAACCTACAAGCACTGTTTTTTTATCACTCATTGCGTACAAACTAGCTAAGTTGGTTGCAGTAAACGACTTACCTTCACCACTGACTGAAGATGTAACTAAAATTGTTCTAGCCCCTGTTAATGAGGTTTTATTTTTATAAACAAACTCTAAATTTGAACGTATTGACCTAAAAGACTCACTTACTGGAGATTTAGAACGTTTGAACACAGCTAAAACCTCACCACTCTTTCCAATCACTCCTAATAGTGGAATTTTGGATAAAAAAGCAATATCTTCCGGACTAGTAATGTTTGTATTTAAAACAAATAATATTGTAATTAAAAAAATTGGAAAAGAAAGCCCTAAAATCAAAGCAATAACATAATTCATATTTTTATTAGGTCCTACCAAACTTGCAGCAACAATTTTTGCTTCATCAATAACCAATAAATCAGAAACACTAGCGGCTTTAATCATTTTTGCCTCACTACGTTTTTTCAAAAACAATTCGTATAAATTACTACTCAAACTATATTGCCGTTCAATATTCAATAGTTTTTGTTGATTTTCTGGCAGTTTTAAAAACTTTCCTTCTACTTTTCGTAATCTATTATTTATTGCTTTATTTTCTAAATTAAGTGCTGCCCTATATGATTTTATGTTTTCAAACAACACCGTTTTAAGTGATTGAATATTCCTATCCAAATCAGAAAAAATAGGAGAATCTTCACGTACAGCATAACCATACTTTGAGCGTTCTACTGACAACTCAATTATTCTACCAACATTACTTGTTATATTAGGTTCATCTACTCCAATTACCGAAGGGGCAGGAACATCAGTAAATGTCGTTTTATTGATCAAATATTGTTCTAAACTAGCTAAATAGTCAAGCTTCCTATTGACCGTATTCTTTTCTAAATCTAATACACTCAAATCTGTAGTCAATTTCTCTCCTTCATCTTCAAGGTTAATCACCTTAGATTTTTTATAAAAAACATTTAATTCATCCTCATTTGTCCTTACCCTGTTTTTTAAACTATCTAACATCTTATCTACAAAGTCAATAGTTTTGGTTGCAAATAAATTTTTCCTTTCTAATTGGTTAATTTTTAAAACTTCCACAGAAGCATTAATGTAATCCACAATTCGGTGTTTATTCGCTCCATTCATAGATAGATTTACAATTGGAGATCCAGAAACAATTGAACGTACAGCAACCCTACTGTGCTCCTCTACAGCACTATCAAAATTAGAGAAACTAATATCAAAAGGTTTTAGATCAGAAAGTAATTCATTAGTAGTTTTTAATACTTTAAACTGAAAAAACGGCAACCGAACCAACTCATTATATGCATATTTTTTTACAACCTTCCCTTTAACTATTTTAACTATTTTTTTATCCTTAGTACCATAATGTTGTACTTGTACTGATTCTTTTGGGTTATGGTATGATAACTGATAATTAAAATCATCTAAAGGAGTAACTGTGATTTTCTTGTTCAATTGCTGATAAACAGTCGTATCCACTTCAACAATAAATGGCATAGTCTTGTATGCATCATAGGGCCAATATTTTGCTTGCCTGATATAATTTACATAATACTGTAAATACTCGACAACTTTTTCATTATGAGACCTAGACTTAAACAAAACTACAGTAGTTTGTATTTTATCAGAAGCCCCTCCCCAGTTAAAAGTTAAATTTGTAGTTGAAGTAAAAAACGGATTCTTATCATTAGAAACAACTACTTGACTATTTACTGAATACCTTGATTTTTTACGTAAATTCACCTGATAAGCAAGTGTAAAGCAAACACTTAAAAAAAGAATTATAAGCCACCAATTTTTAATAATTTTAAAAAACAAATCTTTAAAATTAACCGACGGTTTAAAATCTGAGAACCTAAACTCTTCTTCCATAAATAACTTTTATAAGCTTTTAAAAATAAAATATGTAGATACTAAACTTGTAAACACCGTTAAAATAGTAGTGACAGATTGTAATCCTTTTTCTCCAATCCCCCATGATTTCTCTGGTAATGGTTTCACATAAATCATATCATTTGGCTGAATGTAATAATAAGGAGACTCAAGAATAGCCACATCTGTTAAATCTACATGATGTATCTTGTTCCCTCCAGGAAACGGCCTGATTATTAGTACATCTTTTTTATTTCCATACACAGGAATATCTCCAGCATTCGCTATTGCTTCAAAAATAGTTACACGCTCTTGAAAAATAATATTAGTCCCCGTAGTACCTATTTCACCTAATGTAACATACTTAATACCTCCTAATTTTACAGTAACAAACAAATTTGCTTCTTTTTTAAAATATTGATCTAATAATTGTTTGGTGATCTTTGTTTTTATCTCTTCAATGGTTAAGTTTAACACATTAACCTTACCTAGTGTAGGCATATTAATCTCACCATGATCATCTATTAAAAAACCATCAAAATACAATCCTTGTCCTGAAGTAGCAAGAACATTATGTTCCGAAGCTAGTGGATTAAACATTCCCACTAAAGCTTGATCTAATGCTTTCACCCTAATACTCAACACATCATTAATTTGTGTCCTATATGGAGTTAATTGTTTGTGTAATAATGCTTCCCCTAAGGCTGTGTTTTGATTTTGCAAATACACTGTTTGTTTATTAGAAATACAAGATGTAAAAACCAAATTAATCAAGAGCAAAAAAATAAGTAAAGACTTAATTTTCATTAATTTTCCTTTTTAAGTAGGATACAAATATAACTTTTCAGTAGTAATAATGAAACTTTATACCTTATATCTAAAGAAATTCTACTTAATTTGTAAAAAAATAAAAAAGTGAACTACTTATCTGTAGAAAACATCTCGAAATCATACGGTGAACGCGTGTTGTTTAACAACATTTCATTCGGAATCAATAAGGACCAAAAAATCGCATTTATAGCAAAAAATGGTACAGGAAAATCTACTATTTTAAACATTATCAGTGACCGTGATCAAGCTGACTCTGGACAAATTGTAAAAAGAAAAGAATTGTCAATTTCCTTCTTATCTCAAGAAGATGTTTTTGACAAAAACCTGACTATTGAGGAAACAATTTTTGCTTCAGACAACAAAACACTAAAAGTCATCCAGCAATACGAAAAAGCACTAGAAACCCCTGAGGATTCTGAAGCATATCAAAAAGCTTTTGACTTGATGGACCAACACAATGCTTGGGATTTTGAAACACAATACAAGCAAATACTTTTCAAATTAAAACTTGAGAAATTAGACCAAAAAGTAAACCTACTTTCTGGAGGACAGAAAAAACGTCTAGCCTTAGCTACTATTCTTATTAATAAGCCAGATTTATTAATCTTAGATGAACCTACCAATCATTTAGATTTAGAAATGATTGAATGGCTGGAAACTTATTTTAAAAAAGAAAGCATTACACTATTTATGGTTACTCATGATAGGTTTTTCCTAGAACGTGTTTGCAATGAAATTATTGAATTAGAAAATGGTAATTTGTATAATTATAAAGGAAATTACTCTTACTATTTAGAAAAAAAAGAAGCGCGTGTAACTGCTGAAAACACCGAAATAGGAAAGGCTAAAAACTTATTTAAAAAGGAATTAGATTGGATGCGCCGCCAACCAAAAGCACGTACCACAAAATCTAAATCTAGAATTGATGATTTCTACCAAATAAAAGAAAAAGCACACTCTAGACGTAAGGAACATTCTATGGAACTAGAAATTAACATGGAACGTTTAGGAAATAAAATCGTCGAATTTCATAATGTTTACAAATCCTTTTCAGACAAAAAGATTCTTGAAAAATACAACTATTCTTTTATAAGAGGTGAACGCATCGGAATTATTGGTAAAAATGGTACTGGAAAATCTACCTTTCTCAACATGCTTACCAATACTGAGAAACCAGATGCTGGTAAAATTATTACTGGTGACACTGTTAAATTTGGGTATTATACCCAAAAAGGGATCAACATAAAAGAAGGACAAAAAGTCATTGATGTAATTCGTGAGTTTGGCGATTACATCCCTCTTTCTAAAGGACGCAAAATATCGGCTTCTCAATTACTCGAACGTTTTTTATTTGATAAGAAAAAACAATATGATCAAGTTGAAAAATTATCTGGAGGGGAACGTAAAAGATTGTACCTATGTACTGTTTTAATTCAGAACCCTAACTTTTTAATTTTAGATGAACCTACAAATGATTTAGACATTGTAACACTGAGTGTTCTTGAAAACTTCCTACTAGACTATCCAGGGTGTCTATTAGTTGTTTCACACGATAGATATTTCATGGATAAGGTAGTAGATCACTTATTTGTATTTAGAGGGGAGGGAATTATTGAAGATTTTCCTGGAAATTATTCTGATTTTAGATCTTATGAAGACAGTACCACTCCAAAAGCAAAGACAACAGAAAAGACAACAAAAACCTCTTGGAAAAAAGAAACCTCAGCACAACTTTCTTTCAACGAACAAAAAGAATACAATCGTTTAGAGAAAGATATTCAAAAAATTGAGCGTGAAAAAGCAGTATTAGAAAATAGTTTTGCTACTAAAGAATATTCCCAAGAAGAAATTTTAGAGGTTTCAAAAAAAATAAAACAACTTGAAGACTCTATAGAAGAAAAAGAAATGCGTTGGTTTGAATTATCAGCTAAACTTGAAGGAGAATAATACGTGTTCCAAATAATAGCATACATAAAATTTTTGTTTCACTCAACTAATGAACACGGAGTACATTCTCCATTTGTTTTTGATTTAATCACAAAATGTTTTTACAATAAGAAACAACTCAATGCATATCAAAAACTAAATCAGTATCGATCAGAATTATTAAAGAATCGAAAGAATATTCAGGTAACTGATTTTGGTGCCGGAAGTAGAGTTTTCAAAAGCAACACTAGAGCTATTTCTGCCATTGCAAAAACAGCGGGAATCACCACCAAGAGAGCTAAACTATTAACTCGATTAGCTCAATATTTTGATTTTGAAACCACACTAGAGCTAGGAACTTCCTTAGGGCTAGCATCATCTGCTATTGCATTCGGGAACCCGAAAACTAAAATAACTACCTTGGAAGGTTGTACTGAAACCTCTAAAATAGCACAACAACAGTTCAAAAAATATGACCTTGACAACATCACCGCATTAATTTCTGATTTTTCACCTTATTTAAAAGACAATTCAACTCAATATGATTTGGTATATTTTGATGGAAATCATCAAAAAAAAGCAACTCTAGAATATTTTAATTCATTAATAAACAACACTAGCAACACTTCCATTTTTATATTCGACGACATTCATTGGTCAAAAGAAATGGAAAAAGCATGGGAGCAAATTAAAAAACACCCAAGAGTAACTATTACAATTGACACTTTTTTCTGGGGGTTTGTGTTTTTTAGGACTGAAACAAAACATAAAGAACACTTTATCATCAGAGCTTAAAACAAATATATTAAGACATCCTCACTCATTTCCACCTAACACTTCAAAATTCTACATAAAAATATCTCACGTAAAAACAATAACCCTTTCTAAATATTGTAAATTGCATTTACAAAAAAATTACAGGAGACAACTTCCTAAACCAATAAACTTATCATCACTAATTATGAAAGTATATACCAAAACAGGAGACAAAGGAACAACTGCCTTATTCGGAGGGACCCGTGTCCCTAAACATCACATAAGAATTGATAGCTACGGAACTGTTGACGAGTTAAACTCGTATATTGGATTAATTAGAGATCAAGAAATAGACAACCATTCCAAAGACATCCTAATCAAAATACAAGATCATTTATTTACCATTGGTGCAATTTTAGCAACAGACCCTGAAAAACTAATTTTAAAAAACGGGAAAGAACGGTTAAATATCCCTAAAATTTCCGAAACTGATATTGAAACATTAGAGAAAGAAATTGACACTATGGAAGAAAACCTCCCTCCTATGACTCATTTTGTACTACCTGGAGGTCATACCACTGTGTCATATTGTCACATTACTAGATGTGTTTGCAGACGTGCAGAGCGACTAGCTAGCGCTTTATACGAAATATCTCCTTTTGACGAACGTTCTTTAAAGTACTTAAATAGACTTTCTGACTACCTTTTTGTATTGGCACGAAAGTTGTCCCATGATTTAGGAGCAAAAGAAGTAAAATGGGTTCCTAAGAAGTACTAAAACATTTTCCTGGCACTCATTCTCTCGCTAAAGCCATACTGAAAAGTATCACGAGAAAAACGTTCTTATAAATAATACTGAAATAATTAACTTTTTACTTGATTTATTCATTTAAAAAATTATTTTTGCTTAAAATTAAAAAAATTAGTTACAATTATGTATTGGACTCTAGAATTAGCATCTCATTTGAGCGATGCACCATGGCCGGCAACAAAAGATGAATTAATTGATTATGCAATTAGAACCGGTTCTCCTTTAGAAGTAGTTGAAAACCTTCAAGCAATTGAAGATGAAGGAGATCAATATGATTCTATTGAAGAAATTTGGCCCGACTATCCTACCGAAGAAGATTATCTTTGGAACGAGGAAGAATATTAATTAAATAAGTAAAAAGTCTCTTTATAAAGAGACTTTTTTTATATAACATTTAGAAAAATTAACATCATGAATTTCATTAATAAAATACTTAAAGTATTTGTTGGAGACAAGTCTCAAAAAGATATCAAAGAAATACAACCTTTAGTAGATAAAATCAGAAAGATTGAACCTACTTTAGCCAATCTTTCTCATGATGAATTAAGAGCTAAAACAACAGTTTTCAAAGCTAGAATAGCAGATTCAATTTCGAACATTAACGAGTCTATTAAATCGTTAAAGGAAGAAATAGAAGCTACAGCAGACATTGATAAAAAAGAAACGTTATACGCCTCTATTGATAAATTAAACGAAGATGCATATGAAGTTACTGAACAAGTATTATTAGAAATTTTACCGGAAGCATACGCGGTTATCAAAGAAACAGCAAAACGTTTCACTAACGAGAACACGCTTTCTGTATCTGCATCTACTTACGATAGAGAATTATCTGCTACAAAGGAATATATTTCCTTAGAAGGAGATAATGCGGTATGGCAAACATCATGGGACGCTGCTGGAACACCAATTGTATGGAACATGATACATTATGATGTACAACTTATCGGTGGTATCGCAATGCATCAAGGTAAAATTGCAGAAATGCACACTGGAGAAGGAAAAACATTAGTTGCCACACTTCCGGTATACTTAAATGCACTTACAGGGAATGGAGTACACTTGGTTACAGTAAACGATTATCTTGCAAAACGTGATAGCGCTTGGATGGCTCCTATATTTCAATTTCACGGACTAACTGTTGATTGTATTGACTACTACCAACCGAACTCTCCTGAAAGAAGAGCTGCATACAACGCAGATATTACTTACGGTACTAACAATGAATTTGGATTTGATTACTTACGTGATAATATGTCACATTCTCCAGATGATTTAGTGCAACGAAAACACAACTACGCCATTATTGATGAGGTCGATTCTGTTCTAGTTGATGATGCTCGTACGCCATTAATTATTTCTGGACCAGTTCCTCAAGGAGACAGACATGAATTTAACGAATTAAAACCTAAAGTTGCTGACATAGTAGAAATACAACGCAAGCACTTGGTTGGCGTTTTATCAGAAGCAAAAAAGTTAATAAAATCTGGCGATACTAAAGAAGGTGGTATTCAATTACTACGTGTATTTAGAGGTTTACCTAAAAACAAAGCATTAATAAAGTTTTTAAGTGAAGATGGAGTACGTCAATTACTTCAAAAAACAGAAAACTTTTACATGGCAGACAACAACAAGGAAATGCCAAAAATTGACACTGAACTATACTTTGTCATAGAAGAAAAAAATAATCAAATTGAGCTTACTGACAAAGGTATTGACTATCTATCAGGAGAAGGAAACAGAGATTTCTTCGTAATGCCAAATATTGGTACTGAAATTGCTAAATTAGAAGCTCAAAATTTAGAAATAGAAAAAGAAGCTGAAGCAAAAGAAGAATTATACAGAGACTTTAGCATAAAAAGTGAACGAATTCATACTTTAAACCAATTACTAAAAGCATATACTTTATTTGAAAAAGATACTGAGTATGTAGTAATGGATAATAAAGTTATGATTGTAGATGAGTCTACAGGTCGTATCATGGATGGTCGTCGTTATTCTGACGGACTACACCAAGCTATTGAGGCTAAAGAAGATGTGAAAATTGAAGCAGCAACACAAACGTTTGCTACTGTTACACTTCAAAATTTCTTTAGAATGTACAACAAACTGTCAGGAATGACAGGTACTGCTGTTACTGAAGCTGGTGAATTATGGGAAATTTACAAATTGGACGTTATTGAAATTCCAACTAACCGCCCAATTGCTAGAGTCGATAAAGAAGATTTAGTTTACAAAACTAAACGTGAAAAATACAATGCAGTTATTGATGAGGTAACTGAATTATCTAAACAAGGTAGACCAATACTTATTGGAACAACATCTGTAGAAATTTCAGAACTATTAAGTAGAATGCTTAAAATAAGAAGTATCCCTCATAATGTACTGAATGCAAAAATGCATAAAAAAGAAGCTGATATCGTTGCTGAAGCAGGTCAAGCAGGATTTGTAACAATTGCAACAAACATGGCAGGTCGTGGTACCGATATTAAATTAACTGATGCTGTTAAAGAAGTAGGAGGATTAGCTATAGTTGGTACAGAACGTCATGATTCACGAAGAGTTGACCGCCAGTTAAGAGGTCGTTCTGGTCGTCAAGGAGACCCAGGAAGCTCTCAATTCTATGTTTCTCTAGAAGATAACTTAATGCGATTATTTGGTAGTGAGCGAATTGCCAAAATGATGGATAGAATGGGCTTAGAAGAAGGTGAAGTAATTCAACATTCTATGATTTCAAAATCTATTGAACGTGCTCAGAAAAAAGTAGAAGAAAACAACTTTGGTACTCGTAAGCGTTTACTGGAGTATGATGATGTAATGAATAAACAACGTAATGTAATTTACAAACGACGTAAAAATGCATTATACGGTGAGCGTTTAAATATTGATATTGCCGACATGATTTATGACACTGCAGAAGTAATAACTGCAGGCAACAAGACAGCTGATAATTTTAAAAATTTCGAATTTGAATTAATCAGATATTTTTCTACAAGTTCTCCTATCACTAAGGAAGAGTTTAAGAATGATAGCATTCAAGATATTTCTGGTAAAGTTTACAAAGCTGTACTAGAACATTACCAAAACAAGACTAGTCGTTCTGCTGAAACTGCTTTCCCAGTTATCAAAAATGTATACGAAACACAAGGGAATAAATTTGAACGTATTTTAGTTCCATTTACTGATGGCGTAAAAACATTAAATGTTGCTACAAATCTTGAAAAAGCATACAATACCCAAGGGAAATCATTAGTAACCGACTTTGAAAAGAATATCACTTTAGCAATTATTGATGATGCTTGGAAAACCCATTTACGTAAAATGGATGAATTAAAGCAATCGGTTCAATTAGCAGTTCATGAGCAAAAAGACCCTTTATTAATTTATAAAGAAGAGAGTTTTAGCTTATTCAGAAACATGGTTGCTGACATGAATAAAGACATCATTTCTTTTTTATTCAAAGGAGAACTTCCAATGCAAGAAGAAACTAGCATTAGTGAAGCAAAACATATAGCCAAAAAAGAAAATTACACTACTAGTAAAGAAGAAGTTTTAAATAGCGATGAACGTGCTGCACAAAACAGAGCAGCTGGTGCTAACGCTAGTCAACCACAAGAAAGACAAGTTACAGAAACAATAGTTCGTGATGCTCCAAAAATTGGAAGGAATGACACTGTTACTGTTAAGCATGTAATGAGCGGTAAAACCGAAACTATGAAATTTAAAAAAGCAGAACCTTTAATACAAAGAGGAGAATATGTTTTAGTAAATTAATAATTTACCACAATTTAAACATCAAAAGTCCTATTCAAAATTAAGAATAGGACTTTTTTTTGGAACATATTTTACTAACTTTACATTAAAATAGAATCACTTGAAAAAACAAAAATCTGCACTACAAGAAAATAAAGGCGTTGAACAACCAAAAATGATCAATGCAGATGGATATGTTCGTAAAAAAGAAATCCCTACAGAAACTTATATTGAAGAAATAAAAAAAGGAAATCGTGTGTTTTTAAGCAAAGCTATTACCCTCATTGAAAGCACCACAAAAACACACAAACTAAAAGCAAATACAATACTCAAGGCATGCCTTACAACTAAAAAAAGATCTACCCGAATAGGAATCACTGGAGTTCCTGGAGTTGGTAAAAGCACTTTTATTGAAGCATTTGGTTTACATTTAACCTCTTTAGGAAAGAAAATTGCTATACTAGCAGTTGACCCAAGTAGCTCTGTTACTAAAGGAAGTATATTAGGAGACAAAACCAGAATGGAAGATTTAGTACGCAACAACAATGCTTTTATTCGCCCTAGTCCTTCTGGTAATTCTTTGGGAGGTGTAGCCCGTAAAACACGTGAAACCATTATGCTTTGTGAAGCTGCTGGTTTTGACACCATTATCATAGAAACCGTTGGTGTTGGCCAAAGTGAAACTGTAGTTCACTCTATGGTTGATTTTTTCTTATTATTAAAATTAGCAGGTGCTGGAGATCAACTACAAGGTATCAAACGAGGTATTATAGAAATGGCTGACTCCATAGTTATTAATAAGGCTGACGGTGACAATTTAAAACGGGCACAATTAGCAAAAACCGAATTTAAACGTGCTCTTCAAATGTATCCGCATAAAGAAAATGGTTGGATTCCAAAGGTTACCACATGCAGTGCTATCAAAAAAGATAACATAGAAAATGTTTGGAATATAATTACAAATTACCTTACTCTTGTAAGTAACAATAATTCTTTTGAAAAAAGACGGCAAGAGCAAAACACTTTTTGGCTGCTACAAACTATCGAAGAACAACTAAAAGATGACTTTTATAGCCACCCTGAAATAGCATCAAAGTTAATAGAATTGACACAAAAAGTAAAAAAAGGAATTGTTTCGCCGTTTGACGCAGCAGAAGAATTATTAAGCATTAATAAATGATCTTTTGTAAATACATCAGTAATTTTCCTTTTTTATTTTTTTAGCTTCTTCCCAAAAAACATCCATTTCCCTTAAAGTCATATCTGACAACTCTTTCCCTAATTCTTTAGCTTTTAATTCTAAGTACTGAAATCTATTTATAAATTTTTTATTTGTACGCTCTAAAGCATTTTCTGCATTAATATTTAAATGTTTTGCATAGTTTATTAACGAAAATAACACATCACCGAACTCTGCTTCCATCTTATCCTGATTCCTATCTTTAACCTCTTCTTGAAACTCTCGCAACTCTTCTTCTACTTTTTTCCAAACTTGATCTGACTCCTCCCAATCAAATCCAACTCCTGCCACCTTTTCCTGGATTCTACTAGCCTTCACTAAAGCTGGCAAACTCTTAGGAACGCCCTCTAAAACACTTTTATTCCCTTCTTTCAACTTGAGCTTTTCCCAATTTATTTTTACCTCTTCTTCATCTTTAACCTTAACATCAGCATAAATATGTGGATGACGATGAATTAACTTATCACAAACTGTATTTATTACATCGGCAATATCAAAATCATTTGTTTCACTACCTATTTTTGCATAAAAAACAATATGGAGCAATAAATCACCCAACTCTTTTTTTACTTCTTGCAAGTCATTATCTAAAATAGCATCACCCAACTCATAAGTTTCTTCAATTGTTAAATGGCGTAAACTTTGAAATGTTTGTTTTTTATCCCATGGACACTGCTCACGCAACTCATCCATAATAGTTAATAATCTTTCAAAAGCTGTTAACTGTTCCGCCCTAGTATTCATCTTTATAATTCTATATGTTTAAAAATTAACCTCTTCGAAGCAAGCCCAGAGCTATGAATCAACTCTATTGTTTTACTAACGATAAAATCCTCTATCAATAATACGTGGAATAAAAAATCCCACAAAAATATTGTAGGATTCTAAATACTGTACGAAAAATACTATTCTTCCTCTGAATTTACTGCAGCATCAAAATTTACAATCCCTTTCCTATGTAATAAATTGTACCATTGTATTACTTTTTTCATATCACTTACATATACACGATCTTCATCATATTCTGGTAATATTTCAGAAAAATACTTTTCCAACTCTGCTTTTGACACTTTGTGGCTTATAGATTCACCTCCGCTTTCTTTTTCCTTGATATTATTGAAAATTTGCTTCAAAGGAACTTCTTCAGCATACGTATATATTGCTATTTCATTCAAAACACTTACGTTATGACGAATCCCTACTGACAATTTTTTCCCATCAATCAATGACTCCGCTAAAAAACCTGCTTTTGTTTGCGCCTTCAACTCATATAATCCTGGTTTTCCAGAAATCGCTAAAATTTTCTCTAAACTCATATATCTATATTTAATCCCACTAAACGGGTCTGTTTCATATAATTTTTATAGGAACAAATATAATTCCTTTACTGAATTATACTGCCCTTAACGCTTCTTTTTTACCAACGGAAAGCGCATTCTATAATCAGTATTTACTTTCCCTTTTGTAATATTTGCTAATTTTCCTTTTATCAATCGTTTTTTTAACGTTGATAACTTGTCTGTAAACAATACTCCCTCGACATGATCGTATTCATGCTGCACAACTCTAGCAGCCAAACCCGTAAATGTTTTTCTTTGCTTCACCCAATTTTCATCAATAAACTCAATGATGATTTTCTCTTTTCTAAAAACATCTTCGCGAACATCTGGTATACTCAAACATCCTTCATTAAACGCCCATTCATCACCTGATTCTTCTATAATTTTAGGGTTAATAAAAACATGCTTAAAACCTTTCAACACTTCACTTTCTTCTTCTGACAAATCATCATCCTCTGCAAAAGGACTCGCGTCTATTACAAATAAACGAATAGACACTCCAACCTGAGGAGCAGCAATACCAACCCCATGAGCATTGTATTGAGTTTCCCACATATTGGCAATTAATTCATCTAATTTAGGATATTCTTTAGTAATTTCCTTGGCTACTTTTCTTAAAACGGGATCTCCGTATGCTATTACTGGTAATATCATTATCTTTTATTATATAAGTAAGATTGTAAAATTATCGTGGCACTTATTTCATCTATAAGTGCTTTATTTTGTCTTTGTTTTTTATTTAACCCACTATCAATCATAGTTTGAAATGCCATTTTTGACGTAAAACGCTCATCTACACGTACCAAGAGCATCTTCGGGTATTTTTTTTCAAATGTTTTTATAAACTTCTGTATATGAACTTCACTTTCTGATACTTGATAATTCATTTGTTTAGGTTCTCCTAAAACAACTGTCTCTACATTTTCATTAGTAAAATATACTTCTAAGAAGTCAAATAACATTTTAGTGTCAACTGTTTTTAATCCTGACGCTATAATTTGCAAGTCATCCGTTACCGCTACACCTGTTCTTTTCTTACCGTAATCTAATGCTAAAACCTTTGCCATATACTAGTTACTACTAAGTAACATTCCATTTTTTGACAAAAATACCATTAAAAATGTTACAATTATATAAATGTCATTTTTTTTAACCTGAAACAACTTATATTTACCAAAAATTTGCACTTAACAATGACGGAAATACAACAAATCATAGAAAAAGCTTGGGATAACAGAGATTTATTAGCTGAAAAATCAACTCAAAATACTATCAGAAAAGTAATTAACTTATTAGATCAAGGTATCCTTCGTGTTGCTGAACCAACGAATGATGGATGGCAAGTAAATGAATGGATAAAAAAAGCTGTTGTATTATATTTCCCAATTCAAAAAATGGAAACTTTAGAGGCTGGAATTTTTGAGTACCACGACAAAATACCTTTAAAGAGAGGTTATGCCGAAAAAGGAATTCGAGTAGTTCCTAACGCAATTGCACGTCATGGAGCCTATGTATCAAAAGGTGTTATTATGATGCCTAGTTATATCAATATTGGCGCCTTTGTTGACGAAGGAACAATGGTAGACACTTGGGCCACAGTTGGTAGTTGTGCACAAATTGGTAAAAATGTACACTTATCTGGAGGTGTTGGTATTGGAGGTGTTTTAGAACCTTTACAAGCAGCACCAGTAATTATAGAAGATGGAGCTTTTATTGGCTCGAGATGTATTGTTGTTGAAGGAGTGAAAATTGAAAAAGAAGCCGTATTAGGTGCTAATGTTGTATTGACAATGAGTACAAAAATCATTGATGTAACTGGTGAAACACCAGTAGAGTCAAAAGGAATGATTCCTGCTAGGTCAGTAGTAATCCCCGGAAGTTACACTAAAAAATTTCCCGCTGGAGAGTTTCAAGTGCCTTGCGCTTTAATTATCGGGAAACGTAAAGAAAGCACCAATAAGAAAACTTCATTAAATGATGCATTAAGGGAATACAATGTTGCTGTATAAATAATATTTATGAATAATTACACCAGAAGTGTTTCCTTACTTTTAAAAAGATTATCATACTTAATTGTCACTTACAGTTTTGTTCGATTATTGTTTTTATTTTTTCAATGGAATAATTTTCAAGATGTTACCCTTTTTAACTTTATTGGTGGTATAAGGTTTGACTTATCTGTTATATTTTACACCAACATTTTGGTTGTTATTGGACATACTATTCCTGGTAATTTCAAATACACCACACTGTATCAAAAAACATTAAAATGCTTTTTTTATGTAGTAAATGTATTATTTCTAACTACAAATTTTGTAGATTTTATCTATTATAGTTTCACAGGGAAACGTAGTACATTTGGACTGATTACTGCCTCTGGAATGCAACAAGAAATAGGAGGATTACTCCCTTCCTTTATGAAGCAGTTTTGGTATGTTTTTTTATTGGCTTTTCTGTTCATATACCTTTTCTGGAAACTAATTCCAAAACAAACATTTACAAACAATAGTCTCAACTCAAAAATGAGTGGTTTTAAACAAATACTTATTTTTATCATAGCAAGTAGTAGTTGTATTTTAATTGGCAGAGGTGGCACACAAAGAAAACCACTGCGAAGAGTAGATGCCATAAAATATGCAGCTTCAAAAAATACTCCAATTGTCCTTAATACTCCATTTTGTATTTTAAAAACTATCGGAAAGAAGAAAGAACTGAAACCTTTAAAGTACTACTCTTCTGAAGAACTAGATAAAACCTATTCTCCAATAAAAAAATATAATGATTCTCTTAAGTTTACTAAAAAAAATATTATAATCATCATTTTAGAAAGTTTTGGTGACGAAAACATTAGCTATTCCAATCCAAAAACTGGAAACACACCATTTTTAGACTCTTTAATACAAAAATCTTTATATTTTAAAAATGGTTTTGCTAATGGCAGAGTTTCTATTGACGCTGTGCCCTCTATAATCTCTGGGATTCCAAATTTATTTGGAGCACCATACATTTCATCATCATATGCCTTTAATGAAATCAATAGCTTTCCAAAAATATTAAAGAATGAAGGGTATCATTCTTCTTTTTTCCATGGAGCATTCAATGGCAGTCAAAATTTTGACCAATATGCTAAAATAGCAGGGTATGATGATTATTTCGGAAAAGACCAATATCCTGATGGAAATATAGATCATCAAGATGGAAAATGGGGGATTTTTGATGAGGAATTTTTAGATTTTTTTGGAAAAAAATTAAATACTTTTAAAGAACCTTTCTTCTCCAGTATATTTACAATATCATCACACATCCCTTTTGTAATACCCAAAAAACACATTGGCAAATTTGACAAAGGAAATACTATTTTTCATGAAACTGTTGGGTACACTGATTACGCTCTTAAAAAGTTTTTTAACTATGCTAAAAAACAGACCTGGTATAATAATACATTATTTATAATAACTGCAGATCATTGCTCTAATGCTCAAAAAGGCTTCTTCAAGTCTAAACTTCAAGAATATTCTATTCCAATTATCATGTTTGACCCAAGTAATGAAGATTTACAAGGGGTTTCAAATAAAAACATGCAACAGATTGATATTCTTCCTAGCACTCTTAGCTACCTTAATTACAGTAAAAAATTTATTAGCTATGGAAATGCTTATACTGCTAAAGAAAACTTAATCATCAATTATATAAACAACGTGTACCATGCAATTATTGATGATTATTATTTTATTTTTGACGAAACACAAATTATTGAATTATATAATTATAAAACCGACCATTTACTAAAGAATAATTTAATTCATATAGAGAAGAAAAAAATACCTATTTTAAAACGCCAAATAAAGGCATACTTACAATCATTTAACAACAACCTAATTAACAATACACTTGTAATAAAATAAATAAATGAAGATATTGGTAATACAACAAAAAATGATTGGTGATGTACTAACCTGTTCTATTTTATGTGAGTTAATAAAGAGAAAACATCCAAATTATAAAGTACATTACTTAATTAATTCTAACACATTACCCGTTGTAGAAAATAACCCATTTATAGATAAAATAACTTTATTTAAGCCTGAGTTTAGAAAGAGTAAAATCTCATTAATAAAATTTTTATTTGCTGTAAGACATGAAAAATACGATATTGTAATTGATGCATATGGTAAGCTTGAAAGTAATCTCATCACTTTATTTAGTGGGGCAAAAAAGAAAATATCCTACGAAAAATATTACTCAAAATTTATTTACTCTCACCCAATAACACCTTTAAAAAAAGCTTTTTCAAATTTAGGTTTAGCTATAGAACATAGACAACAATTACTAGAGGAAATTGGTATTCAAAGTAATTATAGTATTTTCCCTAAGCTATATGTAACCGAGGAAGAAAATAATAAAACAAAAAAATTACTATCAAATCATAACGTTAATCCTTTAAGGAAGAATATTATGATTAGTATTATTGGTAGCTCAGAAAACAAAACTTATCCATTAAATTACATGGCTTCAGTTATTGATTACATATCAGAAATAAGTGACTGTAATATTTTCTTTAACTATATCCCTAACCAAATTAAAGATGCTAAAACTATATACAACGCCTGTAATGAAAAAACTAAACAGCACATTTATTTTGATGTTCTTGGACGAAATTTAAGATCCTTTATTGCTTTAGTTAACCAGTGTGATTATATCATTGGAAATGATGGAGGCGCCATAAATATGGCAAAAGCACTAAACAAACCATCATATATTATATTTTCCCCATGGATAGAAAAAAGTATATGGGCAACTTTTGAAGATGGCATTTATCATAAATCAACTCATTTAAAAGATTTTAAACCCGACTTATTCATCAATAAAAGCGATTCTTATTTAAAGAAAAACTCCATTGACCTATATCAATATTTTAAACCTTCATTTTTTAAAAAAGAATTACAAAGTTTTATAACACAACTGAACACTAAAAACTTATCTGAATACACCTTAAAAAAGTCTGTAAAAAAAATACCTTCAACAAAATTATCAGCATTAGTCATTACGTACAATGAGGAAAACAATATTAATGATCTTATTGACAATTTAAGTTTTGCTGATGAATTAATTATTATTGATTCTTTTAGCACTGATACAACAGTAGACAAAATAAGACAACACAAAAACGTTACGCTTATTCAAAATAAATTTATAAATTTTTCTAAACAACGAAACTTCGCATTACAGTACGCCAAACATGATTGGGTTTTATTTATTGACGCTGACGAACGAATTTCTCCAAAATTAAAACATGAAATTATATCAACAATCAATGATGATCAAAAGGATATTGTTGCCTACGAAATTTATAGAAAATTCTATTTCAAAAAAAAATTAATCCATTTTAGTGGCTGGCAAACTGATAAAGTATATAGATTATATAAAAACCAAAATGTTACCTTCAAAAAAGACCTATTTGTACATGAGCTATTGAATATAAATGGAAAAGTTGGCATTTTGAAAGAGAAATTGGATCATTTTTCCTTTAACAATTATAGTGATTATAAAAACAAAATGAAACATTATGCCTTTCTAAGAGCTAAAGAATTACATTTACAAAAACTAAAACCAAGTCTTTATCATTTTTATATCAAACCAATGTATCGCTTTATCAATCATTATTTCATACGACTTGGAATATTAGATGGAATCGATGGAATAGTAATCTCATACTTAAGTGCGTACTATGTATATAGGCGCTATGTAGAACTTAATAAAATATACAAACTTAAAAAATAACCCTTATTTTTTCCAAAATTTTAATTTTCTTTTCAAACGTTGCTTTCGATGAAATTTTTCTTGAAACTCTTCTGTGAATTTCCACATTTTTGTAAACACGTCATCATAACTAAAACCACTTATCTTAGCATATTCATCACTCATTATTTCCACCATTTCTTTTTTAGGAGTCAACCGAGAAAAATTCTGCATTCTGTCATTAAACTCCATTTTCTGAAATTGCATTCTATTTAAATCTACAAGAAAGAAATCATATTCATTCCCCCTAACTTTTATCAACGTGTTGCCTGGTGAATGATCTAAAAAACACACTCCTTTCTCATGTAAGTTATAAGTGAATTGAGTAAAAGCGCGTAATATTACTTCATGATTTTCATAGTTTGGAACTGAAACTAACTCTCTGTAAGTCAAATCATAATTAATATGGTAACTTATATAATAACTTTTACCAAAAAACAACGCCGTTTTATATTCATAATAACCAATTGGTTCAGGTGTCCCAATACCTAAATTAATTAGTTTATTAGCATATTCATAAGAACGTTGCGCTTTACTACTTCTAAAATAACGATAAGCAACCTTATTAATTAAATTCGGAACTTTAAATGATTTTACATTTACTGTTCCCCCTTTGAAATCAAATAATTTTAACGAATTACGGTCCTGATCTCCATAGTTCTCTCCTTCAACATCATAGTTCTCAATTATATTATTAAAAAAACTTAATGATGATTCATATGCCTTATTTAGCTTACTTTCTCTCATATAAACATATCTTCTTACAAAATGTGAATGTAGTATTTTTAAAATTCTAAAACAGGTATTTATCTATACCGTTTTCACACCACTTCTTATGTTTTTCCAACGTATCAATTTCTATTAAATTATTTTTTTCTAAATTACTTTTAGACTTTTCATCATGGTAAATATGAAAAACAATACCTGCATAACGTAACCTTTTTGCTAAAACATTATTATTATGAAATCGTAATGCTAATTCTGAATCTTCTCTTCCCCAACCTCTAAATTCTTCATTATACCCATTAACTTTAACGAAATCTGATTTAAAAAAAGAAGTATTACATCCTCTATATTTTTTAGAAAAAACACTATGAGCTTTATATTTTCTACTCAAAAAAACACAATAAAAAGCCCTTGTTCTTTTTTTTATCCCTTTTGATAAAGGAGTAAACTTAATTTGCTGTTTTGAAAACAATGTAAAAAGGTGATTTTTCTGAATATTCACTCTAGCTCCATATAAATATGTGTTTTTTTCAGACTGAGATATATGATCATATATGAAATTAGTATGTAATATACAATCACCATCAACTTGTATTATATATTCCCCAATCGATTTAGCTATAGCCTTATTTAGTATTGTTGCTTTTTGAAACCCGTCATCCTTATGCCAAACATGAATCAATGGTACAGGAAAATCATTTTGTAAGCTTTCAACAAGTATTCTAGTATCACTCTTTGATCCATCATCTGCGATAATCACTTCAGAAGGAAAAACTTTTTGATTCGATACACTCTTTAGAACTAGCGCTAGAGCTTCAGGCCAATTATATGTCGAAATAATAAGAGTACTAGTCATTGAAATAAGTTTCAAATTTATGTTCTTTTTTTAAATTTAATATGTTTAAAAACTTAAACCATTGTCCGAAATTTTTTCTAAAAAGGAACCATCTAGATGGATTTAGTTTAACATCTTCATCAATGAGTTTTTTTATTACATCTAATGATTTTGACTTAAAATAGCCCAGTTCTTTCCACTTATGTGACTCCAAATAAAACACATTTTTTATTGACTTATAATTCGTTTCATCTGCCATTCGCCATTTATCAAAAAACGTTGTATTTAATTCATCATTATGCCCCCAATTTTTAAATTTAAACCTCAACTGCTCTTCTGTCCTAGACAAACATTCATGAAGTAACACATTATCCGTATAAATTATCCGCTCTTTAGTTTTTCTAGCTACTTTATAATTAGGATAATTCGTAGCTAGGAAGACTTTTGTTGGTTGATTTACATATAACATCCCTTCATCTAAATACTTATAAATATTTATTAAAAAACCTGATATTTGTATTGGATTACTAGAAGGGTTATTTAAATATTTATCATACTTCCTTAACGTTTTCACAAATTTTTTAAAGTTTACAAAAATCTCATCTGCATCTACTTGTACCAACCAATTTCCAACCCCCATCTTTTGCGATAACATAAATCGCTCTCTCGTATCATTCTCTATAGCTGACAAACTAGGTACAAAAAAATTACCCTTATAAAGAATAATTTTTTTATCCACATCAAACGCTTCTAACCAAGTATAAAACTCTGAATTAACTTTAAATTCTGTACCTGACCATGTTCTACACTTCTCATCCAATGCTAAATAAATAGTATCAGCTTCTTTATACACTGGCGGTATTGAAATTTTTAGTTTTTCATAGTCATACGACATTAAAAAACCTACTTGAATTTTTTTCATTTACATAGTATCTGATAACAGCTACAATAATAATCAATTATTGTAGATTAATTCTTTTTACTTTTTACTATTTATTACTTTTGCAGAAAAAATCATGGATGTTTCTGTTATCATTATCAATTATCATTCTTCAGAATACACAAAAGCCTGCATAGAATCGATATACAAATATACCAAAAACTTAAAATTCGAGATAATTGTTGTTGATAATAAATCTTCTGAAACTGATTTATTTAATCTAAAAAAACATCATCAAAATAATTCTTTCAAACTAATAGAAAGTAAATATAACCTTGGTTTTGGAGGAGGAAATCAATTAGGGTTTCAATTTGCAACAGGAAAACATATTGCTTTTATCAATAATGATACTCTTTTGACAGAAAACTCTTTATTAAAACTAAAAGAATTCTCTGATTTAAACCCTAAAACAGGGGCTTTAAGTATTACTCAACTAAACACTGATGGCAAACCTTTTAAATATGCTTTTAGACAATACATCGATTTAAAATACCATCTTTGGGGGCAACAAAAGCCAAAAAAATACTACAGTAAAAAACATCAGCACAATCTATCTAAAACACCTTTTGAAGTTGATATTGTATCTGGAGCCTTTATGTTTTTTAATACCAAAACTTTTGAAGAATGTGGCGGATTTGACACCAATATTTTTCTTTTTTATGAAGAAATGGATATTTGCAAACGTTTAAACAAACTAGGTTATATAAATACTTTTTTTCCAGAAACAAGCTTCATTCATTTTCAAGGTAAGAGTAGCGAAAATATAAACATTAAAAAGGAATTTTTAATTTCCTATTTGTATGTAATACAAAAAAATTACTCCTTTATTTACTCCTTTAGTTTAAAAACTATTTTACTCTTCAAATACGCTTTTAAAGCTATTGTAAAACCAAAAAAATATATACCATTAACTACAATACTCTTAAAAGGGGGGAATTCTATTGTATACTCATTAAAAAACAAAATTTAGTTAACCTTTAATAAGATTTTTAAAAAAGTAAAATATCTTTTTATGTATTTTATTGTGCCTATAATTTTTATATTCTAATTTAGTATTAGCTAAACTGTCTTTAGTTGCACACATGTCATTGACCGCTTTATTAAATAGACTTTCTTTATAATCTATCGGCAATAAATTATACAAAACTTTATACGCATCACCCATACTAGAATTCATAACTTCATGATTTTGTGTAACACTTTTTGCGTGTAATCTATAAAACGCATAAGGTTTATTTATAAAACTAACCTTAGGATTATTTAAAAAGTATTGCAACCAAAAACACCAATCTTCTCTGGACTTTAACATCTCATCAAACTCGATATTTCCTATTAATTTTACATTAAACAAAGCACAGTGTATAGGTATATTAAACTCAATATCCCATAGACTAATCATTTTATCTAATTGAAAATATTCCTTTTTTAATAAACAAAATGGTTTTTTAGTATTTTTAACATCTTCATGAAACATTTGAAAGTTTGTTATTACCAAATCACTTTCTTCTTTTAAACACATTGAAATACTATCATAAAATTTAACTGGGTGCAAAATATCATCTGCGTCTAAAAACTGAACCCATTTACCTTTAACAACTTTTAACCCTGCATTTCTAGCGCTACTAACTCCTCCATTTTTTTTTGTTATAACGGTAAACCTATTGTCTTTTTGAGCTATCTGTTTTAAGAGTTCATTTGTATTATCCGTTGAGCCATCATTCACCAATATACACTCCCAATTTTCATAAGTCTGTGCTATTAACGAGTTACAAGTTTGACTAATATAACTCCCTTGGTTATAACAAGGAATAATTACTGATATTAAGTCTAAATTATTTTCAAACATTTCCATTTCACAAAAATAAATTTTAATTTTATACCCTAAATATTTCTTCTATGAAATTAAAGAAAAAAGTTAAAAACAATTTAGCTTTGATGAATTACTTTTCAATAAATAAATTTATAAAAAATAGTGAGTTATTTTTCTTTTTCCCATTTTATCATATTGGTGGCGCTGAAAAAGTTCACTTAGATATCCTTACTTTATTTACTAAAAAAAACACTCTTTGTTTTATAACAGATACTTGCTTGGATAAAAGTTTTAAAAGTCATTTTAAAAAAGCAACTCCACTATTATATCTCGGTAATTTAAAGAAAAACCCTTTTAAGAAAATTGTTTTAAAAAAAATAGCTACCCTTATTAACAAAAAAGAATCTCCTGTTTTATTTGGATGTAACTCAATGTTTTACTACAATCTTATTCCATACTTAGATTCACATGTTAAAGTAATTGACCTAATTCATGCATTTTCTGAGGGAGGAGCAGAAAACAAAAGTTTACACCTAGTTCCTCGTATTGATCGTAGAATTATTCTAGGTAAAAAAACATTAAATGATTTTAAAAATCTATATCAAAATAACGCAATACCTGAATCATATTTAAATCGTATTTCAATTATAAAAAACAAAATAAACACTCCTGATATAATTCATTCAACAAAAACAAAAAAACAATTTAACATCTTATTTGTTTCCAGAAATAGTCCGGAAAAAAGACCTATGATATTCTTTAAAATTGCTGAGCATTTTAACGAAACTCACCCAGGTATCAACTTTAATATTATTGGAGACTTTAAAAACTATAATAAAACCATTCCATCGAACACCAATTTACTTGGAGAAATATCTGATATAAATAGCATTAATAGACATTATAAAGAATCTTCTTTAATATTAATAACTTCATCTAGAGAAGGCTTACCAATGGTGATACTTGAAGCTATGGCTTATGGATGCGTCCCTATTTCTACTAATGTTGGTGAAATTTCAGAAATTATTTCTCCTGAAAAACAAACAGGCTGGTTAATTAACTCCACAAATGAAAAAGAAATCATTAATGAGTTTATAGCTACTATTGATTATGCATTTAAGAATAAAGAAATGCTTAACAAATATTCTATTCAAGGATATAAAACAGTAGAAAAAAAGTATAGTGCCACAACTTTTTCTAAGAATTATAAAGAGTTACTCAACAGGTAGCTTCATCAATATCACACACAATTAAATTACAAATTTAATTGTATAACTTCAACTCTTTAAAACATATAACACACCTAACTTATGCACCAAGAACTCAAAAACTGTCTTACTCATTTGAAAAATGGTGGACTAATCCTCTATCCTACTGATACTTTATGGGGCATAGGCTGTGACGCTAACAATTCTGAAGCTGTAAAAAAAATATACGCATTAAAAAAACGTATCGATAGCAAAGCACTAATATGTATGGTTGCTGATGATAGAATGCTAACTAAATACATAAAAAACGTCCCTGAAATTGCATTAAACATCATCGAAGTAACTGAAAACCCTACAACCATTATTTACGACAACCCACAAAACGTTGCACATAATTTAATTGCAAGCGATAATTCTATTGGCATTAGAATTCCAGATGATGAATTTTGTTTTCAACTACTTCGTAAATTTAACGGGGCAATCGTTTCTACTTCAGCAAATATATCTGGACAACCAAGTCCAAAATCATTTTCAGAAATAAGTGATGAGATTTTAAAAGGTGTAGACTATGTTGTAAATTTACATCGCGAAAAAATAGCACCAAAGCCTTCATCAATTATTAAATTAAGTAGTGCTGGTTTGGTGACAATCATCAGAAAATAATGTTACAACATAAAAACTTCAAGGAAGCACTTGTTCATCCTATTTTTGAAACCATACAAAAAGCTGCCGCTATTTTAAATATTGACTCCTATGTAATAGGAGGATTTGTAAGAGATTTTATTTTAAACAGAGGGGATGCTAAAGATATTGATGTTGTCGCAATTGGTAATGGTATTGAATTAGCACAAAAAGTAGCTAATCTTTTACCTAATAAACCAAAAGTTCAAGTATTTAAAACCTATGGAACAGCAATGTTACGTGCTGATGATATCGAAATAGAATTTGTTGGTGCTCGTAAAGAGTCTTATGCTAAAAATAGTAGAAACCCAATTGTAGAAAACGGAACTTTAGCAGACGATCAAAATAGAAGAGATTTTACCATTAACGCACTAGCATTAAGTATTTCAAAACAAAATTTTGGAGATTTATTAGACCCTTTTAATGGTATTACGCACCTAAATGAACAGTTATTAAAAACGCCATTAAACCCAGACATCACTTATTCTGATGATCCATTACGTATGATGCGCGCTATTCGTTTTGCTACCCAGCTAAATTTCAGAATCGAGTCAGATTCATTACAAGCAATATCAAAGAACCATGAACGCATCAATATCATCACCAAAGAACGTATTGTTGATGAGCTACATAAAATAATGAATAGTAAAAAACCTTCTATCGGTTTTTTATTATTAGAAGAGACTGGCTTATTACCTCATATACTACCAGAACTAATTGCCTTAAAAGGAGTTGATGAGGTCGATGGACAATTGCATAAAGATAATTTTTACCACACACTAGAAGTGGTTGATAATATTAGTAAAACTACTGACAACCTTTGGTTACGCTGGGCTGCCCTATTACATGATATTGGGAAAGCACCAACTAAAAAGTTTAACAAAAAAGTAGGATGGACTTTTCACGGACATGAATTCGTGGGAGCGAAAATGGTGTATAAACTATTTAAAAGGCTCAAAATGCCTTTAAACGACAAAATGAAATTCGTACAGAAAATGGTATTAATGAGTTCAAGGCCAATTGTTATTGCTGATAACAATACTACTGATTCTGCTGTAAGAAGATTAGTATTTGATGCAGGTGAAAACATTGAAGACTTAATGACGCTTTGCGAGGCTGATATCACTACAAAGAATCCTAAAAAATTCAACCGATATCACA